>Ga0070731_10005565_pt1 | contig 10342 bp, 8 predicted proteins | sample Coa_R1_2_FD_66448 | JGI IMG/M metagenome (GOLD analysis project Ga0070731, IMG submission 66448) | Surface soil microbial communities from Centralia Pennsylvania, which are recovering from an underground coalmine fire - Coalmine... | ecosystem: Environmental > Terrestrial > Soil > Unclassified ... | reverse complement strand
CGTCGACAGGTTGTCGATGCCGACAACGGAATGTCCCTGGTCGAGCAGGGTCTCGGACAGATGCGACCCGATGAATCCGGCCGCGCCGGTGATGACTATGCGCACACGACACCTCAACTACTAATCGATGATCGGGGATTTGAAATCGGCAATCGAAGAATCGGCAATCGGAAATCGGCAATCGGAAATCGGCAATCGAAGAATCGAAAATCGGAAATCGCGAATCGGCAATCGGCAATCGGCTATCGGCAATCGGCTATCGGCAATCGAAGATCGTTATGCGAACTTGTTCAGTGTACGCAGCACGGTCAGGCCCATGATCTTGAGATCGAGCGAGAGCGACCAGTTCTCGATGTAGTACAGATCGAACTCGATGCGCTTTTCCAACGACGTATTGCCGCGCCAGCCGTTGACCTGCGCCCAGCCCGTGATGCCGGCCTTGACCTTGTGGCGCAGCATGTACTGCGGGATCCGGTGCTTGAATTGCTCGACGAAGAACGGACGTTCCGGGCGCGGGCCGACGATCGACATGTCGCCGCGAAAGACGTTCCAGAACTGCGGCAGCTCGTCGATGTCGTGGCGTCGCAGCCAGCGGCCGAACGCCGTCGCGCGCGGGTCGTTGTCGCGCGCCCAAATCGGTCCCGTCACCTCTTCCGCGTCGACCGGCATCGTGCGGAATTTATAGACGGGAAACGCCTTGCCGTCGAGCCCCATCCGCTCCTGCCGGTAGAAGGCGGGACCGGGCGAGCTGCGCTTGATCACGGCGGCGATAATCAGCGCGGGAATCGCGCCGAGGGTCACCACCACCGACGAGAGCACGACATCGACCACCCGCTTGGCGACCGCGTTCATGCCGCGCAGCGGCACGTCGTTGACGCCGATGAGCGGCAGTCCGTCGAGATCTTCGAGACGCGCTTTCAGCGCGATGAACTGCAGCAGGTCGGGCACCACGAGCACGTCGATGCATTCGCGGCTCGCGAACTCGACGACGCTCAGCATCTTGACGTGCTCGTCGAGCGGTAGCGCGACGTAGATCTCGTCGATCTTTTCACGCGAGCAGATGTCCGCCACGTCCTGCAGCGTGCCCAGCAGCGGCAGGCCTCGATGACCGATGATGTCGACCGTGCCGACACGATCGTCCACGAAGCCCGTGAGCTGAAATCCGAGATCGCTGTGATCGAGGATGCGATCCGCGACCATCTGCCCGAGCTCGCCGGCGCCGACGATCAGCACGCGCTTTAGGCCGATGCCGGCGCGCCACCGGCGCCGCAGGAACTCGCGCACGAACGCGCGCGACAGATACGTCAACGCGATGTTGAACCCAAGAAACCATCCCCAGACGGCCTGCGAGACTTCGTACATGCCGCGCGCTTTTTCGGGATCCGGCAGGTAATACGTCCGGAAATACAGGGTCCCGACCACGCCGCCGAGCACCGTCCAGATATTGCCGATCAAAACCGCGAAGAAATCATCAACGCGCGATCGCCCGCGCCGCAGCCGATAGAGGCCCTGCAGCCGGAACGCGAGCGGCACGAGCAGCGCGATGAACGGCAGCAGCGTGAGGTACTGATCGATTGACGGACGCCCCTTCGGCGCCGGCATCAGATTGAACCGCACCCAATAGGCGAGCAGGAACGCCGCGGCTCCCGACAGCGCGTCGGCGACGACGTAAATAGCGACCAGCAGACGGTTGTAACGTTTCAGCATCGTCTGGCAGAGACCAGAGTATCGGTCACAATCGCCCGAAATGATGCCTCAAAACGAGAGGGACTGAATGCCTCGGCGGATTGCCGAAGGCGGAGGGAATCGAAGGAGTCTGGCAGAAGGTTTTCCATTGCGGAGGCGAAAGCGTCGGCCGTGGGTTGATCGACCAAATATCCGGTTACACCATCGACAACTGATTCCGTCGCGCCGCCTTTGCGCAGCGCGATGACCGGCCGTCCGCACGACAGTGCTTCGACGGGAGCAATGCCGAAGTCCTCCTCGCCCGGCAGAATGAGCGCGCGAGCCCGGCGATACTCGTCCCGAAGACGCACGTCGTTGATTGTACCGAGAAAGACGACCGTCGGGCCTGCCAATGCCTTGAGTCTGGACTCATCAGGTCCGCTGCCGACAATGCGCAAAGGAACGCGAAGACGGTTGGCGGCCTCGACGGCGATCTCCAGGCGCTTGTAGGGCACCAGCGCCGAGACCACGAGAAATGCCTCGGGCGCGGCGCCGGAGTCCGGCGTGAAGAAGTCCACGTCGACGGGCGGATGCAGTACGTCGGCGTGCCGGCGATAGTACGACGCGATGCGTCCCCGGACGTGCGCAGAGTTGGCGAGATACCGATCGACGCGGTCTGCGGTGTCGCGATCCCAGCGCGCCAGCCACGCCATCATCGGTCGGACGACGAGGCGCGCGGCGGGACCGAGCCGATCGGGGCCGAAATACGCGTCGTACTGATCCCAGGCATAGAGCATCGGCGAATGGCAGTAGCAGATGTGCACCGCGCGGCCCGTCGGCACCACGGATTTCGCCGCGCAGTGGCTGGTCGAAATCACGAGATCGACATCGTCGAGATCGAAGCACTCGATCACGGTGGGAAACAGAGGCAGATAGTGCCGGTAATAGCGCGCCGGACGCGGCAGCCACTGCACGGCGGATGCTCGCACGCGGTGCGACTCAATCGCTGGCGACACCTGGCCCTTCGCGTGCACGAGCGTGAGGACATCGGCCGACGGAAACATCCCACACAGCAGTTCGAGCACTTTTTCGCCGCCCCGCATGCCCGTGAGCCAGTCGTGGACGAGCGCGACGCGCAGGCCGGCCCATGGCTCAGGCCTTGGCTCCGCGTCCGAAAGACCCGCGTCAATCATGCGAGCCGGCCTCCCAGAATCTCGGTGTAGACCTGGCGCGTGCGGGCGACAGAGCGCTCCCACGAAAATGCTTTGACGCGCTCGTGGCCGCGTCGCACGAGATCGGCGGCGAGCGCCGGGTCGTGCAGCACGCGGGTGATGGCGTCCGCGATCTGGCCCGGATCGAGCGGATCGATCAACAGCGCGGCGTCGCCCACGACTTCCGGCAGTGAGGACACGTTCGACGTGATGACGGGCACGCCGGCGGCCATGGCTTCGAGCGGCGGCAGTCCGAAACCCTCGTAGAGCGACGGAAACACGAACACCGACGCGAGCCGATACAACACCGCCAGCGTCGCGTCGGGCACGAATCCAAGAAACCGCACGTGCTGATGCAGTTGATGGCGATGCACGATCCGCCGCAGATTGGGATACTTCGAGATCTCATCCCCGATGATCAGCAGCTTGGCGTGCTTGATGCCGCGCCGGCGCAGGATGGCATAGGCCTCGATGAGCCGGTCCACGTTCTTGTGCGGCTTGATATTGCCGGCATAGAGCACGAACGGCGCGTTGAGCAGAAACCGATCGCGCACGCGAGCGATGTCATCGGCCGTCGGCGGCGTCGCCAACCGCTCGTCGAGCGCATTGTGGATGACTTCCACTTTCGACTCGGGTACCTCGAGATAGTGGATGATGTCGTCCTTCGACGCCTGCGACACGGTAAGCACGCGGCGCGCGTGATGCGCCGCCCAGCGCATCACGGTTCGCGCATAAACCAGCGCCGCCCGGTTGGGCAGATACTGCGGAAATCGCAGGTGAATGCAGTCGTGAATCGTGACGACGGTCGGGCAGCGTGTCAACGGCGAGACGACGTAGTGCGGCGCGTGAAACACGTCGACACGTGCTCGGTGAAGCGCCAGGGGCACGCTGATCTGCTCGCGGATCGAGTAATTGCCGGCGTGCTCGATCCGGACCTCGAATTGCGGTCCGAGCGCCCGGACGTACTCGGCGTCGTCGGGCCGGCAGACGAGGACGTAGGTGTCGTCCCCTCCGAGGCGCGCCAGTTGCGCGACAAGATTGCGGACGTAGGTCCCGATGCCGTAGTCGTGCAGCTTCCGCGCATCAATCGCGATTCGCACGGGACTAGTGTAAAGACCTCGGAGGTCGTTTTTCCCAAAAACGAGAAAAACGACCTCCGAGGTCGTTTCACCGTCTCCGGACACGCTGCCAGAGTCTGAGCCACGGCGCCCACGCGGGCGCGTGTTTCTCGTAGAACGCCAGGTGACTGCGATCGTAGTGACCGGGATCGGCGTGAGAGCGTCCTCGTCGATGGACGATCTGACTGACCGGCGTGAAGAGGATGCGGCCGCCGGCCGCTCTCAAAGCCGCGCACAGGTCGACATCTTCTTCGTAGAGAAAATACCGCTCGTCGAAGAATCCCACTGCCGCCGCCGCTTCGCGCCGCAGCAGTAGACACGCGCCGCTGACCCAATCGACTTCGCGTTCCCGCGACACTCGTCGCGACACGCCGACGCCCGATCGGACGCGGACGGCTTGAGCCAACTCCGTGACGGGCGAGAGCATTGAGCCGAACGACATCTCGGGGCGGCCGGACGAGTCCACCAGTCGAGGTCCAGCGGCGACCGCGCCGGTCGCGAGCAGCCGGCCGGCCAAGGCGTCAATGGCGCCCGCGCCGACGATCGTGTCGCTATTGAGCAGCAGGACCAGCGTCGCCGTTGACTGCCGTAGCGCGACGTTATTGGCCGCGCCGAAGCCGGCGTTGCGATCGAGCGCGATCATCGTCACCTCCGGATGCGCCGCGCGGATCGCCTCGGCGCTGCCATCGGAGGATGCGTTGTCGACGACAAAAACCCGGCCGAGAGAAGCCGGCGGCGCGGCGAGCAACGACGCCAGACACGCCAGGACGTCATCCCGAGTGTTGAAGTTGACGATGACGACGTCGAGCGGCGGCGTCATGGACGAGCCGCCTGCTCGAGCACGCGAAGGACGGCGGCGGCGGCGCGATCCCATGAATATCGCATCAGCACCTGGCGTCCGGCGGCGATCGCGGTCGCCCGCCTCGGCTCGTCCGTCAGCAGCGTGCCGATCGCCGCCGCGATGCGATCGACCGACACGGGCACGAAGATCGGCGCGTCACCGAAGACTTCGCGTGCCACCGCGGTGTCGAGTAGCACCGCGGGAAGGTCGTGCGCCAGAGCCTCGAGCGGCGTCAGGGCGAAGCCCTCGTACTCGGACAGAAACGCGAATGCACGGCTGGTCCAGTAGGCGCGATCGAGATCGACGTCACTGAGCCAGGTCCGCCAGGTCACGAGATCTCCAATGCCGAGCGACGCCGCGCGCACGAGAGGATCGAATTCCGGCATCTGATTGTCGCCGACGAGCACCAGCCTGGCTGACGGAAGCGAGCGCGCCACGATGGCGAATGCCTCCATCAGATCCGTGACATGCCGCCGGGCAAACATCGATCCCACGTAGAGCACGACCGACTCGAGGGGGACGTCAGCGGGCGGCGGCCCGGGCGACGGCGCTCCGTGGGGAATGACCGAAATGCGCGCCGGATCGATGTGGAGATGCGTCACGATCTCGCGCGCGGAAAACGCCGAAATCGTGACGATCGCCGCCGACCGTCGCGCGGCCTGGCGCGTGATCCAGCGGCGCCGCAATCCTTCGCGCCACGAGAACCATTCGGGATGCGCGAAGTACGAGAGGTCGTGGATCGTGAGCACCAGCGGGCACGACAATCGCAGCGGCCCGGTGTAGGCCGGCGCGAAAAAGACGTCGAGATCGGCGCGGTTCGCCGCCGCCGGCAGTGTCGTCTGTTCCCACCACGTGCCGGCGGGCCGATGATCTCCCGGATCGGTCGACGTGACGTGCCACCGAATCGGGCCGGCAAGCTGCTTCAACTCCGGCGGTGGCTCACATGGCGCAAAGATCGTGAATCGATGCCGCTGACCGGGATCGTCGAGCCATCGCCGCAGCAGATTCAGCAGGTACCGTCCGACACCCGGCGGTTTTTTGCCGAGCTCACGTCCGTCGATGCCGATATGGAGCGCGCGATCAGCCACGGCGCTTTCGGTCCTCGATTGCGAGGCGCCAAGCCTCGCGAGCCGCATCCGCCGCTCGCGTCCAGGTGAACTGCTTCGCGCGCTCGGCGCCCGCGTCCGCCAGCCGCCGCCGCTCGATCTCGTCCTCGAGCAGCGAGCGAATGGCGTGCGCAATCGATCCCGCATCGTCGGGATCGATCAGCCGTCCGGCGTCGCCGACCACCTCGGGCAACGCACCGCGATTCGAGACCACGACCGGTACGCCCGTCGTCATCGCTTCGACGACCGGGATGCCGAATCCTTCCGTGTGCGACGGCAACACGAAGATCACGGCCTCGCGATACAGCGCCTGACGCTGCGCCTCGTCGACGTACCCGGTCAACGTGACCCGACCGACCAAAGGCGGGGCCGATGCGCGCGCGACAAGGGGCGACGCGTCGGCGGGAATACCTCCCGCAAGAACGAGCGGTGGAACGCCCGGCATTTGGACGATGAGTTGCTCGTAGGCATCGAGTAGACGCGCGACGTTTTTTCTCGGCTCGAGCGTGCCGAGAAAGAGAATATGTCGTCCGCGCTCGGCGTCGGGACGCCGCGGCCATGCCGGCGCTCCAGGAAACGCAATCGAAATCCGTTCCCGCGAGACGTCCAGCCGCTCCGCGATGTCCGCAGCCGAATGTTCCGAGATGGTCAGCACGCGATCGGCGCGCGCGACGTGAGACCGCACCGCGGCCGCATATCGCTTCGGGTCGACGCGCGACCGATCGCTGCGATCCAGAAAATCCAGATCCGCGATGAAGATCACCTGTGCGGCGGCGCGGCTCGGAATCAGCAGTGGATGTCCGGACTGCACGACATCGAAAGTTTCGCCGGTCACCGTCTCGACCGGCGGACGCCCGATCCGATCCCATGTGAAATTCAATGCACGGACGGGAAGTTTGCGATCGATTGTGCGCGCGCCAGGCACGGCGTCCGACGGCAGGCGATCTTTCCACGAGCTCGAGAACAACGTCAGGGTCTCGTCCGGACGCCGGTCAGCGCCGATAGAGCGGGCAATTTGATGCAGGTATTCGCCGACGCCTGTGCGTGCGCGCAGCGCCGGCCGATAATCGAGAAGAATCCGCACGTTCTGAACTTGTCGGATGCTATCACGTGGTAAATTAAGGGGTTATCGAATCGGAGGCGAGCGGCGTTCATGAGAATTGCGGTCATCGGGACAGGCTATGTGGGGTTGGTCGTCGGCGCGTGTTTCGCGGAAACCGGCAACGACGTCGTGTGCGTCGACAAAGACGCGGCGAAGGTGCGGATGCTGACGCGCGGCAAGATTCCCATCTACGAGCCCGGGCTCGAAGAGCTCGTGCGGCGAAATTATCAGGAGAAGCGCCTGCAGTTCACGCGCACGCTTCCGGAGGCCGTCCGCAAGTCGGAAGTGATCTTCATCGCCGTCGGCACGCCCACCGCGGAAGACGGCTCGGCGGATTTGCAGCACGTCTTGAGCGCCGCGCGCGAAGTCGCCCGCTCGATGAATGGCTACAAAGTGATCGTCGACAAGAGCACGGTGCCGGTCGGCACGTCGGACCTTGTGCGAGCGACGATGGAGAAAGAGACGGCGCATGCGTTCAGCGTCGTCAGCAATCCGGAGTTTCTGAAGCAGGGCGCGGCGGTCGACGACTTTTTGCGGCCCGATCGCGTCGTCATCGGCACGTCGGACAAGCGCGCGGCCGAGATCATGGTCGATTTGTATCGTCCGTTCACGCGGACCGGCGCGCCGATCATGGTGATGGACGCCGCGAGCGCGGAGCTGTGCAAGTATGCGGCGAACGCGATGCTGGCGACCCGCATCTCGTTCATGAACGAAATCGCGAACGTCTGCGAGTTGTATGGCGCCGACGTCGACAAAGTGCGGCAGGCGATCGCGTCCGACAAACGCATCGGACCGGCGTTTTTGTTTCCCGGCATCGGCTACGGCGGCAGCTGTTTTCCGAAGGACGTCAAGGCGATCGTCAAGTTTTCGTCGGACAAGAAATATGCGTTCCGCATTCTTCAAGCGGTTGAGGACGTCAACGGACGCCAGAAGCAGCGCCTGCTCCTCAAGCTCGACAAGCACTTCGGCAAGTCGCTGAAGGGCCGCACGATTGCCGTGTGGGGACTGAGCTTCAAGCCGCGCACCGATGACATGCGCGAGGCGCCGGCGGTTCCGCTCATCAACGGACTGCTCGAGCGCGGCGCGAAGGTGCGCGCGTTCGATCCGGAAGCGCGAGAGACCGCGAAGGCCGTGTTCGGCAGGCGGATTCACTACGCGCGACACGCCTACGAAGCGCTGCAGGACGCCGACGCGCTGCTGGTCGTCACTGAGTGGAACGAGTTTCGCGAGCCCGACTTCAAGAAGATCAAGCGGCTGATGAAGTCGCCGATCGTGTTCGATGGACGCAACATCTACGATCCGCTCCAGATTCGCGCGCTCGGCTTCACATATTCGTCGATAGGCCGTCCGTGAGTACAGTGCTCGTCACGGGCGGCGCGGGCTACATCGGCAGCCACGCCGTCCGCGCGCTGGCCGAGGCCGGGTACGACGTCGTCGTCTATGACGATTTGTCGATGGGACACGCGGAGGCCGTCGAGCGGCTGGCGCGTCGTTTTCCATCGCGCCGAATCTCGTTCGTGCGCGGCGACATCGGCGACGGACCGGCTGTCGCAAAGGCGCTGCACGACTCGCGGGCCGAAGCCGTGATGCACTTCGCGGCCCGACTGCTTGTCGGCGAGTCGGTGGAGAAGCCGGTCATCTACTACAAGACCAACGTCATGGGCACGCTCACCGTGCTCGCGGCGATGGCGGACGCGGGTGTGAAGCGATTTGTGTTTTCGTCGACGTGCGCGACGTTCGGCGAACCTGTGTCGATTCCAATCGACGAAAATCACCCGCAGCGCCCGGTCAATACCTATGGCGAAACGAAACTCGCCATCGAGCGCGCGCTGCCGCACCTCGAGAGAGGGACGGGTCTCAAGTCGATCGCGCTGCGGTATTTCAACGCCGCCGGCGCGGATCCGGACGGACTGGTCGGCGAGGATCACAAGCCGGAAGAGCATCTGATTCCGCGCGCGATCGCGGCGACGACCGGCGGCGCGGGGCTGACGATCTTCGGCGAAGACTATCCGACGCCCGACGGCACGTGCATACGCGATTACATCCACGTCAGCGATTTGGCCGCGGCGCACGTCCTGGCGCTCCGCTCGCTCGAAGAGGGCGGACCGTCGGGTTTTTACAATCTCGGCAACGGCGAGGGCATGTCGGTGCGGCAGGTCATCGACGCGGTCGAACGCGTGACCGGCCGCACAGTGCCGCACACCGTCGGACCGCGCCGTCCCGGCGATCCGGCGCAACTTGTCGGATCGAGCGCGCGCATTCGGCGCGAGCTCGGCTGGGCTCCGCGCTTCGCCGCCCTCGACACCATCGTCGGCACCGCCTGGGCATGGCATCAGACGCACCCACAGGGATACGCTTAAGCGCGCGTGGAGCAGCTTAAGAGGCTACTCAAATACACGACGGCATACCGCGGCCGGCTGCTTGTCGCGCTTGTCGCGATGCTGGTCTACGCTTGGGGCGCCGTCGGCATTGCGGCGCTCGTCAAGCCGATTTTCGACAAGCTTCTCGTTCCGGTTCCGCACGATGTCGCGAAAGTCGCGCTGAAGCTGCTCGGCGCCTACTTCCTCAAAGGCGTGGGCGCCTACGTCTCCGGCTACCTGATGACCGACGTGGGTCAGCGCGTCGTGATGGACATCAGGAACCGGCTCTTCCGCCACATCCTCGATCAGTCGGCTTCGTTCTTCTCGCGGCGAACGTCAGGGCAACTGATCTCGCGCATCACCAACGATGTTGCCCAAGTCCAGCGCGGTGTGTCAGAGACGCTGGCCGATCTCGTGCAGGAATCGCTCGCCGTCCTCGGCTATGCGGGCACGCTGTTCTGGATTGACGGCCGGCTCGCGCTGTTCTGCATGACCGCCGTGCCGCTGATTGTGTATCCACTGGTGCGCCTTGGTCAGCGCGTGCGCAGAACCACTCGCCGGAGCCAGGAGGAACTCGAGCACGTCACGCATCTCGCCGGCGAGGCGTTCACCGGCCATCGCATCGTCAAAGCGTTCGGAGCGGAGGCACGCGAGGCCGAGCGCTTCAGTGCGGCCGCGCGGCGTCTCTATGTCACGAACATGAAGGTGACGAGCGCCGTCTCCGCGTTGCCGCCGCTGATGGAGTTCATCGGCGGCATCGCGGCCGCGGGCGCGCTCTGGTACGGGTCCCAGCGAATTGCGAGTGAGCAATTGACGACGGGGCAGTTCGCCTCCTTTCTCGCCGCGGCCTTCATGATGTACGGCCCGATCAAGAGTCTCAGCCGCGTCAACGCAGGCATTCAGCAGACGATCTCGGCCGCCGACCGCATCTTCGCCATG
>Ga0070731_10005564_pt1 | contig 10343 bp, 6 predicted proteins | sample Coa_R1_2_FD_66448 | JGI IMG/M metagenome (GOLD analysis project Ga0070731, IMG submission 66448) | Surface soil microbial communities from Centralia Pennsylvania, which are recovering from an underground coalmine fire - Coalmine... | ecosystem: Environmental > Terrestrial > Soil > Unclassified ... | reverse complement strand
GGCCCTGGAACCGATCGCGAAGGGACCTCACGCCAAGGACATCCAAGCGGAGGCCGCCCGGGATCTGGCCCTGATCCAGCTGGCGATTCCGGTCCAGGCGGAGGGGCTGGCCTCGCTGTCGAAGTGGCCGAAGGATCAGCGCTTGAAACTGGACTTCCGGGATGACTCCGTGATCGTCGGCTCCCTCGAAGGCATGGTCGTTTCGGTGGACGCCGTCCGGATTCGTCTGGCGACGGACGCCGGCGTCGCGGATCTCCCCGTGTCGGAGCTGACCGAGGAAACGGTCGGCCGGCTCTATGCCGGCCGCCCCGGTCACGCCCCGACGGACGCGCGGGCGGCGGCCGTCTGGTGCGCCCTCCGTTCCTCCGCCGCCGGCGCCGAGAAGCTCGATCCGTCGCTTCCGGCCAAGTATGTCGAGTTCGCCCGGAATCCCGCCCCCGCCGATCCCGACGCGGAGGACCGTCGCGCCTTCTGGTCGGCCTTTGCCGAGTACGGCATGAACCGGTCGCGGGGATCGGGCCTGGAACGGCTGTCGAAGATCCAGTCCCCGCGGTTCAAGCCGTTCATCGACGCCCTGATGGACGGCGCGAAGGACGCGTTCTTCAGCGGCACGGATTTCGCCGTGACGGGGACCTTCTCCCCCGCCGAGCGGGAGAAAGTGGGGACCGTGTGGCTCTCGACCAGCGATCTCAAGACCGGCGCCTCGACCCTCGAAGCAGAATACTATGCCCTCCCGGATCAGACCTACCGGGCCTGGGTGCTGGCCGGGGGCTGCTGTCAGGAAGTCTTCACGTTCACCCTGCAGGCCAGCGGCTTGAAGGGGATCGACCCGAAAACCAAGCAGGACGCCTCTTATGAGCCGGGGGACGCGGCCGGACAAGCAGTGAAACTTCCCTACCTGCCGCTCAAGAAGATCCACTCGCAGCACCTGGGTCCCAAGGAACCCGACCGATGGGAGTGGGTTCCCCTCGCGCTGCCGAAGAGCGAGGCTCCGGGCCTGAAGAAGATCCGGATCCTCACCGACCAGAAAGGGTTCGCCGTGGCCCACCTGGTCGTCAGCGCGACGCGCAAGGGTCCCCCGTCGCCGGCGGAGCTGAAGGACCTCCTGAGAGACCGAGCGACGGCGCCGCGCTTCATCACGACTCCCGGCCCCGTCGCAGGAAAGCCGACCCGCAGCGCCTATTGCGGCGGCGGCGGGGGCGCCGACTTCGAAGACCTGGCCCCGTCGGGCGGCGTGCTGGCGGGACTCAAGTACAGCTCCAAGGGATTCCGGGGCAACATCAAATTCCTTCAGCCGATCTACCGGCTCGGGGACAAGGCGTCGGGGGGAGGCGGCCACGGAGCCGGCGACGCGTCCATGCCCGAGCTCGTCGCCAAGCCCGGCTATGCCGTCGGTCAGATCGTCGTGATGGCCACCGACCGGCTCGACGGCTTCAAAATCGTCTTCATGAGGCACGCCGGAGGGAGGCTCCTCGCCGGGGATTCGTACGAGAGCCCCTGGGTGGGTCTTCCCCTGAAGGGGGAGGGGAAGACGCTGGGCGACGGCTCGCCGGTGGCCGGGATCTTCGGCCGCAAAGGCGGCGAGATCGACGGATTCGGAGTCGTCTTCTTGAAGTAGCCTCAGGGCAGGCGGTGGACCAGCTTCACGGTCCGGTCCGCATCGCCGTACCTCCAGGACCCCACCTCTTCCCACGCCCAGGGCAGGTCCTGCTGGTGGGCCTGCCCGATCAGCACGTAGTCCGCATCCAGGGCCGCCGCGGCGTCGCGGGGAACGGGTTTGGGCCAGTAGAAATCCAGGGAGTAGCCCACAATCGGAGGATAAATCGCCGGCCGAGCCGTGTCCGGAATCTTCGCCGTCATCTCCCGGACGAAGGGGCGGGTCCGGTCGAAATCCCCCAGCAGCCGGTCGCCGAGTCCGACCCGCGCGGCCACCACCAGCAGGGCCAGGGTAATGGCGGACGCCCGGAGCGCCGGAACGCCGCGGCGGACGGCCGCGGCCATGCCGACGCCGGCGAGGGCGGCGGCGATCCCGAATCCGATCACCCAGTCCCGGTGCCGGGCGATGGCGGCGACGATCTCCGGCCCCCGCGGGCCGGCGAGCGGAACCCGGAGGAATGGCAGGATCGCACAGGCGATGCCCCCGAGTGCCACCGCGACGCCGGTGGCCAGGAAACTCCAGCGCCGCGAGCCGGGTCGCTCCATCCAGGAATCGGCCGCAAGTCCAAGGACGGCCGCGACCGCCGGTTGCAGGGGAAGGAGATAGTAAAAGCGCTTGTTCACCGCCGCCTGGAAGAACGCCCCGCCGAACAGGATCCAGCTGCCCAGGAGGAGCCGGGCGGAGCGGTTGGCGGGATCGCGGAGCCAGGAGGGGACCGCGACGAGCAGAGGAAGGAACGGCAGTACCGTCATCCCCTGCCATTCCGCGTAGTAGTACCAGGGTTTGCGGTGCGGGACCCCGATCCCCGTGGCATGTCCGGTCGGCATCCGAAAGTTCTCGCTCAGGATCGACGTCTCGAGGAACTCCTTCTTCCCCACCAGCAGGCCCGGTCCGTACCAGAGCGCCGCGACGGCGACCGCCAGCAGGATCACGCCGAGGATGGGGGCCCAAGGGCGGCGGACGACCCAGAATCGGCCGCGCAGTTCGATCAGGGCATCCCCGCCGCAGACGGCGATGGGAAGGACGAGCCCCAGAGGGCCCTTGGAGAGCATGGCGAGGCCGAAGGCGAGGCCGCAAATGCCGGTCGCCCGCTCCGGCGAGATGCGTCCCAGGCGTCCGGCGATGTAGCCGGCGAATCCGACGCTCAGGAACAGCGTGAGCATCATGTCCACCAGGGCCTCGCGAGCCGCGGTCAGAAAAAGGATGTTCGAGGCCAGGGCCGAGACCGCGAGTCCGGCCGCTCTGGGGGTGCCGAAGTATCGGACGATCCAGGCCGTCACCGCGAGCGTGCCGAGCGCCGCCAGCACCGACACCCCCCGAAGCGTCCATTCATTCACGCCGAACAGCGATCCCAGAAGGGCGCAGGCGCCATAGTAGGCCGGCGGTTTCTCCACGAGGTAGCCGTCCGGGGTCCTCGGCAGGAGATAGTGCCCCTCCAGCATGTCCCGGACGATCATGCCGCTGCGCGCCTCGTCCGTCACGCTCAGCTCGACCTGCCCGAGATGCCAGAAGTAGAAGAGGGCGACGAGGCCGATCAGCCAGGGCGAGGGGTGATTCCGAAGGGAGGCACCGACGAACGACGCCATTGGCTCTGTTCCTGCCCCGATGTTCAAGAAACCGACGCGGGACGCGGCCGGCCCGGCGTCGCCGGACTTCCGCGACCTGGAGCGGCGCTCAGCGGCCGACCGGGTAGGGATCGAGCCAGCCCGCGTACTTCGGATTCCGTCCCTGGACGACCTCGAAGAACTTCTCCTGCAGCTTCTTCGTGACGGGTCCGGGCTCGCCCTTGCCGATGACGCGCCCGTCCACCTCGCGGATCGGGGTCACCTCCGCGGCCGTCCCGGTAAAGAAGGCCTCATCGGCGATGTAGAGCTCATCGCGGCTGAACCGCTGCTCCTCGATGGGGATGGCATGCTCGCGGGCCAGCGTGATGATCGTGTCCCGAGTGATGCCGGGCAGCACGCAGGTGAGGGGCGCGGTCTTGATCTTCCCGTCCCGGATGATGAAGAGGTTCTCGCCCGAGCCCTCGGCGCAGAAGCCTTCCGTATCCAGCATGATGGCCTCGTCGAAGCCGAGCGACTTCGCCTCGCGCTTGGCGAGGATGCCGGTGACGTAATGCCCGGTCAGCTTGCCCCGGGTCATGACCGTATTGGGCTGCCAGCGCGTGAACGAGGAGATCTTGGCACGGATCCCCTTCTTGAGCGCGTCCTCGCCAAGATAGGCGCCCCACTTCCAGGTCGCCACGAACACGCGGACGGGATTGTCCGCCGGATGCACGCCCATCACGCCGTGGCCGATATACGCCACCGGGCGGATGTAGCCGGCTTTGAGACTGTTGGCCGCGAGCGTGTCCTTGGCCGCCTTGCACAGATCGTCGATCGAATAGGGACACGCCATCATGCCGATGTGGCACGAATCCAGCAATCGCCGCATGTGATCCTTGAGCCGGAACACCGCCGAGCGCCCGTCGGAAAGCTCGTAGGCGCGGATCCCCTCGAACGCCCCGAGGCCGTAGTGGAGGGTATGGGTCAGGACGTGAACCTGGGCGGCGTCCCAGTCCACGAGCTTCCCATCCATCCAGATCGACTTCAGTTTGTCCACCACGGCGTGTTCTCCCGATAAAAAAAGGGCCCCGCCTGAATCATCGACCGATGAGCTTCAGGAAGGCCCCTTCGTCCACGATCTTTATACCAAGTTTGGTCGCCTTGTCAAGTTTGCTCCCGGCGCCGGGGCCCGCGACGACGAGCGTGACCGTCTTCGAGATCGACTCCGCCGTTTTCCCCCCGTGCGCGACGGCGAGCGCCTTCGCCTCGTCGCGGGTCAGCTGGTCGAGGCCGCCGGTGAAGACGAGCACCTGGCCGGCGAGCGCCACGCCCTTCTTTTCCGGCCCCCGAAACTCGATGCCCGCCTCCAGGAGCTGATCGACGACCTCGAGGTTCCTTCCGTCCCGGAAGAAGCGGTGAATCGACGCCGCGACCGCGGGCCCGACGTCCCGGACCTCTTCCAGCTGCTCGATGCTGGCCGTCCGGAGGGCGCCAAGCCCCTCGAAGTGCTCCGCGAGCGCGGCGGCCGTCGCCTCGCCCACGTGCTTGATTCCGAGAGCGTTCAGGAATCTCGGGAGCGTCGTCTTTTTCGAGCCCGCGACCGCGTCCAGCAGATTCTGGGCGAGCTTCTCCCCCATCCGCTCCAGGGTGAGCAGCTTCTCCTTCTTCAGCCGGTAGAGGTCCGCGACCGACGCCAGGAGCCCCCGGTTGACGAGTTGCTCGATCCACTCCGGGCCGAAGCCCTCGATGTTCATCGCCGGCCGCGAGCAGAAATGATCGATCGCGCTCTTGAGCTGCTGGGGACAGGTCAGCCCGTTCGTACAGAGCACGTCCGCCTCGGTGCGCTCGACGGCGGCGCCGCAGACGGGGCAGGCCGCCGGGATCGGAGGCTTCCCCGCGCCCGCCGGCCGCTTGGACTCGATCACCTTCACCACGTAGGGGATCACGTCGCCCGCGCGCGTCACGAGCACCGTATCGCCGATGCGGACGTCCAGGCGGTCCAGCTGGGCGACGTTGTGCAGCGTGGCGTTCGAGACGGTCACCCCGCTGATGAAGACGGGCTTCAGCTTGGCGACGGGCGTGATCTTCCCGCTCCGCCCCACGTTCCACTCGATGGAGAGGACCTCGGTCGTCTCCTCCCGCGCGGGGAACTTGTAGGCGATCGCCCAGCGGGGGCTCTTCGAACGGGACCCCAGTTCGCCGCGAAGGGACAGCTCGTTCACCTTGATCACGATGCCGTCGATCTCATGATCGAGCGAGTCGCGCGCCCGGTTCACCTCGTCCCAGACCGACTGGATCTCCTCGACCGTGCGGCAGAGCGTGACGTCGGGGGTCTCGAATCCGTTCGCCCGGAGCAGCGCCAGGATGTCCTGGTGGGTGGCCGGCTTCGGTCCGTCCAGGATCCCCACGCCGTAGGCGACGAAGCGCAGCGGCCGGGACTTCGTCACCGACGCGTCCTTCTGCTTCAGCGAGCCGCTCACGAGATTGCGCGCGTTCACGAACGGCTCCTCGCCCGCTTCCTGGAGTTTCCGGTTGATCTCGCGGAAGTCGGCGAGCGTGAGATACGCCTCCCCGCGGATCTCGGCGATCCCCGGGGCGTTCTTCAGCGTCCTCGGCAGCTTGCGGATGGTCCGCGCCGTGTGGGTGACGTTCTCCCCGATGCGGCCGTCGCCCCGGGTCGCCGCCAGGACGAGCGTCCCCTTCTCGTACACGAGCTCCAGCGAGTCGCCATCGATCTTCGGCTCGACCGTGAAGGTCCACGCGACCGCGCGCCCCAGGTCGCGCTCCATCGAGGCGATCCAGGCCGCGACGTCCTCTTTCGAGTAGGCCTTCTCGAGCGAGAGCATCGGCTGGCGGTGCTGGGCTTTCTCGAAGCGCTCGATGGCATGCCCGCCGACGACCTGGGTGGGCGAGTCCGGCGTCACCCACTCCGGATGGTCCTTCTCCATCGACGACAGCCGGTCGTACAGGCGGTCGTACTCGGCGTCGGAGATCTCCGGCTGGGCCTGGTCGTAGTAGAGGCGATTGTGCCGCTCGATCTCCTGGCGAAGCCGGTCATAGTCGCTGCGGGCGCTCATGGGCCGTAGACCTTCTTCCGGACGGACGTGACGATCGCCGCGTCGGCGCGGACGTCGACCACCGCGTTTTCGAAGAGGCTGCGGCGGACGAAGATTTCCGGCGGGTTGTCGGGGAGGACGCGCCGGGACACCGTCACCAGAAGGGACGTTTCGTTTCTCGTCAGGCCGCTGGCCCTCGCCAGGCGGTAGAACGTGCGCCGGCCGATCATGCGCTCGCGGCCGGAGAGGACGGCATAGACCAGGGCCGACGCCGCTCCCGCGGCGACCACGAGGCCGACGAAGAGCATCATCGACCCCTGCGACTGGGAATAAGCCCGGAAGCTCCGGCTGATCTCCTCCAGGGTCTCGTTCTGGAGCCGCGTCATCAGGATCACGGGGCCGACGCTCCTTTTCCGGCGGCACGGGAGAGCACCTCGGAGATCTTCGCGCGAACGACCGCGCTGAGCTCCCCTTCCGCGTGCGCCCTCAGGAGCTCAAGGGAGCCGGGAAAACGGACTTCTCCGATGGCCCACACGGCGGACAGGCGCATCGCCTCCTCCGGCTCGCCCAGCAGGGACAGGAGCGCCGTCTTCCCCTCTCCGTCGCCGAGGGTCCACAGGGCCTTGGCGACGTTGGCGCGGACCCGGTTGTCGGGATCCCGCAGGAAGGGCTTCAGAAGGGGGATGCACCGGGCGTCGCCGCCGTCCTCGAACGCCTCCACCGCATTCGCCCGAACGCGGCGGTCGGGATCCCCGAGCGCGGCCACCAAGAGCCGCATGCCGTCGGCGCTTCCGGAGAGCTCGACGATCTTGATCACCGTCGCGCGGACGCGGCGGTCCGGATCATTGAGGAGCGCCATCAGGTTCTGGCGCAGATCGGTCTCCGCGTCGACGTAGTCGATGACGCGGAGGGCCCGCAGCCGGCGGTCGGGGTCGAGCGCCTGGATCTCCTCGGTGAGCCGCTCGAGGATGCGGCCGTCGATCTTGGCCAGCGCCCGGGCCGCCGCCTCCCGCGTCTGCGGATCCAGCCGGTCGAAGGAGCGGAGATACTTGTCGAAGCTCGCGCTGGCGACTTCGCGCATCGCCATCCGTCGCACTTCCTCCGACCCCGCGTTGAGCAGCGGCAGGAGCAGCCGCGCCTTGTGCGGAGGATTGATGCCGATGATCATCCGCGCCGCCGCGAGCTTGACCTCGTCGGACGGATCCTCGAGCGCCGCCTCCGCCGACGCCTCCAGCTCCTGGGCCCCCAGGGACTGCAGCGTCGTGAGCACCCGGGCCCGGATCTCGGCGTGGGGGGAATCCCGGAAGGAGAGCACCATCTTGAGGCGACGCGTCGGCTCCACGGCCGAGCGGGACACGAAATCCAGGATCCGGGCCGCGCTGAAGGGATCCAGGTCCGAAGCGGCCTCGACGGTGTGCCACCAGGGGATCTCCCGGGTCCGCTGGGCCAGGGCCTCCAGGCGATCGGGAGGCATCCGGGAGAACACCGACGCCAGGAGCGACGGAAACCCCGGATCCCGCCGCAGCTTGAGGGCGTCGGCGGCCGCGTCCAGGAGGCGAGGGCGGGGATCCTGGGAAAGCCGGAGGATGAGCTCCACGGCAGGCTCGCTCATCGCGGTCGACAGCGCGTGGATGAAGGCCGCGTAGGTGGACGGCTCGGTCCGCGTCTGGAGGAGCTCCGTGACGAGCGGGTACCCGGCATCGCCGGACTCGATCAAGAGATCGAGGAACACGCCCTTGGCGTGGAGCGGAAAGGCCCGCAGCAGGGGGCCCAGCGATTCCATCATGACGCCGCGGTTGCCCTCGACGAAGCGCCGGCTCTCCACGTCGCCGTGCAGTCGCGCGGCGACGAGGTGGTAATAGTACCGGTTCGCCAGCACCTCGAGCGCGTCGGCCACCGACTCGCGCACCACGGGCGAGGCGTCGGTGAGCCCGCGGACGAGGACCGACGCGGCCTCCCGGGGTCGGAGGGCGGCGAGGACCAGGTAGGCGGCCCGCCGCGACCATTCGCGGGGCGAACTCAGCTCCTCGCGGGCGGCGGCGTTGAAGAGCGTGGCCCGGGCCGCGACTTTCTGCCGGACTTCGGGAGCCAGGTCGGAATAGTGCTGGACGATGAGATCGGGCCGGTTGATGCCGGCGGGGTCGATCAGGGCGTCGAACGCCGCGGACTGGAGCTCCGCGTAGGGCTCCCGAAGCGCCGCTTCGACGTAGGACAGGCGGTGCTCGATCGGCAGTTCCGCCAGGAGTGAAAACGTGTTCGACACGCCCATCACGACAGAGTTTATCCGGCCGGAAGGGCGGCGACCAGCGCTTTGAACAGGAGTCCGCGCTCGGTGAAGTTGCGGAACATGTCCCAGCTGGCGCAGGCCGGCGACAGCAGCACCGTCTCGCCCGGCTTCGCCGGGACCCGCACGGCGTCCTCGAGCGTCGCCACGCGGACGATCTGGGGGGGACGCGGCGAGGAGCGCAACGCGGCCTCGATCGCGGGAGCGGTCTGCCCCAGCAGCACGGCGGCGCGGACGGGCCTGGCCGCGACGGCGCGGGCGAAGGCGTCCCACGGCGTCTTCTTGTCGAAGCCGCCGAGGATGAGCACGAAGGGTCCGGGCAGCGTCTCCAGGGCGGCGATGGTGGCTTCCGCGTCGGTGGCCTTCGAGTCGTTGTAGTACTTCACCCCGTTCTTCTCGACGACGAATTCGAGGCGATGCTCGACGCCGGGGAACGCGTTCAAGGCGTCCTGGCAGGCGCCCTGCCAGGCGTTCCAGTCCCAGCCGGGGACCGACGACGGACAGGTGGCCGTTGCCGCGGCCGCCATGTTCGCCAGATTGAACCAGCCGGGGATCTTGCGGCCGGAGACGTCGACCCTCCCGATCCCGTCCGGGACCACGACGTCGATCCGGTCCTCGTGAGCCCAGGCTCCCGAGGAGGGCTGCTCCTTCAGGCTGAAGTAGAAGGTCTCCGCGGGCGACGCATCGCGGAATCCGCGGGTAATCGGATCGTCCCAGTTTAGGATCTTGGTGTCACACTCCGGATGGGTCACGATCTGGCGCTTGGCGGCCACGTAGGCGTCCATCGTGCCATGGCGGTCGAGGTGGTTCGGGGACAGGTTCAGGACGGCGCCGATGGTCGGGCTCCTCCGGATCGCCCCCAGGTTCTCCAGCTGGAAGCTGGAGAGTTCCAGCACCACCAGATGATCGGGGTCGATCTCCGGCAGGAACTCCAGCAGCGACACGCCGATGTTGCCGCCGACCCAGGTCCGCTTCGGATGCTTCTTCAGGATCTCGCCGATCAGCAGGGTGGTCGTCGTCTTGCCGTTGGAGCCGGTCACCCCGAGGACCGTCTTGGCGGGGCAGAGCTTGAAGAAGAGATTCATCTCCGTCTCGAGGGTCCGGGCCATCCGGAGATAGGGGTGGGTCTCGGGGACCGCGGGATTGACGATCACCAGGTCGGCGTCGCGGAAGTCGCGCTCGTCGTGGCCCCCGAGCCTCAAGGTGACGGGAAGCGGACGCAGCTGGTCCACCGATTCGCGCAGCTCCGCCTCGCTCTTGGCGTCCGTCACCGTGACCGTCGCCCCCTGGCGGACCAGGAAGCGGGTCACTCCGAGTCCGCCGCCGAAGAGCCCCAGGCCCAGGACCGTCACGCGCTGGCCCTTCAAGGGGGGAAGCTCTCGGGTCAGCGGCAGCGGCATGGACCGGTCGTCACTCGTTGGGCGGGGAGTCCGTGACCTGGGACTTCTTGCGCAGCTCCTCGGCCCGATTGAGGACGGTGTCCACTTCCTCACGGGTCAGGGGCGCCTGCTCCATCGGATAGGAGACGGCCATCCGATCCCGGAGCGTGAAGGGAAGGACGACGTCGGTGACGAAATCCAGGGGGAGGATCTGCCACCAGGGCGGCGAGAGCGTCACTTCCTGGCGGATCAGCGTATAGCCGCGAAGCTCGAGAATGAGGTCGCGGGTGCCATACCACGTGTAGGAGACCTCGCAGGGGGTCGTTCCCACCTTCTCCCCGTCCAGGTAGACCGAGGCGCCCGGGGGATCCGAGTGGATCGTCAGGAGTCGCTCCACGCAGCCGGCCTGCGAGAGCAGGCCCA
>Ga0070731_10005562_pt1 | contig 10346 bp, 1 predicted proteins | sample Coa_R1_2_FD_66448 | JGI IMG/M metagenome (GOLD analysis project Ga0070731, IMG submission 66448) | Surface soil microbial communities from Centralia Pennsylvania, which are recovering from an underground coalmine fire - Coalmine... | ecosystem: Environmental > Terrestrial > Soil > Unclassified ... | reverse complement strand
GCCGCCCCCTTCGAAGAACGCGCCTACATTGTCGGCCAGCCACAACGCCGCGAAGATCGTTGTCATCGGTCCGGTAAGGCCGGCGGCGAGGTGATCTTCCGTGATCATCAGCGGCACTTCTTTGGGGACGCCGTCATCTCGCCAGACCTGGAGAATGTGTTTCACCAGCGTCGGTTCTTTGTAGAGGCTCTTCCATGTGATATCGCACGGTTCGAACGGATAGTGCTCAAACGATACGAAGGCGAGGTCGCCGAGTCGACCGTGCGCCTTCAGATAGTCTACAAATCGGCCCATCCACGACGTCCGGCCTTGGGCATCAGGCCATACTCGAATATCTTCGTTGACACCCTCGAAAACAGGCCCTCCCAGTTTGAGTTTGGGATCAACTTTGTGAATGGCAGCAGCCCACTGAAGGTAGAGCGCGCCGTAATCTTCCGGCATCGCGTGTTTGCCGTCGGGTTCCTCGCCCATTTCTATATAGGAGATGGGATAGCCCCGCTTCTCGATGTAAGCAATCTGCGCCGCCGCATCGTCCGGTGTACCGTAGAGCATGGTCACCGGAATCATCGCGGGCAAGTTGTTCGTGAGTCCGCTGGTGAAGAACAGATCGAAACCGCTGTGCTGATAACTTCCTGTGGCGTTGACGTCGGCATCGGCCGCGGAGTGCCAGGGATCGATGGATGACGACGCATAAGTAGTAGGCCGGTCGCTGAGATTCTTCTGGACCTCAATAAAGGCGCCGCTACTATCCACGCCCCCGACGCGAATTTCTCGAATCGCGTATCCAACACAGTTCCGAATGTCGTCCGATCCGTGCTCATCGCAGGTGTTAGAGGATTCCGTCATCAACACGCGCACGTACTGAGTTGAGACCGGCGTATCAGCGAGCTTCAGCGACACAACGCCGCCTTGCGAGTCCTTTACCGCGCCTGATGGAAAAGGTTTCCATTCGCCTTGCGGTCCCGCGTCAAAATCGAGCGCACCCTTTCCCACCCAGTACTCCACTTGATAGATCGTGGCGTACGGACTGGCCCACGCTATGCGAATCGCACTGACTGGCTTTTCGGCCTTGAGATCGACGATGACCCATTGCGGATGAAGGGAGTCGTTTTCCCAGGTGAACTTGCTGGTCAGATATGGATTGCTCTTCCAGTAACTGAGGTTCGGACCCATGATGGGCCGGTCGCCGCTGGTCGAGAATCCGCGGTGCGGGAGCGCATACGAGAGAATGTAGCGCACCGGTTCCTTGAGTTCCGTGCTGCCGGTGAAGTATCCGCTTTTGTGGACCAGGTCGCTCCAGGTTCCATTTTCAGTCCAGTGCCATGCGGCCATGCGAAGTTCGCTGTTGTTGCGGTATGAAATTGGTCCCCATCCCGCAGACAAAGATTCCTGAATGATGTGTGGAGTGTAGACCTTGTCAATGACGTCATGGGATAAAACATCGATCGAACTCCCCAACGCGCTATCCGGATCGAACGAATTGATGACATGGCCCGGTGTCGCGTCGACGCGAATGATTGACGACCGCGCGCCAGGGCTGTCAGTGACGGATTGCGCTGCGGCCATTCCGCTATGCGCCACCACTGAAGAAAAGATCGTCGCAACGATCGCGGTCCAGTTCCATAACTTTCGAGCGCTGCCCCTGGTCCGACTGCCTCTCCGGTTTGCACGTCTTACTGCATTCAGCATCACCACCTCCACGCAAGGCAATCCATTGCGCGACGCTCAATCTAACCAATGTAAAGAGCGCAACGCAACCAGCATTTCAGTATGCGAAAACGTGATTATTGGAGACGCGACAGTCTTGTTTCGCAGACTGTGCGGCATTAGAATCGGATTCTCCGTTCTTCGGAGATCTCTTCGGCTAGGGCACGCACTCTCGCGGTAACAGGGGCCGGAACTTGCTGAATCAACCAACCAAAATTGGCAAGTATGAGATCGTCAACGTCCTCGGCAGAGGCGGCATGGGTGTCGTCTACAAGGCGCGCGATCCCCAACTGGATCGTCTGGTCGCGATCAAGATGATCCTGGGGGTGGACCCCAGCTTGCTCAAACGGTTCGAAGTGGAGGCGCGGTCGACGGCCAGCCTGCAACATCCGAATATTGTCACCATCTATGATTTCGGCGACCAGGACGGAAGCCCTTACCTGGTCATGGAATACCTGGAGGGCACGAGCCTTGAGTCAGTCATTTCCAACGGGCAAGCGCTGAGTCTCACCTCCAAGCTCAGTATTTGTGTGGATATTTGCGGCGGGTTACAGTACGCGCACGAGCGCGGGATTATTCACCGCGATGTGAAACCCGCCAATGTAATGTTGCTGTCTGACGGCAGCGTGAAGATCGTCGATTTCGGAATTGCCCGGATTGGAGACACAGGAATCAGTCGTACGGAGGTGATCGGCAGTCTTCACTACATGTCTCCGGAACAATTCCAGAGCCAGCCTCTGGACTCCAGAACCGATATTTTTTCAACCGGAGTGGTTCTGTACCGGCTGCTCACTGGAACGCTTCCCTTCCAGGCGCCTGCTGAAGCGGCGGTCATCTATCAAATAATCCACGAAGCGCCTCCGCCCGTCAGCGCTTGCGCCGAAGGTTGCCCTCAAGAGTTGGACTCGATTGTTGGCAAGGCGCTTGCTAAGAATCGCGACGATCGTTACCTGAGCTGCAGAGACCTTGCTTTTGACCTGCTCGTGGTCCGGGACCATCAGAAGCATCAAGAAGTCGGCGAATGGCTGCAGCGAGCGGAAACGGCCTTACGGAGGACTGAGTGGACGAAGGCGGAGGAGTGTCTTCGGCAGCTTCTCAAGATTGAGAAGAATCATACGCATGCCCATCAGATGCTGGGCGAGGTGCAGGAGCGAGCCCGCCAACAACGCCGGGCGGAGCAGGTTCGGCTGTTGCGCATTCAGGCCGACGAAGCTCTCCTTGACCGGCGCTACGATGAGGCGCTTCGAATTCTAGATCAGGCGATTAGCCTGGACAGCGCGAACAAAGATCTGTCGAGCTTTCGAGAGTCGATTCAAGAGGCCAAATCTCGAGCGGTTCGTCTGCGCGTGGCGCTTCGCCGAGCTGAAGGAGCCCACCAGTCAGGAGATCTGGACGAGGCGAAGCGAGCCGTCAGCGAAGCCCTTGAGCTTGATCCCCAGGAGACTTCGGCTAAGGCTCTGCAACTCGTCATTTTCAAGCAGGCCGAGGAGAGAGAGCGACAAGAAAAGCTGCGCAAACTTCTGGAGCAAGCGAATCATCGACTAGCAAATCGCGAGATGACCCAGGTCTTTGAAATTCTGAAATCTGCGGAAGGGCTGGACCCGGGGTCGCTGGAGTTGCAATCCCTTCTGAAGCGTGCGCAGTCAGTGCAAGAGGAGGAGATCCGGAAGGCTGGCATGGCTAGGCTCGCGCGGCAAATCGAAGAGGCGCTCATTCGGGAAGACTATGCTTCGGCATCGTCGCAGGCTGAAGAGGGGCTGCGGAAATATCCTCGCCAAGAAGGACTACTAAAGCTGAAGGCCATCGCCGACACGGAACGGAAACGTCTTGAAGAAAAGGCGTATGTCCGTTCGCAGTTCACGGCCGCCAACACTCTTCTCGACTCCGGAAAAACCTTTGAGGCGCTTTCGATTCTCGACAGAGCCCTACAACGAGTCCCAGGCGAAAGCCAGCTGGAGTCGTTGCGCAGCATCATCAAGGAGAGATTGACTCAGGAAGAATCTGAGGATCACCTGCGGCGATCGCTCGATCAGGCGCGCAAGGCGGTCGCTTCTGGTGACTTCGATGAGGCTGTGCGTACGCTCGAGAGAGCCAAGCAGGAGTTTCCCAATTCGCACGATGTTGATGAACTTCTGCACAAGGCCGAGACGTTTAGTGTCCGTGAACGCTCCGTGCAGCAGACCCTGGCATCGGCGCAGAAACTACTGGAGGACAAAGAACCGCAGTCCGCTGTGCAATTGCTGGAAGAGGCACTTCAACAGCAGTCCGATGGCCGGATTGCCGGTTTACTCGCGGACGCCCGCAGACAGCTGGATCAGTTTCAGCGAGGCCTGGAAAGTACCATCATCGAAGGAGAGCGAATCCTTCAGCAGCATGGAGCACCAGAGGCCGCTTCTTTCCTCCAGGCACAGCCACATCAATATTCTGTTACTTCTCGTTTCCAGAGTCTTGTGGACAGGGTTCACAAGCGGGGCGCGGCCGAAGCGCTCGACCAGCAGCTCACGAAGGAGCTCAGACCCGAAGCTCAGGTACGCCTCGCAGAAGCGGCTCTGCGCAAGAGCCCGGGAAACGAAGAAATCGAAAAAACGCTCGCTTCCGTTCGCGAACGTAAGACCCGTATTTCGTCAGTGGTCGAAAGAGCGCGCGAGCTGGAAGCGTCCCTTCGATACGAAGAAGCGGCGGAGGAACTCGCGTACCTGCGCAAGCTGTATTCCGAGTACCCGCGTCTGGAAGCGGAGATCCTTCGACTTACCAAGCTGGACGAACAGAGGAAACTACTACTTAACCGCCCATTGAACTCTGCACCGGAGGACCGGGCGCCGGCAGTCTTTCCCGATCAACCGGATGCGTCGGCGACAAATATTGTCGGCTCGGTGGGACTTGTGCGGGAAGCGTTGGATCCGGTTCCGCTTCGCGATGTATCATCCGTGCACGCAACCGGAGGAGTCGCTTCCCCGGCAACTCCCCGAAGGGAACGTCAGGTCGTCGGAAGGGAAGACGCTCCTTCTCCTCGGAAAATTCCGTTTCTGCTGTTGGGCGCTGCGGTCGTAGCGGTGGTATTAGTGGGCGCGGCCTTCCTACATTTTCGTCATACAGCCACCGGTACTGTAAGCAACTTGGCCCTCGGGGCGAGTGACAAAGCCGACCCCGGCTCCAATCCCAAACCGATCGTCGCGCAAAACTCCTACGTAGCGACTGAAGTCTCCTCGAAGCCGAACCCGCCGGCCGACGCCGTAATGGCGGCAGAACGAGAAAAGTTACCCTCGAACGCTGCCCCCAAGGCGTCCGGGTCCGAAAAGGTAAAACCTCAGCCGCCAGATACATCGCACATTCCGCCGGCACCCGCGGCTGCCGGGTCCTCATCGAGTGCAAATGCTGAGAAAGCCTCAACCGGCAGCCCGACTGCGACGGCAGACAAGTCCGCAAGCAAAGACAGTTCTGGAACGCAGGCCACCTCGACGATCGCTACCAATCAGCCGCCCGCCGGTCTGCCTCCGCAGCCGCACACTGATGGCAGCCCAAGTTCATCCGTTCGGCAACCCGAGCCAGTCGTCCCCTCACCACAACCCGTGGCACCGAGCATCTCGGATCCAAGTCCGGAATCAACGGCAGTCCGCAATGCGCTTCGCTCTTACGAGGATGCCTATGCCAGCATGGACGTCGGCGAATTGCAGAAGGTATGGCCTTCGTTGTCCAAGGATCAACTCAAGAAGCTGAAAGAGGGTTTCCGTGGCGCTCAAGCCGTAAAGGTAACCTTGCAAGATTGCGGTGCCCCAACCCTAGGCGAAGCAACCGCACAGGTGCAGTGCTCTCAGTCGATGGTCTATACCCGCGATGGCAAGAGACAATCTCCCATGACCAAGTCCGTGGCGATTCTGCTCAGGAAAGCTGCGAACGGGAACTGGTTAGTGGACAAAGTGCAGTAGTGAGAATATCTCTCGGACGTTCTCTTTACGCGAAAGCATAATCTTCAGGCCGTATTTCGATAGGAGCGCATTCCAATAGACATATGGAGGGAGAATTGTTCGTCTCGAAGGCTTACGATGCCGTTTGATTCCACAGGTTGATAATTTGGCATAGAAAAATATTCGTGAAACGTTTGGCCGACCCGATGCACCATCCCGTTAGTGGGATGGCGGATCTTTCCAAGAAATTCCTTTGACACCTATCGCATTCAGATGGTATTGGTGTTCGCCACAGTACGATTGATCCTCTTCCCCGGGCCCCACGACAAATTCAGAAAGACTAATGCCATTGGCGAGGCATCGCGAATGGGGATGCGATATCGCTGGCAGCATAGTTCGTGTGTCAGTGAAAAGTCCATGTCAGATTTTCGGTTTCCAGCCCGAGAGGGGTTTATGAGGCCTTCAGCCAGAACGGCAATCATTGTAGTTTCGGTCTTATTTGCGTACGCGTTGAGCCCCGTACATCTTCTTGGTCAATTTAGTCAGCGTCCGGGACCTCCACAAGTGCGCTCGCATGGCAATCCGGCACCGCGAGTGAATTCGATTACCAACGCGAAACAAAAACCTCTGCCCGCCCTACAGAAGTCACTTGCGCCGCAACAGCCTCCTGTGATCGGGTTCGGCGGCAGCAACCCGATTTTTCCTACGGAACTGAGCTATGCGTCCGGAGGCATAGGGGCGCAATCCGTGGCTGCGGGAGATTTTAATGGCGATGGGATTCCCGATCTCGCGGTGGCAAATTACTGCGCGGACTCCAGTTGCACCAGTTCGTCCGTGAACATTCTATTGGGCAACGGTGACGGAACATTTCAGCAAGCGGTGTCTTATAACTCTGGCGGATATGAGCCTCTTTCTGTCGCAGTCGGGGATGTAAGCCAAGATGGGAAGCTTGATCTGGTTGTGTCTCATTACTGCATTAGTTTCGAGTCCTGCGGGCAGGGGGTCGTTGGGGTGTTGTTGGGGAATGGCGACGGTACATTCCAAACCGCAACCGCCTACCAACTATGCTCCGCTAGCCAATTCTGTGCCGGTTACGCTGTCGCAATCGGTGACGTTAATGGCGACGGTTTTGTTGACCTGGTTTTGGCGGAAGCGGACGATGTTGAAAATTCTCTCGGCTACGTAGGAGTTCTGTACGGCAATGGCAACGGGACCTTCCAACCGGCCATTCCTCTTCTCCTTTCGGGCGGCTATGGTACGTATTCGCTAGCTCTCGTAGATGTCGATGGAGATGGCAAGCTGGACGTGGTAACCGCTAATTTCTGTCAGAGCAACCAGGAGTGCACAGGTGGATCGGTAAGCGTGCTTCTGGGAAAAAACGGGTTGCAGCAGCCTACGGTTTATAGCACTGGCGGCTACGGCACGTATTCTGTCGCGGTTAGCGATGTCAATGGCGACGGCAAACTCGATATCACCGTGGCAAGCTATTGTGCGTCCATCACAGACTGCACGAGCGGCTCGGTGAGCGAATTGCTCGGAAATGGCAACGGTACTTTCCAGGCCGCCGTGAGCTATGGCTCGGGAGGTTATACCCCCGATTCCGTTGTGGTAGGGGACGTCAACGGGGATGGTAAGCCAGACTTGCTTGTGGCCAACTCGTGTCTCACCGGCATTAACTGTATTAGTGGTGGAGTAGACGTGCTCTTGGGAAACGGAGACGGCACCTTCCGATCAGCAGTGGGCTATAGCTCAGGCGGGTCTCAAGCTACATCCCTTGCACTCTACGATGTGAATGGAGACAGCAAGCCGGACGTGCTCGTAGCCAACTTCAACCAGGAGTATTCCTTCTGTGGGGACTCATCGGCCGATCGCATCCCCGACTTCGGTAGTTGTTACAACGAAGGCAGCATGGCGGTGCTTCTAGGCAATGGAGATGGAACCTTCCAGGCAGACACTAGTTATCAGATCGGAGCAGCTGGCGCCAGCTTTGTAGTGGCGGGCGACTTCAACGGCGACGGAATACCTGATCTGGCAGTGTCAAATACAACTACCGCATTTCAATCAAACGGTTCAGTAGCAGTATTTCTTGGTAATGGCGATGGCACTTACAAACCTGCCACTGTTTACACTTCCGCCGGCCTGACCACGAGCGGGGTAGCCGTAGGCGATTTCAATGGCGATCACATCCTCGACCTGGCCCTGGTTGATGAGTGCAGTGATTCCGAATGTTCTGGCGGATCAGTCAGCATCCTGCTCGGAAATGGGGACGGAACGTTCGGGGAAGCGACACAGTACCTGACTGGGGCGACCTTGTCCGATTGGGTCGCAGTCGGAGATTTCAACGGGGACGGCAAGCTGGATCTGGTTGCGTCTAATAGTTGCGGGGGTACGTGCGGATCGGTCAGCGTTTTGCTCGGGAACGGTGATGGAAGTTTCCAGCCGGCGCATGTCTACACGTCCGGAGGTATTCAACCGAATTTCGTTGCCGTTGGGGATTTCAATGGTGACAAGAAGCTCGACTTGGCCGTAGCCAACACTTGCGCCGATGGCTCCTGCACTACCGGAGGTCTCGTTGGCATTCTTCTCGGCAACGGCGACGGGACGTTTCAGAACGCGGTAGGGTATGCCTCCGGCAGTTTCGGAGCGCAATCTTTGGCTATCGGGGACCTCAACGGAGACGGCAAGCAGGACTTGGCGGTAGCGGACGTTTCCGGATCTCCCGGTAGCATCGGTGTTTTGCTGGGCAATGGCGACGGATCGTTTCAGCCAGCCCAAACATTCCCGGTTGACGGTCAGCCTTGGGGCGTAGCCATTGCCGACCTCAATGGCGACGGAAAGCTGGATCTGGCTTTCGCCAGCTATGAACGGAACGGCAACGATCCCCTGAACGGAGTAGTGGGAACGCTCCTGGGCAATGGTGATGGAACGTTTCAGAGCGCTATCGACTACGGACAAGGCTCTCTGTTTGGCTTCTCTCTGATTGCAACCGATTTGAATGGCGATGGAAAACCGGACCTTGCCGTCGTGCGAGACTTTAACCTCACGGTCTTTCTGAATATCGTCAGCGGCTTCCAATTTGGCACGACGACTTCGCTCATTTCTTCGGAGAATCCCGCGCCTCAGTTCCAACCCGTGACCTTCACTGCGACCGTAGCAGGGCTGGGTCCGGGAGTACCGACGGGCAGTGTCACGTTTTACGACGGGAGCACCAGCATCGGCGCCGCAGACCTGAACGGCGGTCAACCGGATCAGGCAAGTGTCACAACTTCCTCGCTGACCGCCGGTACTCACTCGATTTCTGCTGTTTACGGCGGCGATACGAATTTCCTGACGAGCACCTCGGCAATCTTGCAGCAGGTGATTACTTCCGTCGGACCGACGATCACAACGCAACCTGCTAGCCAGACGATTGATTCCGGGCAGACGGCTACCTTATCTGTGGTCGCGACGGGCACGGCTCCGCTGTCGTATCAGTGGTATCAGGGAACAAGCGGGGACACATCGAGTCCGATTTCCGGTGCGACGAGTAGCTCGTACACAACGCCTGCCTTGACCACAACCACAAGTTACTGGGTGCAAGTAAGCAACGTTGTGGCGAGTGTGAATAGCACCACTGCGACCATCACGGTACAGAGTCTTTCGATCACAACACAGCCAGTCAGCCAGACCATCAACTCCGGGCAGACCGCGACTCTATCCGTTGTGGCGACCGGCACGGCCCCACTCGCATATCAGTGGTACCAAGGCACGAGCGGAAGCACGACGAATCCCATCGCGGGTGCGACGAGTAGCTCGTACACAACGTCCGCATTGACCACCACCACAAGTTACTGGGTGCAGGTCAGCAACGTGGTGGGAAGCGTGAACAGCGCAACGGCGACAATCACGGTGCAGACTGGTCCTGCGATTACGACGCAGCCGGTCAGTCAGACGATCAACTCTGGACAGACAACCGCATTATCAGTGGTCGCGACCGGCACTGCTCCGCTTGCGTATCAGTGGTATCAGGGGGCGAGCGGAGACACGTCGGCTCCTATTGCAGGAGCAACGGCCAGCACTTACACGACACCAGCTCTTACTACATCGACAAGTTACTGGGTGCGGGTGAGCAACGTTGTGGGGAGTGTGAATAGCGCTACGGCAACCGTCACGGTGCAAACTCCTCCAACGATCACTACGCAGCCTGCCGGTCAGACGATCAACTCCGGTCAGACAGTGACTCTAACTGTCGTAGCGACGGGAACGGCTCCGCTCTCGTACCAGTGGTATCAGGGCACAAGCGGGACGACGACGAATCCCATCGCGGGTGCAATCAGTAGCTCGTATACGACGCCAGCACTGACGACTACCACAAGTTACTGGGTACTGGTTAGCAACGTCGCCGGCAGCGCAAGCAGCAACACCGCAACCGTAACGGTGGCCCAGGCCCCGACGTGTGCGCCCGCTCTGCAGGGAACGGCGGATCCCTTGACCATCACTGCGGTGGCGAATTGCACGGACCCACAAGCCGAGTCGCTGACAACGACCATTAACTGGGGCGACGGTTCCTCCCCAACAACTGGAAGCAGTGGATCGCTATCGGCATCGCACACCTACCCGCAAGCTGGAACGTACACAGTTGTCGTCACTTCCAACGATACTTCAGAATTGCAGGGAACAGCGTCGGTGTCGACGACTCTCGCCGGGGCCGTTCAAGGGCCGCCTCCGCTAACCCCGGGACAATCCGGAGACTTT
>Ga0070731_10005561_pt1 | contig 10347 bp, 12 predicted proteins | sample Coa_R1_2_FD_66448 | JGI IMG/M metagenome (GOLD analysis project Ga0070731, IMG submission 66448) | Surface soil microbial communities from Centralia Pennsylvania, which are recovering from an underground coalmine fire - Coalmine... | ecosystem: Environmental > Terrestrial > Soil > Unclassified ... | reverse complement strand
GCGACGACGTGGATGCGCTCGGGGCGCTCGGGGCGCGCCTCGATCGCGGCGCGGACACCCTCGACCTCGTCGTCTGCGAGGAGCAGGACGAGCAGCCTCGACCCTGCGGTCAGCACGTGGACGGAAACTCGACTCTCATCTTCGAAGCTGGGATTGTCCCTCAGGCATCCAGTCAGGGAACGTTGCAGTCCGCAGTTCGGCGGAGTCCAGCGCGATCTGCGAGAGTGCGCCGCGGGAAATCGAAGCGTGACGGAGACCACCGGGACCGTGATCGCGCCCGAGGCGCTCGACGCGCTGGTCGGGGCGCTGCGGACGCGCGGCTTCCGCGTCCTCGGCCCCGTCGTTCGTGACGGCGCGATCGTCTACGACGACCTCGGCTCGGCGGCCGAGCTTCCGATCGGCTGGACGGACCGCCAGGACGGCGGCACCTACCGGCTCGAGCGGCGCGCCGACGAGGCCCGGTTCGGCTTCGCTGTCGGCCCCCACTCCTGGAAACGCTTCCTCTTCCCGCCGCACGTTCGTCTTTGGCGTGCGCGACGAGACGGCGGCGGGACCCAGGCGGTCGAAGAGGAGCCGCTCGACGAAACGCCGCTCGCGTTCCTCGGCGTCCGCTCCTGCGAGCTGCACGCCATCGAGATTCAGGATCGCGTCTTCATCGGCGGCAAGTACATCGACCGCGACTACGCCGCGCGCCGCGGGGACGCCTTCCTCGTCGCCGTCAACTGCTTCGAGCCGGGAGGCACCTGCTTCTGCGTCTCGATGGGGACGGGCCCGAAGGTGCGCTCCGGCTACGACCTGGCGTTGACCGAGCTCCTCGACGGCGGGCATCGGTTCCTCGTCGAGGCAGGGAGCGAGCGCGGCGCCGAGCTGCTCGGCGAGCTGCCGGGCCGAGCCGCCGTCGCAGCCGACGTCGCAGCCGCTGGCGCAGCGGTCGAGTCCGCCTCGCAGCGCATGGGTCGGACGATGGACGTGCAGGACATCCGCGACCTGCTGGTCGACAACCTCGAGCACCGGCGCTGGGACGACGTCGCAGAGCGCTGCCTCACCTGCGGCAACTGCACGCTCGTCTGCCCGACCTGCTTCTGCTCGGCGGTCGAGGACACGACCGACCTCTCGGGGAACGAAGCCGAGCGTGTTCGCGTCTGGGACTCCTGCTTCTCCGTCGACTACTCGTTCATCCACGGCGGCAGCGTCCGCCCGACGGCGCGCTCCCGCTACCGGCAATGGATGACGCACAAGCTCGCGACGTGGTTCGACCAGTTCGGAGCGTCGGGCTGCGTCGGCTGCGGGCGGTGCATCACCTGGTGCCCGGTCGGCATCGACATCACCGAGGAGGTTGCCGCGATCCGCGCGAACCCGGGAAGCCGTGCCTAGGCAGCTCGAGAGCCTGCTCGGCGAGGTGCCGCTGCTCGAGGGTCTCTCGCCGGCTGAGCTCTCGCTCCTTGCCGGCTGCGCCGGAAACGTCCACTTCGACGCGGGTGCGTACCTGTTTCGACGCGGCGATGCGGCCGACACGTTCCACGTGATCCGCCACGGCAACGTGGCGCTCGAGATGTTCGTGCCGGCCCGCGGAGCGGTCGTGATCGAGACGGTCGAGGCAGGCGAGATGATCGGCTGGTCGTGGCTCTTCAGTCCCTACCGGCGCCACTTCGACGCGCGCGCGCTCACGGTCGTGCGCGCAACCGAGTTCGACGGTGCCTGCCTGCGCGGGAAGTGCGAGGACGATCCGAAGCTCGGCTACGACCTCATGTCACGCTTTGCCCAGGTGCTGATCGAGCGCCTGCAATGGACGCGCCTCCGGCTCCTCGACGTCTATGGCGACGGCGGCGGCTGAACCGGCGCGCGGCGCGATGACGCCACGCCCGTTCCGGGTCGCCTCGCGACGGCCGGACACCGCGGACACGTGGACGCTCGAGCTCGAGCCGTGCTCCGATAGGGCACCCGAGGTCGCGCCCGGGCAGTTCATGATGGTCTACGTCTTCGGCGTCGGCGAGGTGCCGATCTCCGTCAGCAGCCGGTCTGGACCCGACGGAAGGATCGCGCTCACCGTCCGGGCGGTCGGCGCGGTCACGCGCGCGATCTGCGCCGCCGAACCGGACGCGGTGCTCGGCCTGCGCGGCCCGTTCGGCAACTCCTGGCCCGTCGACGCCGCGGTCGGCGGCGACGTCATCGTCGTCGCGGGCGGGATCGGCGTCGCGCCGCTCCGTCCGGTCGTCCTGCGCGCGCTCGAGCGCCGCGACGACTTCCGGGCCGTCAGCGTGCTCTACGGTGCCCGAACGCCCGCGGACCTGCTGTACACCGAGGAGCTCGAGCAGTGGCGCGAACGGGTCGACGTTGACGTCATCGTCGACGTCGCAGGCGGCGGGTGGAACGGCAAGGTCGGTGTCGTGACGAAGCTCGTCGCCGGCGCGCGCATCGAGCCGGAGCGCACGACGGCGTTCCTTTGCGGGCCGGAGGCGATGATGCACTTCACAGTCGAGTCGCTGCTCGCGCGCGGTATTTCGCCGGAGCGCACCTTCCTCTCGCTCGAGCGGCACATGGACTGCGGCGTCGGCCTCTGCGGCCACTGCCAGCTCGGCCCGACGCTCGTCTGCCGCGACGGCCCCGTCTACTCGTACGCCGAGCTGAGCCGCTGGCTGGAGGTGCGGCAGCTATGAAACCGAAGCTCGCCGTCTGGAAGTTCGCGTCCTGCGACGGCTGCCAGCTCACGCTGCTCGACCTCGAAGACGAGCTGCTCGCGCTCGCCGGCCTCGTCGAGCTTGCCGAGTTCCGCGAGGCGACGAGCGGCGCCGTCGAGGGGCCGTACGACCTATCGCTCGTCGAGGGCTCGATCACGACCGCGCACGACGCCGAGCGCATCCAAGAGGTACGGCGCGCGTCGAAGGCGCTCGTCACGATCGGCGCGTGCGCCACCGCCGGGGGCGTGCAGGCGCTCCGCAACTTCGCCGACGTGCGCGAGTTCGTCTCCGCCGTGTACGCGTCGCCGGAGTACATCTCGACGCTTGCCACCTCGACCCCGATCGCGGCGCACGTGAGGGTTGACTTCGAGCTGCACGGCTGCCCGATCGACAAGCGGCAGCTGCTCGAGGTCGTGACGGCATTCCTGCACGGGCGCAAGCCCGGCATCCCGTCGACGAGCGTGTGCTTCGAGTGCAAGCGGCGCGGCAACGTGTGCGTGATGGTCGCGCACGGGACGCCGTGCCTCGGCCCGGTGACCCACGCCGGCTGCGGCGCCCTCTGCCCGTCGTACAACCGCGGCTGCTACGGGTGCTTCGGGCCGATGGAGACGCCGAACACCGTCTCGCTCACCCGGCAGCTCCACGTGCTCGGCATGGATGACCGTGACGTCGACCGCGTGTTCCGTACGTTCAACGTGCGCGCGTTCGAGGAGGCTCGAGGCGCCGATGCCTGAGCGCCGCACGATCCGCACCGACTATCTCGCGCGCGTCGAGGGCGAGGGCGCGATGACGGTCCGTCTCGAGAACGGGCGCGTCGAGCACGTCGAGCTGCGGATCTTCGAGCCGCCTCGTTTCTTCGAGGCGCTCCTGCGCGGCCGCTCGTTCCGCGAGGCGCCCGACCTCACCGCGCGCATCTGCGGCATCTGCCCCGTCGCCTACCAGACGAGTGCCGTCAACGCGATCGAGAACCTCTGCGGCGTCGAGGTGCCCGAGCCGATTCGCCTGTTGCGGCGTCTCCTCTACTGCGGCGAGTGGATCGAGAGCCACGCGCTCCACGTCTACATGCTCCACGCACCCGACTTCCTCGGCTACGCGGGCGCGGTCGAGCTCGCGCGCGACGAGAGGGCGGCGGTCGAGCGCGGGCTCGCGCTCAAGAAGACCGGCAACGCGGTGATGGCGCTCGTCGGCGGGCGCGAGATCCATCCGATCAACGTCCGCGTCGGCGGGTTCTACCGCGTCCCGAGCCGGCGCGAGCTGCAGCCGCTCGTCGAGCCGCTCGAGCGGGCGCGCGAGGCCGCCCTCGAGACGGTGCGCTGGACCTCGGGCTTCGACTTTCCGGCGCGCGAGGTGGAGTGCGAGCTCGTCGCGCTGTCCGAACGGGATGCGTACGCGATCGAGCGTGGCCGCATCGTCTCCGACCGCGGCCTCGACATCTCGCCCGCCGACTACGACGAGCACTTCGAGGAGGAGCACGTGGAGCGCTCCACCGCGCTGCACTCCCGCCTGCGCGAGCGCGGCACGTACCTCTGCGGGCCGCTCGCCCGCTACACGCTCGGCCGCGATCGGCTCTCGCCGCTCGCGCGTGAGGCAGCTCGGGAGGCGGGCCTCGCCGAGACGTGCCGTGACCCGTTTCGCAGCATCGTCGTCCGTAGCGTCGAGCTCGTCTACGCGTGCGACGAGGCGCTACGGCTGATCGACGCCTACGAGGAGCCGGACGCGCCCGCGGTCGAGGTCGAGCCGGTCGCCGGCACCGGTTACGGCGCGAGCGAAGCGCCGCGCGGCCTGCTCTACCACCGTTACCGCCTCGATGCGGACGGCACGATCCTGGACGTGAAGATCGTGCCGCCGACCTCGCAAAACCAACAGGCGATCGAAGACGACCTCCGCGATGTCGTCGGCAGGAACGCGCACCTCGACGACGAGCGGCTGCGCTCACTCTGCGAGCAGACGATCCGGAATTACGACCCGTGCATCTCGTGCGCGACGCACTTCCTGACACTGACCATGGAGCGGCGGTGAAGGCGGTCGTCATCGGCGTGGGCAACCCCTTCCGCGGTGACGACGGCGCGGGACTCGCCGTCCTCGAGCGGCTCGAGGGCCGCGTTCCCGGCGGCGTCGAGCTCGTGGCCTGCGAGCACGAGCCGAGTGGGATGATGGATGCGTGGCACGGCGCGGAGGCCGTCCTGATCGTCGACGCGGTGTCGTCGGGCGCCGCGCCGGGGGCTCTGCACCGATTCGACGCGAGCGCCGAGCCGCTTCCGGCCCACGCCTTCCGGGCCTCGACCCACGCCTTTGCCGTCGACGAGACGATCGAGCTGGCGCGCGCGCTCGACAGGCTTCCCCGGCGCGTGCTCGTCTACGGCGTCGAGGGCGGCGACTTCGAAGCCGGTGAGGAGCTCACTCCGGCGGTCGAGGCTGCGGTCGAGCGAACCGCCGCTGCCGTGCTCAGCGATCTTGCGAACCTGGCGAAGGAGGAGAGGCCATGCACGAGCGCGCCCTGATGACCGACGTGTTGCGGAAGATCGAGGACGTCGCGCGGACCGGCGGCGCTGGACGCGTGACGCGCGTCGGGGTGCGGCTCGGCGCTCTGTCGCACTTCACGCCGGAGCACTTCTGCGAACACTTCCGCGACGCCGCGCGCGGAACGCTCGCCGAGCACGCGGACGTCGACGCCGTCCTTGACGACGACCTCGAGGGCGCAAACGCGGCCGGCGTCGTCCTCGAGAGCGTCGAGGTGGAATCCTGATGTGCATCGGCTCGACCGCGTTCCTGACCGAAGCGTGGGACGACGGCACTGCCCGCGCCGGCAGGCTCGACGACGGCTGTGTCGTCTCGCTCGCGTTCGTCCCCGGCGCGCAGCCGGGTGACCGGCTGCTCCTCCATCTCGGAATCCCGGTCGAAGTGCTCCGGGACGAGGAGGATGTCGCGTGACGAGGCGTGCAAGCGGAATCGCGCTCGCGCTCGTGACGGCGCTCGTCAGCGGCATCTCGATCTGGGTGAACGGGCACGCGGTCGAGCACTTCCACGACGCGACCGTGTACACGACGGCGAAGAACGCAGTCGCCGGCGCCCTTCTCCTCCTGTTCGCGCTCTCCTCACGGCGCCCGGTCACGACGCCAGCGGCACGACGCCTCACCCGCGGGCAGTGGCTCGGGCTCGGCGGCGTGGCAGTGATCGGCGGCAGCGTGCCGTTCGTCCTCTTCTTCGAGGGCCTCTCCCGCGCCGAGGCGACGCAGGCCGCTTTCATTCAGAAGACGCTCGTCGTGTGGGTCGCGCTCCTGGCAGTCCCGCTCCTGAGGGAGCGCTTCCGCCCGCCGCACGCGCTCGCGATCGTGCTGCTCATCGGCGGCCAGGCCTGGCTCGCCGGACATGCGGGCAGGGTTGTCTTCGGCACGGGCGAGGCGATGATCCTCGCCGCGACGCTGCTCTGGTCGGGCGAGGTGATTCTGGTCAAGCGCCTGGTCGCGGGCCTCCCGCCGCGCACGCTCGCCGCCGCGCGCATGGGTCTCGGGACGGTGCTCCTCGTCGCGTGGGTCGTCCTGAGCGGGAAGTGGGGGCAACTCGCTGCGCTCGACGCACAGCAGTGGCGGTGGATCGTGCTCACCGGACTCCTGCTGACCGCCTACGTGGCGACGTGGTTTGCGGCGCTCGCGCGCGCCCAGGCGATCGACGTCACCGCCGTGCTCGTCTTCGGCGCAGTCGTCACAGCGTTGCTCTCCGGGGCCGCCGACGGAACGCCGGTCAGCGCGGTCGGCACGATCCTGGTCACAGCAGGTACGGCGGTCGTTGCCGCGATCGCGCTCCGCCGACCGCCAGTCGAGGCGACTTGACGGCGGGCCCGCTGCTCTTCGCGCGCTACGCCTACCCGCCGAACGCGCTCGGGTATTGCGGCGCCGACGACGCGAGGACGCTGCTCGAATACGGCGACGCCGGAGTCTCCGACGGCGGCCTCGCCGGCCTCGCCCGGACGTTCGACGGCGCCTGGCCCTACTTGACGCTGATCGCAGGCGCGAACGGGATCCGCGACCCGCTCGACCCGCGTGTCGTCGAGGCGTACTGGGTCGGCAACGAGTTGCTCGACCGCGTGCGGCCGGCCGACCTCTCCCGCCACGTCGACGAGCGCTTCCGCGGCCGGATCGGTCGCGCACGCGAGCACGTCCTCGACGCCGTCGCGGCCGGCGCGGTGCCGCATCATTGCTTTCACGTCTTCGCCGTCTATCCGTGGCTCGGCCTGATGCGGACGGGCGTCGTCGACGAGCCGCTCCGCGTCCTCGATCGATGCCGGACGACGTCGGCGGTGGTGCAGTCGGTCGACGGTGAGGTCGCGCGGGTGCTCGCGCGTCCGCTCCTCTGGGACGGCCGCGCGCTCCGCCTCGGCGAGCCGGCGATGCGAACCGTCCGCTGGCGTGAGCGCGGACTCGGCCTCGTCGACGAGCCTCGACCCGGCGACCGTGTCTCGCTGCACTGGGACTTCGTCTGCGACCGGCTCTCGTCGCGGCAGGCGGGAGCTCTCGACCGCGCGACGCGCCGCGCCCTTGCAGCCGTGAACCTGACCCGCAGCCCGCAGCGGGTCGGTCGCACCCACGGCTAGGTCGCCACCTCGCTCTGCCGCGAATGCCCGCGACAGCTATGACTCCGCCCTGTGCGCGCAGGCGACGACTTCGGGGCGCGGATCAAGCTGCTCGAGGATCGGCTCGTTCCGGCGCTGCGCCCGCTTGCGCGCGTCGCCTACGACTACCGCTGGAGCTGGGCAGCGGACGGCGCGGCCGTCTTCGCGGCGATCGATCCGCACCGGTGGCGGCTTGTCCGCGCGAATCCGGTCCGGTTCCTGCTCGAGCTTTCGCGTGAACGCCAGGAAGCAGCGGCGCAGCAGCCGAAGCTCGTCGAGCGCGTACGACGGTTGGCGGAAGTTTCGGCGGACGAGACGATCGATTCGGTTCAATCGCCGACCCAACGCGGCCCGGTCGCGTTCTTCTGCGCCGAGTTCGGCGTGCACGAGTCGCTGCCCGGCTACGCGGGCGGTCTCGGCGCACTCGCCGGCGATCTGCTGAAGGAGGCGAGCGACCGTGAGTTCCCGCTCGTCGGAATCGGGCTCTTCTACCGTCGAGGGTACTTCAGCCAGCGGGTCGACCTCTCTGGCTGGCAGCAGGAGTACTGGCTCGAGGACGATCCCGAGGAGCTGCCGATGACACTCGTGCGCAGCCCGGACGGTGCGCCGCTGCGGCTGGACGTGACGCTGTTCGGAGAGTCGGTCGCCTTCTGCGTCCGGCGCGTGCAGGTCGGTCGCGTGCCTCTGTTTCTGCTCGACGCCGACCTGCCCGAGAACGATCCGCTGCGCCGCTGGACGACCGGCCGGCTCTACGACGGGAACCGGCGGATCCGCCTCGCCCAGTACGGCTTGCTCGGGATCGGCGGCGCGCGGGTGCTGGCGGCGCTCGGGATCGAACCCGCAGCGCTCCATCTGAACGAGGGTCATCCGGCACTCGCTCCGCTCGAGCTCGTGGCTATGCGAGTCGAGCAGGGAGCGACGTTCGAGGCGGCGTTGTCGCAGGTCCGCGAGCGCGTCGTCTTCACGAGCCACACGCCGCTCCCGGCCGGCAACGAGACGTATGCGCCGGAACAGTTTCTGCAGGCGTTCGCCGACCTCGCCCGGCGGCTTCGGCTCGACGAACACGACTTCCTCGACCTTTGCCGAATGCGGCCCGGCGACGAACGAGAGCAGCCGGGCCTGTCGCCGCTCGCGATGCGGATTGCGCGTACGCGAAACGGCGTCAGCCGCCGTCACGGCGAGATCGCGAGATCGATCTGGCAGCCGATGTTTCCCGGCTCGCCGGTGCCGATCGGGTACGTCACGAACGGAGCTCATCTCGCCACGTTCGTGGCCGAGCCGTTCCGGCGCTTGCTCACGACGCACCTCGGTGACCCGTGGCTTCGCAATCCCGCCGATCCGGCGGCGTGGGAGCCCGTGCACAGGATCCCGAACGAGGAGCTCTGGCACGCGCGGAACGAATCGCGCCGCCGCCTGGTCGCGTACGCGCGTGAGAAGTCGGAGCGGGACAGACTTGTGCGCGGCGAGGAGCTCGAGTATGCGCAGGCGGGCTCGCTCGGTCTGGATCCGGACACGCTGACATTCGGGTTCGCGCGGCGTCTCGCCGGCTACAAGCGGCTCTCGCTCCTCGCAACCGATCCGGCGCGTGCCGCCCGCATCCTCAGCGGACAGCCGCCGGTGCAGCTCTTGATCGCCGGCAAGGCGCACCCGAGCGATACCGAGGCCAAGCAGCTCCTGCAGCGACTGTTCTCGCTGCGTCGGGACATCGATCCTGCGGGCGCGCGGCTGGCGTTCCTCGAGGACTACGACCTCGCCGTCGCTCGCGAGCTCGTCGCAGGCTGCGACGTCTGGCTGAACCTTCCTCGACCCCCGGCTCGAGGCGAGCGGGACGAGCGGCATGAAGGCGATCTTCAACGGCGCCCTGCACCTGAGCGTCCTCGACGGCTGGTGGGCCGAGGCCTACAACGGCGCCAACGGCTGGGCGATCGCAGGCGACGACGACGCCGGCGATGCCGACGCCCTGTACGACCTGGTCGAGAACGAGGTGATTCCGCTCTTCTATGAGCGCGACGAGGGAGGCGTGCCACATCGCTGGTGCGACAAGATCAAGGAAGCACTCGTTACCTGCGGCCCGGCCTTCACGGCGTCGCGCATGCTCGCCGAGTACGTCGCACGGATCTACCCGATCGACTCCCGAGCATGATCTCGCTCTCGCGTCGCGCGAGACTCTCAGGCAGGATTGTGAGCCCGAACCCCGTGACGAAGGAGACCGGTGGAACGTCTGGCAGTGATTGCGCGGCTTGCCGCGGGGACTCAGAGTCAGGCTGAAGAGCTGATTGCGGCCGGGCCGCCGTTCGATCCCGCCGAAGCCGGCTTCGTCCGGCACAGCGTGTTCCTGGGTCAGAGCACAGTCGTCTTCGTCTTCGAGGCGCACGAGGTCGAGTGGCTCGTCGACGACCTCGTCGATGCGCAGTTCTTCCACCACCTCCTGGCCGAGGCGCTCGGAGCGTGGCGACCGCTGATCGACGGACAGCCACAGCTTGCGCGGGAGCGATTCTTCTGGGAGAACACGTCGGAGGCCGCCGAGGCGGGCTGACCCGTTCTTTGGCGGAGCCCGCCCTCATCCGTGGCTCTCCGTGAGCGCGGCGCCGACATCGGGCAGGCTGCGCGCGCCGGCGCTCCCGCCTTCGCTCTCCCGGCGCGTCGAGGCGATCGTGTTCGACTGGGACGGAACCGCGGTTCCCGATCGTGCCGCCGACGCGAGTCGCCTGCGCGAGCTGGTCGAAGGCCTGTGCCGGCACGGCCTCCACCTCGGCGTCGTCACCGGAACCCACGTCGAGAACGTCGATCGACAGCTGCGCGCCCGTCCCAGCGGCCCGGGCAGGCTGTACCTCTCTGTGAACCGCGGCTCGGAGATGTTCCGAGCGGGCGGCGAAGGGCTTCGGCTGCTCGATCGCCGGCAGGCGACGGAGGTCGAGGACGCCGCGCTCGACGCTGCCGCCGAGACGACCGTCGAGACGCTGGCGCGGCTGGGAGTTCGCGCGGCGATCGTGTCGCAGCGCCTCAATCGGCGCAAGATCGACTTGATCCCGGAGCCGGAGTGGCAGGATCCGCCCAAGG
>Ga0070731_10005559_pt1 | contig 10348 bp, 6 predicted proteins | sample Coa_R1_2_FD_66448 | JGI IMG/M metagenome (GOLD analysis project Ga0070731, IMG submission 66448) | Surface soil microbial communities from Centralia Pennsylvania, which are recovering from an underground coalmine fire - Coalmine... | ecosystem: Environmental > Terrestrial > Soil > Unclassified ... | reverse complement strand
TAAATAAGTTAAAAGAGACCTTGCAGCGCTTTGTACACTAATGATTGAATAAAAAACAAAGAAGCCTGTTTATTGAAGTGTGCTTGAATAACAGTAAACTGATAAAAAGAAATGAGTTATGTAAAGTGGGGAGCAAGTAACATATTATCAGGAAAATAAACCTTTAAAATAATGCAGCGAAAGCTCCTCATTGAAATGGGTATACTTACCTTTATTATTTTGCCTCGATTTTCAGCAAACTAGCAGGATCAGTGATTGCATTTAAACCGAGACTTGATATTGTCCAATGTTTGCCACGCTTCATTCGAATATTCTTTTGGCGATATTTCGATAATGATCACCGTGGCTGTCCCATTGTCACAGGAGATTTCGTGTATTTTGAAGTTGAGATCAAGCGGGGCAAAGCTGATATTTCCGTCAAATATATGGGCTGATGCGTTGTAAGTTGCGATATCAGCAGCGTCAGTAGTTACTTTTGTGACTTTGGCCTTTGCAAGCGTCTCAGCATCGGATGGTTTGAACGGCCTTCCGCGATCTTTGCGTGCCAAACCGGTATAATAATCCTGCAAAGTCTGTGCAAGCGTCTCTTCATTTATCGTTGGCTTATTGGTGATCCACCAGAAGATTTCATATGCCCAAAATTCATCGTTCTTGCTATTACCCCAAAATGGCGAGAATCTCACATCCGCATAACCTTCATAAGGCAATTGTTTGGCAAAATCGATAGGAAATGTATATAGTTCCTGTGTCCATAACGGAGGAGTGACGACGGTGAAATCCGAATCGAGATTGTTTTTGGCGATGTCGGCTGGCGTGTTGAATGTGCTGTGATTTTTTGACTTGCAAGATGTATATGCCAGTAGAATCAGCGAGACAATCAGAGCCGATAAACCTTTCATAATTGGAGTTGTTGAAGCCCTTCGTCCAAAATTAACACTTACATGTCATTCGGATCTCAGCGACCTGACCGGATTCGCTCTTGCAGCCTTAATAGCCTGGAAGCTTACGCTTAACAGTGCAACGACTGCCGCGGCAATGCCAGCGACTAAGAATATCCACAGGGATATGTCGACGCGATATGGGAAATTGCCAAGCCACTTATCCATGACCAGCCAGGAGACCGGCGAAGCGACAAAAAAAGCAATCAGTACCAGCATCATGAAATCCTTCGACAGAAGCGCCGTTATCCCATAGATTGAGGCGCCTAACACTTTGCGTACGCCAATCTCTTTTCGCCGGTTTTCCGCCATATACGCGGCGAGGCCGAAAAGGCCCAGACAGGAAATAAAAATTGTCAGACCGGCAAAAAGAGCAGTCAGGGTCCCGCGAGACTGCTCGTCTTCGAATTTTTTCCCATATTCCTCATCCACGAAGCGGTACTCGAACGGGTATTCGGGGTTATATTTTTTGAAAATTTTTTCAATTGTCGCGATGTTTTGTCCAGTCGATCTCGCACCGTTGAGCCTGATCTGCAGGAGGTTCAACCAGGAGGCGTGAGGACCCTGAATGATCATGGGATTGATTGCCGCATAAGGAGACTGAAGGATAAAATCTTTTATGACCCCGATTACATGCCATGTGGTGTCCCATTGGCCCTGGTCAATCATTTGGCCAATTGGTTCTTTGAAACCCATCTTCTTCTCCGCGGCTTCATTGATTAATACGGCAGTGGAATCGGATGGATATTTTTGTATGTCAATGTCTCGTCCTTTGACAAGCTGGAGTCCCGCCGTTTTCACAAGGCCCCCGTCGGTATTGTAAAAATTGAAGTCACTACGGTCATTGGGATCCTGTCCTTTCCAGCTGGCACCTCCGTCACTCCAGCCTTCCGTGAGCGGCGCGCTGGTCTTGCAAACGGAAACTGCCGTGCCGGAAGACAGAAGTTCATCCTTGATGGGCGCATAGTTTTTGTTGATGTCTCCCGTTATAAAAGTGCTGATGATATTTTCCTTATCGTATCCTGTTTTTCTGTCCTCTGCATATTTGACCTGCTGCCTGATGATCATCGTGGAAACGATGAGGATAATCGCAAAAGTAAATTGAAGGACGACCAGGACTTTTCTTGGTGTGACGAGTGCGTTAATTTTTTTGAAGGTGCCCTTGAGAACCGAGGCAGGACGGAAAGAAGAAAGGAAGAATGCTGGATAGGAACCGGCGAGCACTCCCGTAAGAAGGATAAATCCCATAAAGGAAGCCCAAAATGCAGGGCTGGCATAATCAATGAAGAGATCTTTCTTAACGAGCAGGTTGAATGAAGATAATGCCAATTGGACGAGGACAAGGCCGATCGCGCCGGAAATCATCGACAGAAGAATGCTCTCGCCGATGAACTGGCTGATCAGCGAGGCGCGCAATGCGCCAACGACCTTGCGGACGCCAACCTCCCTCGCTCTTTTCTCCGACCTGGCGGTACTGAGATTCATAAAATTGATGCAGGCGATCAGCAGAATTAGCACGGCGATCATCGTGAATACCTTAACCGCTTCGATGTTGCCGCCGACGGGAACGCCATTTTCAAAGGTCGAGTATAGCCTTAGTTGACTCACGGGGTAAAGAAAGCTTTCGACTATCCAGTCTTTTTCGCCATGCATTTTAATGAAATTCTTGATTTTGGCGTTGAAGGCTGCAAGATTGGTATGAGGTCGGAGCATGACATAATTCCTCGTCGAATTATTACTCCAACTGCTATCATCCTCATGTCTCAATTTCATCGTGGACCATGGCAGCAGAAACTCGAAATCGAATTGCGTATTGTTCGGTAAATCGGCCATGACGGCACTGACCTGGTAATTGAATTTATTATCGATATTGACGGTCTTCCCAATAGGATCTTCGTCACCGAATAATTTCTTTGCAAGTTCCCGGGTGACGATTATGTCCTGCGGTTCGTTGAGTGCACTATTGGGATTCCCCTTGATGAAAGGAAAGTCAAACATCAGCAGGAAATCGGGATCGACCATGGTCCCTTTCACGTTAAGCTTTCTATCACCAATCGTGAACAGCAATGTTTCATCCCAGTTTACCCTGGTTGCCCTTTCTACTTCGGGGAAAGCCAGTTTCATGGCAGGTGCCAGCGGTTTGGGTGTCACATTCCAGCAATTAATGCCAGTATTGCCCAGGGCGCGGTTCCAGCTTTGGTAGAGCCTGTCAGTATTCCTATAAAAGCGGTCGAAAGTGAATTCGTTCTGCACCGCCAATAGTATGAGGATCGCACTTGCCATACCGACGGCGAGTCCAGTAATATTTATCACCGTGAACCCTTTACCACGAATAATATTTCTAAAAGCTATTTTGAAAAAGGTGATCAGCATTTTGTCATCGTTTTTGTTTTTTTCAGCGGCCGATTATTCTGCTCTCAGCGACCTGACCGGATTGGCAACAGCTGCCCGAATGCTCTGGTAACCTACCGTGACCAATGCGATCAGGATTGTCGCCAGGCCTGCAAGAACGAAAACCCACGAGTTGATGTTAATCCGGTAAGCAAAATTTTCGAGCCACTTGTTCATGGCCCACCACGCCAGAGGGAAGGCAATGACCATGGAAACTACTACGAGTTTCAGGAAGTTGTTCGATAACATGGCTATTATATTTGGGATCGAAGCGCCGAGCACTTTTCTTACGCCGATTTCTTTGGTTCGCTGCGCAGCAGTAAAAGCTGCAAGGGCAAACAAACCAAGGCATGATATCAGAATGGCGATGAAAGCGAAATAGTCTGAGAGCTTACTGACGATTTGTTCGCTCTTGTACAATTTCGAAAATTCTAGGTCGGAGAACTGGTAGCTAAAAGGAAAATTGGGGTTTAAGTTTTTGCATATTTTTTCCAAGCCTGTGAGTGCTTCTTTTGTTTTTCCCGCCTGCATTCTGGCCAGGATCGTGCCCCAGTTCCAGTTCTCATCGAGCCGAACGATCAGTGGCTCTATATTCTGGTGCATGGAATTGAAATGGAAGTCTTTCAATACGCCGATGACGTGACCCGGGTGGCCGCCCCAGGTCATCGCTTGTCCAAGCGGATGCAGGAATCCGAGTTTGTCCGCGGCGGTCTCGTTAATCAAAAAGCTGGCGGAGTCGCTGGCGAAATCTTTTGAAAAATCCCGACCCTGCTCTAAATGAAGCTTCATGGTTTTGACAAAATCATAACCGACAACTGCATCCGCAAACGAAACAGCAAGATTAGGATCTTTCCCAGGCCAACTAATGCTGCCCGTGTGATGCTGGATAACCGTTGGCGAGTTCCGCATCTTCGAAACATCGAGGATGCCGGGTACGCGATAAGCCTCATTTTTAAAGAAAGCATATTTTTGAACAAGGTCCCCTTCGATAGGAATATATAGAAGGTTTTCACGATCGTACCCAATATTTGTTGTTTCTATATAGTTCATTTGCCGGTAGATCACGATCATGCTCACCATGAGTATGATGGATAGCGAGAATTGGAAAACCACCAGTCCTTTTCTAACAAAAATATCGCTCCAACTGGTTTTCAAGCTGCCTTTTAGCACTTTAATCGGGTCAAGGGAGGAGAGGAAAAATGCGGGGTAGCTGCCCGCGATGAGCCCCGTCGCAATCAATAAAGCAACGATCATCAGCCAAAAAGCGGGGTTGCCCATCGGAACGCTCAGCTGTTTGCCTGTGAGCTGATTGAAAGCCGGCAACAGTAAACTGACGATAATTAAGGCAATAATTACGGCAAAGAGTGTCAGAAGCATGGCCTCACCGATGAACTGCCGGACCAGGGCGGAACGGAGGGCGCCAACGACTTTTCTCAGTCCAACTTCCTTCGCTCTTCTTGCCGATTGAGCCGTAGCAAGATTCATAAAATTGATGCAGGCGATCGACAAAAGGGAAATAACGACGACTGTAAACAATCTTACATACTCGATCCTGCCTCCCGATAGGTTCCCGTTTTTGAAACTTGAATGAAGGTATTTCTCGGGAAAAGGTTGCATCGCGATCTCCGTGATAAAGCTTTTATTTTTCCGCTGGTAGCGGTAGATGAAGTCCTTTATGCTTGACGCCACTTTGGAAGGATCGGCATTCGGTTGTAACTGTATATAAGTATTCGGATCTGTGTTTCCCCAATTGTGTACCCAATCATTGTCTTTTACGAAATCAGTCCAGCTTAAGAGGAAATCAAATTTCAGCGATGAATTCGCCGGAATATCTTCGAATACCGCCGTCACTTTCAATTCATCTTTGTTATCTATGTGAATTCCCTGGCCGATGGCTTTTTGGGGCGTTCCGAAAAAATACGCGGCCATCTTTTTTGAGATGGCAATGACGCCCGGCCCTGTCAATGCGGACGAAACATTTCCCTGTAAGAGCGGAAAGCTAAACATGTTGAAAAAGCTCTCGCCGGCATAACAGCCGCCCATTTTGATAATCTTATCATCCCGCTGGAAGGTATTCATCGTGCCAGGGGCTGACGCACTTTCGAGGCCAGTCGCATATTTTATTTCGGGAATAACTCTCTGGAGTTCGTCGCCAAGCAATCCCTGGGTCGGATAACTGGCGTCAACCTTGCCATCAAAATAATTTCGTTCATAGATGGCATAGAGATACTTGCCGTTTTTGTGGAAAGCGTCAATACTTTTCTCGTCCTGTATCCACAACATGATGAGCAGGCTGCATGCGAGTCCAATCGCCAGGCCTGAAATATTAATCAACGAAAATGCTCTATTGCGGATGAGATTTCTCCAGGCAGTTTTAAAATAGTTCCTGATCATATTAATGATAATGAATTTGGTATTTGATTTCTATGGTTGTCTCGCCTTTGGTTGGTGGACGGTATCCGGCTATCCAATATCATGCCTTTGCTAAATCTAATTGATTTACAATCAGTTTGATTTTGAGTAAGCCGGCAGCATTGAACTGAAACGATACAGCTGCGCGCGAAATTGATACAGTGGGCCTGGGAACGAGCTGTTTGCTCCAGTAGCATTTGGCATAAATCATCAGCTAAAGGCGCGAAGGTTCAGGTAATTATTTGGTTCCTTCTTGAGCGCCCTTATCGCCCTTTTCTCAGCCTTGATGGCTTTTGCCCGGTTGTTCCCTCGCCAGTACCAATCGGCCATTTCATGATAAACTTCGAAGGCATGCAGGAGTTCTCTATCATAACTACGGATCTCATCAATTTTCAATTGCCAGGCTTCCGCGCCCAGCTCGTATATTTCTGCGGGAAGGGTTAATTTATCTGAGAGTCCTTGAATGTTCCCAATGATCGCATCGTAGCTCGGATGATTGTTTGCAGGGATCGACAACAGTCCTTTACCATAATTGTAAGCTTCCTTTGGGTTCAGCTTGAGTAAGGCAGAAAAGGTATTAAAGGCCGTGATGGACTCATATTTTAATCCCGGCTCTATACTAACTACCCTCTGGATCGTATCCAGCACCAGGTCCGGTTTGCCATAAAAATCAGAGCGACTGCCCACAAATTCCGTAACGCTGTCATTTGTTTCGTGACCGAGTTCATCCAAGTGCCTTTCTAAATTTCTCCTTGCATAAGCATCAAGTACGTTCCAATCATTGTTCACAATATTCGCGAACACATGATCAAGATCGAGTGGATGCCCTATCCAGGCAATTTGACCCTCTGCGTTTATGACAAATGCGACTGGTATAGGACGCTGTCCTGCCGGAGCCAGCCAGGAAGTTTCCATCGAGTTACTGTCTTCCCTAGCGACCCGATATTTCATCCGGTGGCCCATGCTATCCACAAACCGTTGGATTTTTTCAGATCCTGTCGCCTGTTCATATACATCGATCCCGATAATGTCAACCTTTTTTCTGAATTTACGCACCAGTTTGGTGAGCCGCGGTATTGATCTTCTGCAAGGCTCACACCAGGTTGCCCAAAATTCGACCACATACATCCTGCCTTTTTCAAACCGCTCAACCGGCTTCCCTTTCAACCATTCATGGACATGCAATGCCGGAGCGGGATCGCCAATATCTAAGGGTGAAATTTGATTTTGTTGCGCGGTAACGGTTGATGAGAGTACAAGAACCAGTGGTACCAATTGAAAGGCTGAGCGCATAAGGTTCGATAGTTAAGTATCCTAAAATTATACAACTTTTGTTGGATGGGATCAGCCGTATCTTCATAGAGGACTAACGGTGGCCGCTAGCTCACATGACAGAAGCAAATGCGCACATTCGAAATTGCTCACGAAATATTTGCTCAACATTTCGACGGTTGGTAGTCACAATTTAGGCTGTGGTCGCAAATTCGAATCACTAATTTTGCCTTATGGTTAACTTCATGCGAAAAACCATTGTAGGACGTGGTCAACCATTATAGCTTACGCTTAACCAAAATCTTATCCAGGAAATTTGCAGGAAAGGGTTTACAAAGATTGCCGAACCAAAACTTTTTGAACCATCCAAATCATCGATTTTTATTCTAAAATTTCAACCATAATACAATGAAAGATCGTTTGCTGTTAGTCCTTCTATTCAGTGGCCTTCTGTGCGTAGGCCTCGCCCAGGAAAACGGTTCTGGCATCGAAGTTTTTAAGACGGTAAGCAATGAGAATGGCCCGACATTAGGGTACTCGCCATCTTCAGGCGTGAAGATTTTGACGGTCGATGGCCTGCATTTTAAGGACCTCAACAAGAACGGACAGCTTGATCAATATGAAGACTGGCGGTTGCCTGCAGATGTGAGAGCAAGGGACCTTGCCTCGAAGATGTCGATTGAGCAGATTGCTGGCTTAATGTTATACAGCAGCCACCAGGTTATTCCATCGACAGGTGGGTTCGGCGCATTCGGGGCCGCTACTTATGGCGGTAAACCTTTTAAGGAAAGCGGGGCAAAGCCTTTTGACCTGTCTGACCAGCAAAAGAAATTTTTAACTGATGATAACGTGAGACATGTCTTGCTGGCGGTGCTGCAGAGCCCCGAGGTTGCGGCGCGCTGGAATAATTATGCTCAGGCGCTCGTGGAAGGATTGGGATTCGGAATACCTGTCAATAATAGTTCTGACCCAAGAAATGGTGTAGTGGCTAATGCTGAATACAATATTGGGTCCTCGGGAAAAATATCCATGTGGCCTGACGAAATTGGGATGGCCGCGACATTTGATCCCGCATTGGTCGAGAAATTTGGAGAAGTCGCTTCAAAAGAATACCGGGCGCTGGGAATAGCGACGGCATTATCGCCGCAGATTGACCTAGGGACGGAGCCGAGGTGGGTGCGAATCAACGGAACATTTGGCGAAGATCCGAAACTCGCAGCTGATATGGCGAGAGCGTACGTTGACGGTTTCCAGACATCGAAAGGAAGGGATGAAATAAAAAACGGCTGGGGCTTTACGAGCGTCAACACCATGGTCAAGCACTGGCCAAGCGGAGGACCTGAAGAAGGCGGCCGCGATGCGCACTTCGCTTATGGAAAGTTTGCCGTATACCCGGGTAATAACCTACTGACGCAGGTGATTCCCTTCGTGGATGGCGCATTTAAATTAGATGGCAAGACGGGTAAGGCAGCGGCTGTTATGCCCTATTATACCATTACCTATGACCAGGATAAGAAATATGGAGAGAATGTCGGCAACAGCTATAGCAAGTATATCGTCACTGATCTGCTCCGTAACAAATATGGCTATGACGGCGTGGTTTGCACGGACTGGGGCATCACGGCAAACGAGGGGAAAACGCCTGATTTGTTTATGGGTAAGCCATGGGGCGCGGAGAAATTGACTGTCGCGGAGAGACATTATAAAATACTGATGGCAGGTGTGGACCAGTTCGGTGGCAATAATGATGCAGGGCCGGTACTGGAAGCCTATAAAATGGGGGTAAATGAGCACGGGGAACAATGGATGAAGGAGCGATTCCAACAATCCGCTGTGCGTTTATTAAGAAATATTTTCCAGGTAGGGCTGTTTGAGAACCCCTATCTAGATGTGACGAAGTCAGTAAAGACAGTCGGCAATCCCGAATTCATGAAGGAGGGTTACGAAGCACAATTGAAATCTATTGTGTTGTTAAAAAATAAAGCCGGTACGCTGCCCATGGCGAAAAACAAGACGGTTTATATACCTAAACGTTATACCGCCGCAAGTCATGATTTTTTTGGCAGGACTATACCTGAAAAAAATGAATACCCGGTGAATATGGATCTCGTTAAGAAATATTTTAATGTTACGGATGATCCATCCAAAGCCGATTTTGCGATCGTGTTTATCAAGAGCCCTGAAGGAATGGTGGGGTATGATAAGGACGACAAAGCAAAGGGGGGCAATGGTTATGTGCCGATCAGCCTGCAATACGGGCCATATACAGCAGGGGACTCAAGAGCGCAAAGCATTGCGGCGGGAGATCCCGTCATCGATCCGACAATTACGAACCGTTCCTACAAAGGCAAGAGCGTAACAGCTTCTAACACGACGGATCTGAAATCGATACTTGATACCAAAGCAGCCATGAATGGAAGGCCAGTCATTGTCTCGATTGCTCTGGCCAAACCAACCATTGTTGCTGAATTTGAAAAGCTGGCCGATGCCATTGTTGCGAATTTTGGTGTCCAGGACCAGGCGGTGCTCGACATATTAACCGGTGCTGCGGAACCGTCGGGCTTATTGCCATTGCAGATGCCTGCGAATATGAAGACGGTTGAAGCGCAAAAGGAAGACACGCCACACGATATGGATTGTTATATCGACAGTGAGGGCCACAAGTATGATTTCGGATTTGGAATGAGTTGGAAGGGGGTTATTAGTGATGCCAGGACGAAGAAATATACCGGAAAATAGTTTCCGGCAGGGGACGATGATTTATGGAGTTGGGCTCATTTTAAAGTCCAGCGGGAGGCTGTTGGCAATTTTCTCCTGGTGCGCCCAAAAGCCCGACGTGATCAAGTCTTGGGGAGGAAAATAATATCCGTTTTGGGAAATTTCGATTGGCTCATTGTTACATATTGTAAGCCAGGACTGGTGACTGATTTCATCTTTCGGGGAGTGATAAATTATCGTGAGGTTGTCTTTTAGAATAAGATATGGCAATTGGCAATTACACGCAGGTATTTTCTTGTTTCACTGAACGGCGCAACCGCCGCTTCTCGACAGGCTCTCCGGAGCTGCCCACCCCTGCTGAACGATTATGTAGTCCCATCTCCCGGATGTTTTTGGCTGCGTTGAAATCCCGGTCATGTAAGACGCCGCAATTTTGGCAAATCCACTCCCTATCGCTCAAGGTCAGGTCTTTATTTTCTGACCCACACTCACTGCATCTCTTGCTTGACGGTTCAAAGCGGCCAATCTGGATGAAGTTTTTGCCATACCAATCGCATTTGTATTTCAACTGGCGCACAAATTCTCCAAATCCAACATCTGAAATGGCTTGACTCAGT
>Ga0070731_10005558_pt1 | contig 10348 bp, 6 predicted proteins | sample Coa_R1_2_FD_66448 | JGI IMG/M metagenome (GOLD analysis project Ga0070731, IMG submission 66448) | Surface soil microbial communities from Centralia Pennsylvania, which are recovering from an underground coalmine fire - Coalmine... | ecosystem: Environmental > Terrestrial > Soil > Unclassified ... | reverse complement strand
CGGATGGGCGATCCCGGAAATGGGTGGTATCAAACACCAAACGGTTGGCGGCTTTCTGTCAACAGGCTCGTCAGGAGGGTCCTTGAAATATTCATTTGATGAAATGATCGCGAGCATTACCTTCATGACGGCCGAAGCCACTCCACAACTACGCACTTTTTCAATCACTGATGCAGACACCGATAATTTTTATGCTGCCGGAATCGCATTGGGAATGTTCGGGATCATTGTATCGGTTACATTCAACTGCATCGTGACTTTTAATATTCAGGGAGAAGAAACCACCACGTATGCTAAGGACTGCCCGATAGATTTATTCGGATCGGGTTCCAACGATCTGCAGAATTTTTTTCAGAATGTAGATTATGCACGGCTTATGTGGTGGCCGCAACTCAATGTTCAAAAAATGGTGGTATGGCAGGCAAATCAAATTCCTGCTGCCAACGGATTTGTTCCCCACCCTTATCAGGAAGTGCCGGTGCTTTTGGGTTCGGAAGCGCCTGCCACAGCGGGCGCGGATATTCTTTATTCATCGATCGGGTATTGGCCGGATTGGTTTTTAACCGTATTTAAGAATTGGGACAAAGCAAAAATAGTTTCAGATATCATAACGGCAGCTTTTTATCCGATAGTTCTACCTGCGATTCTCTCCCAGTTTGTAAAAATTGGTGAGGATCAGAAATTTCAGGATTATTGGTACACCGGTTTATGCATGGATAATGATATTGATGATAAATTAATGCCTGTGAAATTTACCGAGTTGTGGATACCGATGAGTAAGGCACAACAAGTAATGCTTGCCCTGCAAAATTTTTATGGCGTCAACGGAGAAAATACCGGTAACACGGGTTACTTCAGCGTGGAAATTTATGGTGCCAAAGCAAGTAAGTTCTGGATGAGCCCTTCGTTCGGAAGCGATATGATCCGCGTTGATGTTTTTTGGTTTGCGAACACCAACAAAGATCCCGTACAAACTCTTTTCCAGAATTACTGGAATGCCCTGGCAAGTCTTGAGTTCCGATGCCATTGGGGGAAATATCTCCCGTCAACCATAAACGGACAGCCGGGCGGAGCCTATCTGCTATCGCAATATCCGAATTTTGAAAAATGGAATACAACAAGAAAATCATTTGATCCCAATAATGTTTTTGTTACAGCATATTGGCAAAATCAACTCGGTATTTCGTAGTGATTTGCTTTTTTTGCAAATACTAAACCAGGTTCACCATGTCAATGACGCGCATTGTATTTATTTTAATTTACTCCAGCATTTACGTGGTTAAATGTTTTGGGCAACCCGTCATTGTAGCAGACGCGGGAAAACAAAACATCAATATCGGTAAAATGATTTCTGTTTTTACCGATACATCCGGAAAGCTTTCCTACCAGGATGTTTCTGCTCCTGGCTTTCGAAATAAATTCAAACAAAGCGAACAAAATGTTCCCGATTTTGGCGCTGAGTCCGCTCCGGTATGGTGCCGGTTTTTAATAAAGAACAGTTATGGTGAGCGGCTTTTGCTGGCTATTGAAAATACTGAGCTGGAATGGATCGATCTTTATATACCGCAAAGGGATTCCGTTATTAAAAAATCGCTTTCGGCTTACAATCGTTTTAACAAAAGAGAAATTTCTGTCAACCAAAATCTATTTCTTCTTGAAATTCCTAAAGACAGTGTGCAGCTTTTCTACCTCAGGGTTATGACAAATACCGGGCTTCAATTTCCTTTGCGTGTTTCATCGCTGGAAAAAAAATTAAGTGCTGTTCAGCTCTCCAATATTCTCTATGGTATATATATCGGATTTATGATCCTCATGATCCTTTATAATTTTTTTATTTATTCCTCACTCAAAGATTCGGCATATCTGTTTTATGTTCTCTATGTTTTGTTTATGACATTGACCAATGTCATTGAAGAAGGACTTGCTTTTGAGTATCTCTGGCCAAATACACCGCAATTGAACCATTACGTAAATATCATCGCCTGTCTTGCCGGGAGTTTCGCTATCTTATTTTCTGCGGTGTTTTTACATACGCGGGAAAACGCAAAACGTTTGCACAGGTTTTTCTATTTGCTGATATTCTGCTACGGCGCCTGCGTCATGATCATATTAAGCGGCAACCGCTTTCTGGGAATGATCACTACAGAATTTGTATCCCTGGTTGCCGTGGTGTCGCTTTTTCTCACGGGTATTGTTGTATATCGTAAAGGATTTAAACCTGCAAAATATTATCTCATTGCATGGACAACGTTGTTAATTGGTGTGCTGGTTTTTTTGTTGAAAGATTTTAATATTGTTCCATACAATCAAATAACGGTTAGTGGGATGAGAATCGGGTCAGGCATTGAGGCGTTGCTGCTGTCTTTTGCACTTGCAAATAAAATAAACACTTACCGCGAAGAAAAAGAAAAAGCAGAGGTGCTGGCTTTCGCCCAGGCGAAAGAAAATGAGAAGCTGGTGGTCGAACAAAATGTAATACTCGAAACAAAAGTAACTGAACGCACCAAAGAACTCAAACATTTGCTCGAGGAACTAAGCGAAACGCAATCGCAGCTCATCCAGAAGGAAAAACTCGCTTCGCTGGGTGAACTCACCGCCGGCATTGCACATGAAATTCAAAACCCGCTGAACTTTGTCAATAATTTCTCAGACATAAATAAAGAATTAATCGCCGAAATGGACTCCGAAATTGACAAGGGGAATTTAAGCGAAGCAAAATCCATCGCAAAAGACGTTGCTGAAAATGAAGAAAAAATAAATCATCACGGCAAACGCGCAGATGCTATTGTGAAAGGAATGTTACAGCACTCAAGGACCAGCACCGGCCAAAAAGAACCAACAGACATTAACGCACTTGCTGATGAATATTTGCGATTGAGTTATCATGGCTTAAGAGCAAAGGACAGTTCTTTTAACGCAACGATGAAAACTGATTTTGACGAAAGCATTGGAAAAATAAATATCATTCCGCAGGATATTGGAAGGGTGTTGCTCAATTTATACAACAATGCTTTCTATGCCATAACAGAAAGAAAAATGGAAAGCGGCGATAATTATCAGCCAACAATCTTCGTCAGTACAAGAAAAATAAATGATAAAATTGAAATCAAGGTAAAGGATAACGGCGATGGTATTCCCCTGAAAATAATTGATAAAATATTTCAACCGTTCTTTACTACCAAACCTGCGGGGCAGGGAACCGGATTGGGCCTGTCACTAAGCTATGATATTATTAAAGTCCATGGCGGCGAAATACAGGTGAAGACAAAAGAAGGCGAAGGAAGTGAATTTATCATTCAGCTGCACGCCGCCTGAATCCCGCGTGCAAAAAACGTGACAGAAAAAAAGATGATGGCATGACCTTGCAATTCCCGTAACTTAATAAAAAAATAAAAATGAAACATTTACAATCTTTCGCTCTTCTTTTATCGTTTCTTTTTTTTATGGGCACAAAAGTTTCTTTTGCGCAGTCTTCCAGATTCAGCATGGAAAAGTTTATCAGCGGCAATGATACTTTATTTTATCGCCAGCTTTTCCCTGACGCTGATACGATGAGAAAATATCCCCTCGTGATTTTTTTACATGGTTCTGGCGAACGCGGGCATGATAATGAATCCCAATTAAAATGGGGCGTCATGAATTTTGGGACAGATCAGAATATGGTATTGCATCCTGCCCTTGTTATAGCACCCCAATGTCCTGAAAAAACAGGCTGGTCAAATTTTTCCCGCGAAAAAAATACTACCGAGATGCATTTGCAATCAACGCCAACAAAACCCATGGAGCTTTTGATTGAACTTATTCATAAGCTGATTAGGACCATGCCCATTGACAGCAACCGCATTTATATTACCGGTCTTTCTATGGGTGGCTTTGGAACCTATGATGCCATTGAACGCTATCCGAATATGTTCGCAGCTGCCGTTCCTGTTTGCGGTGGAGGAGACGCATCAAAAGCTGCATCCATTGCGCATTTGCCAATTTGGATCTTTCAGGGCTCAGAAGATCCGGCAGTCAATCCGAAATATGCGCTTGACATGTTGGAGGCGCTGACCAAAGCCGGCGCGCATCCGGGCTTTACGCAATATCCGGAAACTGGTCATTTTTCCTGGCTCGGCGCCTATGGTGATGCAATGATGATGGAATGGTTATTCAGGCAGCATAGATAAATTCTTAACCCCATCATTTGTTTTCACACAAAACATAAAAAATGCCTGAAAAAAAACCGGAATTCATTATATCATCCCCTGTTTAAATTAATTGGCGTAAATTAAATCTTATTAAAAGACATTATGGTTTTTGAACTGTTGCTGGCGATTTTTATTATTCGCTATCTCCGCAATTCTTTACAAACAGCTGTTAAACTGCCGAAGTGGGATAAGATCCTGGTGGTGTTATTTTATTCCGCGATCCTGTTATTTGTTCTTCAGGTAGCTGTCCCCTATGTCCGCGGGGTGACTACCTGGGTCTCTCACCTGTTGCTTGTATATTTGATATATATCCTTTATTCACAAAAAGAGTTTCGTGTTGCGCGACCTGTTCTTCTTGCGGTTGCTCCTTTCATTTTACTTTCATTATTTAATGATATCGCCAAATTAACAGATGAAAGTCGTTACAAAACCTGGAAAGATCTTTTAGGAGTTGCCATGGGTTTTTCCGTAGTCTGGATGGTTACGATGTGGGTGATTATCAACAAACAAAAAAAAGCGCTGGAAAAAGAAAAAGTAAAAGCCAGCCAGGAAGAGGAACAAAAAAAGCAGGTATTGTCTTTAAACGATCAGCTGGAAATACAGGTTGCAGAAAGAACAGCAGAACTCACTAAGCAGAAAGAAGAGTTACAACAGACCCTGGTTGAACTGAAGTCAGCACAGTCACAGCTCATACAATCAGAAAAAATGGCTTCACTTGGCGAACTGACTGCGGGCATTGCCCACGAAATTCAAAATCCCTTGAACTTCGTCAATAATTTTGCCGAAGTAAATGCAGAATTGATCACAGAAATGGAGCAGGAAATCAATTCGGGTAATTTTGAAGCGGTTAAGGAACTGGCCAGCGACATTAAGGATAATGAAGAGAAAATAAGTTTTCATGGCAAACGAGCAGATGCGATTGTGAAAGGGATGTTGCAACATTCAAGAAAAAATACGGGACAAAAAGAATTAGCGGATATTAACGAACTTGCCGACGAATACCTGAGATTAAGTTATCACGGACTAAGAGCAAAAGATAAATCCTTCAACGCGGCCATGAAGACAAACTTTGATGAATCCCTGGGAAAAATAAATATTGTTCCGCAGGACATAGGGAGGGTTTTTCTTAATATTTTCAATAATGCTTTTTATTCGGTCAATGAGAAAAAAAATCAACTTGGCAAAGGTTATTTTCCAACAATTTCTGTAAGCACAAAAAGGGTTAATGACAAAGCCCAGATAAAAATAAGAGATAACGGAAACGGAATTCCCAAACCGATCGTTGACAAAATTTTTCAGCCTTTTTTTACCACAAAACCAACAGGCCAGGGAACCGGTCTGGGTTTGAGCCTCAGCTATGACATCATAAAGGCTCACGGAGGTGAAATAAGGATCAACACCCGAGAAAACGAGTTCACCGAATTTAATATCATGTTGCCCGCATGAATCAATCATTTAAACCTATAAAAAAACAAAAATGAAAATCTTAGTTGTAGATGACGAAACCGACATTCGAACATTATTTGAACAACGGTTCCGGAAAGAAATAAAAAGTCATGAGATGGATTTTGCCTTTGCCTATTCCGGAGATGAAGCGTTGAATTATCTGACTCAATTTTCTCATGAGGCTGTTTTGATTTTATCCGATATCAATATGCCGGGAATGAGCGGTCTGGAATTATTAAAGAGAATAAAACAAAAATTCGAAAATCCGCCACCGGTTGTCATGATGATTACTGCTTATGGTGATGCTGAAAATTACAAACAGGCCATAGATTTGGGCGCTGACGATTTTCTCACCAAACCCATTGACTTCAATGTGCTGAAAGAAAAACTTAAATCACTCATTCAATGACAAAAATATTAGTAGCGGACGATGAGGCTGATTTGGAAGTCCTCATCAAACAAAAATTCCGCCGGCAAATCCGTGAAAAGCAATACGAATTTTTCTTTGCTTCTAATGGCGTCGAAGCCCTTGAAAAAATAAGGCTCGAGCCGGATTTGGATATCGTATTGACCGATATAAACATGCCGGAAATGGATGGACTTACTTTACTGGGTAAATTAAATGATGTAAGTCCGCTGATCAAAGCTGTTATTGTTTCGGCTTACGGAGATATGGATAATATCCGCACTGCCATGAATAAAGGAGCATTTGATTTCATTACAAAACCCGTGAATTTTGATGACCTGGAAACAACCATCATAAAGACCGTCCGCTACGTAACGCAAACACGCGAAACACTTGAAGCCATCAAAGAAAATAACATTTTAAGAATGTACGTGGATAAGAATGTTCTCAATTTTATGACACGTCGCGAATTTGAGGATGTGTTGATGGCCAATGAAGTTATTGAAGCAACCGTTGTATTCATCGATGTTTGCGGATTTACCGCCATTACCGAAACATCAGAGCCGGATAAAGTAGTGAAGTTGTTGAACCAGTATTTTGATGTGATGGTAAAAGAAATTATTGCTCAAAACGGTTACGTGGACAAATTTATCGGGGATGCCATCCTCGCCGTTTTTCGCGGAGAATTTCATTTGGACAGAGCGGTTGATGCAAGTCTTGCGGTTCGCGGAGAAATAGAAAAATTACCGAATGAAACGGAAAATATTTTTTTCAATCCAAAAGTATCCATCGGCATCCATTCCGGCGAAATGGTTTCGGGAAATATAGGCTCAGCCAATTTGCGTCGCCTTGATTATACAGTGATCGGTGATGTGGTAAACACGGCACAGCGTCTTCAGGGAATTGCTGAAGCAGGGCAGGTCTTGATTACAGAATCGTCTTATGATAAGATCAAAGAATCGTTTAGCTGCAATAAAATAAAAGAATCCACTTTAAAAAATAAAAGCAATCCGGTTTCCATATACGAAGTATTGTCCTAGCGGAATCAATTATCATCGAAAATGAACGTTTCCCATAAATATTTAACTCCGCTTGTTTTTGCAGCTACCATAATCTTTTCATCTTTCAATACCAAACGCCGGCCATATGATGTCTGCGTGTATGGCGGAACATCCGCGGGTGTTATTGCTGCCTATTCCGCTGCTAAAATGGGCAAGTCAGTTTTACTGATTGTTGCCGGCAAACATATTGGCGGGCTCACAACTGGCGGGCTTGGCTATACCGATATCGGGAACAAATATGCCATTACGGGGCTGGCGCGGGATTTTTATCGAAAGTTGGGCAGGCATTATGGAAAATTTGAACAATGGATCTTTGAACCGCATGTTGCGGAGGATATTCTTAAAGAATATATCAAACGCACCGGGATAAAAGTCATTTACGACTACAGAATGGTGAAAGCAGAAAACAAACATGGTTTTATCAGGGGGATAACCATTGAAAATTGTTCATTTCCATCACCACAGACAAATATTACCCTTGCTGCAAAAATGTTTATTGATTGCAGTTACGAAGGAGACCTGATGGCAAAAGCAGGTGTATCTTATACCGTCGGCAGGGAATCAAACGATACCTATAATGAAAAATACAACGGAGTTGAACTCAGGGATAAACATCAATTCCCTGACGCCGTCGATCCGTATGAAATACCCGGTGATACTTCAAGTGGTTTACTCTGGGGAATCAGCAATGAAAAACTGGCACAAAGCGGCAGTGGCGATAAAAAAATCCAGGCTTATAATTACAGAATCTGCCTTAGCGATGATCCAAAAAATTCTTTTCCCGTCAATTACCCGGAAAACTATGATTCATCAAAATATGAATTGCTTTTGCGCTTGATGAGAGCACAACCCGAAAAGGCATCTTTACACAGCTATTTTAGCTGGGATCTGATGCCGAATCACAAAACGGACATCAATAACAATGGCGCTTTTTCAACCGATATGATCGGAATGAATTATGGTTATCCCGAAGCGGATTATAACAGGAGAGCAGCAATTATTAAACAGCACGAGGATTATACAAAAGGACTTTTATATTTTATGGGTCATGACAAACGTGTTCCGGACCAGATCAGAAAGGAGATCAGCAAATGGGGTTATCCCAAAGATGAATATGCAAATAATAATAATTGGTCACCGCAATTGTACATTCGGGAATGCAGGAGAATGACCGGAGTATATGTAATGACACAGGCCAATTGCGAGGGCCGCGAAACGGTAAATGATGGCGTGGGGCTTGCGGCGTACACGATGGATTCTCATAATTGCGAGCGCCTTGTTGTAAAGGGAATGGTGAAAAATGAAGGCGATGTGCAGGTTGGGGGTTTCGATCCCTATCCTGTTTCCTATCGTTCGCTTATTCCGAAAAAAAACGAATGTAAAAATCTGTTGGTCCCCGTTTGTTTATCAGCAAGCCATATCGCATATGGCTCCATAAGAATGGAGCCTGTTTTCATGGTTCTCGCACAATCCACAGCCGTGGCGGCCTGTATGGCAATTGACGCAGGACAACCTGTCCAGGGAATAAATATAAAAAGGCTGCAGCTTTTTCTTGAAAAGCATCCCTTATTGGACAGGAGCACTCCTGAAATTTTAATCGATAACACAGACAGCGCACGGGTGAAAATTACCGGAGACTGGAAAAAAGAAAATGCAGGGGGTTATATAAAGTCGTTTCTTGTCGCAGAACCTTTCAAAGAAAATAAAGTCTTGTTCACGACCCTGATCCCCAGAACAGGCAGGTACACCATTTACGCTTATCTTCCCCGCATTGATCACCTTTCTTCACGATTTAATTTTGACATGGTTGACGGATCGCGTACAATAAAAATTACTGTTCATAGTAAAGACATCAGTGAGGAGGGACAAACATCAGGCCAATGGGCTAAATTAGGCGAATGGATTTTGCAAAAGGGAAGCCGGTCAGGCGTCAGGATAACCGGCGAACAGGCTGACGGAACTATCGTCGCAGATGCTGTGCTCTTCGTTCCGGTAAAACAAAATACAAAATAGATTTTTGATCTTTATAAATATGTAAACAAGGCATATGCATTCCAGAAAAAACCCCCTCATTTTGACTTTATTGGTCTCCGCTCACATTGTCTTTGCACAGGACAGCGTGAGTTCAGTCCAAATCGCATCAGCAGAAAAAATGTTTGATCTTGATTTTACACCGGCAAAACGGGATTCGATCTTAAGCGCTGCATCGGATAATTTGCGGTTGTACCATTATCTTCATCAAAACAGCCTGTCAAATGATATTCCGCTGCCTTTATGGTATGATCCGGTTCTTCCGGGAAAACATTTTTCCAACCAACAGCTTCCAGTCAAATGGAATATTCCCGACAATACAGAGCTGCCTGCAAATAATAATGAACTTGCTTTTTATTCCATTCGACAGCTGGCTTCATTAATAAAAAATAAAAAAATCACTTCTGTTGCACTTACCAGGTTTTATATTGAAAGATTAAAAAAATATTCATCAACACTGCATTGTCTCATCGAACTCACGGAAGATATTGCCATGAAACGCGCAGCAAAAGCAGATGCAGATCTGGCAAGAGGAATCTACAAGAGTCCGTTACAGGGAATTCCATATGGTTTAAAAGACCTGTTCGCCGCAAAAGGGACGTACACAACCTGGGGCACTCCGCCATATAAAGATCAAATGATCAATGAAGATTGCTTTGTTGAAAAACAACTGGAAAAAGCAGGAGCTGTTTTAATAGCAAAATTATCATTGGGAGAATTGGCAATGGATGATGTCTGGTTTGGCGGTCTCACCAGGAACCCGTGGAATATCAATACCGGCTCTGGTGGTTCTTCTGCCGGCTCAACCGCTGCAACCGTTGCGGGGCTTGTACCGTTTGCTATCGGCACCGAAACTTTCGGTTCTATTGTCGATCCCTCCATGCGATGCGGCGCAACAGGGTTAAGACCAACTTACGGAAGCATTTCCCGCACCGGGGCAATGGCGCTGGCATGGAGCTCTGATAAAATCGGTCCCCTTTGCCGGAGTGCAGACGACGCCGCGATTGTGTTTGCCTACATACACGGAGCTGATGATGATGACCGTTCTTCCCGGAACATGCCTTTTAATTACACCGGAAGAATTGACCTCAGCCATTTAAGGGTTGCTTATGTAAAGGATTATATTGACACGCTGCCAGGTAATGGTCCGGAAAAACAAGCGATAGAAACGCTGAAAAAAATCGGAGTTAACGTCACTTCATTCACATTTCCCC
>Ga0070731_10005557_pt1 | contig 10349 bp, 11 predicted proteins | sample Coa_R1_2_FD_66448 | JGI IMG/M metagenome (GOLD analysis project Ga0070731, IMG submission 66448) | Surface soil microbial communities from Centralia Pennsylvania, which are recovering from an underground coalmine fire - Coalmine... | ecosystem: Environmental > Terrestrial > Soil > Unclassified ... | reverse complement strand
TCACGCCCTCCGGTCGTTGAGGTAGAGGCTGTGATGCGAGCCGCCTTACTCGCAGACTATGTCGGCACCCGAGTTCATATCGTTCATCTCTCTTCAGGGGTTGCGGCAGACGCAATCGAAGATGCCAAATCGCGTGGCGTCCGCATTAGCTGTGAGACATGCCCACAGTACCTCCTGCTCGACCGTGATGACCTCGCGCGGCTCGGGCCGTTCGCGAGGTGCGCACCGCCGCTGCGGGATCGGAGCGATGTCGAGCGCCTGTGGGAACACCTGGCCCGCGGCACGATCGATTGCATCACAACCGACCACTGCGCGTTTACCTACGAGACCCGGCTTCGAGGCCAAACAAACATCTTTCTTACCCCAAACGGTCTGCCCGGCGTTGAAACACTTGTTCCCGTCTTCGTCGACGAGGCGCGACGGCGTGGGTTCTCATGGACGAAGATTGCTGACTTAGTTTCCGCCTCGCCTGCTCGCCTGTGGCATCTCAGTCCTACGAAAGGTGTCTTGACGCCGGGTGCGGATGCAGATCTCGTCCTTCTAGACCCTCAGCGTGAATGGACGATTCGTGGTGACAGTTTGCATCAGATGCATAAATGGACGCCCTACGAAGGGCGATCCGTTTCCACCAAGGTCGTGAGGACGATTGTCCGTGGACGAACAGTCTTCGATGAGAACACCGATGGACGTGACCTGACTGACGAGCGTGGAAAAGGGAAATTCATCCGCGCCCACATGGACGGCGACCGCGGATAGCCAGCTGCAGGGCCGAGAGCAACTGAGATGCCTGAGGTAAGCCTGGGGCAAGTTGTTCGCTGGCTTGAAGATCTGTATGAGATCGGCGGCGGTGAGGGCGCGAACCGCGTCGGTTTCACCGATGCTGAGAGCCGCGCACACGAGCGGGTCGCCATTTGGATGAGCGGCTGTGGGCTCCAAACGACGCGCGATACAGCCGGGAATCTCTATGGCCGCCGACCATGCGCCGAGCCGCAAGCACCCGAAATCTGGATCGGCTCACATCTCGATACCGTCCCAAATGGAGGCCGGTACGACGGAGCGCTGGGCGTGGTCGGTGCGCTCGCTGCCGTCGCTGGACTCGAAGAGGATGTTCCGGCCGCCGCGACCGTCGTCGCGTTCAGAGATGAAGAAGGCGCTCGTTTCGGCCGGGGCTTCTTCGGCAGCCGCGCGGTAACCGGGCGCCTGGTGCAAGAGGACCTCGAGCAACGTGATGCTAACGGCGAGCGACTTGCCGATGTTCTTGACGAACTCGGCTTTCGACTACAGGTCGACTGCAGCTGGCTTGTAGAGCGTCCGGGGGCATATCTCGAACTGCACATCGAGCAAGGGCCAGTTCTGGCTGACAGAGACAGTCCGATTGGAATTGTTACGGCTTTCGTGGGGCTGATCGAGCTACAGATCGAGTTCGTTGGTTACGCGGCTCATGCCGGTACCACGCCAATGAATGCCCGGCGAGATGCAGGCCTCGCGGCAGCTGCATTTCAACTCGCGGCCGCAGCCACTGCGGAGCACATGGGAGACGCGGTCGTCACAACCGGTTCCGTGGTGCTCGAACCTGCTGCCAGCAACGTCGTACCGGCACGTGCTCGATTGACCGTGGATGCACGAGCGGCCAACAACGACCGCCTTCTTTCGCTTGAGCAGGGTCTCCGCGCCGCTGCTCGGACTGCCGCGGAGCAATTTCGGTGCGATATGACAATCGCAAAGACCCTGCAAGTCGACGCACTGCCGACGCATCCGATGGTTGTCGAGGCGCTCCGGACCGTGGCTCCTGCAGCGCCAGTGCTTCCGTCAGGGGCAGGCCATGACGCTCAAGTGTTGGCCGCTGCTGGAGTGCCTACTGGGATGCTGTTCGTCCGGAGCCTCAACGGAGGTGCCAGCCACACGCCTGTAGAAGCAACTCACCCGGACGATATCGACCTCAGTATCCAGGTCGTCCGAGGGGCGATCATGCACCTGGCAAGCGAGCTTCTAGCCACGCGCGCGGGTTGACCTCAACGGTATCTGTGATAACTTCGGCTGCAAGTGGCTGAAACAGTCACACACGCGGCGTGGGAAGCGCTCGACACCGGCAGCTTTCATTCGCGATACGAACAAGCGTTACGCGCGCGGACGGCCTCACAATCGCAGATGCTGGTGGACGGCGCGACTTACTCCACCCGCACAGCGACGCCACGACAAAGCCCCGCGGACCCTTCGATTGAAGTTGGGTCAGTCGGCCACGCAACAGGTTCGGACATCGACCGGGCCTTCGCCGCAAGCGCGCGCGCCTTCGAAGACTGGCGTCATCTCGCGTACGCGCAACGGGCTTCATTCCTACGAAGGCTTGCAGAGCTACTCGACCGAGACCGGTTCGCACTCGCAGCATCTTTGAGTGTGGAGATCGGAAAGAACCGATTCGAAGCAATGACTGAAATCGAGGAGGCGATCGCTCTAATCGACTACTACATCGCCGACGCGACTCGCCCTGATCGCTTTATCGCCGAGCTCTTGCCTCTTAAGACTGACCGTAGCCTAAGCGTCCTGCGACCTTACGGCATCTGGGCCGTCTTTTCGCCGGCGAACTTTCCACTCGCGTTGCTAGTCGGTATGTCAGCCGCAGCGCTAATCACAGGGAACACTGTGATCGCCAAACCTCCACCCGACGGGGCGATAACGGCTCTTCGGCTCGTGGACCTCGTGAAAGAGGCGGCTTTCCCACCGGGCGTAATGAATCTGGTCTCAGGCGGTGTCGAGGTTGGAGAACGGATAGTCGCGCACAACGCATTGTCTGGCGTAGCGTTCACAGGATCTTCGCGCACCGGTCGGCAGATTGTGCTTGTCGGCGCTGGTCGCGGCATCCCAGTAATCGCGGAGATGGGGGGGAAGAATGCGACGATCGTTGCCCGCACGGCGGACATTGAGCTTGCTACTACGGGCATTGTGCGATCGGCGTTTCGGTATTCGGGCCAAAAGTGCAGCGCCTGCTCCCGAGTCTATGCAGATGGTGACATCGTCGACGAGCTGTTCGAGGGCCTCGTTGAAGGAGCAAACTCGTTACGTATCGGAGTGCCTTGGCTTCGTGAGACTGAGGTCGGATCGTTAATCAATCAGAATGCACTGAAACGCTACGCAGCAGCAGTGCGTGCTGCAGGCGACGTGGCGGAGGTCGCCATTGTTGACCTTCCGGCGGATCTTCCAGCCGACGGCGCGTACGCGGCACCCGCGTTAGCGTTCAACGTCCCCGAGTCGCACTGGATCGCCACGGACGAGCTCTTTCTTCCTCTGTTATGCGTTCAACCGGTTGATTCGTTCGACGAAGCGCTGAGACGTACCAACGCGTCGTCATACGGACTGACTGCAGGCATCTACAGCGGCGATGACAACGAGGTGGGCCGGTTCTTTGACGTGATTGAGGCCGGGGTTGCCTATGCGAATCGTCCGGCTGGAGCCACTACCGGTGCCTGGCCCACCTACCAATCGTTTGGCGGTTGGAAGGCGAGCGGCGCAGCAGGGAAGAACGCTCACGGCCCGTATTACCTGAACTTGTTTCTCCGCGAGCAATGTCAAACGAGGACCGCGTGACTGATTTCGCCCGCGCTGTCCCTGGGCGCGTTGCGCCGGCACCTGTCGCGGAGACTGAGAGGTGGATTGGGCGCGCGGCTGCTGTTCTTCCCGGAGGCGCGCTGAATGTCCTTCAGTGGCCCAATCGTCGTCCGCTCGTCGTTTCTCGGGGATGTGGTGCCACTATTGTCGATGTCGACGGCGGAGAGTACGTCGACTTCCTGCTCGGCTCGGGCCCGCTGATCGTCGGCCATGCGCACCCGCATGTTGTTGAGGCGGTGCAAGCACAAGCATCCGAAGGCTCGACGTTCTACGCGCTGAACCGCCCAGCAATCGAACTCGCAGAGCGCATCGTCCAGCATGTCCCTTGCGCCGAACTTGTCCGTTTCTGCAGCACCGGCTCCGAAGCAGTGTTCTTTGCCCTTCGCATTGCCCGTGCAGTGACTGGACGTAATGCAATTCTGAAATTCGAAGGCGCCTTCCACGGAAGCAGCGACTACGCATTGATGAGCGTAACTCCTAAGCGCGACCTCCGATATCCGTTAGCCGAACCGGAGACAGCAGGTGTGTCAAACGCCGTAACCGAAGGCGTGCTCGTCGCCCCATATAACGATGCTGAGGCAACAGCCGCGCTCGTGCGAGAGCACGCCGAATCGCTTGCTGCGGTCATAGTCGAGCCCGTGCAACGTGCAATCCCACCCGTGAGCGGCTTTCTGCAAGCGCTGCGACGCATTACCCAAGAGCATGGAATTCTTCTCATCTTCGACGAAGTTGTCACAGGTTTCCGTCTCGGGCTGGGCGGTGCGCAGGGGCTATACGGTTATCCCGGACATTGCTGCCTACGGCAAAGCAGTCGGTGGCGGCTACCCACTCGCAGCCGTCGTCGGAAGACGCGAGGTTATGGAAACGGTCGCGCCGCCCGGCAAGTCGTTGCCCGCCTACGTGTCTGGAACGCTCTCCGGGAACCCAGTTGCAGCGGCGGCTGGACTAGCGACGATCGATATCCTCGAGCAGCCCGGAACTTACGACCATCTGTTTTCCCTCGGAGCAAAGATGAGGGCAAAGCTCGCGGAAGCATTCGAGAGTAGTGGCCACAAAGCTCTTGTCCTTGGAGTGGGCCCGATCTTCCAAGTACTGCTTCCCACTAACGACGTCAAGTTGTCAGCGGATCAAGCCATCAACTATCGGAGAATCCGGGGACTTCAAAGCGACGTGGACGACTTTTCATCGTTCCTCCTCAACCGTGGGTTCCTCTATACGGGCCGAAAGGGGTACTTGTCGACGGCCCATGATGAGCGCCAAGTTGACCGCGCAGCGCAAGCCGCCGCTGAGTGGACAGCCACGAAGGATTCCAGGTAGATCAGCCGCATCGATCGTGAAGCCAAAGCAGTCAGTCCAGTTACCAGCAGATTGGAAAGGAACGCCGTATGAGAATCCTCGTGGTGGTCCCCGTCGCAGTCGATGAAGAAGGAGTCGCTCGACGGGCTGCGCAGGTGCCCGACGCCCTTCGCGCAGAGGTCGAAGTTGTGTACCGCTCTGTGAAGCGCGGCCCAGTCCTCTTCGACAGCGAACACGATTCGTTGGTCGCTGACTTCTTTTGCTATGAGGCTGGCATTACGGCCGAGGAGGAAGGGTTCGACGCGGTATGCGTCGATACGACGAGTGATTCCGGCATAGCCGCGTTGAAATCGCGACTTTCGATTCCCGTCGTTGGTCCGGGTGAGTCTAGTTACCACCTCGCGTTGATACTCGGCAAGAAGTTCTCGATCCTCACCCTTTCGCGGGAGTGGGAGCACACAAACTGGAGCGATGTGATCAAGGCTGGTTTTGGCCCTGCCTGTGTGTCGGTCCGGTCGGTGGATGTCGAGCCTGATCTTGATGAGCTGCTTACTGGCCAAGAGGACGAACTCTTTCCGGCTCTGCTCCAGGCAGCTGAAGCATGCGTATCGGAAGACGGCGCCGATGTGATCATCCTCGGCAGCACGACGATGCACGAGGCCCATGACTACCTAGCCGAACATTTGAACGTCCCCGTCGTCAATCCCGGCGTCGCGAGTCTGTGGATGGCATACGTGCTCGTGCAAGCCGGTCTCGCCCAAAGCAAGCACGCTTATCCCACGCCGAAGGCGCCCCAGGACGCAGCCTTCGCAGCGGCTGCGGAGGCGGCTGCTTCGACTGGGGTCGGCTAGTGGTAAGACCCGAGCACGTTGGTTCTGGTGATTGGGGCTTGGTGGTTGAGTGCTGTGTGTCGGCGTCGATGGTTGTAGTGCCAGAGCCAGCCGGCTCGAGCCCGATCCGGCCGAGCCGCCCCAACCCGATCCTGGTCAGGATCCCGGAGACCGTCGAGTGTGGTATGCCGAGCGTCTCGGCGATCTCGGCCGCTGTCATCCGCAGCCGGCGCAGCTTGACGATCACCTCCACCCGAGCAGGGTCGGTCCTGTTGGCGACCCGATCCGGCGCTGACGAGCGATCAAGCAGATCGCGATCCCCGGCGCGATAGCGACCGACCCACTTACGAGCACAACGCACGCTCACGCCGGCAGCCGAGGCTGCCGACCCCAGCGTCCAGCCCTGCTCAACGACACGACGCGCCAACTCGCGCCGACCGCACCAACTCAGTGCCGCGTTACCGTGCGGATCCATCCGGGTCGCCTCCTTGGAAGCTCGAGCTGCCTTTGACAGCGCTCAGCCTCCAAGGCGGCCCGGATGAACCAACGTCCTCAGGAACTACAACTAGAGCGACGCGCACTCGCTAACACTGCGCGCCGCGCCGATTGACGCACTGTCCATGCCAGTCAATTTCGGCTGCGATATCAAAGACGCTGAACTGCTCGGGCGAGGGCGTCTCGTCGGGCTGGGCTCAGGGCCATGGGACGGCTGCGCAGCCAGTTGGTGAGCTGAGTGCCCGCGACGTAGGCAACGCGCTCGACTTCACTCGCGCCATCGGGGTACTCGCCCCAGACGACGACCACTGCGTGGACGAACGGACACGACGGTTCATGTGCGGGGAGTGTCTTGCGCAGTCCGATGGCTCCTCCCCGGAACATCTTGCCGGGTAGCCAGCTTCGTCCCGAGGAAAGACCGTCGCCTTTGACCTTCGCTTCGCTTCGCTTTTGAGGCGCTTGCTGTCAGCATGAAGATCCCGGTGGGCCGACGAGGATGTGGTCCCAGTTGCCGTACTCGTCGACGACGTCGTGATGGACATACAAGTCCTTCCGAGCGTCGCTAACTCCTCTGCGGTTTGATTCTTCGCCCCCAGGAGCTCAGAGCCAGGTGAGCGTATGGACGTCAAAGCCGATCGTCCAACCAACGAGCAGGATCGCGGTGATGAAGCCGGGCATCCAGCCGCCGAAAACCCCGCCCGATCGTTCCGAGCGTGTAAAGCTGCTTCCACGACCGCACACGACACTCAACGAACGCACCTTGCTGATTCTGCTGCCAAATGGGATCCTCTTTGGGAGGCAGGTTGCTCGTCAGGGGCGGCGGCTAAATAGAGTTAGCTCGCTGTTCAAGTGAATGGGAGGTAGCTCAATGGTGGCCAGACCACGGAAATCAACTACTGCGAGAACTGGAAAGACAAAGGTGAAGTCTGCGGCCAAGTCGCGCGGGACGGCATCTCGGAAGCGCAAGTCGAAATCATCGAACACCGGCACCTTTACCTGCCCGGAATGCGGGCGGACGTTCACTCGCGCGGCGGCGCTCGGCGCACACCGCCGCTCTCATGGTGTCGTGGGAGCGACCGCAGCCGGACGCACGACGAGTCGCAGGTCAACTGGTACCAACGCAACGAGCACCGGGCGGCGGCGCGGACGGCCACCGGGCAGTGGACGTCGTTCAGTTAACCGTGACGCATTGCTCGCGGCGCTGTTCCCACAGGGTGTGCCGCCGCGCGAAGAAACCATTCGTGCGGTCAACCGATGGCTGGATGATGCTGAATCGCTGGCCCGTATGCGTTGACATATGGGTGAACTCGTTCGAGTCACGAATCTGTGCCATAGCGTGACTTCGTTCCGCCGGCACCGATCGACTTCCGTTCCATGTTCGGCACGAGGCTAAGCCAGGCGAAGTATGCAGACTGTCGACGCGGCTATCCGTGGTCCGACTGTTGAGAGCGGGGGCCGTACGAATTCGCTGCACGCAGGACGTTGCTTACCCTTCGGAGGGGAGGAGGCACGGCGTTGGCAAGTTCCGGTGCCTCAACAAGCACGGACGTACTGCAGTCGCGTCGGTTTCATTCGCATCGACTCGTTCTCATCCCTTCACGCTTCCGGCGGTCAGACCCGCGATGAACCGTTTCGTCATAAGCAGGTAAAGGATGAGAATCGGGAGCGCTGCGATCACGACGCTCGCGAAGATCAAGCCCCACTCGGTCGAGTAGACGCCGTAGAAGTTCAGAATCCCGAGCGGCAGGGTTGCGACGTTGGGGTTCGTCGTGAGAACGAGCGGGATGAAGAAGTCGTTCCAAATCCAGACTCCGTTGAGGATGATGACGGTCAGAATTGGCGCTCGAGCTAGCGGAAGGATGATCCGCAGAAAGGTTTGGAAGTGGCCGGCGCCATCGATGATTGCTGCTTCGCTGAGTTCCCTGGGGATTGCTTGGAAGAAGCCCACGAGCACGAGCACCCCGAGCGGTATCCCGAAGGTCGCGTAGACGATGATGAGCGAAAGCAGCGTGTCGAGAATCCCGAGCCAGCGCATGATGATGAAGATCGCGAGCATGATCAGCTGGACGGGGACGAGCAGTCCTGCGAGGAAGGCCAGGCGCAGGAACGTGCCACCTCGGAACGGCAGGCGGGCAATCGCGTAGCTCGCCAAACAGGAGATCGCCGTGCTGAGGATGACGGAAGAGGTGGTGACGATGATGCTGTTGGTGATCGTCGTTGAGATCGCGCCCTGCGCCCACGCTTCGCGGTAGTTTGAGAGGCCGAAGCGGTGCGGCAAGGAGAGTGGGGTGCTGAAGAACTCGCTGACCGACTTGAACGACCCCATGAGCAGGAAGTAGCAGGGGGCGAGCACAAAGGCACAAACGACGATCAGGATCGCGTGCGACGTTAGCGAAGCCCGGCGGGCGCGACTGCGCTTCGACCGCCTGGAGCTAATGGAGGTGGCGCTCACGGCGGGCTAGGACGATAAGGAGTGCCGCTGCCACGACTCCGATCACGGTGAACAGCAAGACGCCTTCGGCCATCGCATAGCTCAGTTGCGTTGCGGAGTTGAAGGCTCCACGGCCGAAGGCGTTTCCGTAGATCTCCGTTCCGAGCACGAGTGTCGAGCCGGCGGGCGCCCCAATCGGACCACCGAGCACATAGACAAGATCGAAGACTCGGAAGGCGTAGATGGCGAGCAGGACGTTGACGATTGTGAATGCGGGCGCGAGGTAGGGAAGCGTGACGTGCCGAAAGACGCGCAGCTCGCTGGCGCCGTCTATGACAGCAGCTTCGCGCATTTCGGGGGGGACGTTCTGGAGGCCGGCCATGAAGATCACGGTCGCGAGCGCATTCCACTGCCAGGCAAGTGCGCTAATCACAACGGCAAGTGCGAGATGTGGGTCAGCTAGCCAAGCGTGCTGCAGGGTACCGAGGCCGACGGCGCGTAGCACCGGGTTGACGACGCCGATGTTTGGTGAGAGGAGCACCTCCCATATGAAGCCTGTGACGAGCGGCGACATCACGTATGGCAGGAAGATGATTGCCCGGTAGACACCGCGCAGCCTCGACTTCCGGTCCAGAAGGACGGCAAGGCCGAGCGAGAGTGTGTTCGTGATGACTCCGAGGCTGATGAAGATCCAGAGGTTGTGCAGCGCGGCGCTGCGGAAGACGCTGCTGTGCAGGGCTCGTCCGAAGTTGTGCAAGCCGATGAAGTTGCCGATCGGCCCGAGCCCGCTCCAGTTGTAGAGCGCGAGCCAATACGACCCGAGCGTGGGCAGGATGAAGAAGGCGAGGTAGAGCAGGACGGCGGGCAGGAGGAACCAGACGTGCGGCCGGCGGCGCACGGCGGCCTGAAGCCGCCGTGCCATCGTCCTCGCCACAGCGTCGGAACTCACTGCCATTGCGATGCGAGCCTAGAGCGTCTTGCTGGGTGTGATGCTCGCTTGGACCTTGGCTGCGAACTGCGCCGCGGTCAGCCCGCCGCCGAAGACTGCGCTTGCGCCCGTCACGGCTGTGAGCGTGTTGGTGGTCTGTGGGAGGTCGAGCCAAACCGGCAAGTCAGGCTTTCCCGCCGCGATCATCTGCTTATCGATCGGGCTGTTCGCAGGCACGACGCCTTTGACGATCGGAAGCGCAAGTGTGTTGGCGATCTTCTGCTGCGCTCCCTTCGAGGCGAGCCAGGCAACGAACGTGGTCGCCTCGGGGACGTGCTTTGAATGTGCGTTGACGGAATAGAGGATCTCCATGCCAGTAGTGGTGACGTGCGTCTTGCCGTTGGGCGAGGGGAACCCGAAGACGCCTGCATCGATGTTCGGGTTCACCTGTTTGTAGCCAGCGTAGTCGGCGGAGCCTCCGATGATCATGGCGGTTTGGCCGTTCGAGAAGAGCGCCTTGCCTTCGGTGAAATCGGTGCCCTGGAAGCCCGGGTTGTAGTAGGGGGAAAGGTCGATCATGAACTGTGCGGCGCGGAGTACCCTCGCGTCCGTCAGCTTGACCTTGCCGAGCAGGAGATTGTCCGTCCCGGTGGGGCCGAGAATGGATGCGACGGCGAGGTTGTAGAAGAAGAACGGGAGGATCATGTCCTTGCCGGGCATCGACCAGGCTGCGACACCGTTGTTCTTCAGTGTCTTGCAGACGGCT
>Ga0070731_10005556_pt1 | contig 10349 bp, 8 predicted proteins | sample Coa_R1_2_FD_66448 | JGI IMG/M metagenome (GOLD analysis project Ga0070731, IMG submission 66448) | Surface soil microbial communities from Centralia Pennsylvania, which are recovering from an underground coalmine fire - Coalmine... | ecosystem: Environmental > Terrestrial > Soil > Unclassified ... | reverse complement strand
AGCAAATGCTTGCCTTGGCCAAAGCCCGACGAATGGCACGCGGGGCTCGAAAAGAACTCCAGGCGAAACATGGTGCTCGCTACGCTGTCCAAGGTTCCGGAGATCATAACGTTGCCGGCACTAAAAGTCGCCGAAATAACCGGGTAGTTTTGTAGGTCGTTCGGTCCAGTATCGCCGTCGCAATGATCGTTAGACGTGACACCGCACCCGGTATCGCCGGGGGCCTCCAGATCGATGCCGAGACTGGCATTCGAGAAGATGGAGTTGCCCAGAATGGCGTTGTTGATGTTCCCGGGGTTTATCCCGACGCTTACTCCGGTACCAAAACCATCGCAGGCAGTGCCGTTAAAGGCGATGATGTTGCGCGCGCCGGCGGCCGTGCCGCCAATGGTGTTGTCGTGGCTGGGGTTCCCGCCGTTATCAACTATGTTAATGCCCATCTGGTGATTGCCCAGAGGTTGAGTGGCGGTGATATCCGCCCCGATAATGTTGCCTTGGATGAGATTGCTCGACCCGCCGGCCACCTGCACACCACTCCTCGTGCCACTCGCAGAGATCAAATTCCCCGGCGGCGTGCCGGGTGTCGCCGTCAATCCGCCGATGACATTGTTGTTCGTGTTGATCGCGACGCCGATTTCTGAATTTGGCAGGGCTCCTGTTCCGGTAACGTCCGTACCAATGAAATTGCCCTGAACCGTGATAGGCGAGCCTGCGGCGTAAGTGTCAACGCCGGCACCGTTGTTGCCGGAAATGATGTTACGGGCGGCAACAGTGGTGCCGCCGACGAGGTTGCCTGCGCCTGATTGAACATTAACGCCTCGACTAGAGTTTCCCAGAGCCAGGGTGCCAGTGATATCGGTGCCAATGAGGTTGCCTTGCACGATGTTTGTGTCTCCTTGAACTGTCACGCCGATAACGCTGTTTCCCGAGATCAGGTTGCGCGCCGCCGGCGTGGTGCCGCCAATGGTATTGTTGGACGGGCCGTTTTCGAGAAACACGCCGCTGACGCCGTCCGGACGCGCCACGGTTCCGGTCGGATCGGTACCGATGAAATTTCCTTCGATTGCATTGTTTTGGCTGCCAGAACCAGAAACGTGGATTCCGGACCGCGACTGAAAGCTGTTAATCACCAGCCCGCGGACGGTGCAGTTGCTCGCGGCAATGTCGAGACCGTTGCCGGCGAAGACCGTCGGACTGAGCTCGATCGTTAACACCGTGTTGAGACCCATGGTGGTCGGGTTGGTGTTCGGACTTGATCCCGGCTGCGTGTAGCCATCGATGGCCACGGGTTGGGTGATGGTAGGCAGCGGGCTGAGGGGGCTGATGGTCTGGACGCCCGCACCCGCGATGGCGAACGCGATCGTATCGACCGTGGGCGCTGCCTCGCCCGCCGCGCACTCGCCCGCCGAGACGCCGGACACCGTGTCGGTGTTGGCGGCGATGATCGCCTCACGGAGCGTGCAGGCGCCGTCATCCGCGATTGTATCGGCGGTGCTGTTGACGGTGATCGTGCTGGCAAGCGCGGCGCTGGCAATAAAGAGACTCAAAGCCAAGGACGCGCCAATGACATCCGAGAGAGACAGGCGAATTGTCTGACGGCCTGGCTGGCCAGCACCAGTGACACTCCTCATAGGGTCCGGGCGCCTACCACGGCCACCGTTGAGGGGCAAAGAATCGCGCGATCGGTGAAGAGCATCGCAGCCACGGCCATCGGGTCCCGTGGGGGTCGGAAATTCCGGTTCGTGCTTGAACCAGCGGTCCTCTTCTAGCATGCCGCGATGCTCCTCCTGTCCCTCATCGTGCAGGCACTCGCGCGCTTGCTCGTAGGCCGGCGCGGGGACCAGGGTACCAAGGACCTGGAAATCCTCGTCCTTCGCCATCAGGTACGCGTCCTGCGCCGCAAGACCCTCCGACCGAAGCTCAGACCCCTGGACCGGGTGCTCCTCGCTGCGGCGAGCCGGCTACTCCCGCGAGACCGGTGGGCGTCGTTCATCGTCACCCCACAAACGCTCCTTCGCTGGCACCGGGAGCTCGTGCGAAGGAAATGGACCTACCGATCGAGGATGAAGCCGGGCAGGCCTCCTATCGACCCGGAGGTTCGGGCGCTCATCCTGCGCCTCGCCGGGGAGAATCCCCGTTGGGGATGCGTGAGGATCCAGGGCGAGCTCTGCAAGCTCGGGATCGCAGTCAGTGCCACAACGATCAGGACGCTCCTCAGAAGATCGGGCCGCGGTCCTGCCCCACGACGCTCAGGCCCCACGTGGTCGGAGTTCCTGCGAACCCAGGCCGCAGGGATCATCGCCTGCGACTTTTTCACCGTCGAGACCGTGTGGCTCCGGACGCTCTACGTCCTTGTCTTCATCGAACTCGAGAGCCGGCGAGTCCATCTGAGCACCGCCACGGCCCACCCGGACTCGTCCTGGGTGACCCAGCAGGCGAGGAACCTCACGATGGACCTCGAGGATCGATCGCCAGCGGTGCGGTTCCTTATCCACGATCGTGACGCCAAATTTAGCGGCTCCTTCGACGAGGTCTTCCGCTCGGGAGGAACGGACGTGATCCTCACCCCCATCGGGGCGCCGAATGCGAACGCGCACGCGGAGCGCTGGATTGAAACGGTGAGGGCCGAGTGCCTGGACTGGCTGCTCGTCCTGGATCGTCGGCATCTCGATCAAGTGCTTCGGACCTACGTCGATCATTACAACCGCCAGAGACCGCATCGCGCGCTCGCCCTCGCCGCACCCTTGCAGCAGATCGCTGCTCCGGTCCCCGTCCGTCCTCGCGAGGTTCAGCGACGGGACCTACTCGGCGGCCTGATCCACGAGTACGGCGGAGTCGCGGCATGACGAATCGGAGTTTTCGACCCCCACGGCCACCAAACTGCCACCGGCGGCGGGGCGCGTGGAACGGCGCGGCGCTCAAGTCCTCGACTTCACGAGAGCGGGCGACCGGGGTCGAACCGGCGACGTCCAGCTTGGGAAGCTGAATCGGGACAAATTGAGGAAGCCGCGTCGGTCTTCGCAGCCGCGCGCTGCCATGTCACCGGAGACTGACGCGCGGCGGGCTCGTAACTGCTCGGACTTCCAAGCAGCCGCGAAGTGGAGCCGAGGGGAGTCGAACCCCCGGCCTCTAGAGAGTGCGATCCGACTGCCGAGTGTCCTGAGTGTCCTCGAATGTCCACGAACGTCCCGGAAGAACAGCACCTTATTCACCTCTTAGTGGACACTGGCGGACGGTCGCGGACAAAAGAACAGCCCCAGAACAGCCCCAGGCCCTGCCCGCGGCCGCCCGCTAGAGTTTAGCGGCGAAGACGATCTCATTCCCAAAGAGACGTCCAATTCATGGGTTGGCTCTGGGCGCGTCTCGAGGCGACCAGAGACAACTTCCGGAGGGCGAGCTACCTTCCTCTTCGGCGCGCTCTTTCGCCGCGACGTCTCGGGCTTGGATCGTTGCTTCGTTCGCGGGTGGCCTTGGGTGAGCGGTCACGCACTTCGCCGAGGCGGCTTGCCGACACTAAGGCGTCCGCCGCAGCCCGAAGTAGCGGCGTAGCCTCCCCAGGCTCGAAAATATAGGTGCTGACGAAGGCGCCATTGATGAGCACCGACAGTTGACCTCCGAGTTCATCGGGGGAGGCGGCATTCAGCCGTTCGGCGATGAGCGTCAGGCGTCGCCGCATCTCTCGCTTATGAGCCTGCGCAACCTTGCGGGCCGGATGATCTGCTTCAGGGAACTCTGCGGCGACGTTGATCTGTGGGCAGCCGCGATAGCTGAGGACCCCAACCCGCTCGCCAATCCAGCCGAGATGGGCGTGCAACTCCGCCTTCGCGTCATCCGCATACTGCTCCGATACCTCATCCCACTGCTTCCAGAAGTCGTGATCCGCCCGCTCCAGGAAAGCCGCTACGAGATCGTCCTTAGTGCCGAAGTAGCGATAAAGGCTGGTCTTCGCTACGCCAGCCTTCTCGACCACGAGGTCGACACCGACCGCCCGGACACCCCGTTGGTAGAATAGCTCAGACGCGGTCTCGAGAATTTTATCTCTCACGTCGATTCCCGCGCGCGCCGCGGGCAGGTTGGGCTTCTCCGGGTCCATCGCCTTCATTCTCTCTACCACAGAGAGGGTCTTGACACGACACAGACCTGTCTGTAGGGAAACAGACAGGTCTGTAGCGTCACGCCCTTAACAAAACGAGGAGACCAGAATGACTCCTTCCACTATTCAGCGTCCAATCGTGAGCCCGGCCGAGTTCTTCGAAGGAGCTCGGACGGCCGAAACGCCGTCTGGCCGAATCGGCTTCGTGGAGCGCGGTAATGGCCCTGTCGCGCTTTTCGTCCACGGCGTGTTGTTGAATGGCTGGCTCTGGCGGCACCAGGTGCAGGGGCTCGCAGATGTGCGGCGTTGCATCGCGCCGGACCTGCTCGCTCACGGACGTACTGAGATTAGTACGGATCAGGACGTTTCGGTGACAGCCAACGCCAACATGCTGAGGGAAATGCTCGACGCGCTGCAGATCGATCAGGTCGATCTGGTCGGAAACGACAGTGGCGGGGGAATCGCTCAGATCTTCGCAGCGCTCAATCCGGGTCGGGTGCGAACCTTGACGCTTACCAACTGCGATACCCACGACAATTGGCCACCCGAAGCGTTTAAACCATTCATCGAAATGGTCGCGACCGGCGGGCTGAGCAAGACGCTGAATGCGATGCTCGCCGACAAATCGCTCTATCGCTCGCCAGCTGCCCTCGGCCTCGCCTATGAGCGCTCGGAGACCGCTACAGACGAGGATATCGAGATCTACTTACGGCCGCATCTCCGCAGCAAGCAGCGTACGCGAGATTTGGCACGTTTCGTTGGCGCCTTCGATCACAAGCACACTCTGGCGATCGAACATCAATTGCGGCAGTTGAAGGCCCCTACACTGATCGTCTGGGGTACGGACGACGTCTATTTTCCGGTGAGGTGGGCGCACTGGCTTGCCGAAGCGATCCCAGGAGCGAAGCCCCCAGTAGAACTGCATGGGGCGCGAATATTCTTCCCCGAGGAGCGCGCAGAGGCCTTCAATCAATTGCTACGTGGGCATTGGGTCGCCTGAGATCTGACCCAGGTGGCCCGATGCGTCGTAAAGCGAAACCTCCACCTGTGAGACATTGTAGATGGCGCCGGACGATCGGAAAGCGCAGCTCTTTCCAACTCTGACGTCCCATCACTTAGAGTTCGCCGTTCGCTTTGCGAGCGGCCCGGCGAGGCGCTTCGTACGGCTGAGGCAACGTTGATCGACAGTGCTTGAGCGCTCGGCCAACGTTTCAGTCACCGCGAAGCAAGAAAGGAGATTCGCGATGACCGCGAAGACACATGAGTTATTCAGCCCAATTGAGCTTGGCCCAACCCGCCTGAACCATCGGGTCGTCATGGCTCCTCTGACACGCTCACGCTCCATTCAGCCAGATGGTATTCCCGGCGATCTGATGCTGGAATACTACTCTCAACGAATATCGGCCGGCGGGCTCATCATTTCCGAGGCCACACAACTTAGTCTTGCCGCCCGCGGGTGGCACGGCGCGCCTGGTATCTACTCAGACGCACAAGTCGAAGGTTGGAAGAAAATTGTAGCCGCCGTTCATTCAAAGGGTGGCTACATCTACGCGCAACTGTGGCACCCGGGACGCTTCTCCCACGTCACGACGACTGGAGGAGCAACACCTGTGTCCGCTTCAGTGGATCCCGGGTACTGGCAAAGTCCATCCCGCGTCGTATCTACACCTATCGGTTGGGTACAGCCTTCCCCCCATCGGGCTCTTGAGAAGTCTGAGATTCCCGGCATTGTGGAAGAGTACGGCAAAGCCGTCGCACGCGCGAAGGCCGCTGGCTTCGATGGTGTCGAGGTTCACGCAGGAAACGGATACCTTATTGACCAGTTTCTTCAGGACGGCAGCAACAAGCGGACCGATGAATATGGCGGTTCCATCAAACACCGGGCTCGACTTCTCTTTGAGGTAGTCGGGGCTATGGTTTCTGCTTGGTCCAGCGATCGCATAGGTGTTCGCGTGACGCCAAGCGGCACGTTCAATGCGATGTCCGATTCTGACCCGGAAGCATTACATGCATATCTTGCTGAAGGATTGAATCAGATTGGCCTTGCTTATCTGCACGTCATTGAGCCCCGTATGAGCGGGTACCTCGTGGCTAAGGAGGACCAGCCTCCCGTGGCCACGCAACGCGCACGAAAGATCTTCAAGGGCAAGATCATCGCAAATGGAGGCTTTGAACCTGACAGCGCGGAGAAAGCTGTTGAGCAAGGTGATGCTGACGCAATCGCGTTCGGTCGCTACTTCATTTCGAATCCTGATCTTCCGAGACGGATCCGCGAAGGGCTTCCCCTCGCTGTCTTCGACCGTGACACGTTCTATACTTTCGAGGCGAAGGGTTATACGGATTATCCGTTCTACAACGAGGCACCCAAAGCCCTATGCCCGTTCACGCACGGGGATCTCCGATTATGAACAATGTCAACAACCGACTCGAACTCGGTAACGCTGGTGAGACGATCGCAGAAAGTGTTCTCAAGTCGCCGGTGCCGATGTTCGGTCGGAGTTGGTCCCCTTTGTCTGCCCCGTATAAGGGATTTATACTGGAATGTTGAGGCAACGTCGGGGGTGGCGGGCAACGGCTGATACTTCGGTCTTACGTCAACTTGGTGCTTAATGCGGACTATCCGCGTCTCTGGGCACGTCGCCAGCCAAACCTTCGAGGTACGGCCCCATGTTACTCAATGAGCGCCTGTCCCAGGTCGTCCCGACCTTAACCCCGAGGCAGATTCAGTTCGCACTCCGGTTCGCGAGCGGCCCTGCGCGTCGTTTTGCCCCCAATGAAATCCTGCTGGACGTGGGCGACCGAGATACCGACGTCTGGCTAGTCGTGGAAGGGACGATCGTTGCGCGTCGCCGCGACGGTCTCGGGCGGGAACGTAGTTTCGCCTCTGGTGGACCAGGGCAGTTCAGCGGCGAAGTGAACGATTTGAGCGGGCAAGCCTCGCTCGCTGTAGTCCGCGCGGGCGAGGAAGGCTGCGTTGCTTACCCGTTCGATCAGCCGCACCTTCGGTCCTTGTTGATCGGCAGCGCTGACATCGGTGAGGTCATGATGCGCGCGTTCATTCTGAGGCGAGCAGCCTTTCTTGAGGGGGGCGGGGTTGGCTCGGTCATTCTCGGAACGCCGCAGTCGCCTGACACCGTCCGGCTTCGCGGCCTCCTGACCCGCAACAGCTATCCGCACTCGTTCATCGACGTCGATGACGAGGAGGGACGCGAGTTGATGAAGCGGCTCGCCGTCGAGCCCGACGATCTTCCGGTCCTCATCAGCCCCAACGGGACGATCCTCCGACGGCCGAGCGACGAACAGACTGGGGTTGGGCTCGGCATCACGCCCGACATCAAAGAGAATGCCGAGTATGACGTGGTGGTGATCGGCGCCGGGCCTGCGGGACTCGCTACCGCGGTCTATGGAGCCTCCGAGGGACTTTCAGTTCTTGTCCTCGACTCCCGTTCGTTCGGTGGCCAGGCCGGCGCGTCCGCGCGCATCGAAAACTACCTCGGGTTCCCAACTGGGATCACTGGACAGGCCCTGACCGCTCGGGCGTTCATTCAGGCGCAGAAATTCGGCGCCCAATTCGCGCTTCCGGTCTCAGTGGCCAAGCTCGACTCCTCGAAGCCGCCTCTGCACCGGGTCGAGTTCCTCAATGGCGTTTCAGTATTTGGGCGGACGATCGTCATCGCCTCAGGAGCGCGCTACCGCAAGGCAGACATCCAGAATTTTGACCGATTCGAACGACGCAGCGTCGCCTATTGGGCGACGCCGATCGAAGCCAAGCTTTCTTCAAGCGAAGACATTGTCCTAGTCGGTGGCGGCAATTCGGCCGGCCAGGCGGCGGTATTTCTCTCAGCGCATGCCAGGACTATCTACCTGGCTGTCCGGGGCGACAGTCTCGATGCATCGATGTCGCGATATCTGATCGACCGCATCGCGGCAACACCAAACATCCAAGTCCACACTGAGACCACGGTCGCGGAACTCGACGGGACTCGCGACGGCCTGCTCGAGCGAGTGCACCTTCGAACGGCCAATCCGCGCAAGGAGTGGGACGTCGCCGCGCGCTTTCTCTTCCTGTTCATCGGTGCCGAACCCAACACGGCCTGGGTCGATCGCGGAATCGCGCTCGATGACCGCGGCTTCATCGTGACCGGCCAATCTTCCCACAGGGGACTCGAGACCAGCAGCTCCGGCGTCTTCGCAATCGGCGATGTCAGGTCTGGGTCGGTCAAACGAGTCGCCGCTTGCGTGGGCGAAGGTGCGGCGGTCGTCGCGCAGATCCACTCCTATCTGGCGTCTCTTCGCGCGCCGCCGTCTCAGCCACGAGGAGGCTAGAGTGCTTATGGCAGTTGTCTGCGCGCCTGGTCATCGTTAGATGGCGGGGATGAATGGCCATCCAGAATTTCGAGGAGAGTGAGAAGATGCGGTTTGAGCGGAAAGTTGCGATCGTCACAGGTGGAAATTCTGGCATCGGCAAAGAGGTCGCGCGGCGCTTTGTCGCCGAAGGTGGCCGCGTCGTGGTTAACGGCCGCAATGCGGCGAAGACGGAGGCCGCTTCAAAAGAAGTCGACCCTTCCGGCGAGCGTGCCGTGGCCCATGTCGGTGATATCGCTCTACCCTCGACCGGCCGAGCTCTCGTGAAGGCGGCGGTTGACCGCTTTGGGCAGCTCGATGTGCTCTTCAACAACGCAGGAATCTTTGGTCCGAGGCCCTTCCTCGAGGTTGACGAGGCCGAATACGATCGCTTCCTCGGTGGCATCTTGAAGGGTGCGTTCTTCGTGGCCCAGGCAGCCGCGAAAGCTATGAAAGCTGCCGGCAAGGGCGGAGCGATAGTTCAGACCGGTTCGATGTGGGCCTTGCAGGCGATCGGCGCGACGCCCTCGTCAGCGTATTCTGTCGCGAAGGCCGGTGTGCACATGCTCACCAAGAATCTCGCTATCGAGCTCGCGCCTGACGGCATACGCGTAAACGCTATCGCCCCCGGCGTGATCGAAACGCCGGTGTTCAATACGTTCCTGACGCCGGAGCAGGTCGCGAAGGTCCTACCAAGCTTCAACCCGATGCATCCGCTCGGCCGTAACGGCCAGCCCGCTGATGCGGCGGAGGCGCTTCTGTTTCTGGCCTCAGATCAAGCGAAATGGATCACCGGTGTCATCCTGTCGGTCGACGGCGGTGTGATGGCTGGGCGTCAGTGATGGCTATGAACTACGCCGAAAGGGCGGAGCGCTTCGCGAAGCTCCACATCAAAGGCGCACCCTTCGTTCTCTACAACGCGTGGGATGCTGGCAGTGCCAAGGTGATTCTTGAGGCCGGCGCGCGGGCGATCGCAACAAGCAGCTGGGCTGTTGCTGAGGCCCAGGGCTACCGGGATGGCGAGAATATCCCACGTGACCTCGTCGAGATGATTATCTCGCAGATCGTGACGACGACCGATGGTCCTGTCTCAGTGGACTTCGAGGGCGGTTACGCTGAGGACGAGGCTAATCTCTCAACCAACGTCTCTCGGCTTCTCGAGATAGGCGCCGTCGGGATCAACTTTGAGGACAGAGTCGTCAAGGGGAAGGGACTCTACGATATCGATCAACAGGCTCGCCGAATCGCCGCGATTCGAGCCATCGCAGAGAGAAAGGGCCTGGCGTTCTTCATCAATGCGCGAACGGATCTGTTTCTCGGTCAAGGAGACGATCCGGCGCGAGCAGTAGATGAAGCGCTCGTAAGGGGGAAGGCATATCGCGACGCAGGGGCATCTGGCTTCTTCGTTCCTGGCGTAAAGGACGAGGTACACATCGGCCGCATCTGCGAAGGCGTAGAACTCCCCGTCAATGTCATGATCATGGACGGTGTGCCGCCGGCGAAACGCTTGCGCGCACTTGGCGTAGCCCGGATCAGCTACGGCGCGCTCCCTTACACCGATGCGATGAGCGCCCTCAAGGACAATGCATCGAGGGCTCTTCGTTGAAACGGAGCGCTCCTACGCCTCTGGCGGTGCAGGGCGTGACTAGCGAGCCTCCTCCGGTCTTGCCTGAGATTCTTGCTCCAGGCCTTGCCGTCGTCTTCTGCGGGATCAATCCTGCGACTACATCAGCGCTCGTTGGCAAGCCCTTTGTGAGCTCGACGAATCGGTTCTGGCATGTGCTCTACCGTGCCGGGTTCACTCCGGAACGATTACAGCCAGAGGACGCCGGGAGCGTCTTACGCTACCGCTGCGGGATAACAGCCGCGGTCACTCGCGCGACACCCAAAGCCGCTGATCTGACGCGGGAGG
>Ga0070731_10005555_pt1 | contig 10349 bp, 5 predicted proteins | sample Coa_R1_2_FD_66448 | JGI IMG/M metagenome (GOLD analysis project Ga0070731, IMG submission 66448) | Surface soil microbial communities from Centralia Pennsylvania, which are recovering from an underground coalmine fire - Coalmine... | ecosystem: Environmental > Terrestrial > Soil > Unclassified ... | reverse complement strand
ACGTCGAGCAGATCGGCTCTGTCTACGAGGCGATGATGGGCTTCGCTCTCGAGCAGGCGCCCGGCCCGTCCATCGCCGTCTCGCCCAAGAATGTCGTCGTCAACATTAACGACCTGCTGGACCAGAAGGGCAGCGAGCGGGCCAAGTGGCTGCGCGAGCAGTCCGAGCTAACGCTGTCGTCGGCCGATGCCGTTGCCAAGGCGACAACCGCTGACGCCGTCGTTGCAGCGCTAGGAAAGAAGGTCTCGCGGTACACGCCGAGTGTGTTGCCGGTCGGCGCGCTTTATTTGCAGCCGACCGAGGAGCGCCGCCGGTCGGGCTCGCACTACACGCCTCGCTCGCTCACCGAGCCCATCGTCCGAACCACGTTCCGGCCGATCTTCAACCGGCTTGGCGACCAAGCAACGCCGGACCAGATTCTCGACCTCAAGGTCTGCGACCCCGCCATGGGATCCGGCGCTTTTCTCGTCGAAGCGTGCCGACTGTTGTCCGAGCGGCTCGTCCGCGCGTGGGAGGTCCACAAGGAGACGCCGAAGGTGCCGGACGATGAGGACGTGCTCACGTATGCGCGGCGGCTCGTGGCCGAGCGGTGCCTGTACGGCGTGGACAAGAACGTGTTTGCGGTAGACCTGGCGAAGCTCTCGCTCTGGCTGGCGACGCTCGCTCGCGAGCATCCGTTTACGTTTCTCGACCACGCGCTCCGGCACGGCGACTCGCTGGTCGGCCTCTCGCGCGAGCAGATTGCGTGCTTCAACTGGGAGGTCGAGGCGCAGATGCCGCTGCTGCGATCGCTCATTGATGAGCGAGTGGCCAAGGCGCAGCGACTACGGGATCAGATTCGGGGATTGGCGACGTCGGACGACGTGCCGCAGAAGGAGCACTTGCTGCGGGACGCTGAGGACGCGCTCGCCGACGTACGACTCATCGGGGACGTGGTCATCTCGGCCTTCTTTGAGCGTGAGAAGCCGAAGGAACGGAAGGTGCTGCGAGTGTCATGCGCGGGGAAGATGGAGGCGTCGCTCAAGGCAGATCGAGCCGCGGGTCTTCAGACTCGGAGAGAACTGGCCGCCATCGCCGCCGCCCTGCGCTACGACGCCAGTCCGATCTCGCCATTCCACTGGCAGATCGAGTTTCCCGAGGTCTTCACGCGCCCGAACTCCGGATTCGACGTGTTTCTGGGCAATCCACCGTTTGCGGGCAAGACGACTCTGGCCGTCGGGAGCCGGGCTAACTACGCTGCTTGGCTTCAGGCCACACACGAGGAGAGCCACGGCAACGCCGACCTCGTTGCGCATTTCTACCGTCGCGCATTCAACCTCCTTCGACTGGAACGTTCGGCCTCATTGCCACAAACACGATCGCTCAGGGCGATACACGGAGCACTGGGCTACGGTGGATTCGCCACCACGACGGGACCATTTTTGCTGCGCGTAGGCGCGTGCGGTGGCCAGGACTGGCAGCTGTGATGGTATCAGTCGTCCACGTTAACAAAGGCCAACTTGCAGGCCCATTCGATCTCAATGGCCGCGTCGTAGAGACGATCACAGCCTTCCTCTTCCAGGCAGGCGGCGATGATGACCCAGCGAGGCTAGCTGAAAACGCCAACAAGAGCTTCCAAGGCAGCGTCGTACTTGGCATGGGCTTCACGTTCGATGACACCGACAAGAAGGGCATCGCAAATCCCATCTCGCTCATGAATGACCTGATCAGGAAGGACCCAAACAACGCCGAGCGGATCTTTCCGTACATCGGCGGGGAAGAGGTCAATTCCAGCCCTATTCACGCCTACCATCGGTACGTGATCGGGTTCGAGAAGATGTCGGAGACCGAGGCGCGGCGCTGGCCTGACCTGATGTCACTCTTGGAGCGGACCGTCAAGCCTGATCGCCTGTCCCTCGGTGATGTCGGAGATGCGGGTCGACGAAAGGAACACTGGTGGCTGTGGGGGCGCTACACCCCGAGCCTGTTTTCCGCGGCCCAAAGGCTCGAACGCGTACTAGTGAACTCTCAGGTGAGCAAGTATCTATGCTTTGCGTTTGTGCCTGGGTCACTGGTCTATGGTCACACATTGAACGTATTTGCTGACGATTCGTTTGCGCTCTTCAGCCTCCTGCAGAGCCGCGTGCACGAGGTGTGGGCCCGCGCTTTCGCGTCATCGCTCGAAGATCGCCTGCGCTACACGCCATCCGATTGTTTTGAAACATTTCCTCGACCACCACGTCTGGCGTCGCTTGATGCGCTGGAAATCGCTGGTCGCGACTACTACGAGTGTCGGGCCGCTTTGATGGTCCGGAACAATGAGGGCATGACGGACACCTATGGCCGTTTCCACGATCCCGCCGACCAGGATCCGGGAATCATCCGTTTGCGTGCGCTACAGGATGCCATGGATCGGACCGCGATGGCCGCCTACGGGTGGCCAACCGATTTGCCAGTGTGCGATTTCCTATTGGACTCTCAAGATGATGTCGAACCCGAGCCTGAGCGCCCCAACCGCCGCAAAGACCCACGTAGACTCCGGTGGCCAGATGAGTACTGTGATCAAGTATTGCAACGTCTGCTGGAGCTAAACGCGGCCAGGTCCACTGCGTCCGAAGCGGCCCTGACCGGTGGCGCCGCCGCTCCTAAGATGCGGAAAGGCACCACACTTACGACTACAGCATCGGGTCGACTGTGGGACGACGCAACATGACGGGCGTGCCGTCATTGTTGACCTACGATGAGGTTCGGACGCAGTCTGGCGGCGGCCGCCGATTCGCCCTGCTGGGGAATGGCTTCAGCATCGAGTGCGACCCTGTCTTTCACTACCCCAGTCTTTACGGCGCAGCCGTTGATGCTGGCCTCAGCCTGCGTGCCCAGAAGCTGTTCGAGCGGCTAGGTACAAACAACTTCGAAGGTGTCCTTCGGCTCCTTGATGACGCCCACTGGGTCGCGGTCACCTACGGCGTGGCGCCTGGACTCCTTCAGGAAATGCGAGACGATGCTGAAGTCGTAAAGAAGACACTCGTGGAGGCTGTGACCAAATCGCATCTCGCGCACACCGGTAAGGTGCCCGATGCGAAGAAGGACGCGGCGAAGAAATTCATCAGTGAATTCCATCACGTATTTACGACGAACTACGATCTCTTGCCGTACTGGCTGATCATGCACGGTGAGAAACCGAGCCACCAGGATGGGTTTCGGAGCGACGATGACGATCCCGAGGCGCCGTACGTGGTTTTCACAGAGCGGCTTGGCGATACCAGCGGTCTGTTCTTCCTTCACGGAGCCCTTCACTATTTTCTGAAGGATGGCGAGCTGTGCAAGCACTGCTGGTGCCGAACCAACCGCCTACTCACGGATCAGATCAAGGAAGGCCTCGCAAGTGGTCGGTACCCGCTTTTCGTAGCCGAGGGCTCTCCCGACAAAAAGCTGGAGCAAATCCAGCGCGTTGGCTATCTCTGGTACGCACTCGAGAAATTCTCTCGGATTGAGAGTCCCTTAGTTGTATTTGGTCACTCGCTCGGCTCATCAGACGGCCACATTGCGAATGCCATTGCCGACAACTTGGCATTGTCGAAGATGTATGTTGGTCTGCACGGGGACTCCGAGAGCGCATCAAATCTTGCAATTCGCGGAGCTGTCGACCAAATCGTCTCGAGGAGGGAGGAGCGGCTGAAGGGAAAGAAGCCTGCCAAGAAGAAGAGCAGTCTGGAGGTTCAGTTCTACGACAGCGGGACAGCGAAGCCATGGGGTTGAGCGGACGTCAGACGGAAACTTCTGACGGCGCTTGTGAAGGCGACGCGGCAAAGATGAGCGGAACTCGTTTGGTTAACGTCGTGATAAAGTCAAGGATTCCAATCAACTAGGCGTGACCAGCCCTGTCATACCTTGACCGGACAGTGACGATAGGCGCGGTTCTTTCTTGAGGCAGATCGATGAACGAATCGCTTCTTTCTGAGCCCCGCCACCTTCAGGTTGACGTCGCGCCCGATCACCTTCAGCACATTGCTCGTTGCCATCCCCTGCTCGGAATTGCCGAACTGATCTGGAACGCTCTTGACGCAGATGCCAACGACGTCAAGATCTGGCTGCGGGATGGCCCGCTGGGCGGAGTCGATCGGATACAGGTGATCGACAACGGAGACGGTATCGATATCTCCCGCGTTGAGACTGCCTTCAAGACGCTCGGGCACTCCTGGAAGCGCGGCAAGAAGACCACGCAAACAGGCCGATCCCTGCATGGACAACATGGGCGCGGCCGATTCCGCGCCTGTGCGCTGGGCCGCGTCTGTACCTGGGAAACGACCAACCAGGCCCCGACAAAGGATCTCTATAACTACTCGGTTGCCATCAATACCGATCGGTTGAAAGACGTAGATGTCACCGAGGCGGCGGTCGTGGCCCCAGGCACGGAAACCGGCACAACGTTCACCGTTACGGAACTCCGCTCGCCTGGTTCCAGGACATTTGTTGAGGACAACGTTCGCGACTACCTGACTGAGCACTTTGGGCACTACCTGCTGAACTATCCAAAAGTGAAGATCTCGATCAACGGTGGCCCAATCAATCCCGATTCGCTCATTGCGCACAAAGAGAGCGTGGAGGTTCCGGCGGTGGCGCTTGCCGATGGCACGTCGACATCTGCGACGATCCGCATCATCGAATGGCGGAAGCCAGGTGATCGCAAGATTTTCCTATGCGATGCAGACGGCATGACCTTCGCCGAGGTGCCAATGCGGAGTCACCTCAACGACGACACCGTGTCGGCCTACGTAGCGTCGCCGTATCTGATCACGGCCAATGTCAGTGATGTCGCCGACGACCAGATCGACCAGCTGGACGAGGCGAAGCCGATCTTGGCCCTTGTGCGCGAGAAGGTGAAGGAGTACCTGCGGGCGCGGCAGGAGGAGAAGACAAAAGAGGCCGTCGCGCGCTGGAAGTCCCAAGCGATTTATCCCTATCAGAGCGAGCCGGGAGGCGCCGTCGAAGCGGCGCAGCGCTCTGTGTTCAACATGGTCGCAGATCAAGTGGAGCGCCATCTGCCACACTTTGGGAAGGCAGCTCCCTCCGTTAAACGCATGCACTTCTCGCTGCTGCGCCACGCTGTCGAGTCGCAACCGGAGGGGCTTTCGCACATTATCGAGGGTTACACGAACATTCCAGCGGCCGAACGCGAGCGCATCAAAGCGATTATTGAACGAACGTCGCTCGACAAGATCTTCAAGGGTGTGAAACTCGTACAGGACCGGCTCGCCGTTCTCACTGGCCTCGAGGAACTGCTCAACAATCCGGATCTCAAGAAGCAGTTCACTGAGCGGAAGCAGCTTCACGAGATTGTTAGTCACAACGTGTGGATATTTGGCGACGCCTTCAGCCTCACGGCGTCTGATGAGACTCTAAGCACCTCCGTCAAGCGTCACATCTCGCTAGTCAAGGCTCCCGTTGACGTGGATCCAGATTTTCGAGTCCTCGATGGTCGAAAGCGTGTTGATTTGATGCTGACCAGAAAGTTCGGCGTCCCAGGGCGAACGCTGGAGCATCTGATCATCGAGCTCAAGAGGCCATCTGAAAAAGGAGGCGCAAAGATTCTCAGCCAGATGAATGGTTATGCATTTGCCCTGGCCGAAGATCCACAATGGAAGCATGTGGTCCGATGGACATTTTGGGGGGTGGTGCACGAACTGGACGCTTTTGGGACGAAGAAAGCAAACGTGAAGGATCGGCCGCCAGGTCTGGCTGACGAGTTTACGAACGCGACAATTTGGCTCAAGACATGGAGCGAAGTAATCGCCGACGCTCGCGGGCGACTGGAATTCCTCCGCAGTTCTTTCGACGTCGAAACGAGCCGTCAACAGGGGATCGATCATCTGGGTGATGCCTACCCGACCGCCACCCCCGGTGCCATTCGTAGAAAGCAGAGAAAGCCCAGGCAAACCCGAAAGACAGAAGCCGCGCGCCCGAAGATCTCGTCCGTCACCGCCGTTGATTCTTAGCCACTTGGCGCGTACCATGACCGCGGGTTACCAATGCCGTCAGCCGCCCAAGTAAAAGCCCTAATTCGAAGCCACGCTGACGGCGACGAGCAGCGCTTCTATTCGGTTGCCCTGCAGGTGGCTGCTCAGGCCGCGCGACAGGGACACAACCGGTTTGCCATCGAGTTGCGGGACCTGATTGATCGCGCGAAGGCCGGCGCGGAGCGGCCGAGCCTCGGACAGGTCACGCGACCGGTCCCGATGGTCCAGCCACGCGGCGAACTGGCCGGTTTACTGACAGCCGTGTACCCGAAGACCCGGTTGGGTGAGATGGCCCTGGATCCAGCCACTCACGACCGCATCAACCGCGTCCTGACGGAGCAGCGTGACCGGGCGCATATTCAGTCGCACGGACTTGCACCGGTCCGGCGCCTATTGCTCGTGGGACCTCCGGGCACCGGTAAGACGATGACGGCGGCCGCGCTGGCGGGCGAGCTGAGCATCCCGCTATTCAGCATCCAGCTCCACGGCCTGATCACCAAGTACCTCGGAGAAACGGCTGCAAAACTTCGGCTGGTCTTCGACGCCATGCAGCAGACGCGCGCGGTGTATCTGTTCGACGAGTTCGACGCCCTCGGCACGGACCGCGCCGCGAAGAATGAGGTCGGCGAGATCCGACGGGTGCTGAACTCGTTCCTCCAGTTTCTCGAACACGATAGCTCGGACAGCATCGTCGTTGCAGCGACGAATCATCCCGCGCTTCTGGACCGGGCATTGCTCAGAAGGTTCGACGCAGTGATCGAATACGGACTCCCGACTCGTCCCGTGACCGAGCAGGTGCTTCGGTCGCGGTTGGCGCTGCTGAAGACATCGCGTCTGGACTGGAAGCTGGTGCTGGACGCGGCCGAGGGGCTGAGCCAGGCCGAGCTCACCAAGGCCTGCGAACATGCCGCGAAGAACGCGATTCTCGCCAGGCGCATGAGTGTCAACACGGCGGAGGTTGTCGCGGCCCTGACAGAGCGGCGGTCGGCGCAAGGCTGACGAGCCCTTTACGATGGCCGCTCCCAGGAACCGGCGTCACATTCTCGTCGAATCGGCGCCGCTGGCAGAGCCGTTCACACCACACACCCGCGGCAGGGCGCCAACCTTCACGCGTCCATCAAACCGGGAATTGCACGGGACAACTCTGAGAGCGGCCCTCCAGACCGCGGACACCGAAGCGGCCCAGCAACGCGAGCAGGCTCCTTTGTCGATCCAGGGCGCGAACCCCGGTCGATACATCGAGTTCGAAGGGCCGGCCGGAGTTGACCTCAAGATCGAGTCGCTCGACCTGCAAGGCAGCGGAATCGAAGTTGTGGCCGTTCACCCGCGCCGGGAAACGGAGCCGCCGTCGCCCACTCAACGGGCAACTGTGTTCATCCCAGACGGCAAACTGGGGGAATTCGTGCGCCGCTTCGAACAGTATGCCAACGAGCTAACGGCCACGGGACAGCCCAAGCACAAGGAATTGGTCGATCGAATTGCATCGGTGCGCTTGGCGACACTGCACCACTTGTGGACGGATGATCCAGCGGCCTACCCGGACCCGCAAGTGATTGTCTGGTGGGAAGTCTGGCTGCGACGTTCTGGCGGTGGCGAGTTCGAGCACTTCGCGGCGTTTTGCCAACAATCAGACATCCAACTCGGATTGCGCCGGCTGGCGTTCAACGACCGCATTGTCTGTCTCGCGCGGGCCACGGCCGAGCAGCTCGCACCCGCCCTCGTCGTGGTCGGCGACTTGGCGGAACTCCGTCGAGCGAAAACTGGCACTGCGTTCTTCGCCGATCTGTCAGCCTCAGGGCAGGCTCCGTGGGTGGCGGACATCCTGGCGCGGTTGACGCCACCATTGCCCGACGCGCCCACTGTGTGCGTCCTCGACACCGGGATCAATCGCGCACATCCTCTCATCGAGCCGGCGTTGTCGATCGCCGACGCGACTGCAGTTCAGCCTGCGTGGGGTGCGCACGACACCGGTTGGGGCGGAAACGCCGGACACGGTACCGAGATGGCCGGCTTGGCGCTGTATGGGGATCTCACGTCTGTGCTCGAGTCCGTGGACCCCGTCCAACTTCGCCATCGGCTTGAGTCCGTCAAGATCCTTCCTCCGCACGGGGCAAACGATCCGGACATGTACGGCGCTGTTACGGCCATCGCGGTCAGCCGTCCTGAGATCCAGGCCCCGGAACGAACGCGCGTGTTTTCGATGGCGGTGACTGCGTCCAGCGAAGGAGACCTTGGACAGCCGACGTCATGGTCGGCCGCAGTCGATGCCCTGGCGTCTGGGCGAACCTTCGATCAGACAAACGACGGTCTGGTGTACCTCGACAGCGCCGAACCGGGTGCGCACCGGCTGTTCATCGTCAGCGCGGGCAACGTCCCGACGGAACTCCTCGGCGTCGCCCACCTCGATCGAAGCGACCTTCAGCCGGTTCAAGACCCGGCGCAGTCGTGGAACGCGCTGACTGTTGGCGCCTGCACGGACAAGGCCGTCATCTCAGCTCCCGGCCTCCACGCTTGGTCTCCGATTTCCATGCCGGGAGACCTTTCGCCCTGGAGCACCACCTCGTGCACGTTCGAAGAAAAATGGCCGAACAAGCCCGATGTTGTATTTGAGGGCGGAAACGTAGCCCACGACAACGCAGGCGCCTTCGATGGCGGGCTGGCGGACCTCTGCCTGCTTTCAACAGGCCACCAGCCGCTGGCCACGCCGTTCGTGCTATCGCACGCGACCAGCGCAGCGACGGCGCAGGTTGCGAGAATCGCCGCCATCGTCGCCGCCAAGTACCCAACCCTGTGGCCGGAAACACGGCGCGCTCTCGTCGTGCACTCAGCCCGATGGACGCCGAGAATGCAGGCTGCTATTGACGCGAACCCAGGCAAGCTGGCCAGAAGCAGGCTCGTTCGGCGTTACGGATTCGGCGTGCCCGACGTGGCGCGGGCAGTCAAGAGCGCGAATGATGCCCTTACGCTCGTCGTCCAGGCCGTCATTCATCCCTACGCCAAGGGCAAGATGCACGAAATGCACGTACACGATCTGCCGTGGCCAGCTGCAACGTTGAACGATCTCGCTGGGCAGACGGTTCGACTGCGGGTCACTCTGTCGTATTTCATTGAGCCAAATCCGGGCCGACGCGGCTGGAAGACTCGCCACCGGTACGCTTCCCATGGGCTGAGGTTCGACGTCAAGAACGCGACCGAATCCGTCCCGGATTTCCGGAAGCGGCTCAATAAGAAGGCGCTCGACGAAGATGAGGAGAAGCCGACCGCCGGTTCGGATTCGGCGCATTGGGTAATCGGAGATCGCACGCGCCACAGGGGCTCCCTGCACTGCGACATGTGGACGGGCACCGCCGCTGACCTGGCAGCGAGGAACGTGATTGGGATATACCCAGTGTCAGGATGGTGGAAGGAGCAACCGAAGCGGGACCGGAGTGAAGCCGGCGCGCGGTATGCGCTCGTCGTCAGTATCGAGACGGACGTAGAGAACGTCGATATCTGGACTCCCGTTGCGCAGCAGATTGGCGTCCCGATCGAGATTGAAACGGGCTTGTAGGGATGAAGGTGTTTATCAGTTCTACCGTTCGCGGACTCGAGGCATTTCGAGAGGCAGCGACGAAAGCGGCGCGCACCCTGAAACATGACGTCATCCGAGCTGAGGACTTCAGCGCCTCGCCAGACTCGCCTCAGCGCGTCTGTCTGGCTGGCGTGAGGAAGGCGGATGTAACGGTCCTGATTCTCGGAGCCCGCTATGGCGATCCCCAGGCCTCCGGGCTATCGCCGACACACGAGGAGTACCGCGAGGCTCGTGACCGCGGCGGTGTGCTCGTCTTCATTCAAGAAGGCGTCAAGCGAGAGGCCCGACAGGACGAGTTCGTCAAGGAAGTTCAGACATGGGCACGGGGGCACTTTACAGCCACATTCTCGACGCCTGAGGACCTTCGGGACGCAGTGACTTCTGCGCTCCATGAAGTAGAACTGAACCGCAAAGTTGGAAGCGTCGATGAAGCCGAATTGGTCGAACGCGGCCGCTCTCTCCTTCCAGACCACCGTGGGGTCTCGTCGACTCGGCTCGCCGTTGTGCTGACATCTGGTCCTCGGCAGCAGATCCTGCGACCATCAGAGTTGGACAAGCCCGCGCTGATCGAGGCCATCGAGAAGGCTGCTCTTTTCGGTGCCACTCAGATCTTCGACCGCAAGGAAGGAACTGAGTCGAAGCTCAAGGACCACCAGTTGATCGTTGAACAGCCCAGTGCATCTGTTGTCCTCACAGGGCTCGGCGACATCGTGATCGTTCAATCGATCCGACGCGACGCAAACGGCATGAACTACATGCCTGTCCTCATCCAGGAAGACGTT
>Ga0070731_10005552_pt1 | contig 10351 bp, 9 predicted proteins | sample Coa_R1_2_FD_66448 | JGI IMG/M metagenome (GOLD analysis project Ga0070731, IMG submission 66448) | Surface soil microbial communities from Centralia Pennsylvania, which are recovering from an underground coalmine fire - Coalmine... | ecosystem: Environmental > Terrestrial > Soil > Unclassified ... | reverse complement strand
ATGTACTGGCCGATGGCGTATGCGCTCGGAGCAATCGCCACGGCGCACGCCGCGGCCACAGGCATCCACAGCGAGAACCAGCGCGTGAGCAGCTCGACGACGGCGCCGGTCATCAAGCCGACCGACGGCAGCAGCAAAATGAAATAGTGCGGACGAAAATAGAATCCGGGGCACACGGCGAGAAATGACAGCGCGGCCCACGCCGTCAGCGTCAGTCGCGTGCGCCACGGCCATGGCGTCAGCCACAGCGCGATGGCGCCCACCATTCCGAGGGCCCATACCGCGCCGCTGACATGGTGCACGCCGTACCAGGCCGGCGTCAGTTTGTCGACGAAATCGGCGAACGATCGCTCCGAGACGTACGCGCGGGCGTAGTCGAACGTCCAGAACCAGAACTTGCCGAGGACGCCCTGCGCGCGCAGCACGGCTCCGAGCAGCAGCAACGGCAGCGCGAGACCGCCGGCGAGCGCGAGCAAGCGGCGCCATCTCCACGATGCCGGTGCGTCATCAGGCCGGTCGCCGGCCAGCACCGCGCCCACGGCGAACAGTGCGTACACGGCAGCGTGCTGTTTCATGAGAACGGCGACGCTGAACAGCGACCCCGCCGCGACGAACGGCCATAGCCGCCTTGAATTGCTGCTTCGCAGCAGCACCAGCCATCCGCCGAGCGCCGGCAGCAGCACGAATTGCGTGGCGTGCGCGAACGTGCCGTTGACGAAACGGTCCAGCGACAGAATCGCAAACGTCGCTGCACTTGCCGCCGACGCCCATTCGCCGAAGAATCGCCGTCCAATCAAAAACAGAATCACCGTCGTCGCGACGTTGACGACGATCAGGCCCTCGCGGATTCCGGGCGTTGTCTGGCCGAAGGCCGCGAGCACGGCGCTGTAGGCGTAATACGTGCCGGGAAACTTCATGTTGTACGCCAGCTCGTACGGAGGCGTGCCTTGAAGAATCAGCTGACCTGCGTAGGCGTACTCGCCCTCGTCGCGCTCGAGCGGCACGTCTGCCAGACGGAGCCTGACCGCGGTGGAAAATACGAGTGCCGCCAGCACGATCAGCCACGCGCCGTACCGGCCGAACCAGCGGAACATGTCGGGGAAACCTTACCGCGATCCGGCCGGCGCCGTCCGCAGCCGCGAGTCCGCGAGGAGGGCCATGCGCGTGAGCAGGTCCGACGAAATTCTCAGGGCCCGGAGACGCGCGTTCACAGCAGCGATCGAATCCAGCCGCCGTCGACCGCAATCGATTGTCCCGTGATGTAACTCGCCCGCGCTGACGCCAGAAACGCCGCCAGCGCCGCGAACTCACGCGGCTCGCCGATTCGCCGCATCGGGATTTCGGCTTCCCACTGTTCGACCACGGCCTTGGCCGAGGTGCCGCGTGCGACGGCCATCTGGTCGGAAAGATCGACGACGCGCTCGGTGCGGGTATAGCCGGGCAGCAGGTTGTTGACCGTGACACCGTCGGCGGCGACTTCATTGGCGAGCGTCCGCGCGAATGCCGTGACGGCGCTGCGCAAGCTGTTGGACAGCATCAATCCATGCACCGGCTGCTTGGCGGCGATGGACGTGACGGTGAGGATGCGGCCCCAGCGACGCGCGCGCATGTCCGGCAATGCGGCTCGCGTGAGCGTGACGACGCTCGTCAACAACAGACGAGCGGCGGCGTCCCAGTCGGCGGGCGACAATGTCTCGAAGAGTCCGGACCGCGGACCGCCGGAGTTCGTGACGAGAATATCGATGGGTCCGAGCGCCTCGCGCACTTCACCAATCGCGCGCTCGGCATCTTCCGCAAGCGACACGTCGGCGAGCACGGGATGCGCGTGGCCGCCCGCGCGCCGGATGTGATCGCACGCCGCGTCGAGGGCGTCGCGGCCGCGCGCGCAAATCGCGACGCGCGCACCTTCCGCGGCCAGCTCTTCGGCGATCGCGCGGCCCAGGCCCTTGCTGCCGGCCGCCACGAACGCGACGCGGCCGCGAAGTCCGAGATCCATCCTGCTATTTCCTCAGGTACGCATCCGTCTTCGCGAGCCAGTCGGCCCGCGGCGGATCGAAGACGTCGACGTCGAGGGTGTCTTCGACCGCCTCCGCCTTGTGCCACACCCAGGACGGAATCACGAGCACCTCGCCGGCGCGCACCGTGATTTCTTTCGATTCGTCCTCACCGAACCAGAAATGCAGCGCGCCTTCGAGAATGTAGGTCAGCTGCTCGTTCTCGTGCTGGTGGCGCGGCACGATGCAGCCTTTCTTCAGGTACACGTGCGCGAGCATCATCTTGTGGCCGGTGATGAGGCGCCGGGAGAGGAGCGGATTGACCCCCTCCTTTTCCATGTCGTTCCAGCGGAAGAATTGGAAGTCGGATTCTGTCGGGTTCATAGGGTTCATCAGGTTCACAGGGTTCACGGTTCGCAGGGTTCACGGTTCGCAGGACTGAGCGATCGTACACCGGTCGCCGGCACGGCGCCGGTCAACTTCGCGTGCGGGCTCCGGTGAATTTGACCCAGATCAGAATCAGCGCCATCGCCAGCGTGAAGCCGTTTGACGCGATGATCGGCGGCTCGCCGATGATGACGCCGTAGGTGAGCCACAGGCCGACGCCGGACGTGAACGCCAGCAGCATCGCGACCGAAAAATCGCCGGTCGATCGCGTCTTCAGACTCTTGACAACCTGCGGCACGAACGCAATCGCCGTCAGCGTGCCGGCAAGATAGCCCAGGAGCCGCACGCCGGACAGATCGGTCTGCATCGGACACTTGTACCACTGCCGCGCGAATTCAGCGCGAACCCGTTGAACCTTCTTGAACCCGGTGAACCCGTTGAACCCGTTGAACCCGCGCCAATCTATCGTAATCCATGATATCTTGCCCTTGCAGACTTATGAACAAGACTCACACGGAAGGCCTCTCGCGCTCGGCGTTTCTGATCCTGCTCGCGCTCGCCGATCAACCGTGCCACGGCCTCGGCATCGTCGATCGCGTCGAGCGAGCGACCGCCGGACGCGTCAAGCTCGGACCCGGCACGCTGTACGGCACGCTCCACAGCCTCGCGTCCGCCGGCCTGGTGCGCGAGACCGATGATGCGCCGGATCCGAATGATGACGACCCGCGCCGCCGGTACTATCGGCTGACGCCGAAGGGCGAACGCGTGCTCAAGGCCGATGCGGAACGACTCGAAGTGCTCGTGGCGGCCGCGCGCGAGCGCCGGCTGCTCGGAGGGGCGTAGTCGTGTCCCGCTTGACTCGGCCCGACTGGTCCCACCAAGACGCTTCGCGCGGCTTGCGACTGTCGCGCGCGATGGCACGAGCGCTGTCGATCGTTCAGCCGCGCGTGGTTCGAGAACAGTACGGCGACGCGTTTCCGGACGTCGCCGAAGATCGCTGGCGGCGAGAAGTGCGTGCGGGCGCGAGTCCGATCCGCGCCACCACCGCGACGATTGGACTTTTGTTCGCGGACGCGTTGAAGTCCGTCGCCGCCAGAGACGCCGCCATCGATCAACAGGGCGCGGAGGGCCGCAGCGGGCCGCCCCGGCGACTCGACGGTCTCAATCGGCACGTGCGGCAGGCGTGGACGGGGTTGGTGCGCAATCCTCTGATGACGGCCGTAGCAACGGTGTCGCTGGCGATTGGCATCGGCGCCAACGTCGCCGTTTTCAACGTCGCCGATGCGCTGTTGATGGCTCGCACGCCAGGTATCGCGGATCCCGATCGGCTCGTCGACATCGGCCGGACGACGTCCGGCCGCGGGTTCGACACCGTGTCGTACGTCACCTATCAGGATCTGCGCGACCGCAACAGCACGTTGAGCGGCTTGTATGCGACCCGAGGCATGCCGGCCGCCGTCAGCATCGGCGTCGGCGACGGCGTCGAGCGAGCGTACGCCGAGCAGGTCAGCGCCAGTTTCTTCGACGTCCTCGGCGTGCAGCCCGTGGCCGGCTCTGTCTTTCACGCCACGGACGAGCATCTGGGCGTCCCGCTCCGGCGCGTCGTCTTGAGCTACGCCTACTGGCGCAGCAGGTTCGCCGGCGATCGTGCAATCGCCGGGCGGCCCGTCTCGATCAACGGCGACGCATTCGTCATCACGGGAATCACGCCCGAGGGATTTCACGGCACGACGATTCTCGCGCCCGACCTGTGGCTGCCGTTGACTTCCTACGCACGAGGCACGCCGAGAGATGAATCGCTGCGCTCGCGCGAGAGCAGCTGGCTCATCATGGGCGGACGACTGAAGCCTGGCGAGACGGTTGCGCGGGCACAGACCGATCTCAGCATGATTCAGCGCGATTTGACGCGCGCGTACCCGGACATCTACGGCACGAAGGGACTGGCCGTCGCGCCGATGAGCCGCGTGCCGGGAGATGCCCATCAATTCGTGGTGCCGTTCGTCGGCGTGCTGATGACGCTGACCGGCCTCGTGCTGCTGGTCACGTGCGCCAATCTGGCCGGCGTCCTGCTCGCGCGCGGCGCCGCGCGCACGCGCGAGGTCGCCGTACGGCTGGCGCTCGGCGCGTCGCGCGGCTCGCTGGTCGCGATGTTCTTCACCGAGGCCGTCGTGCTGTGCCTGCCGGGCGCGCTGGCGGCCATCGCGGTCGCGCGGGGATCGATGACCCTGCTCTCGTCGTTGCTGTCCGGGTTGCCGGTCCCGATCAGCGCCGACTTGTCGGTCGACTGGCGCGTCGCGGGATTCGCGGCGGCGCTCTCGCTCGTCACCGCGGCCGCAACGGGACTGATTCCCGCGCTTCAAAGTTCGCGCGGCGGTCTCGTCATCGATCTCAAGTCCGACGCCGGCGCGCCAAGGCGGCAGAGAATTCGCACGATCCTCGTAACGGCGCAGATCGCCTGCTGCTTGCTGCTGATGGCCGCCGCCGGGTTGCTGGTCCGCGGGCTCGGCGCGGCCGCGCGCGTCGATCCGGGATTCCGCATCGATGGCATCGACATCGCGGATGTCACTCTCGAGCTCGGAGGCATCGGCGAGGATCGCCGGGCGGACGCGACCGCCCGGCTCGTCCAGAGGCTCGCCGCCGTCCCAGGCGTCGATGACGTATCAGTCGCGGCGGTTGTGCCTTTGATCGACAACGGCATGTCGCTCGGCAGTCTGCGAAAGCTCGACGATCCAGCGTCTGAGGCACGAATCGACGCCGATTGGAATGTAATCTCACCCGGATTCCTGAAGGCACTGCGTCTGCCGATGGTCGCGGGACGCAATTTCACCGACGACGACCGCCGGGCGAGTCTGCCGGTGGTCATCATCAACGAGCGCCTCGCGCGAGATCTGTGGCCCGGCCAGAACCCGGTCGGACAGGTCCTCGAGACCGGCGACTTTCGTCCCGGCCGTGGAAAATACAACTCTCGATTGACCATCGTCGGCGTCGCCAGAGACGCGAAGTATCGGTCGCTTGGCGAGGAGACCCGGCAGTTCATCTACGTGCCGCTCGCGCAGAATCCGTTGAACAACCTGCACATTTTCCTGACGCGCAGCGACCGGCTGGACGCCACGTCATCCCTCGCGGCCGAGGTGCGGCAGGCTCTGCGAGAGGTCAATCCGAATTTGCCGCTGATCGACCTCGAACCGTTCCGTCAGACGGCCGGGATTGGTCTGCTGCCGCAGCGAATCGCGGCGGCGATGGCCGGGGCGCTTGGCGGCGTCGCACTCGCTCTGTCGGTCATCGGCGTGTATGGGATCACCGCGTTTGCGGTCGCGAGCCGGACGCGAGAAATCGGCATTCGCATGGCCCTCGGCGCCGCGAGCGGACCCTTACTGCGACTGGTGATGCGTCAGGCAATCTGGCTCGCGGGTATCGGCAGCGCCATCGGCCTCGCGGCGACGCTCGGACTGAGTGGACTGCTGACGTCGCTGCTGTTCGGCGTCTCGCCGCTGGATCCGATCGCGCTCGTCTCGACGACTCTCGCCCTGATCGCCGCGGCGACGGTTGCCGCGTGGCTGCCGGCCCGCCGCGCCGCCCACATCAATCCGGTCAGAGCGCTTCGAGCGGAGTGAGACGCGTCTCACTAACTCGCGTCGCGTTTCTTCTGCTGGAATTTGGCGACCCGCAGCGCCGCGTCCAGGTGTTGCGGTTCGACACGGCCTTCGAACATCGCGCCTTCGCCGAGAATAAATCGCTTCGAGACGACTTGACTGGCGACGGAGGCGCCCGCGCGGATGTCGACGACGTCCGTCGCCAACAACTGGCCCGCGATTCGCCCAAACACCGTGATGTCTCTCGCGAGAATGTCGCCGGTGACGTGCGCGCTCGCCTCGAGCACGACGACGCCTTCGTCGCACGCGATCGGACCGTCGATGCGGCCTTCAATCGTCAAGTCCTCGGACGATCGGACTTCTCCTTTGATCGAAACCGATTTGCCGATCGTGCTCATGCCGTCGATTGTCTCATCACCGCTCGTCGTCCTTTGTTCACTTGTGCTTTTGCCTTCGCCGGGATCTCGTGTTATGGTGCGAGCAGATGTTCGCCGCGTCCTCCGCGTGTTGTTGTTGCGCTTGTCCCTGCTGTCAGGGGTGTGCCGCGCCGCGGGTGGAGCGTCGTAACGTGACTTAACGTCAGTTCGGCGAAAGTTTTCGAGCCCGTGGATCGGCCCAGCGCCATCCACGGGCTTTTTGTTTTTGGGTCGCACGTTTTGGAGCATCACGACACGTGAGCGAAGATCTCTTTCCCGTTTTCCTGAAACTCGCCGGCCGGCCGGTACTTGTCGTCGGCGCCGGACCCGTGGCAGCTGGCAAAATTGCTGCGCTGCTGCCCACGGGCGCCGAGCTGCGCGTCGTCGCGCCCGACATCAGCGACGCGGCCGCAGCGCTCGGAGTCGCGATCGCGCAGCGCCCGTTCACGCCGAAGGATCTGGATGGCGTCTGGCTCGTCGTCGCGGCGGCGCCCCCGGCCGTCAATCGCCGGGTCGCGCGCGCGGCGGCGCGGCGGCGCGTGTTCGTCAATGCGGTCGACGATCCGGCGAACGCGAGCGCGTACCTCGGCGGCGTCGTGCGCCGCGACGGCGTCACGATCGCGATTTCGACGGACGGACGCGCGCCGGCGCTGGCCGGACTGCTGCGCGAAGGGCTCGGCGCGATGTTGCCGGCTGCCTTCGACGGCTGGCTGAGGGCTTCCGATCGCTTGCGCCGGCAGTGGCGCCGGCGCGCGACGCCGATGACGTCGCGGCGGCCCGAGCTGCTGACCGTCCTGAACGGCCTGTATCAGCCGGCGCGCGCGCGAGCGGAGCGTACATCGTGAGCGCGCTGACCGCCGCTCCGTCGCGCGGATTCGTGTCGATCGTGGGCGCCGGGCCGGGCGACCCGGACCTGCTGACGCGCCGGGCGCTGCGGCGTCTACAGCAAGCCGACGTCGTCTTTCACGACGGCCTTGTGCCGGACGCGATTCTGCGCCTGGCGCCGTACGCCGAGCACCGATCGGTCGCCAAGCGGGCCCGCAGGCGCGAGCGGACGCAGGATGAAATCACCAGTGATCTGATCGCCACGGCTCGTCGTGGCTGGCGCGTCGTGCGTTTGAAATCCGGCGATCCCTTCGTGTTCGGGCGCGGCGGTGAGGAAGCCCTGGCCCTCGACGCCGCCGGCGTGCCGTACGAAATTGTTCCGGGCGTCTCATCGGCGATCGCGGCGCCGGCGCTCGCCGGCATTCCCGTGACGCACCGCGGCCTCGCATCCGCGTTCGTCGTCGTGACCGGACACGACGCCCGCACCTATGGGCCCATCGTCAACGCCCTCACTCCCGGGTCGGCGACGCTCGTCGTGCTCATGGGCCTCGGATCGCGCGCGGAGCTGGCCGGCGCGCTGATCGCGCGGGGCTGGAGCCGATCGACGCCGGCGGCGATCGTCGCCAACGCGTCGCAGCCGGCGCAATCGACATGGACGGGCACGATTGATTCGCTTGGATCGCCAGCGCCGGCGTTCGAATCGCCGGCCGTGATCGTCATTGGACGTGTGGCGGCGCTTGCGCGGCCGTCAGCAGTTTCCACACTCGAGGATGGAAGGACATGGCAGCTCTCGACAATCCACAGACGCTAGGCCGCGCGCGGCTTTCGTTCGCGAACCAGTCGGACATCGACGAATTCGCCGCGACACTCGACCGGTTCGAGCGCGGCGACATCACGCCAGACGCCTGGCGCATCTTCCGGCTTCTGCGCGGCACCTACGGCCAACGGCAGACGGACGATGCGCAGATGATTCGCGTGAAGATTCCGCAGGGACTGCTCTCGGGCGAGCAGCTCTCGGCGCTTGCCGACGTCGCGGAGCAGTTCTCCCGCGGCTTCGGACACATCACGACTCGTCAAAACGTGCAGTTTCATTTTGTCCGGCTGCATGACGTCGAGCCCGCGATGCGCCGGCTCGCCGGCGCCGGTCTGACGACTCGTGAAGCATGCGGCAATTCGGTTCGCAATATCACGGCCTGCCCTTACGCCGGCGTCTCGGCCAGCGAGCCCTTCGATGTCACGCCGTACTCGGAGGCGCTGACGCGATACTTTCTGCGCCATCCGCTCAGCTCGTCGCTGCCGCGCAAATTCAAGATCGCGTTCGAGGGCTGCGCCGACGATCACATCAAGGCCGCGATCAACGACATCGGCTGGCTCGCTCGCGTGCAGGACGGCCGCCGCGGATTCCGCGTCCTGGCCGGCGGCGGCACGGCGACGCTCGCGCGATCGGGCGCCGTGCTGTTCGACTTTCTGCCGGCCGGCGAACTGCTCGATGTGGCTGAAGCGATCGTGCGCGTCTTCCACGCGCTCGGCGACTACCAGCACAAGCAGCGCAATCGCATGAAGTTTCTGATTCGCTCGCTCGGCTGGGACGCGTGGCGCGAGGCGTTCGATCGAACGCTCGCCGAGGTGCGCGCGGAAGGCGGCGTCGCTCTTCCATTCGATGCCGACGCGCCGGCGATCGAATCCGCTCCGGATTGGCCGCATGGAGCGGCGCCGGATCCGGATCAGATCGTCGCACGCCTCGCCGCCGAGCGACTGACGGGTCCGGGCATTCATCCGTTGCCCGTGCGCGCGCAAGCGACAGGCGCCTATGCCGCGTGGACCGCAACCAACGTGCGTCCGCAGCGTCAGCGCGGTTACGCCATCGCAGTCGTCACCGTCCCGCTCGGCGATCTCACGGCCGAGCAGCTGCGCGTGCTCCGCGAACTGGCGGCCGCATATTCGGACGGCAGCGTGCGCGTGACGCCGACGCAGAACGTGTTCCTGCGCTGGGTGCCGACGGCCGAGCTGCCCGGCCTCTACATCCGTCTTCACGCCGCAGGACTTGGACTCGCAGGCGCCGACACGATCGCAGACGTCACGAGCTGCCCCGGCGCCGAGTCGTGCAAGCTGGCGGTCACACAGTCGCGCGGACTGGGCCGCCTTCTCGAGACGCACGCGCGAACGGCGAACACGCTCGCGGCCGGCGCGGCGTCGATCGACGTGAAAATCAGCGGCTGCCCGAACGGCTGCGGCCAGCACCACATCGCGGCGGTTGGATTTCAGGGCAGCCTTCGCAAGGTCGACGGCCGAGCGGTGCCGCAGTATTTCGTCATGGCCGGCGGCGGCGTCACGAGCGACGGCGCCACCTTCGGCCGGCTCGTGGCCAAGATTCCCGCGCGGCGATCCGCGACCGCGCTCGACCGGCTCGGCGCGCTCTTTGCCGCCGAGCGCATCGGCGACGAAACCGCCGCCGCCTTTTTCAATCGCATCGATCTTGGCCGCCTCAAGTCGCTTCTCGCCGATCTCGAGACGCTCTCGGCCGCGGACGCCAGAGACGAGGACTTCGTCGATCTCGGCGAGTCGAAGACGTTCACACCCGAAATGACCGAAGGAGAGTGCGCCGTATGAGCGCCACGTTTCCCTCAGTTGCCGAGACGCCGATCGCGGCGCTCATCGGGCACACGCCGCTGGTCCGCCTGCGCGGCTTCGAGACGAAGCCCGGCGTCGAGCTGTACGCGAAGCTCGAGTCACGCAATCCGGGCGGTTCCGTCAAGGATCGCGCCGCCCTCGCGATGGTGCTCGACGGCGAGCGCCGGGGCGAACTGTCACCCGGACGCGTCCTGCTCGATGCGACGTCCGGCAACACCGGCATCGCGTACGCGATGCTCGGCGCGGCCGGCGGCTTTCGCGTCCGGCTCTGCGTGCCCGGCAACGTCACGCCCGAACGCAGGCAACTGCTCGCGGCGTACGGCGCCGAGCTCGTCCTGACCGATCCGATGGACGGCAGCGACGGCGCCATTCGCGAAGCGCGCCGCATTCATCACGACGACCCGCATCGATATTTTTATCCGGACCAGTACAACAACCCGGCCAACTGGCGCGCGCACTTCGAGACGACGGGACCGGAAATCATCGAACAGACCGGCGGCCGCGT
>Ga0070731_10005551_pt1 | contig 10352 bp, 7 predicted proteins | sample Coa_R1_2_FD_66448 | JGI IMG/M metagenome (GOLD analysis project Ga0070731, IMG submission 66448) | Surface soil microbial communities from Centralia Pennsylvania, which are recovering from an underground coalmine fire - Coalmine... | ecosystem: Environmental > Terrestrial > Soil > Unclassified ... | reverse complement strand
TAATATGCGCTAGCGCCAATGTTCAAGAGATGTTCATTGTTCCAATCTCGCGAGAGGTTTAGATGCCCTAAGTAGGCCGGTTGGCGCAATTGTGCGAGGTTCGAAAGCTCAAGATCGCCGGAACGCACGACTGCGGCATCCATCTCGAGTGTGGTCGCTGGAATTGGATTCGGAACATAGAAATTCAGATCCATTCCCACCGGGTTAAAGCCGGACTCAAAAAAATCGCCGTGATCGGTGCCGAGATAATTTGAAATGATCAATGGCCGCGTTGTCCACGGCAGATCGTGCATATGGATTTTGTTATCGACACCCAGAGGGGCACGGAACTTGCCAAGTTTTATTTTTAGTCCGAGCGGCGCAGTCTGGAGTATCGGCAATCGCTTGATTAACCCATACGCTTCTTCGGCATCGATCCCGAAATTTTGTCCCGCCTGATTTTCGAGAGAGACAACCGTGATCGCCTCAGCATACGGATCAACAGTTGCGCTCATCTCGATTTCCATGGTGCGAAGGAACATACGGTTGCTGATAGTATCCTGACCTGTTTTATCCACCACGTCGCGGCTGTCCGATCGGGCGGCGAAATTGAAAACGGCCACGGTCTTGGGGTTGAATGCGATGGGCGCCATACTGCGTGAGACCGCATCAACCTTGCTTTCCAATGCGGTGATTCTATCGTCGAGCCGCGCCTCGACCTCATCCATATCGTCAGCCTGTTGGCCTACGGTACGCAACGAGTCAAGTTGGGCATGCACGATAGCAATTTCCCTACGCAATTCTTCGATTTGTTTTTGTGAGTCGGATTTTTCCTGGCCGAACCCAGACGAAACGGCAGCTAAAACAGTAACCGTCAGAATCAAAATGCAATAACGCATCGTTCTCCTTTTCAATGAGTGTTGTGGTGGCAGCTAGCGGGCTAAATGTCCGCACAGCCCAAAGATATGCGGCGAGGCCCGGTGCATGGACTTCGCCGAAATGACAACGCTATTGGGAGATAAACGGGGGAGAGCGGCCGAGGCTGGGTAGATGAATTTCCGGAGTACTGAACGCATCATTTTCGATGCAGACGATAGAAAAAATCGGCAACGAGCAATGATATTGTTCAGGAAACGTCAGGAATGATTGCGTGGCGTTAACTCGGGAACAGAGAACGCACGATGAGGGGTCGTCGCAACCGGAAAATTGTCCCTTGGCGGGTGCCGTTATGGCGATCCGCTTTCCGGGAATCTTATGGGTATGAAATGAGGTGGCTAGAACACTTCCGCAATAGCAGAAGGTCAGGAACAGTACAAAAACGATATGTAATCGCCGATTTGCCACTTATATATCATAAAAGTTAGATAATAATTAAGGGATTTGCAAATAGAGATGTTTTAGCTGTTTGCTGCCCGGAATTATAAACGATTTTTTACCAAAACGAAGAAAACGAGAGATTAATTCCTCTTACCTAAATTGAAATTGCTATTACCGACTCAAATTTTTATATTTCCTTCGTATGAGTTTTGAGAAAAAATCCGTTTTGATTACCGGAGGGACCGGGGCTTTGGGGCATGTCGTCGCTGAACGATTCCTTAAAGAAGGTGCCTCTGTAGCCACTTCATACATTTTTGAAGACGAGCTGAAATATTTGACGGAATCATTCCGGAAACAGGTGCAGATCGTACGGGCAGATGTCACGGACGATGAAGACGTGGCGGCATTGTTCCATCAGGTCGGCTCCAAGTTCGGGAAAGTCGATATTCTGATAAATATTGTTGGAGGATTTGTTCAAGGTGCGCCTGTAAAGAATGTGGCTACAAAGGATTGGGAGCGAATGCTTGATATAAATCTTAAGTCTGTGTTTCTCTGTTCGCGCCAATATTTGAATCAAGATGGCGATCGGGCGTACGGAAGAATTATCAGCATGTCTGCAATGCCCGGTTTGAATCCAAGCGCCGGAAAGGCGGCCTATTCAGTCTCGAAAGCAGGGGTTTCGGTGTTCACAAAAGTATTGGGCGAGGAGTTAAAAGGCACCGGAATAACCGCAAATGCAATTGCACCGAGCATAATCCGTACTCCCGCCAATGAAAAATCGATGCCTGAGGAAGATCTTGCCAAATGGGTTACGCCTGAGGAGATTGCAGATACTATGATGTTTCTCTGTTCAGCCAACGGGAGATCCGTGAACGGGGTGACTATACCCGTTTATGGAGGTGTGTGAGAGATCACATACCATTAGATTAATATTAAATCGATTCTTATAATATATTAACCAGCCTATACTTTATGCCGTTGCTTGAAAAGATAGCAGAGGATATGAAGACCGCGATGAAATCAGGAGAGAAGTTGCGTTTGGAAACGTTACGTACATTACGCGCAGGTCTTCTTGAGAAACAAGTCGAAAAACGCCCATCAGGCGGGATGACGCCTGAAGATGAAGTGTCAGTCCTGATCTCGGCTTCAAAAAAACGCAAGGAGTCCATCTCCATTTATCGCCAGCACGGCAGAAACGATCTTGCCGACACGGAAGCGAAGGAACTGGACATTATCAGTGAGTATCTGCCGAAACAATTGACGGAAAATGAGATATTGGATATTGTAAAACGGATTGCTGCAAGCACAGGTGCAACCGGTGCATCTGATTTTTCTAAGGTGATGCCCCTTGTTATGAAGGAGCTTAAAGGCAAAGCAGATGGAAAAATGGTACAGGAGATGGTGAAAAAGACATTAGGTGCCGCCTAGATGTCTATTTTAGATATTCCGATCATTCTCGGGGTATTATTTTTTGTAGTCCTTGGCTACCGCGATGGGTTGCTGAAGAAGGTCTATGCCGTCGCCGGCTCCTGGTTAGGGCTAATCATTGCCACGAGATCAATGTACTACGTGGGCGAAAGTTTCACGGAAGTCTTTAAGATCCAGAAGGAAGTTGCGCATATATTATCGTTTAGCGCCGTCTTCTTCATCTTTATTCTACTGGAAAATTTCGTCTATCGGCGGTGGGGATCTGCCGGGGAGGAGGGGCACAAATTATGGAGTCGCATCGGTGGGGCGATTGTTGGCGGCGTGCAAGGCTTCGTGGCGGTTAGCATTGTCTTGATACTTTGCATCTTTTTGAATATTCCCCCTGAATCGAGCAAGAAGGAGTCGATGTTTTACCCGCCAATGTTTCATGCTGCGCCGATCCTGTTCGATTATTCCACATCTTGGATGCCGGAATCGAAAACATTCGTAAAGCTCATGAAAGATCATTTCCAGGACATCAATGTGCCACAATAATAACTAATGAACGAGTTCCTACAGTCATTCACGAAGTTGGAATTCGATAAAGTCAGGAAATACATCCAGCGATACGCAACTTCCGATTTAGGCAAAGAACACCTTGAAAATCTTTCCCCCTCGTCATCTCTCCTTGAAATCAAGGCAAATCTAGGCCTTGTTTCAGAAATGAAGCGTCTTCTGGAGAGCAATGAGCCTTTGCCTCTGGATGGAATACCCGATATACGGGTTGCGCTCCAGCGCAGTTCGATTGAAAACTTTGCCCTACCTGCTGCCGATCTTCATCAGATCTCCCGCGCACTCAACACGGCCCAAAGAATATCATCATATTTCAATCGAAAGAAGGATGATTTTCCCCTACTGGGAGAATTAGTTAGCCCGATTCAGTTCCATAAAGTTCTTGCATTCAATATCGATCAGGCAATCGATGATGAAGGAGTTGTAAAGAGCTCCGCATCGAAAGAGCTAAAGCAGATCAGGGGCGAAATCGGGGAGAAATCAGTTCTTCTGCAGAAGCGATTAGAAAGCATTCTCAAATCGGTTGCTGAGAAGGATTGGATCCAGGATGAAATCGTCACCACGCGCGATTTTCGCATGGTTATCCCTGTAAAATCCGAACATAAGAATCGTGTACCCGGATTCATCCATAGCGCTTCCGGCAGCGGAGCAACGGTCTTCATTGAACCTACCGAGACATTAGAACTCAATAACGATATCCGTACCCTGCAGTTTCGCGAACAACGCGAAATCGAGAGGATTCTGAAAGGTCTGACGGATCAGGTTCGGGAGGTACGAGTTGAATTACTTGAGGATGTCCGCCTGCTTGCGGAAGTTGATTTTATCTATGCGAAAGGGAAATATTCGATTGAGGTACTTGGGATTGAGCCGGCATTTCTGGATGGAAAAGGGGTTCTCCGGTTGAGAGGGGGGAGGCATCCTATCCTTCTCCAAAAACATAAGCGGGCCGAAACTATACCTCTGGACCTGGATCTTCCTGAGGATATTACTACGGTACTCATCAGCGGGCCAAATGCAGGAGGGAAGAGTGTTGCAATCAAAACTGTGGGTCTTCTTTCCATTCTTGCACAATCGGGATGCCATATACCTGCCTCGGAAGGAACGATCCTGAAATTATTCTCAGATATTTTTGTCGATATGGGTGATGAACAATCGATCGAAAATGATCTGAGCAGCTTTAGTTCGCACTTGAAGAATCTGAAAGAACTTATTGAAAATGTTAACAAAACCAGCCTTGTCCTCATAGACGAAATAGGTTCCGGAACAGATCCTATGGAGGGCGCGGCAATCGCCTCGGCGGTTCTGAAACGGTTAACCGAGGTGGGGTGCACATCTGTTGTAACGACGCATCACGGAACGCTGAAATCGTTTGCGCACCAAACCGCCGGAATCGAGAATGCCGGAATGGAATTCGACCAGGCGACGCTCATGCCGACATATCGGCTTGTTATGGGAATTCCAGGCAGCAGCTACGCGATGGAAATGGCTGAACGGATTGGTTTCCCTTCCAATGTGGTTCAAGATGCAAAAGAAATCCGCGGGACCGACGCCTACAACCTCGATAAACTGCTGATCGAGCTCCAGGAACACACGCAGAAGGCCAAGGCAGAGCTTGAGAGGGCCGAACAGGAGCACGTTCGTTCATCCGGCCTTGCGAAAGAATACGAAGACAAGATCGCCTCCTTGCGCAAAGATCTGAAACAGATCAAGCAGAACGCTATCGAGGAGGCGCGGGAGATCGTTTCGAAGGCGAATACCGCTGTTGAGCGTACGATACGGGAGATTCGCGAGAATTCAACAGATCGACAGTTTATTCGGACCGCCCGGACTGAATTGAAATCGCTCGAGAAGGAAATTATTAAGTCCAAGGACGACGTTGAGGTTATCGATGCGTCGCGGACCGAATTCACCAAGGGCGATTCAGTGCGATTGAAGTCGAGCAATTCTACGGGCGAAGTCGCAGAAAAAATCGGGTCGAACCAGTACATGGTCATCCTGGGAAATCTGAAAGTAAAGGCGTCAGCAAAGGACTTGGAATTAATTGCAACAAAAGTCCCAACATATTCAAAGAGAGAACATTATCTCGAACAATCGGAAGTAAAACGCGAAGTTGATTTGCGCGGCATGTATGGCGACGAAGCGATTCAGGCGATCGAGAAATTATTCGATGATGCAATGCTGGCCGGTTTGAATCGAGTCGATCTCATTCATGGAAAAGGTACCGGGGCGCTCCGAAAACGCGTTACGGAATTCTTGAAAAACAATAAGAGCGTAAAATCGTACCGCCTTGGCGAATGGAATGAAGGTGGAACGGGTGTAACCGTGGTCGAGCTGAAATGAAATCGCGCAAAATACGAAAACTCCTCGTTGCCAACCGGGGCGAGATTGCCGTACGAGTGATCAAGTCTGCCAAGGAGATGGGAATTAAGACAGTGGCGGTTCATTCCGATATCGATGCCGCGATGCCGTTTGTGCGGCTGGCAGATGAGGCGTACGCAATCGGTCCGGCGCCTGCGAAGGAATCGTACCTTCGGATGGACAAGATTGTGGATGCCGCAAAGCGGTCCGGTGCAGATGCGATTCATCCCGGGTACGGGTTTCTTTCCGAAAACGATGAGTTTGCGGAGCTGCTTTTGAAGGAGGGCATAATCTTTGTCGGCCCGTCTCCGGAATCGATGCGGGAGATGGGTGATAAGACGGCTGCGCGCCGTTTGGCGGCGAAGTTAGGCATTCCTATGACAGAGGGGGTGATTGAACCCGTCAACACGATCCATGGCGCCCACGCGATTGCCAAGCGCATTGGATACCCAATTTTGATCAAAGCGGCGGCCGGTGGGGGAGGGAAGGGGATGCGCATCGTGCGCGCCGATTCCGAACTTGAATCGGCCTATGAGCTGGCTAAGTCTGAATCCAAATCGGCATTCGGCGATGACAGGGTATATTTCGAGAAATACCTTGATGGGGCGCGGCATGTGGAGGTGCAGGTACTTGCCGATCGGCATGGGAACGCCGTTCACCTCGGCGAGCGGGAATGTTCGATCCAGCGGCGGCACCAAAAGTTGGTCGAAGAATCTCCCTCAGTTATTGTTGATGAGACATTACGCAAGGCATTAACAGAAGCGGCCTTAATCCTTGTCCGTGAAAGTAAGTACGAGAATGCCGGAACGATCGAGTTTCTGGTCGATGGCGATAAGAATTTCTATTTTCTTGAAATGAACACCCGGCTTCAGGTCGAGCATCCGGTAACGGAGATGCGAACAGGGTTGGATCTCGTAAAAGAACAGATCCGGATTGCCGAGGGGAACAAACTTCCGTTCAAGCAAGCAGATATCGAGTTTCGCGGTGCAGCAATCGAATGCAGGGTAAATGCGGAGGACTCGGCAAACGACTTCTTCCCATCGACGGGCACGATCGCGCATATCGGCAGCACGCTCGGTGTTCATACGCGCGAGGATCGGGGTATGGAACCCGGCAGCGAGGTGACGCCGTACTACGATTCGCTGATCTCCAAAATTATTTGTTGGGGAAAAACACGGGAGGAATCGCTCGAACGAATGAGCAGAACTCTTTCGGATTATGTTATTTATGGCGTTCGTACAAACTTAGATTTATTAAGCTGGATCGTCTCGCATCCGAAGTTCAGGTCGGGAGAATTCTCCACGAAGTTTCTCGGCGATCACTTCACAACGGCGAAGCTTTCCCAGCCAAACGATGATGATCGGTTACTTGCCACGATTGTATGCCTCCAGGAAGAAACCAGCCGGAAGGCAACCAAAACAACCGGGCAAAATGGCGCACCCAAGAGCAAGTGGGCCGCAATGCGCTTCGAGGACAGGTAGATGGCGAGCAACGGAGCGTACAGGGTAACGGCCGGAGACAAGGTTTTGGAGATCTCGCGGACTGCCGATGGTGGCTATGCTCTGAACGGCGAGGTTCTCGATGTTGCTAGTGTATCTCGGCGAGGCGATATGATAAGTTGTAAATTCGGAAACAAGATATACGATATTTATCTTGTAAAGAATGACGAATCCTCATACGAAATATGGCTTAATCATCTTATCATTCCGGTAAAAATTGAAGACCCGCTGGCGCAGCTTCTGGCAAAGTTTACAAAGCGGGCGCACTCGGAGGACAAGTTCGAGATCCGCGCACCAATGCCGGGGTTGATCACGAGCATACGGGTGAAAGTTGGCGATACTATCAAAAAAGAAACTCCGGTTGCCACTTTGGAAGCCATGAAAATGGAAAACGAGATCCGTTCGCCGATCGATGGGACCATCAAGAAAATCGAAGTTGAGAAAGGCGCACGGGTCGAAAAAGGGCAGCGGCTGATTACGATTGAATCAAAATAACTTGAATCACAGCGTTTAACGCATTATAACAGAATATGTTAAGTAGTTTAGAAAATAATCTCCTCGATACCGCAAAAGAGTGGGGACTGACACCCGAAGAGTTCGATCGCATCTGCGAGATCCTCGGTCGGCAGCCAAACATCACCGAACTCGGGATGTACAGCGTGATGTGGTCGGAGCACTGCAGCTATAAGAACTCGATTGCCGAACTGAAGAAACTCCCAAAAGCCGGAAAACGGGTATTGGTAAGCGCAGGGGAGGAAAATGCCGGGTTGATCGATATTGGCGATGGTTGGGCGGTGGCATTCAAGATCGAAAGCCATAATCACCCATCCGCAGTCGAACCCTACCAAGGGGCGGCGACCGGGGTAGGGGGGATCATGCGCGATATCTTTACGATGGGTGCGCGGCCAATTGCAGCGTTGAACTCGCTCCGGTTCGGAAATCCTTCAAATCCCCGCACGCAATATCTTGTGCGAGACGTGGTTAAGGGGATCGGCGATTACGGGAACAGCTTCGGCGTGCCGACTGTGGCCGGAGATATCTTCTTCGATGATTCGTACGACGAGAACCCGCTGGTGAACGCGATGGCGGTCGGGATCCTGCGCCATAACGAGATTGCGCGCGGGAGCGCCAAAGGACCCGGCAATACCGTTCTCATCGTCGGTTCTTCGACCGGCAGAGACGGCATCCACGGTGCGACCTTTGCCTCGGATGAACTGAACGAGAAATCCGAATCCAAACGCCCATCGGTGCAGGTGGGCGACCCGTTTACAGAGAAATTGCTCCTTGAGGCCACCTTAGAGTGTGTCCAGGCAGGGCTCATCGTCGGCATCCAGGATATGGGTGCGGCAGGTATTACGTGCTCGACCACAGAGATGAGCGCACGCGGCGGCTGCGGCATGGTGATCGATCTGGACAAGGTGCCGCTCCGCGAAAAAGGCATGTCGCCGTACGAGATCATGCTATCGGAATCGCAAGAACGAATGCTTGTGGTTATTAAACCGGAGGATGAATCAAAAGTCAAAAGCATATTTGATAAATGGGACTTACACTGCGAAAGCATAGGTAAAGTCTCGGCAGAACCGAACGTGATCATCCGCATGGACGGCAAGGTGGAAGCGAGCGTATCGGCAGAGACGCTCGTGCTCGGCGGCGGTGCGCCGGTGTATATCCGGGAGAGCCAAGAGCCAGATTATTTGTTTGAGACAAGACAATTTGACCCGAATGCCTTGCCGGAACCCAAGAATTACAATGATGTACTGCTAAAACTCATCTCCTCGCCTAATATCTGCTCAAAGAAATGGGTGATTGAGCAATACGACAGCTCGGTAAGGACCAACACGATCCTGTACGGGACGACGGATGCTGCCGTGGTGCGCATCAAGGGCACGAACCGGGCGTTGGCGATGAAGACCGATTGCAACCCGCGGTACACCTATTTGAACCCGTACAAAGGCGCAGCAATCGCCGTAGCTGAATCGGCGCGGAACGTTGTGTGCGTTGGCGCTACGCCGATCGGGATAACGAACTGCTTGAACTTCGGCAACCCATACGATCCCGAGATCTACTACCAGTTCCGTGAATCTATTCGCGGCATCTCGGATGCGTGCAAGGCACTGGAGACTCCCGTTACCGGAGGCAATGTCAGCTTTTACAACGAGAACCCGAAGGGTCCGATTTACCCGACACCAACGATCGGGATGCTGGGGCTCATCGATTCGCTTGACGATATCATGACCCAGCACTTTAAGCATGCGGACGATATTGTTATTCTGCTAGGCGATACGAACGGCCATTGCGGTGGTTCCGAGTATCTTAAAGTTATTCATAACCGGGTCGCCGGCGATGCGCCGGATATCTCTTTGGACGCCGAGCGTCGGTTGCAGTCGCTGTGCTTGGAGTTGATCCGGAGCCGGGTGATTAACTCGTGCCACGATCTTTCCGAAGGCGGGCTGGCCGTTGCGCTGGCGGAGAGCTGCATATTTGGAGGTGGAATGAGCGGACATGGAGAGAAGGGAACAGTGAACCGTGAACCGTGGACAGAAAAGAACGGAAGGGAGGGGCTCGGGGTTTCAATGAGCCTGGATACCAGCCTCCGTAAAGATTTCTTCCTGTTTGGCGAGGACCAGTCCAGGGTAATTGTGTCTGCTTCGCCGCACAGGGCTGCAGAGGTGCTTAGCGCGGCCAAGAAGGCAGGCGTTCCGGCCCAAACGATCGGCGAGGTGGTTAAGGACCGGTTTACGATCGAGGATGTGATCGATCTCGATGTCAAAGAGCTAGGGGAGAGGTATTATGGGAGTTTTCCGGTGTAAGTAACAGGGACGCAGGAGTGTCCCGAGGCGCATTCCCACAACAAAATGGGAAGCGATAACTATTGTATTTTAGCTGTATTATTCTTACCTTTCTTAAGTTCGCTTACTATTTATCCTATAATAGATTCTACCTTTTACTTAAACCCATTTATATGGAGGAAATAATATGTCGAAATTTAGAGTTCATCTCGAGATATCCCAGTTCAAATTGGAGGTCGAGGGAAGCCGCGAAGATATCCCACAAATAATTAAGAGCGTAGGAGAGCAAGTTGCAGGAATGTTAGACCCCTCTGCACAAATCATCGAAGGGCATGAGATTACGCAACAAGGCAACGGGAGCGATGGTAGTCTTTCGATACCCATAAAGAGAAAGCGTAAGGGGTTAAGGACAGCCTCTCAAAAACTTGCT
>Ga0070731_10005550_pt1 | contig 10355 bp, 11 predicted proteins | sample Coa_R1_2_FD_66448 | JGI IMG/M metagenome (GOLD analysis project Ga0070731, IMG submission 66448) | Surface soil microbial communities from Centralia Pennsylvania, which are recovering from an underground coalmine fire - Coalmine... | ecosystem: Environmental > Terrestrial > Soil > Unclassified ... | reverse complement strand
TCGGACGAGCAGTGGAATTTCGAGATGGCGCGGCGCACGGTGCAAGGCGAAGGCAATTGGCCCTGGATCGGGATGCTCGCGAGCGTGGGGATCGAGAATCCCGGTCTCAGTACCTGGCCCTTCATTGGACTCGCCTGCCTTTTCCGGACCCCGGAAGGGATGACCCTGGGCGTCATGATAATCAATGCCGTCTGGCTTCTGGGGCTGGCCCTGTGGGTACGCAGCACCTGGGCTGAAGAGCACCGGTGGTGGGGCGTCTGGGCGATCGCCCTCTTTGCAGTCTCGCCGTTGCCGATCCTGTTCTCAAGGAAACTCTGGACGCCGGACCTCCTTCCGCTCCTCCTGCTCCCATGCCTGTGGACGCACGCCCGTCGGAGGGAGCCTCGGTTTGCGTTCCTCTGGGGATTCGTGGGAATGCTGATGGGCCAGCTTCAGATGGCCGGATTCTTTGCGGCGGCCGGCCTGGCCGCTGGATCCTGGATCACGGACCGGAAGGAGGTGAAGTGGGTGCCCTGGGCCTGGGGCTCGGTCCTTGGCATTCTCCCCATGTTCCCCTGGATCTGGTACGAACTCCATCAGGGGCGATCGCCCCGCATGGCGCTCGGCCTGTCTCCACTGTTCCTCCTGCAATTCTATAGAACCGCCTTCGGGCTGGGTCTTGAGGACTTTCTGGGGAGCGATCACGCGACGTTCGCGGCGGGTCCCGTGGTGGCGGGCGTGTCCACGGCGCTCGTCTCCGGAATCGAGATCGCCCTTCTTGGACTCGCGATTTACGGCACGCTCCTGCTCTGGGTGGACCGCCGATCGCTCACCTTCCCTATCGGTCAGCGTCCGCTTCTCTGGGGAGCCTTGATCGGGGCGGGGCTGCTCCAAATTGTCTGCCCTCGCATCAACCTCTACTACCTCGTCGCCTGGAGCCCGGTACTCCACATTGGTGCAGCCTGGATGTTTGCACGCCGTCCTCGATTGCTCGTCGCCACCGCGGGGCTCCAGATGTGCCTATCGCTCACCTTTCTTCTGTTTATCCACGAGCACGGAGGCGCCCCTGGCGGAGACTACGGGGTGACCTATCGTCGTCAGCACCTCGAGCCGGCCAGCACGGTGCCGCGGTGAACCCGTCGATCCCGAAGGTAAGTAAATTCTCCTTCCGAGCGGGCCCCGAATCTCGCCGGATCTTTTTGAATTGATGGACCGCTTGGAGTAGGATCGCCCGCCATGGAACGTTCCCTGATTCTCGGATGCCTGCTCTTCATTTCCGCATGCCAGACCCCCCCCACCGCAGAGGAATCGTTTCTTCGGGGGAACGTCCTCTTCGATTCGGGAGACCCGCAGGGGGCGATCAGCGCGTACACGGAGGCGATCGAACTCCGACCGCGCTATGCGCGGGCACTCAACAATCGCGGCCTGGCCCACGCGGAGCTCAAGCAGTATGGCTTCGCGATTGCCGACTACGACGACTGTCTCGCCCTGCCCGATGCGCCGGCCGAAGCTCACTATAATAGAGGCATTGCCTGCTTCCACCTGGGACGCAAGGGAGAGGCGGTCGTCGACTTCACCGAGGCGCTCAAGCTGAACCCACAGTATGTGAAGGCGCTCGTGGGACGGGGCCTGGTGTTCTCCGCCGGAGGGGACCGGGACTCGGCGCTTTCGGATTTCCGGAGGGCCCTCGAGATTTCGCCGCCCGACTGGAGCGAGCGAAAGTCCGTCGAAGCGGAGATCGCCCGGCTCTCGGAGCCTCCGAAGTGAGTCCTACCGGACGAGGATCTGCTCGTCGGGATCCCGGACCTGCAGTCGAATCGCCTGAGGACGACCCTCCAGCTCCGGACGCCAACCCACCCCGTCCCAGTACTCCAGCACCACGGGTCCCGGGATGAGGAGAACTTCGGAGCCTCCTTCGCTGCGCGTGAGTCCCTTCTCCGACGCGGTATAGGTCGCCAGGCGGACCCCTCGACCACCAGACGGGACGAGGGAATCGGCGCTGGTCGTCAGTTGAAAGACCCGGACTCCCGCGGGCGGAGACACGGGAGGACGAATCGCACGGAGGCTGCCCCTCCAGTCCTGGCGGACGAGCTCGACCGCCCGGGCCCGCTCTTCAGCCCGGCGCGCATCCGACTGCTGCCGTTCTGCCGTCCGAAGGGTCGCCTGCGTCGACGCGGTCACCCCGAGGACGAGGAGCGACGCCACGGCCACTGCGACCATCACCTCGACCAGAGTAAAGCCACTTTTCATGGCGCGCCCTCCGCAGCGTCCCGGAGGATCGTCCATTCGAGGAGCTTGCCCCCCGGTCCTGTGACGGTGAAGCTGACGCGCGACAGTTTCTGGAGGGTTCCGAGCTCCTCCCGGGCGACGCGCACGTCCCAACGGTGGCGGTCGAATCCGGCGAGCGGTCCCTCGGCCGCGCGCTCGGCGCCGAGCTGCCACTCCGCGAATTTCGATTCGGCGGCACGGATGAGCCGCTCCTCGACGCGCGCCTGGACGCTCTTCCGGAGGCTTGCGCCATTCGCGGAAAGCACGAGGACAAGAGCCCCGCCCGCGACGGCCAGGGCCACGAGCACTTCGATCAGGGTGAAGCCCAGATCAGCGCGGCTCTTCGTAGTCGATTTCATTGACCAGGGTTCCCAAAACGAGCGAAACGCGTTCGCCGGAAACATTTCGGAGCGTCATCCGAGTGGCGGGCAAAATCCCCCGTGGCGAGAGCACCAACGTGATCGGCCCGCCCTCGACCGATTCCCTGGAGCCGAGCCGGCCCCGTCGGAGGATCTCCTTCCCGGCAGCAATTTGCCAGCGCCCCTCGTCCAGGGAAAAGAGATACGTTGTTTCCTCCGTCCGCGCCCGCTCCCTCCAGGTTCGAAGGGCGTTCCCGAGCGTCCTCGCGGACGAATTGAGTGCTTGCCGGCTCGACCATCCGGTGATCCGGACGATGACGAGGCCGGAGGCGACGACGAGGATCGCGAGCGCCACCACGAGCTCGATCAAGGTGAAGCCGTCCTTCTGCCTCATTTTTTCGGGTCGGCCGCTCCTTCGTTCGACAAATCCGAGTCCACGCCAGTCCCCCCTTCCTTCCCGTCGGCTCCGAGACTCAGAATCTCGAAACGGCGTCCGTTCATCTTATAGACGTAATCGTTCCCCCAGGGATCCTTTGGGACGCTCTTCCCCTTGAGGTAGCCGCCTTCCTGCCAGTTCGTGACGCCGATCGGCTGTTCGACGAGCTCGGAGAGATCCTTCGGGAGGCGTCCGACGTGGGAGTGGAACGAGATCACCGCGCCCTCGATTTGGGCAAGCTGGGATTTCGCCGCCGCCACCTTCGCCTGGTCGGTCTGCCCTGAGTAGCGGACTACCACGAGCGTCGCCAGGATCCCGATGATCGCGATCACCACGATCATCTCCACGAGAGTAAAGCCCGCGTGTTTCCTCATAGATCCGCCTATTGGACGTTCGAGAAATCGGTGATCGGGAGCAGAATGGCCGCCACGATGAATCCGACGATCAGGCCCAGGACGACGATGAGGACAGGATTGAGAAGCTCGGTGAGCCGTCCCGAGGCGATGTCCACCTCGTCGTTGTAGCTGTCGGCGACCTCGCGGAGTACCTCGTGGAGCCCTCCAGTCTCTTCTCCCACGCCAGCGACGAAGCCGATGGCCGGGGGGAGGATGCGGCTTCGCTTGAGCGCTTCCGAGAGGCTCGACCCTTCAAGCACCTCCCGTTCGAGGCGGGAGACATCGTCCGACATGGCGGCGCTCCCGACCGCCCCCCGGACCGCGGAGAGGGCCTGGGCGACCGGAATCCCAGAGGCGAGCAGCGTGCTCATCGTCCCCGCCCATCGTGCGACGATCTGCTTCCGGAAGAGATCGCCGAGAACGGGCACCCGAAGGAGGATGCCATCCCGGATCCGGCGGCCTCTCGAGGTCGCGAAGTAGCGGGCGCCCGCTAGCCCTGCGAGAAGAAGTCCCGGGACGAGGGCCCACCAGTAAGCCGTGACGGTTCCGCTCACCCAGAGGAGCACCTCCGTCGGCCAGGGCAGGACGCGCTTCTGCTCCAGAAGGACGGAGGTCACCTTCGGGACGACGAATCCGAGGAGAAAAACAAGGACGAGTCCTCCCACCAGGCCCATGAGAGCCGGATAGGTAAGCGCCGAGACCACCCTGTCCCGGATCTTCTTCTGACGCGCATAGTATGCGGCGATCTCAATTAGCACCTGGGGGAGTTCGCCCGCCTGGACGCCCGCCCGGACGACGTGGACCGTAAGCTCCGGGAAATATCGGGGATGGGCACCCAGAGCTTGGTCGATATCCGCGCCTTCTTTGACCGCCGATGCCACGTGTTCGATCACCTCGCGGAAGGGTTGGTCTTCAACTTGTCCGGCCAGGATGCCGAGGCCCTGTCCCAGGGGCACGCCGGCCTTGAGGAGGAGCGCCAGATGCTTCATCGCCTGGGTGAGCAGATCAAGCCGCCGCCCCGACAGATTTAGCCACGACACGCTTTCCGCCCGGGGCCGCTCCTTCCGAGCCTCCGGCCGCGCCTGGCGGACTTCGAAGGCGATCAGCCCGCGCTCCCGCAGCTGCGCGCGCGCGTCCGCCGGCGAGCCCGCTTCCGCGGTGCCGGCCGTCGTCCGTCCTGCCTCATCGACCGCCTCATATCGGTAGAGCATCGGTCACTCCAGGTCCATCTGGGTGACGGACCACACCTCGTCGAGCGTCGTCAGGCCCGCCGCCACCCGCCGCAAGCCGTCCTTCCGCAGGGTGAGGAAGCCCTTCGAAAGCGCTGCGCGCTTGAGCTCGCCGGCCGAGGCGCGCTTCACCACGAGATCCCGGAGTTCATCCGAGAGAACCAAGAGTTCGAAGAACGCGGTCCGCCCGGAGAAGCCGCTCCCGAAGCAGGACTCGCAACCCTTCCCGCGCGCCATTCGGGCGCAACCCAGACCCCGCAAGAAGAGGAGGTCTTCGGCCGACCATCCCTTCGCCCGGGCGGAGGCCTCGTCGAGCGGGACCTCTTCCTTACAGCGGAGGCAAACCGTACGGGCCAGGCGTTGGGCGAGAACGGCGTTGAGAGAGCTCGCGACCAGATACGGCTCGACGCCCAAATCGAGGAGTCGGGTGATCGAGGACGGCGCGTCGTTGGTGTGGAGCGTCGAGAAGACGAGGTGCCCCGTGAGCGAGGACTGGATGGCGATTGTCGCGGTCTCGAGGTCCCGGATTTCGCCGACCATGATGATGTCGGGGTCCTGGCGGACGATGGAGCGCAGCCCTTTCGCAAACGTGAGGCCCTTCTTCGCATTCACCTGGGTCTGTGTGATCCCCGGAAGCTGGTACTCGATCGGGTCCTCCAGGGTCAGGATGTTGAGTTCCGCGGAATTGAGCGAGGAGAGCATGGCATAGAGGGACGTCGTCTTCCCGCTCCCGGTAGGACCCGTAACGAGCACGATTCCGTGGAGGAGCTCGAGGATGCGCCGGACGCTTCCCAGATCCACGTCCGCGAATCCGATCCCTTCCAGCGAGAGAAGCCCCGTCGTCTTGTCGAGGAGCCGCAGGACGACGCGTTCGCCGTACTGGCTCGGGAGCGTCGCGATACGGAGGTCGATGCGGCGATCGCCCACTCGGACCGTGACCCCACCATCCTGCGGCAGGCGCCGCTCGGCGATGTCCATCTTTCCCATGACCTTGATCCGGCTGGTCACTCCGTCCTGGGCCTCCCGGCGGAGTATGGCCCGGTCGTAAAGGACGCCGTCCACCCGAAAGCGGACGCGGAGCCCCGCCTCGCCGGGTTCGAGGTGGATGTCGCTCGCCCGCTGGCGGATCGCCTGGAGGAGCGCGGCGTGAACGAGCTTGACCGCCGGGGCCTTGTCGTCCAGATCGAGCACGTCCTCCCCAAGCACGACCTCCCCGGTCTGGGCGTCGGGCACGAGCTCCTGGGCGACCTGGCCCACCTCCTTCGCCTTCTCATGGTAGGCGCGGTGGATTAGCTCGAGGACCTTCGCTTCCTCCATCTCGACGATCCGGCACTCGCGGTCGAGCGCGTAGGCGATGCGGTCGGCGGCCCAGAGTCGTTCGCGCTTCCCGAGAGCCAGCACCGAAGGGGCGACCATGACCACGGCATTCTCGCGCGCGAAGCGGAGGGGGACCCGCTCAAGGAACTCCGCCGGGACTTGGATCTCAGCCGGGTCCATGGGTTATTTCTTCTCCCCAAACGGCAGGGGAGCCTCTCGGATCCCGCTATCTTTCGGAAGGAGCGCGCCCCGGACTTCCGCCTGCATCCGGGGATCCTCGATCAGCGGCTGGGCGCTCCGGGCCTTCTCGAGGGAGGCAGCCTTCAGATCCTCGAAGCCCTCCGTCGAAAGGACACGGGGCCTGACGAAAAGATAAAGCCGGCTCTTCGTCAGCTGTGTACTCCGGGACCCCGTCAGCCAGCCGATGAGGGGGATATCCATCAGGATGGGAATTCCCGTCCGCGTATCAGTCGAGGAATCGCGCGTGAAGCCGCCCAGAATGGCCGTATGGCGGTCGGGGACGGTGATCATGGTGGTCACGTTGTTTGACACCTTCGGAGGCGGGACGCCGTTCCCGGAACCCTGGCCGGAGAACTCCTCGAAGCTCTGGGTGATCTTGAGGTTGATGTAGCCGTCCGGAGACACCTGGGGGGTGATCGTGAGGCTGGTCGTCGCATCCGCGAACCCGGCGAACGACGTCTGAGTTGTCGAGGTCCCCTGCGAGGTGACGGTCGTGGGCTCGCTCACTTTCGTCGTAAAGTTGGCGTCTTCGGTATCGTTCACGAGAAGGAGCGGCTGGCTCAGAATATTGACGCGTGACTGGGTGGCCACAAGCTTGATCAGGGTCGAGATCTCGTCGGCGCGGAGATAGCGGAAGGCGCCGCCCGTGAAGGACGAGGCGGTCTGCTGGGTCGGGAACCCCGTGCCCTTCGGGTCCGCCTGAGTCGCGCCTCCCGACCCGATGCCTCCCTGAGAGGTTCCCGGCCCGTTCTTGAAGAGGACGTCCACGCTCATGTCGAGCGAGTCGTCGCCGGTCACCTGAAGGATCGCGACCTCGATCAGGACCTGAGGCCGCCGGCGGTCGAGATTCTCGAGGATTCTCTTCACCTCCTCGTGGGCGGCCTGGTTGGCGATGACGACCAAGGTGTTCTGAGCTTCCAGGGCGAAGACCTCGATATCGCTCGGGACCGGCTTTGCGGGCGGGGCTCCTGGTGCGGCAGCGTCCGGGAGAGTAGTTCCGGGCTCCGGCATTTCCTCTCGGGGCCGAAGGGGAGGCGTCACCGAATTCGGCAAGGTCGGGGCCCCAGAGAGGTCGCGGCTGGGTTTCCCGGAGAGCGGGGAGTTTGCTGAGGCCGACTTCTTTCGGTCGGGGTTTTTCGCGCCCGGCGGGAGTCCCAGGAACTGGCGGACGCTGTCGACGATGTCCTTGGCCCCGACGTTCTTCAGTCGATAGTAGGCGATCGTCTTCTGGACGGTGGGCAGCTGCCGGTCAAGAGTTTTTAGGTACTCCTCGGCGCGCCGGACATCCTCCGCATGGCCGATCAGGTGGATCTGGTTCAGGCGTTCATCCGTCATGATCTCGAGTCGGCTCCGGCCCTGCTCGCCGGTCGCGATCTTGTCGACGGCCAGGACGAATTCCGTAATCTGCGCCTTCGCCTGGGCCGCGGCGAGGAAGGATAGCGGGACGGGCAGGACGACGATCGGCTCGCCCGGCACGTCGAGAATCGCAAGCAGCTTCTCCGCCCGACCAACGGCCGTCGCCGCGTCGATAACGAGGACAAGATCGGAGTTCGGCACTTGGACGACCACGCCCGTCGGCGAGGTGGCCGTGTTGACGACAGCCATAGTCTTCTGCGCGGAAATGTGCTTCGGAGTGACGACGTAGTAGATCACGCCGTCCCCCGACGGAAGCGCCTGGCCGCGGGTGAGCACGGGCTGGACGCCAGGCTCCTTGGCGGCCTGGGGCGCGGGCACGATCTTCACCAGATTGATGTTCTCCTCAGGAGCCGGGACGAGAGCAAAGCTGTGCATGAGACAGACCGACTGGAAGACCCGGTAGAACTCATCGGGGGTAATCGGCTTTTCCGACTGGAGGGTGACCTTCTTCCCCTTGAGGAGCTGCTCCTGGAAGATGAAGCTCTTCTTCGTGACGCGTTCCACCTGCTGGGCGAGCGCCTCAAGCTCGATTCCCGAAAAACTGACCTTGACCTTGTCCTCATCCGGGGCCTTCTCCTGTGCCCCGAGCGGGGGCAGAAGACCCAGAAGGAGTGCGATTCCCAGAGCAGTCCGCATGACCGGTCCTCCCCGTCCTGTGATCAATCCTTGCCTACGGCGGCGGCCGGCAGCTCCTGGATGCCCTTGAAGGTCACCCGGTATCTGCGCCGCTCGTACTCGATGACGACGTAGTCTTTCACGTCCCGGACCACAACGCCCGTCTCGCCAACCTTGTCCCCGGCCTTGTAGGCCTTGGAGTCCTGGGGAGTCTCGATCACCGCGAGGGTCGGTTGCTTTCCGCCGAAATCCAGGATGCCGGTCAATTTGATGAGATGCTCGAGAGGGAGATCCTGGGCCTTCGGGGGCGGCGCTTCCGCCGTCGCTGCCTGAGCCGCGATCCGGCGAGTGAAGCGACGGTTGATGAGGCCGTCCTTCCCGCCGGACGGGAGGGGCGCCAGCACCGTGGGATCGTCCGCGGGCGGCATCTTGATCTCGATGCGTCCCGGGAGCCGAGGCACGAACAGCGTTTCCGCGAGTATTCCCAGACCCCCGAGCGCGAGCATCACCTGCAGGGTCCACAGCCCGCGGACCAGGATTGCTTCGCGGGTCCGGATCATCGGAGCACTTCCTCGAAGCCCAGGCGCGAGCCATCAGGCTTCCAGAATCCCCACGCCTGGCGGCGCCGGGCTCCGGACGCCGCCTCAATGCGTGCTGAAAAACAGGCGCTACGGACGACGACCAGTCCCTTCACCTTCTCGTACAAGTTGCGATCAACGCGGAGAGTCCCGTCCTCGCCGACCGAACGGTTCACGATCCCGTCCACGAGCATGAGATCCTGGGGCTCCACGAACACCTTGACCGGTCCCGCCTCTCCTTCGCGACCTCCGCGGTAGGCGGCGATGCGCTCGACCATCGCCTCGTCGAATTCGGGATCAAGCGACGCGAGAACAGCTCTGGGCGCGGTGTTGAGGTTGATCTTCCCATCGCCGAAGCAGGTAAGATACCGTGATAGGCCCTCAACCCCGAAGACGAGGGGGATTTCGATGTCCAGCTCCCGGAGCCCGTCGAGCGTGAGAAGAGGGATCCGCGTGGACAGGCGGCGAAGGACTTGCTCGCCCAGGGCCATCCAGTCCCGGCCGTTTTTCGGTTCATGACGGGCCAGGTACTCGAAAAGCCGGCGCACCGAGTCGCGGATCGCCGGGGCCTCCTCGGGCACGCTGATCGCCCGAGCAATGTTGATCTTGGCGCTTTCGTCCGCAAGTCGAAGCTCCGCCGATTCTCCCTTACCCAGCGTAAAGGCAAGGGGCCGGTTCCAGGGCTGTCCCCAGTGGGTGACGGATGGGGGCGATGTCTCCGCGAGGAGACCGCGAGCGACCTCGGCGCCGGAGTCGAAGAGTCGCCGGAACGTGGCGTCCTGGCCACCCCGGGTCGCGCGCAAGTGATCGGCGCTCGCCCGAGAGGCGATCTCGACTGCCAGCGCCGAAAGCAACGCCACGATGGCCAGGACAAGCAGCAGGACCGCACCCTGGTTCCTTCGCCTCACGGCTTCTTCCCTCCCGAAATCGCCACGGATTGCGAAAGGACCACTTCGATTTCCTCATAGGAGTCGGGGATCTCGCGCGAGGGGCGGACGTGTATTTCTTTGACCACCGCGCCGCCGCCGCGAGTCTCCAGATCCTGGAGGAACAGGACGACGTTAGGATGCGCGGAATTGAGGAGACGGGCCAGTACCTGCCGCTCTCGCCGGCCTTTGTCCGTCTCGCGCTCGCTTTCGGAGAGATAGGCGAGGGTCACGCTGCGGCTCGCGGCGGCTTCCTGGACGAGGGACTTAAGGGACCCCTCGGACGAGACGGGCGGGGCTCCCGCGCCGAAGGCCCGGGGATGTTCCGCGACGAGCTGGACGGCCTTCCGGAGCGACTGCTTAAGGTCTGCCTGAACCTCGCGGGCGGAAAGGGCCGAACGATATCGGTCGAGGGCATAGACGCCCGCCGAGAAGACGGCGACGGAGGCCAAGGCGAGGACGACGGCGGGATTCTTCACGGCTTGTAGTCCATCCGAAGCCGGACCTGGACCTGCCCGTCCCGGACCTCGTAGTCGCCGCGAGCGCTCAGCTTTCCCGATTGATTGAGCCGAGCTTCGATCTGGCTCGCATTCCGAA
>Ga0070731_10005548_pt1 | contig 10359 bp, 8 predicted proteins | sample Coa_R1_2_FD_66448 | JGI IMG/M metagenome (GOLD analysis project Ga0070731, IMG submission 66448) | Surface soil microbial communities from Centralia Pennsylvania, which are recovering from an underground coalmine fire - Coalmine... | ecosystem: Environmental > Terrestrial > Soil > Unclassified ... | reverse complement strand
GTTCGGTATCCCGATGAGTCTCCGCGCGACATCGCCACGCTCTATCTGGGTGGCGGCACGCCGTCATCGTTAGGCGGCGACGGCGTCGCGCGTCTGCTCGACCGGCTGCGCGCGCGGTTTCGCTTCGACGACCGCGCCGAAGTCACGCTCGAAGCCAATCCCGACGACGTCACTATCGAAACCGCCGCCGCATGGCGAGCGGCCGGCGTCAACCGGCTGTCGCTCGGTGCCCAGTCGTTCAACCCGCGCGTCCTCGCTTGGATGCACCGTACGCACAGCGCCGATCAAATCGAGCGCGCGGTCACGGCCGCGCACGTCGCCGGAATGGACAATCTGTCGCTCGACCTCATATTCGCTCTGCCCGCTTCGCTCGGCCGCGATTGGGCCGACGACCTTCGACGCGCTCTCGCGCTCGACCCGGCACACCTCTCGCTCTACGGCCTCACCGTCGAGCCGTCGACGCCGCTCGCGCGCTGGCGCGACCGGCGGCTCGTGGACGAGGCACCAGACGACGCGTACGAACGCGAATTCCTGGTGGCGGACGAAATGCTCTCGGCAGCGGGCTTCGAGCACTACGAGGTGTCCAACTACGCTCGACCGGGCAGCCGCGCGCGCCATAACTCGAGCTATTGGCGACACGTCGCGTACGACGGATTCGGGCCCAGCGCGCACTCGTTCGATACGCGTCGCCGGCGCTGGAACGATCGTGAGTTCGCCGAATGGTCCCGGCGCCTCGCCGCCGGTGGTGACCCCTGCGCCGGTGACGAGGTCCTCACGCAGGCGAACCTCGACACGGAACGCATGTACCTCGGCTTGCGTACGAGCGATGGTGTGGAGTTCGCACAGTCGGACATCCCGGTGGATGCCGCGCTGCTGGACCCTTGGGTCGCATCTGGCTGGGCCGTTCGAGATGAGACGACCCTTCGTCTTACTCCGCGCGGCTGGCTCCGCCTCGATGCGCTGGCAACCGACTTGACCGCGCTGTCAAGTCATTCGTAAATTTAGACTTATGTCCCTGGCTCAACTTTCGGATCGTGAGCGCCGCGTGTTGGCCGCCGTGATTCGCTCCTATGTGGAGACGGCCGAGCCTGCCGGATCGCGGATGATCTCGCGTCGGTACATGCTCGACCTGTCACCGGCGACGATCCGGAACACCATGAGCGACCTCGAGGACAAAGGGTTCTTGTTTCACCCGCACACGTCGGCGGGTCGAGTGCCGACGGACATGGCCTATCGCACCTATGTCGACGGCCTCATGCACTTCGCGCCGCTCGATACCGGGGCGCGCGACGCGCTGCTCGAGCAGCTGTCCGGCGGCGGGGCGGCTATCGAAGCGATTTTGCGCCGCGCCGCGCAGGTGTTGGGCGTCCTCACGCAGGAGCTGGGCATTGCGTTAGGCCCCCGTCTCGACGAGGCGCGCCTCGAGCGGCTGGAGCTCATCAAGGTGAGCGCGGAGCGCCTCCTGCTCGTGCTTCGCCTAACGGGAGGCGCCGCGCGGAGCATCTTCGTCGAGGTGCCGGGTGAGATCGCCGAGAAGGCCATCGCCGAGGTGACCGAGGTGCTCAACGAGCGCCTCGCCGGATGCACGTGGCGCGAGCTGCGTTCGACCTTGTCGGAGCGGCTGCGCGACCCGCGCGCCGGTTCGGAGGGAGCGGGCGAGCTGCTCAACATCTTCGTCCAGGAAGCCGAGCAGATGCTGGACACGAGCCACGCGTTCGCGGATCCGCAGGTGCTGCTGGGCCAGACGTCCGTGCTCGCCGAGCAGCCCGAGTTCGCCACCGGCGACAACCTGCGGAAGCTCCTCGCGCTCACCGACCGCCCCGAAGCGTTAGGCGCGCTGCTCCAGCGGCAAAACACGGCACCCGGCATTTCGATCACCATTGGCACCGAGCACGCCGACCCGCGGTTGTCCGGCCTCACCGTGGTCACGGCCGAGTACCACGCGGGGGCGCTGGCCGGCGTCATCGGCGTCATCGGCCCCACGCGCATGCCCTACGAAAAGGTGGTGTCGTTGGTGACGCACACCTCGCGCCTCATCAGCGACCTGCTCGAGTGACCCCGCCTAACGCACCGTTTCCGATCCCCGACCGACATGGCTGACTTTTACGACATCCTCGGCGTCCCGCGCGACGCCTCCGACGACGACATCAAGAAGGCGTATCGCAAGCTCGCGATGCAGTACCACCCCGACCGCAACGGCGGCTCCAAGGACGCCGAGGAGCGGTTCAAGGGCATCACCGAGGCCTACGACGTGCTGCGCGATCCGGGCAAGCGCGCCGCGTACGACCGCTACGGCGAAGCGGGCCTCCGCGGCGCGGCCGCGGGCGGCTTCCACCACGTGGACCTCGCCGAAGCGTTAGGCATCTTCATGCGCGACTTCGGCGGATTCGGCGGTCTCGAGGACATGTTCGGCGGCCGCCAGCGCGGCGGCCCCCGCGGCGGCGCCGACATCAAGGTCACCGTGCCGCTCACGCTGCAGGAAGTCGCCACCGGTGTCGACAAGCAGCTCACGCTCAAGCTCCTCGATCCGTGCGATCGCTGCGAAGGCTCGGGCTCCGAGCCGGGCACCGCGCCCAAGCGCTGCCCCACGTGCAACGGCTCGGGGGAAGTGCGCCGCGCCCAACGCTCCTTCTTCGGGCAGTTCGTGAGCGTTGCCCCGTGCCCCACCTGCGCGGGGCAGGGTACGATCATCGACACACCGTGCAAACGCTGCAAGGGCGAAGGCCGCATGCGCGCCGAGCGCACGTTCAGCGTGTCCATTCCCGCGGGGGTCGCGACGGGCCAGTACATGTCGCTCCGCGAGCAGGGCAGCGTCGGTCCGCAGGGCGGCCCGCGCGGCGACGTGCTCGTGGTGTTCGAAGTCGAGGACGACGCGCGCTTCGACCGCGACGGCGCCGATCTCTATACGGAGATCCTGGTCACGTATGCCCAACTGGTGCTCGGCGCCGATGTCGAGGTGCCGAACGTGACCGGCGCGATCTCGCTCCGCGTGCCCGCTGGTACGCAGAGCGGGCAGGTGTTCCAGCTGCGCGGGCGCGGACTTCCGCGGGTGAACGCGTCGGGCACCGGAGACCTCCACGTGCGCGTACAATTGTGGACGCCGCAGTCCGTGTCGTCGGAGCACCAGGCGCTCCTCCAGGAATTGCAGAAGCTCGAGGGCAACGTGCCGGCCGGCAACACGCGCGCCAAGGGACTGTGGTCCAAGATGAAGGAGGCGCTCGGTGCCTGACCCTGCGCCGCGGGACATGCCTAACGCCGGAGCGCGGTGAGCTGGACCGAAGTGCGGGTGCGCCACGTCGGCGATGCCACCCGCGATGCGCTGGTCGCCGCGCTCGTCCAGGCGGGCGCACCCGCGGTTCTGGAATTGGATGACGCACTCCTCACGCACCTTCCTTCGGGATCGGACGTCTCGGCGCTCGAGGCGGCGCTGCGCGCCGCCGACGCAACAGCCACCTGCGAATCGAGGGACGCGGGCCACATCGATGTCGCGCGGGCATGGCCGCCGACGGTCGGCGTGCACCGCGTGGGACGCATCGCGATCGCGCCGCCTTGGCGCGCCGAGGAGATCGCGGACGCCGAGTGCCCCGTGATCATCGATCCCGCGATGGCGTTCGGCACCGGCGAGCACGAGACCACGCGCGGCGTGCTGCGGCTGATGCAGGATATCGTCGCGCCTGGTGACATGATCATCGACCTCGGCGCCGGCAGCGCGATTCTGTCGATCGCGGCGGTCAAGTTAGGCGCGGCTCGTGCGATCGCCATCGAATCGGATGCCCAGGCCATCGCCAACGCCGAGGAGAACGCCGCGCGCAATGGGGTCGCCGACCGCGTACGCGTCATCGAGGGCGACGCGCGCGTCATTCTGCCGCTCGTCGCGCCGGCGCGCGTGCTGCTCGCCAACATCGTCTCGTCGGTGGTCGCCGAGCTGGCGCCGGCCATGCGAGCCGCGCTGTCGCCTAACGGACGCGCCGTGGTGAGCGGCATCCTCGTCGACGAGCGCGTCGCCGTGTCGGCGTCGCTGGCGGCCGCCGGCTGGCGCGTCGAATCCGAATACGTCGAGGGAGAATGGTGGAGCAGCGCGATCGCGACGCGCTAGCCGCGTTCTTCTGCCCCGAACCCATGGAGCCCGGCCACACGGTGATCCTGGGCGAGGGCGAGGTGCAGCACGCGCGGGTTCGCCGCATCGGCATCGGCGAGCGCGTGCGGCTCCTCGATGGCGCCGGCGCCGTCGGCTTTGGCACCGTGGTCCGACTCTCCAAAGCGCAGGCATCGATCGAGATCGAGTCGGTCGAACGCGTCGAGCCCGGGCCCGTGATTCACCTCATGGTGCCGATCGCCGACCGCGAGCGCATGCTCTGGGTCGCCGAAAAAGCCACGGAGCTCGCGATCTTCTCCTGGCGCCCGGTGATGTGGAAGCGCTCGCGCAGCGTCAGCCCGCGAGGCGAGGGCGTCACCTTTCAGGCCAAGGCGCGAATGAGAATGTTGTCGGCGCTCACGCAGTCGGGCGGCGCGTGGCTGCCCGTGCTCTATCCCGATGCGACGCCCGATCGGGCCATCGCATCGGCGCCGGCGGGCGCTCGATGGTTGCTCGACCCCGAGGGCGAGCCGCTGCCCAACGCGTCCATCACGGCGCCGCTCACCATCGCCGTCGGACCCGAAGGCGGTGTGGAACCGGAAGAGCGAACGCTGCTCACGGGTGCCGGATTTTTACCCGTACGGATCGCGCCGCTCACATTACGCTTCGAGACGGCCGCGATCGCCGGACTGGCCATCGCACGGGCGGCGCTGCTCGGGACCATGGAGAAATCGCGTGTCTGAAACCTGTCTGTTCTGCCGGATCGTACGTGGCGAGATACCGGCCACGATCGTGTCGTCAACAGATGATGCGGTGGCGATTCGGGACATTGATCCCCAAGCACCGGTGCACGTGCTGGTGCTGCCGCGACAACACTTGAGTTCGCTCAACGACGCCGTGGATCCGGCGCTGCTCGGACGATTGCTCGCACTGGGGACGCAGGTGGCGCGGAGCGAGGGAATCGCCGATACGGGATATCGGCTGGTGATCAATACGAACGAGCATGGCGGCCAAACCGTGAATCACCTGCACGTGCACGTACTGGGCGGACGTCCGATGCGCTGGCCGCCGGGATAGCTCACGCACTGCTTGACACGTTGTCACGGAATTCCATAAGTTATCGCACTTTGTAGACTTAACGGACGCACCGCCACCAGATCGGGGAAGAGCTTTTGTCGGAAGTCATCATCCACGACGATGAAAACTTCGAGCGGGCCCTCAAGCGCTTCAAGAAGAAGTGCGAGAAGGCGGGCATCCTCTCTGATTTGCGTAAGCACCGGCACTACGAGAAGCCGAGTGAGCGCCGCAAGCGAAAGGAGAACGCGGCGCGGCGGAAGAATCGTCGCCCGCGGCCGGTTTGAGTGGTGTCCGAGCTGATCGCACGGCTTCGGACCGATCTCAACGCGTCGCGGAAAGCGAAGGACAAAGCGGGCACGTTGTTGTTAGGAACCATTCTCGCCGACATCAAGAATCGCCGCATCGAGTTGATGCGCGATCTCACCGACGACGACGCGCGCGACGTGCTGCGCAAGGGCATCAAGCGGCGTCGCGAAGCGATCGAGATGTACGACAAGGCGGGGCGCACGGATCTCGCATCGCGCGAGCGCGACGAAGTGACGCGTCTCGAGGCGTACCTGCCGGCCAACGTCGGCGACGATGAGATTCGCGCCGCCGTGCGGGCGGCGATCGCATCGGGCGCGACGACGATCGGCGCGCTCATGGGCAAAGTGTTGCCGCAGTTCAAGGGACGCGCCGACGGCTCGACCATCAACCGCATCGCGCGCGAAGAGCTGCCCAAGTAGGGTGCGTCGCCGGAGACGAGCGTGAATCGCCACACGCTGGCGGTGCTCGAGTTCCCGGCGGTGCTCGGCGTGGTGGCCGAGCGCGCGGCCTCTTCGTTAGGCGCGGACCGGGTGCGGGCACTGGCGCCGCTCGATGACCCCGCCGCCATCGCGCAGGCGCTCGAGCGCGTGGCCGCCGTGGGCGCGCTGCTCGCCGGTTCGGACGGCTTCCGCCCCGAACCCATTCCGCCGCTCGCCGGGCCGCTGGCGAGACTGCGCGTCGCCGGCAGCGTGTGGAGCGGCGAGGAGCTGGTGGCCGGCGCGTTGCTCCTCCGCTCGTCGCGCCTAACGCGCGCGGCGCTCGGCGACGCTCGGCGTCCGCCGGCGGCGGTGGCGGTGCTGGCGCCGCTCGCCGCGCGGCTCGTCGACCGCACACCCGCCGAGTCGGCGATCGAGCGCGCGATCGAGCCCGACGGGAGCGTGAAGGACGACGCGTCGCCCGCGCTGCGCCGCATGCGCCGCGAGCTGCGCGGCGCGCAATCGGAGCTGGTGCAGCTGCTCGAGCGCATCGTGTCGCGTCTCGAGGAGCGGCACCGCGTGAGCGACATGTCGGTCACCGTGCGCAACGGGCGCTACGTGATTCCGGTGCGGCGCGAAGCGCGCGGCGTGGTGGGCGGCATCGTGCACGACGAATCGGCCACGCGCGGCACGCTGTTCGTCGAGCCGCCCGCGGCCGTGGAGTTCGGCAACCGGATTCGCGAGCTGGAGGCCGACGAGCGGCGCGAGGTCGAGCGCATCCTCGCCGAGCTCACCGACCAGCTGCGCCCGCTGCGCGAGGCGCTGGCGGCGTCGCTCGAGACGCTGATCGAGATCGATGCGCTCTACGCGCGCGCCCGATACGCCGACGACTTCGCCTGCGCGCCGGTTGCGTTAGGCAGCCCCCGCGCCGGCATGGCGGTGCACGGCGGCCGCCACCCGCTGCTCCTCGCGCGCGGCGGCATCGTCGTCCCGTTCGACTTGTCGTTAGGCGAAGCCGAGCGTACGCTGCTGCTGTCGGGGCCCAACACGGGCGGCAAGACGGTGCTGCTCAAGGCCATCGGCCTCATCGCCGCGATGACCAAGGCCGGCATTCCCGCGCCGGTCGGCCCCGAGAGCCGGGTCGCGCTCTTCGACGACTGCTTCGCCGACGTCGGCGACGAGCAGTCGATCGAAGCCAGTCTGTCCACGTTCAGCGCCCACCTGAAGAACCTCGCCGAAGTCCTCGACCGCGCGTCGCCCGACTCGCTCGTCTTGATCGACGAGCTCGGCTCCGGCACCGACCCCGCCGAGGGCGCTGCGTTAGGCGCGGCCATCGTCGAAGAGCTCACCCGCCGCGGCGCCTTCACCGTCGCCACGACCCATCTGGGCGACCTCAAGCTGCTCGCCGCCGAGCTCCCGGGCGTGGTGAACGCATCGCTCCAGTTCGACGAGCAGGCGCTCGCGCCGACCTACCGCCTCATCAAGGGCATTCCCGGCCGCTCGTACGGGCTCGCCATCGCGCGCCGCCTGCGGCTGCCGTCGGCGATCCTCTCGCGCGCCGAGGAGCGCTTGTCGACCGGCGAACGCGACCTGGCGGCGCTCCTCGCCGATCTCGAGCGACGCGATGCCGCGCTCGCTGACCGCGAGGCGCGTGCGGAGGAAGCGACGTCCGCCGCCAACGCACGGCTCGACAAGCTGACCGAGCGCGAGCGGGCCGTGCGGGAAGCCGAGCGACACCACGAGCGCGATGCCCGCGAGCAGGCGCGCCGATACTTGCTGGATGCGCGACACGAGGTGGAGCGCGCAATCCGCGAGGTGCGCCAGCAGTCGGGCGCCGACAGCGCCGTGCGCGATGCACGGCGTCGCGTCGAGGAGCTGGCGGGGGAACACGGCGAGGCGGTGGAGCAGCTCGAGCGAGCCACCAGGTCGGCGGCGGCCGACCAGCGCTCCGATACGGCGATCGCTGTCGGCGACGCCGTCGCGTTGGCTACGCTCGAAGGACGAGCGGGGCAGGTGGTCGAGGTGCGTGGCGACGATGCAGTCGTGGCCGTAGGCGCGATCAAACTCACGGTTCCCGTAGCGACGCTCAGCAAGGCCGCACGGCCTGCGATCGCGGCGGAGCCCGTTTCGATGCGCGGCGACCTCCCCGAAGAGCACGCCGCGAGCGAAATTGATGTACGAGGCATGCGTGTCGACGAAATGGAACAAACCGTCCTGCACGCGCTCGATGCCGCCGTGCGGGGCGACCTCAAGTCCCTGCGCATCATTCACGGCAAAGGCACGGGCGTGTTGCGCGAGCGGGTGGCCGAACTGCTGCGCGGCGACCCGCGCGTGTCCGCCTTCCGCCTCGGCGCGTGGAACGAGGGCGGCGCCGGCGTGACGGTCACCGACCTGCGATGACGATGATCAGCGATGAGACCGTCGACCGGGTGCGCGACGCCGCCGACATCGTGCAGATCATCGGCGAGCACGTTCCGCTCCGTCGCACGGGCACCGACTTTCGGGGACCGTGTCCGTTCCACCAGGGCACGCACCGCAATTTTTCGGTGTCTCCGAAGAAAGGCATCTACTACTGCTTCGTGTGCCACGAGGGCGGCGACGTCTTCACGTTCCTGCAGAAACGGTTAGGCATGGACTGGCCGGGCGCGGTGCGCTACGTGGCCGAGAAGGTCGGCATCCCGGTGGAAGAAGTGCAGCAGCGGCGCGAGGGCCCGCATCCGGATCAGCCGCTCTGGGACCTGAACGCCGCGGTGGCCGACTGGTTCCGCGCGTTGTTGTGGGACGAGGACGAAGGGCGCGCGGCCCGCGACTACCTCGCCCTCCGTCGCGTGAGCCGGGAGGTGGCGGACCGTTTCGGGTTGGGCTTCGCCCCGCGCGATCCCGACGTGATGCGGCGCCACTTTGCTGCGTTAGGCTACGGCGACGAGCGGCTGCTCGAGGCGGCGCTGGTGGTGGCGCGCGAGGAGGGCGGCGAGCCACGCGCGCGGTTTCGCAACCGGCTCATGTTCCCGATCTCGGACGCGGCCGGGAACACGGTCGGCTTCGGCGGGCGCCTCCTCGGACCCGGCGAGCCCAAGTACCTCAACTCGGCCGAGTCGCGGGTGTTCTCGAAGGGACGGCTGCTCTACGGCCTGCACATGGCCAAGCACGCCATCCGGCGCGACGACCGCGTGATGGTGGTGGAGGGCTACTTCGACGTCGTGCGCCTGGTGTCGGCCGGCTTCGACTGGGTCGTGGCTCCGTTAGGCACCGCGCTCACCGAGCAGCAGGGGCAGATCCTGCGGCGCTACGCCAGGAACGCGTTCCTGCTCTACGACAGCGACCGCGCCGGCCTCAAGGCGACGTTCCGGTCGGGCGACGAGCTGTTGCGGCACGGGATGACCGTGCAGGTGGTGACGCTGCCCGAGGGCGAGGACCCCGACAGTTTCGTGGACCGCCACGGCGGCCCGGCGCTGGCCGCTGCGTTAGGCGACGCGCTCGACGTGTTCGAGCGCAAGGTGCTGCTGCTCGAGCGCGCCGGCTGGTTTGCCGACCTGCGCCGCAAGCGCCGCGCGCTCGACCGGCTGCTGCCCACCATCCGCGCCACCCAGGACCCGATCACCCGCGACATGTACCTCACGCGCGCCGGTGAAGCCGCGGGCGTGTCGCGCGAGGTGCTGGAGCGCGAGTTGGCGGCCACCCGCGACCGCGGACGCGCGGTCGCGCGCGTGCCCACCGAGGCGGAGCGGGCCCAGCCTGCGCGCGCCGCGGCGCGGCGCGCACCGGCCGGTCCCCCCCCGCCGCACGCCGAGCGACGCCTCGTCTGGATCCTCGTCCATGCGCCCGCGCTCCGCGAGCACATCGGCGAGCAAATCGGCCGCGATGACCTCACACACACCGCGTTGGGCACGATCCTCGCGGCGATCGTCGCGGCCGGTGCGGACGCAAGCCCGGCGAATCTGGTCGCTTCCCTCGACGACGACGTGGCCGAGCTCTTCCGGACACTTCAAGAAGAGCCGCCCGGCGAGGGCTTCGACATGCTGCGCGAAGCGGACGGATGCGTGGCCGCGCTCAGGGCCGCGCCGCTTAGGCGCCGGCTGGTCGAGAACCAGCGCGCCATCGACATCGCGTCGGACACCGAGAAGGATGCGCTCATCCGCGACAAAGTGCGGCTGCAGCGCGAGCTGGCTGCGTTAGGCGCCGGCCGCATCAAGAGTTTCGACCCCGCACAGTAACCCACGGAGGCACGCGTGCACCCAGATCTCGTTGCATTGTTGGCCCTGCAGGATGAAGACACCGCCGTCGCCGGCCTGGAATCCCGCCGCCGCGACCTCGATCTCCGAGAACAAACCCTCGACCAGGAGCGCTCGACCGCCGAAGCGGGCATCGCCCGCACGCGCCAGGCCGCCGAAGCCGAAGACAAAAAGCGCCGCGAGCTGGGCATGAAACTCCAGGAGCACCGCGCGCTCCAGGAACGCCACCTCGTCGCGCTCGATGCCGTCCGCA
>Ga0070731_10005547_pt1 | contig 10362 bp, 12 predicted proteins | sample Coa_R1_2_FD_66448 | JGI IMG/M metagenome (GOLD analysis project Ga0070731, IMG submission 66448) | Surface soil microbial communities from Centralia Pennsylvania, which are recovering from an underground coalmine fire - Coalmine... | ecosystem: Environmental > Terrestrial > Soil > Unclassified ... | reverse complement strand
TGCGCGCGTCGTGATCGAGGAAATAAGCCGCCAGGCCGACCGGTGAATCAACGATTCCGTACAACGTCTGCGGGCGCAGTCCCATCTGGTAACCGTATCCGATACCTTTTTGGTATACGAACTGCAAGCGGTCATACGCGAGTTTTTCGTCGGGTGAGAGACCCGATGGCGCCGGCGCCCCGGAAAAAGCGGCGCTGTTAATATCGTCGGGAAACACGCCCGGCATGTTGGTGTGAATGGCGAGCAGCTCCGGAGCCGCAAGCAGGCCCATTTGTTCGGTGATGACCGCGCCCCAATCGCCGCCCTGCGCCACGTATTTCGTATAGCCGAGGCGATTCATCAGCACTCCCCAGGCGCGCGCAATGTGGATGGGATCCCACCCCGTGGTGGTTGGTATGCCCGAATAGCCGTAGCCCGGGATGGAAGGGATCACCACGTGGAAGGCGTCCGATGCGCTCGCGCCATGCGCCGTGGGATTGGTCAGTGGATCGATAATCTTCATCTGCTCGATGATCGAGCCGGGCCATCCGTGGGTGACGATCAGCGGCAACGCATTTTCGTGTTTTGAACGGACATGAATGAAATGAATGTCCAGCCCATCGATCTCGGTGATGAATTGCGGCAGGGCATTCAGCTTTGCCTCGATCTTGCGCCAGTCGTAATCCGTCGCCCAGTAACGCGCGAGCGCTTGAATGGTCGCGAGTTGCACGCCTTGGGATGCATCTGTAACCGTTTCTCGTTCAGGCCATTTGGTTGCGTTGATGCGCCTGCGCAGGTCGGTCAGTTCGGTTTCCGGTACAACATTCATGGGGAACGGACGAATGGCATTCTTGTCAGTTGCCCGATCGCTACGCTGTTGTGTGGCACTGCTCTGTGGCATTAGCATTCTCCTTTCGCTGTCGGCGTCGAACACAGCCTGCGCAAAAAGCTTGCAGTGTTTCTTGCGCGGCGCGCTATGAGCGATGCGCTGGAAATTTGGATGCGAGTGATTCGAATTTTGATTCGGTATGTGGTTGCAGAATACAGGATTTCACTGGTGTGACATTTGTCGGCGACCGATTCCGCCCGAGGCAGCGCCGCTGTCACCAAAAAAGGTGCGATGGCTCTAGGCCCGCGCCGGCAGGTGCAGGATGGGGGAAATGAGCGTGGTTACCACGCCGGCCATTTCCTCGGATGCGCATCGATCGGGAGTTTGCGCCCACTCGGTCGCGGCGCCGTAGATGGCCCAACTGGCTGACGCGGCGATCATCTCGGGGGCGATTCCATTTTCGGGGGGATGCAGTTGCAGCCCCTCGAGCAACATTCGCCGGACAACCTTGATGATGGCCGACTCCATGTGAGGCTCCAGTTCCCGCTTGCCATCTGGGCCGCGCATCAAGGCCAGGTAATCGCAGAGGGCGAGGATCAGCGATTTCAACGCCGATCCGCAACTGCCGTCGAACTGCACCTGGCGCTCAGCGAGAAGTTCGTGGAAGCGGCTGCCGACCATGCACTCGAGGAGCGCGAAGCGGTCGGGATAGTGGTCGTAAAATGTCGCCCGGTTGACCGTCGCCGTTTCTGTGATGTCCTGGACGGAGATTTTATCGAAATCCTTTTCTTTCAATAATTTCGCCAGTGCGTCCTGCAATAGCTGGCGAGTCCGCCGGATTCGTGGATCCAGAACTTCACAGCTTTTACCGGTCATAAACTGGTGTCCCCAGGTTAACAGATGCTCCTATACAACGTTCGTCGTTTTTCCTTGAATCGACAAGTGTCGTTTAGTCATCAACTGTTGTGAAGGAGATCGAAACAGTATGAAAACGCTTCTCGCGGTTGATTCGAGCCCGCTTGGAACCGAGAGTTCCGTCAGCCGTCAGCTTACGGCGGAATTTGTCGAGAAATGGCAGCAGGCCCACCCCGATGGCAAGGTGATTCGGCGCGACCTGATTACGACTCCGCTGGAGGCGGTTAGCGCGGAATGGATTGCCGCGGCACATACGCCTGAAGACAAACTCACAGCGCGCCAGCGTGAAATTCTGGGGACCTCCGGCGAGCTGATCGCGGAGCTTAACGCGGCGGACGAGTATGTGTTCGGTGTGGCGATGCACAATTTTTCCATTCCCGCGGTGCTGAAACTCTGGATCGATCAGGTTGCGCGAGCCGGAAAGACGTTTTCTTACGAAGGCGGCGCGCCCGCGGGGCTCCTCCACGGCAAGACCACTACGTTTCTGGTTTCATCCGGCGGCGTTTACGATCAAGGCACGCCAATGGCGGCCATGAATTTCGTGGAGCCGTATCTGCGGTCGATGTTCCGGTTTATCGGGGTGACGGACACGCGGTTTATCAATGCAAGCGGGACGGCGAGGCTCCTTTTCGGAAGCGACCGTGCGACGGTGCTGCAACCGGCTCGGGCTTCGATTCATGCTCAGTTTCAGGCGGCATAGTTTCAGGCGGCTTAAAGAGTTAAGCGCGCGATCCGCTTCCTCTGGTCGCGGTTCTGTGCGGGGGGTTGATCGAAGGGCGGACGGATTAGTGGACGCGGAAAATGCGGGTTAGATCGATCTCGCCATCCTGTAGATGGCCGGCGCGTGCGAGTGCGTCGGCCAGGATGCCTAAATAGTAGCCGTCTCTTTCGACGTCGCGCGCGTAGCGGATTTCGCCGATGATATCGGCTCCGTGGCAGCTTACTTTCACCCGAGTGCCGAGCGGCAAGGCCACCGGGCAACTGACGCGGAGTCCGAGTTTTGAAACGTCTAAAACGGTAACGACATAGACGCCGCCGGCCACGCCCTCGACACGCATGACGGCAGCCTCTTCGATGGGATACCTTCGATCGGACCGTTTCTCCATCAGCGAGTTAAAATCCCCAAGGGCAAGCTAACACCCAGCTTATAGCAGGGCCCAAGTAATTGCCTCAGCGGCGAGGAGCCGGTCCGCCGCGACGCCATTGCCGGCTGGCGTGCGTCAGGCGGTAGATGTAGGCTAGCACTTCGGCCACGGCGCGATAGAGCGCGGGCGGAATCTCCTGGCCCACTTCCACGGATTTGTACAAAGCCTGGGCGAGCGGCGGGTTTTCGACCAGCGGAACATTGTTTTCGATCGCAATCTGGCGGATGCGGAGGGCCAGGTAGTTTTTGCCCTTGGCGATCACGACAGGCGTCGAGGAAGATTCGTAGCCGTAGCGCAAGGCGACCGCGAAGTGAGTCGGGTTGACGATGACGGCGGTGGCGGTGGGAACTTCCTTCATCATGCGGCGGCGCAACAGATCTTTTCGCAGGCGCCGGAGTTTGCCGCGAACATGAGGATTTCCTTCCATGTCCTTCACCTCGTCCTTAACCTCCGTCTTGGTCATGCGGAGATCTTTCATGTAGCGGCGGTATTGCCGGATCAGGTCCACGACGCCGAATAGCAGGAAAGCTCCAGCGGCTTTCCACAGCAGTTGCTTTATGGAGGCCGCGACGGTCTGAACGCCGACTTCGAGGCTGGCGAAGGGCAGAGCGAGAAACGCTTCGGCGTTCTGCCGGGCGATCAGATAGATGGTCCCGCTGAAGACGACCAGCATCACGGAGGCTTGCAAGAGAGCGCCGGGCCCCTGCGTCACGATGCCGCGAATCTTGGCGGCGGGATTGAAACGGGTGAAGTCCGGCATCAGCTTCTTGAGGCTGAAGCCGAATCGGGTGATGGACAGATGGAGCGCCAGGGTTCCGAGGCCGGTGAGCCCGCCGACCATCGCCAGCGGGACAAATGCTTTCTGGATCAGCACCCAGAAGATCCCGGGAAGAGTGGTCATGTCCAGCTCGCCATGGAACGCCCCGGTGAGCGCCTGGCGCATCATTTCCTTCATGCTGATGAACCAGCGCGGAAACCACGCAGCGACGATGCTGATGAAGACGATGAATTGCCCGGCGGCGACCAGTTCGCGCGAGGCGATAAATTGTCCTTCTCCGCGGGCCTTTTGAAGCCGCCTGCCAGTTGGTTGCTCTGTCTTATCCTGATTCGCCATTGGAATTTATGCCAGAAGCAGAGTGCGGATCCATTGCAGGACCTGGACGGAGGACTGGGAGAAGACTTTCGGAAATATCAACAGGAGCCAGCCGAAGAGCGACAGGGACAGCATCATCTTGATAGGAAACGCGAGCGTGGTCAGATGAAGCTGCGCATTGAGGCGCGTGAGCAGGGCAAGAGAGATCTCCACCATCAGCAGCAGGCCGAGCAGCGGCAGGACCAGCCGCAGACCGGTGGTGAAAATGGAACCGCCCAGCTGGATCAATCCATTCGCCATGGACTGCGTGAGGGCGAAATGGCCGGGCGGGCGCGTCGTCAGGCTCTCGGCGAATACCTGCAATATCTGGCGATCCAGGCCGGTGGCGAAGAACAGCAATCCGGCGGCGAGCTGGGCTATCGACAGCAATACGCCCGAGTCGGCTCCGGAGTTGGGATCGATGGTGGTGGCAAAGGAGTAGCCAGCCTGCAAGCTGATGATCTGCGCGCCCATTTGGAATCCTTCGGTGACGAAGGCGACGGCGAGTCCGACGGCGAGTCCGAGGCCGGCTTCGGCGCACATCCAGCCGATCAGCAGAGCCAGGTTGATCTGAGAAGGATCGATCACGGGCCAGCGTGGAAACAGGACGAAGGTCATGCTTACGGAAAGGACGGCGCGAGCGACTTCCGGACCGGACTTGATGCCCGGCAGCGGGATATAAATGAACGCTCCGGAGATTCGGGCCAGCACCAGCAGGAAGGCGTACAGCGTGCCTACATCCAGGTGCAGCTCAGTGCCCATACTTGGCGATGTCGGTGAAAACCAGAGTCGTATAGCTCACCAGATGCTTCAGCATCCAGGGCATCAGCACGATGAATCCCGTGAGAAACGCGGCGAGGCGAGGGAAGGTGCTGAAGGCCTGATCCTGTAGCGAGGTGGCGACCTGCACCAGGTTCATGACGACGCCGACGCCGAAACCGATCATCAAAAGAGGGGCGCTCAGCCAGAAGGCGGCCATCAGGGCCTCGCGGATCATGTGTACGGCGGCTTCAGGTGTCACGGTAGTTTCCTCAGTAAAAAGATTTGACCAGCGATCCGACGACGAGATTCCAGCCGTCCACCAGGACGAACACGAGAATCTTGAAGGGAGCGGAGAGCATCACCGGAGGCAGTTGGACCATGCCGATGGAGACGGTGACGGAGGCGACGACCAGATCGATGACGAGAAACGGCAGGAACAGCATGGCGCCGATCTGGAAGCCGGTTTTGAGCTCGGAAAGAATATAGGCGGGAATCAGCACGGGAAGAGTCAGATCCGCGGAATTGCGGGGCGCGGGGGCGTGGGCGATTTCCACGAACAGCTTCACGTCTTTTTCGCGGGCGAAACGGGCGAGAAAGGTCTTGAGCGGCTTGGCGCCTTCGTCAAACGCCTGGCTGGCGGAAATTTTTCCCTGATCCATCGGTTCCCACGCGTTGTGATAAACGTCCACCAGGACGGGCTGGAGGATGAGGATCGAAAGAAAGAGCGAGAGGCCGACCAGGACCTGATTGGACGGGGTTCCCTGGGTTCCCAACGCCTGACGCAGGAAGTGCAGCACGATGGTGATGCGCAGGAACGGCGTGATCGACATGATGGCCGCCGGCAGCAGCACCATCAGCGTCAGCGACAGCGCAATCTGCATCGGCAGGCTGAGGCTGCTGCCGCCGCTTACGCCGATCTGAGAGAGCGGAGAAGTGGACGCGGGCGCAGCCCGCAGGACCTGGCCGGAGACCGCCGCGATCAGAATCGTTTTCAAGAGCAACTTCATCGCTCGCGTCCCAAAACCGGAGTGGATGCGGGCGAGCCGTCGATAAGGTTGCAGCCCTGGGGCGAGAGGCCGATCAGCAGGGTGCGATCCGCCATCCGCACCAGGTGCAGCGAATGATGCGGAGATAAGACCAGGCGGTCCAGAACTTCGAGGCGCGGCTGGCCGTCGCCACGCGATGCGCGAATCGACGTGTAGGCCCAACCCTTGCGCTTCAGGAGCCACAGGCCTCCGCACAGGACGCCGAGCACGGCCGCCACCATAAAAAGCTGTTCGAACATTTCCATAGATAGTTAGCCGGAGACAGTTAGCCGGGCTGTTTCACCGCGAAATTGGTGATGCGGACGGCGATGGAGCCGCCGACGCGCACCAGTTCGCCCGACCCGAACGGCGAGCCCCCGACCAACAGGTCCACTTTCGACGCGAGCGGACGAGACAATTTCACGACGCTGCCGGGCGCGAGGGAGAGGATGTCGCGCACCGACATGGTGCATTGGCCCAATTCGGATTCCACCGATAAAGGGACTTGCGCGTAGCGGGCGAGTTGGTCGGGGCTTGCCAATGTTCCTGGTGTCAATTAACTAGATCTGGATTGCCAGCAGCGTCTGGTCCATTTGGTTGATGGTCGTGATGACCTTCGAATTCGCTTCGTACCCGCGCTGGAACACGATCAGGTTGGTGAACTGCGTGGCCATATCGACGTTCGAAGTTTCGAGCGATCCGGCGACGATGCTGCCGCGTTCACCGGTGTTGGCTCCGCCAACCGACGGGGTCAGGGTGCTGACGCCCAACGTGTAATTGTTGTTGGCGACGGAGATCAAGGAATCCGGATTGGAGACCGAGGCCACCGCGACCTGAGCGATGGTGGCGACGTTGCCGTTGGAGTAGGTGGCGACCAGCATGCCGCCGTTTTGGAGACTCACACCGGTGACCGAACCGGGCTGGGTTCCGTCCTGACTGGTGCCTGTCGCGGCCGACGTCTGGGCGAACTGGGTGAGGGTCGCGGCGCCGCTCGGGTTGTAAAGATTCCAATTGATATTGAGGTCGGAAGCGCCGTCGGCAAGGCCGGTGGTCGTTTTGATCGCGACCGGAGAGCCAGCCGCCGGGCTGGTGAGGTTTCCGCTTGCGTCAAACTTCAGAGTCCCGGTGCCGATGGAGGTGTTTGCGCCGGCGGTACCGCCGGTCAGATCCTGGCCCGGAATCGTAACATCGTAACTCCACGAGTTGGCGGCAGTCTCCGTGAAATTCACGGTCAGGACGTGCGTGTTGCCGAGCGAATCCACCACCTGGATGGGCGTGGAAAACGTGCTTCCCGAAGCCGCCGCCGCGTTAAGATTCGCGGTGAGCGTCATGTTCTGGGTAGCGGCGGGCGGTTGTGGCGTGAGCGACGGAACCGTAATATCGGTGACGGGGCCGGACGGATTTGCGACGCCGTTGGTCGCCATCCAGCCCTGCACCAGATTGCCGGTGCTGGTGACGAGCTGGCCGCCGGAGTTCAGACTGAAGCTGCCATCGCGGGAGTACATGGTCTCGCCGCTGGGCGTCTGGACTACGAAGAATCCATTGCCCTGGATGGCGGCGTCCAACGGTCCGTTGGTGGTCTGGAGCGTACCCTGCGAGAAGTCGCGCTCGGTTAAGGTGCTGCCGACGCCATCGCCGATCTGGAGCGACGCGTTGGCCTGACCCATGGCGTCCTCAAACAACACGGTGTTGCCCTTGAAGCCCTGGGTGTTCATGTTTGCAAGGTTGTCGCCGACGATATTCAGTGCCTTGGTGTTGGCGAGCAGCCCGGAAAGTGGCGCGGAAAATGATGACATGCTGATTCTCTCCTCTTGAAATAGTGATTAACTTCCCGTGGTGGAGCTGGTGCTCCCCGGACTTCCAGACAGTTGGTCTGTGTCCTGACGGATTTTGATTAACTGTTCGAGCTGGCTGAAGGAGGCCAACTGGGTCAGGAACGTGGTGCTGTCCATTGGTGCAGTGGGGTCCTGGTTCTGGATCTGCGCGACCAATAGCTGAAGGAACGTATCTTCGTTTCCCAACGCGGCCGTGCTGGTTGCCGCCTCGGCGGCCTGGGCCGCGGTGTCGGTCTGGGCGTGACTGGTTAACGGGCTGATGGCGGAACTCATATCGATAGCTTGTGCCTCCTCATTGAATGACCTGACGGGGAATGGCGTCGCCGGCGGGCGGGGCGAGGGATGTTTCCATTTCCTCCACCCAACGGGGTTTATCCGCCTGCTCGCGGCTGTCCTCGCGCTCCTGGGATCCGTGCTGATTTTTTCCCGACCCGGAATCCCGGGGATTGCCGTGCTGTTCGAACTGCTGATTCTGGGAGTCGGCCTGCGATTGGGGCGCGTCCTGGCCGGGTCTCCAGACCTCGGCGCGAATTCCGGTGTGCTCCATGCGGCCTACAAACTCACTCAGGCCGCCACGCAGGGTCTGGGCCATTTCGGTGTCCGAGGTACGGACCGTCACGCGAATTTCACCACCGCGCTCGACGAACCGGACGTCGGTGCCGCGCTCGGTTGCATCGGGGACGCGGACGGTAATGTCGCGGTTGGAAGGCTGCGGCGGGGCGGGCGTCTCGATCACGTGCTCCATCCGCGTTGACGGAGCCGGGCTTGGGGCCGCTGGTTCGTTTTTGGAGGCAATCGCCGGCGAAGGGGACGATGCGACGGGTTGCGGCGCGGACGTGTTGACCTCGGCCTTTACTAACGGCTCGGCCGCGGGAGCGGGGCGGCTGCGATCTGCCGGCGAAGCGGCGTCGGATACTTGTGCGGGCGCGGCGGATGTTCGCGCGGGCGCTGGAGCGGCAGGAATCTTTGAATCGGCTTCGTCGGGAGCAGGGGACGAGACCCGATTGGGCTCGCTGCCGGTTCGCAGCGTCGCCGGAACTCCGGCCGGAACTCCGGCCGGAACTCTGGATGTTGCGCTATCCGAGACGGTCGCTCGCTCGGCCATCGGAGGCACGGGCGACCTGGAGTCTGTTGGATCGGATGCAGGCGTCGAGTTTTCGTTTTCGGACGAGCCGTCGGTTGGAGTGAGCCTGGCCGCGAAGGCCAGTTCGCCAGACGGGGCCGCGGGGGCCTTGGATGCCGGGCGCGCTTCCAGGGGTGGCTGAGACACATTCGTTTTGCCGGGAAGGCTGGAGTCTTTCGAATTGGCCGGCTGCACGGGAGCGGCGGGCGGATCGGCCGCAATTACAGGAGCGGGCGTTGCCGAAGTGGTTGCGTCCGGGGTTGTGTTTGCGGGCTGTGATGGGGGGGCCGTTTCGCGGCTTACCGGCCGCGGGTTTGAGGCAGGCTCGGCTGCGCGCGTATCTTTTGCCGGGCGTGCGGAGCCAGACGCGTCAGGCTTTGAAAAATAGATCTGACTGAGGACGCTACGGAAGTTGTTGTCGTCGACGGGCGAGGCATCGACGGGTGCGTCGGGCGTGGGAGCGGTCTTTATTGTTGTGGAATCGGCGGTCTGCGTGGGCTGGCTCGACTTCGTATCGGCTTGCAGTGCGCTTCCGTCGACCTTCGGCGCGGTGACGTCGGCCTTCGTGGCATTGAAATCAGGCTTCGCCCCGTTGAAACCAGCCTTCGTGGCATTGAAACCGGCCTTCGGCCCGTTGAAACCAGCCTTCGTCGCATTGAAACCAGACTGCGTCCCATTAAAACCAGCCTTCGGCTGGTTATCCGCTTTTGCGAAAGATGGAGTTGCAACCGGATCCGAGACGCGGGGGACGAAAGAGCGTTTCTCCCTGCCTGTTGTGTCTTGCGACGCTGGGTTGCTGTCGGCGTGCGCATCGGAAGCGGCGGGGACTAGCGTTGGATTCGCGGCAGATTGTTGATCCGCAGGCTGCGGCATTAAGGATGGATCGATCAGATCGGCGCCGGGCGAAGATGTCTTAGCGGCATCGTCACTGGTGGCGGCGCCGGACGGGTCCGAATGCGCTTCGGTTGGTTCGTCGGAACCGGTTGACGCTTGGGGAATCGAAGGGACGTTCCGGAACTGAGTACCGTCTTCCGTCAGCGGGAAGAGCATGGTGGCGGAAGTAAGGCTCGATACGTCCTTGGTCTTTCGGTCCTTGCCGCCGCTCTGTTTCTCATCGTCGTTGCCGTCTCGCGACGAATCGGCTTGCGAGTAGAACTGATGCAAGACGGAGTGAAAGGCGGAGCCTTCGCTCGAGCCGGAATCGGATGACGGGGCGTTGTCGCGGTCCGGCGCGCTCATCACGCCGGCGGTTGGATCAGACGTGCTTCCCTGGCTGGAAAAACGAGTGCCGCGAGCAGGCGAGAGGCTGAACGAGTTGGCGCCGGGCGCGATGGCGGCGGAAGTTGTCATGTCTGCGAGCCTGCTTTATGCAGATTGGCAACCACACCCCGCGGGCTAGATTTTCAGTTAGTTAGCGGACGCCGCATGTCGGGTCTCCAACGGAATTCGTCGGAAATCCGACGAAGTGAGCGGCCAGGTGGCTTGTAGACATATCGCGAATCGCAGTGAAATTTCGAGAAAAAATCGTTATGGCGAGTTTGGCGGTGTTCGTGCACTCTTGCAGGCCACAGCTATGGACCAAATCGGAGTCACTGCCGCGAGCGGTCTGCGGTCACG
>Ga0070731_10005546_pt1 | contig 10362 bp, 8 predicted proteins | sample Coa_R1_2_FD_66448 | JGI IMG/M metagenome (GOLD analysis project Ga0070731, IMG submission 66448) | Surface soil microbial communities from Centralia Pennsylvania, which are recovering from an underground coalmine fire - Coalmine... | ecosystem: Environmental > Terrestrial > Soil > Unclassified ... | reverse complement strand
ACTCCTGATTGGTGGAAACGGCAAAAAATACGAGTACCAGCCCGGCCAGAATCCAGCAAAGCAGCCGCGTGCGGCTGGCGAAATCGGGCCTGCGCAGGCGTTTCCGCTCCTCGACAATCGTTCGGAGCGCCGCCGGCAGATACAGACTCCACGGAAACAGCCACACCAGATGCAGCGACCAATAGAGGGCCCACGGCAGCTTGTTGTAATCGCGTGGATAGCGCTTCCCAAGAAAGCGTAGGAAGTGTTCGTTGACGAAATAGAACCAGAAGAAGCCGTGACCGCCCTGGCCGCCCGTATTTCGCAACCCGGCAAGGATGTGCCACGGCGCCGCAATAACCAGAAACAGGGTCGATCCTGACAGCAGGTGAAATTCACGCCAGCGCCGCCACTCTCCCGTTACCGCCAGATACAAAAATGCGGCTCCGCCCGGAAAAGCCAGCGCGATAAGGCCTTTCGTCAACACGCCCAGCGCCACAGAGGCGTATCCCGCATACCACCGCCAGGATTCTCCACCCGGTTCGAGAGCCGTCAGAAAAAAATAAAGAGACGCGGCGATCAGCAAGCTCAGCAGGACATCGGGAATCAGAATGCGCGTGAAAAGGAACACGCCCGCAGCCGTGTATACGAAAACGCAGGCATAGATTCCCGTTTTCTCTCCGAAAGCTCGACGCGCCCAGACCAAAGCCAGCAGCCCCAGCAACATGACAGATAACGCCATCGGGAGCCGTGTTGCAAACTCGTTGACTCCGAAGACGTGATAGCTGATCGCAACCAGCCAATAAGGCAGAGGAGCCTTCTCCAAATACCGGACACCGTTCACATGCAGCGTGACGTAATCGCCGGTGACATACATCTCCCGCGCGGCCTCGGCATGTGTGCTGTCGGCGTCATCGAGCAGCGGAGGAGAGAATAGCGCCCCGAAATATACCGCTATAAAAACGATGGCGAGCGCCCAATACGAAGCCGCCCGTAAGCGCTCGGGCGGGTGATTCTGCACATCAGAAACGTTTGGGATGGACGCTGTGGTCAAAGGGGATAGGCCCTGTTAAGTGTTACAGACTGACGCGGAACGAGGCAAGTCTCGCCCGTTGCATCGGCGAGCCGTGAAGTTCGATTGTCATCCTGAGCGAGCGTTGTTTGCGCTGCGAAGGACCTGGGCGATCCGCGCGAAGCGGCGCGGTCTTTGCGCCGCCATAATTGCGCGCGTTTGGATCGCTTCCGTTTAAACTGCTCCACTATCTGTCGGCGGGCGCAACGGTTGCGTGCTGGCGGTTCTCAAAAAACTTCCATTTGTCCATTCCCGCCGGGACAGCAACGTCGAAGAATCCGACCATCATTTCATCGGAAGTTTGATCCCCCCACGTCACCGTCTTCGTTGGATCCGGATTGTGCGGATTATTCTTCGAATTGTCGTACCAGGCAATCGCGCGCAGCTTCGTGCCCGCTTTCAGCAGGCGCGGCTCTGCCAGCCTGTAACTCAGTTGCCAGTGGAAGTGATAATTAACGCGCAGCAGCACCTCGGCGCTCCCGTCATCATGCACGATGTCATATTCGAAGCGCTTGCCGCGCAAATGCATGTGGGGAAACAGGCTAAGCAGTGTCGTATCCCCGGGTAGCGTCCCCTGAACCTCCACCCGGAAATCGTCCGCGCCCGGAGGAATAATCAGCGCGTGATTATTCAGCTGTAGCGTAATCACTCTCTGCCGCGGCGGTGCCTTCGCAAAAACCAGGCCGATGCTAGTCTGATCCTGCGTCGCCGTGCCGTTCGTCGTGTAATGCATCTGAAACACCAGGTCCGATCCCGCAGGCACGAACTTTGCCATGCCCTCCGGCCACTCGTCCGGCGCGCTTCCCGGCGCATACACCAGCAAGAGATCGCTGGTAGTTTCGTGGGCCTGCCGCCGTTCCACGGGGTCGGTCAGCGTCGAGGCCGTAAATGGTTCTCCCACAGGTGCGTGGCGCAGCCATGATGACTCCGGCGGACGAATGTAGACCACCGCATGATGCACGTGCGCCACGCTTCCTGGACGAAACTCCGACATGCGCACCCAGCGATCCTCGGCAAATTGCGTGGGCACGATTTCATAGGTGTACTCGATCTCGCCCCGCGCCGGAATCTCCACGGGCTTCGGCATCTTCACGACCAGGTCAGGCTGCGGAATGTTCCAGCCTGCCGTCCACTTTCGCGGCGGCGGCGCATCCTTCGCATCCCCTGCCGACGCGCCCGCATTCGCCCAGGCCACGATTTCGGCGATCTGTCGCTCGCTGAGCGATGGATCATTCGCAAAACGTCCATACCGTGGATCGGCAAACCACGGCGGCATCATCCTGGCTTGAACCGCGTGTGCCAGCGCGTCCGCCCACGGCTGGGTCTCTTTGTAGTTGACGAGCGGCATGGGAGCGACTTCGCCTGGACGGTGACAGCTCTGGCAGTGATCCTGCAGGATCGGCAGCACATCCTTATAAAAGGTGGGCGCGGATACGCTAGGAGTGGATGCGGATTTCGCCGCTCGATCCTGGCCACTTGTGAGTGCTGACGCGAGCCCAAGACACGCTACCGCAGCGCCGATCGCGACTATTCTCACGAGCGCAAAAACTCCAGCGTTAGTGCCCAGGATTGCCGGGCGGCATTCGGTTCATACGATTCGCGCTCGTCGCAAAAGAATCCATGACCGGCACGGGAGAACTCCACGTTTACGTAAGGTTTGCTACCGGCAGTCAGGGCGTCCGTGACGGCCCTTCGATGGTCGGCCGTGATGTTTTTATCCAGTCCGCCCCAAACCAGCAAGGCTGGTCCATGCAATTTTGCAACCCGGTCGAGCAGGCCAGTAGCGATTCCTCCTCCATAAAACGAGACGGCGGCCCGCATAGGGAAGACGCTGTTGGCCAGAAAGGCTATCCTCCCTCCCATGCAGAAACCGACGCATGAGATCTGATCTGCATTGACGTTGGAATTTGACTGCAGCCATTCGTACGCGGCTCGAACGTCCGCTTCTGCTCCTTCATTCGTTAATGCCTGATAATGCTGTTTCACCGAAGGAAAGTTCTTGTAGTCGCCTTCGAAGCCGCGAGGGGCCGTCCGGTGAAACAACTCCGGTGCGATCGCCACATATCCCTGGGATGCGAAGCGGTCTGTGACGCTCCGAATGTGGCCGTTGACGCCAAACGCCTCCTGAAACACGATCAGCCCCGGATGCCGGCCCCCGCCCGCCGGTCTGGCGACGTAGGCGCCCATTGGGGTGCTTCCGGCCACCCTCAGCTCAAGTTTTTCGGTTTGGATCTCCGACTCAGGCATAGCTCGCGCTCCTCGACCTGGAGATGGCGCCCCTTATGAAAGTCTCGCACAGATGGCCCCCAGAGGACGGCGATCACAGCACATTTCCGCTAAAAATGTTAAATTCAGTGGTTTATGTCTGCCCCAAACTCAAACTTTGTGCGCGCCTGCAAGTCCCAGCCCATCGACCGTACGCCAGTGTGGTTCATGCGCCAGGCTGGACGCTACATGGCCGAGTATCGCGCCGTTCGCAAGGAACATTCGCTGCTGGAGATCTGCAAGAAGCCCGCCCTTGCGGCAGAAGTGACTATTACTGCGGCGGAAATCCTCGGCGTCGACGCGGCTATCATTTTTGCCGACCTGCTGCTGCCGCTCGAGGTCATGGGCCTGCCCTTTCATTTCTCGGCCGGCGAAGGCCCGGTCATTGAGAAGCCCGTCCGCACCCGCCAGGACATCGACAACCTGAGAACTGACCGCGCAGCAGAACTGGGCTATGTTTCCGAAGCAGTCGCCCTGGTCGCGAAACATTTCGCCGATCGAGTTCCCGTCATCGGCTTTTGCGGCGCGCCCTTCACCCTCGCAAGCTACATGATCGAAGGCGGCGGATCCCGCAACTACGTTCACGCCAAGAAGGTGATGTACAACAGTCCCGCTGATTGGGACGCGCTGATGACCAAGCTGGTGGCCGTGACCTGCGCCTATTCGGCAGAGCAGGTGCGCGCCGGGGCGGACGCCATTCAGATTTTCGATAGCTGGGTCGGCTGCCTTAGCGTTGAGGACTACCGCCGCTATGTCTTGCCGCACGTCACCGGCATGGTGAAGCAGTTGCAGAAGAGCGGCGTGCCCGTCATTTATTTTGGCACTGATAGCGCGACCCTGCTGCCTTCGATGAAAGAAACCGGTGCGGATGTGATTGGCCTCGACTGGCGCATTCCGCTCGACGAGGGATGGCAGCGCATCGAGCATCGCGCCGCCGTCCAGGGCAATCTCGATCCAGTTCTATTATTCGCCAGCTGGAATGAGCTCAAAGCGCGGGCCGAAGATATCCTCGACCGCGCAGCCGGATCTCCTGGACACATCTTTAATCTCGGTCACGGCATCTTGCCGGAAACGCCGGTCGACAACGTCAAGAATCTCGCCCGGCTGGTTCAGGAATATTCCCCCGCCTCCGGTTCCCGCGGAACATCCTCAGCAGGTTCAAAGCACAGCGGCCGGAAACCTTAGTCGATGAAGCGCGTCGCCATCATCGGTGGAGGCATCTCTGGGCTTTCCGCCGCTTTCGAACTCGAGCAGCAGCGCCAGGCCGGCGCCAAAATCGAATACGTTCTCTACGAAGCGTCCCCGAATCTGGGCGGAGTCCTGCGTACCGAGCGCGTCGACGGATGCCTGGTCGAAGCTGGGCCCGATTCGTTCGTCACCGAAAAGCCGTGGGCAACCGATCTCTGCCGCGCTCTCGGCTTGGGCGACCAACTCATCGGCTCCAATGATGCCGATCGCAAAACCTACATTCTGACGAAGGGCCGGCTCGTCGAAATGCCCGACGGACTCATGTTCCTCGTTCCAACCAAGATCCTCCCCACCGGTCTGTCGCCGCTATTTTCCTGGAAAACAAAGCTGCGAATGGCGCAGGAGCTGTTTCATCCTCCCCGCGCCGTAAATCACGACGAATCGGTGGCCGATTTCGTTACCCGTCATTACGGCAGCGAGATGGTGGATCGCCTCGCCGATCCGTTGCTTTCTGGAGTTTATGGCGGCGAAGCCGCGAATTTGAGCGTTCGTGCGGTCCTGCCCCGCTTTGCCGAGATGGAGCGCACCCACGGCAGTCTTGGAAAGGCTATGCTGGACGCCCGCAAGAAGATGGCGGCTGCACCACACAAAGCTCCTCCCCCGTTGTTTACTTCTCTTAAGAACGGTATGCAGCACCTGGCGGAAAGCGTCGTCGCGCGGCTGCCCGCGTCCGCGCTTCTAACCGACGCCCCCGTGCGAGTCGTTCAGCCGCAACCTGAGGCTGGTGGCTGGCTGGTTTCGGCGGGATTGCAGTCCGATCAGTTCGATGGCGTGATCGTGGCCCTGCCCGGCGCCGCCGCTGCGAGCGTGCTTAGCATGGCGAGCCCCGAACTTTCCTCCGAGCTGGGAGGTGTGCAGTACAGTTCGTCGATCACCGTCGGGCTGGGCTACGATCGTGACGTTCGCGACTCCTTGCCTCCGGGTTTCGGCTTTCTTGTGCCGCGAAGCGAGGGCAAGCGCCTGCTGGCCGCCACATTCGTGCACAATAAGTTTCCTCATCGTGCCCCGAACGATCGCGCGCTGTTGCGTTGTTTTTTTGCCGGAACGAACGCCGAGAATGTCTGGCCGCTAACCGACAATCAGATCGTCGAAATCGTCCTCGATGAACTGCAGGACATCCTCGGCCTTCGCGCCGATCCTCTGTTCTCTCGCGTCTACAAATGGAAGTCGGCCATGGCGCAATACGGGGTGGGACATCTCGAACGCCTCGAACGCATCGAAAGATTGCGTCAGCAATTGCCGGGACTCGCTCTGGCCGGGAATGCCTATCGCGGCATCGGCGTCCCGGATTGTGTGCGCTCGGGACGTGAAGCTGCGAGACAGTTGATTTAGGATTGGCTGCGGCAGAATTTAAGCGAAGATCTTAAGCCGCTGCAGGCCCCGCTAGCGATACTTCGTCTGCACCCGCAATTTCGTTCGTTGGCAACTTACCCGTGACAAGTGTTCCGTCGGAGCTCGATTCGATCTCGAGCGATCCCCCGAGCTGCCGCAATCTCTCCCGCATTCCCCGAATTCCTACACCCGGTGTGCCCGAGGTGGCCATCAATTCCTGCTTCTCAAGCGGAATGCCCCTTCCTTTGTCCTCAACCTGGACCAGCACCTCGTTCTTCCGCTGGCGTAAGCGAATCCTTGCCACGGGGCTTTCGGAATGCCGGTGAATATTCGTAAGCGATTCTTGCACGATCCTGAAAATCGCAGTTTCCAACTCACGCGGTAGCCTGCCAAAATCCTCCGGAAGGTCCAGATCCACCGTGATTTTGCTTCGCTGCGCAAATCCATCGAGATACCAGCGAAGCGCCGATGCTAAGCCCGCCTCGTCCAGCAGCGGAGGATGGAGCAGATGAGAAATCGTGCGTACTTCTGTGCTCATATCCCGAACCAGATTCTCACTATCAGTCAATGCGTTTGTCACCCTGGTCAATCGCTCCAGGTCGCTCTTGACGAGCGAGAGATTCATAGCCAGTGCAGCGAGAGTTTGTCCCACGCTGTCATGCAGTTCGCGCGCGATCCGCCGCCTCTCGTCATCCTGGAGCTGCATCAATCGAGCGGACAGCTCCCGCAGGTTTCTATTCAGGACGGCTAACTCCTCAGTTCGCTCCTGCACCCGCATCTCGAGCTCCTCTTGAGCTTTGAGCAATGCGGCATTCTGCCGTCGGCGCGTCTCTCCCATCGCGATGACCAGAACGGACCCAGCGAACAGGGCCGCGATCCCCAACCAGTCGCGCCGGGACGCGTCCGACAGTTGGTGAATTGGAAACCCCAAGATTGCATCGGCGAGGCAAATCAAAGTACTCAGGATAGATGGCACAACCCCGCAGTACCACGCCGAAAAGACCACCGCCATCAAGAGCAAGATGAAAGAAGCGCTATCGCTGGGCAGGTGCGCAAGACGGATCAGAAGCGAGGCCGCTACCGGCACGACGACGGCGAGGATATAGCTTAACGAGCGGTTTTCTGAGATCCGTGAGGAAAGCGAATTGTGAATCCTCATAAAACCCACGCCGGGCTCAGCGCCCGGAAAATCTGAGGTGACTGATTCAGCCTGCCACAGAGCAGAACTGCAGAATCAAAAGTAGGCCAGCGTTGCCTTTATGATAGCAGGATAAAAAAACAGGACAAAATAGAAAGTGCGCCGGTGAGGACGCTTTATTTTGTTGCATTTAGCTGCAGAACTTGCGGCCTCTGGGGATCACCTATTGCATGGGTCCACGGACCGGAGAGCTATGTCTAGGGCCGCTCCCGGATAGCTCACTCCAAACACCACCCAAACCAATGCAATCACGAGGAAGCAGAGTATGCTCCCCTCTGGGCCCACGGCGCCGCCGCTAATCCAGTCGGGCCCGCGCAAGGCCGAGCCGAGCAAATGGCCTGGAAATACCGTGCCGCTGTCCGGAACCGAATAGAAAAATGTCTCGCCCCAGTCCCATGCTGCATGAAATCCGACCGCGAACCAGAGGTTGCCCGTCCGTCGCAACGTAAAACAGAGGAATAAACCAATGAACATCGCGGCGAAGATGCCAGGCCAGCTTTCTCCGCCGTTTCTCAGGTGGAATAATCCAAACGCGACGGAAAGCAGCAGCGCCGCCGGCCAGAAGCTGACCCCGCGGGCCAATGTGAACAGCGCGTATCCCCGCACCCAGAACTCTTCGTACAGTCCCACCAACAGGAACATCACTGCCCAGAATCCGGCGAACCGAATCAGCCGTGGCCCGTGCACGGCCAGGTGTCCGAAGGAGAAGTCGTGCAGGCTGTAGAGGCTCATCATCAACAGCGTGATCGCAGAGAATCCCCAAAGCGTGCCAATCCAGAACCGCGCTCCGAACATTTGCCGTAAAGGCAGTCCGTATGAACTCCAGGGCCTCGATTCGATTCTCGCCAGCACGAGTGAGGGAATGAGCGCCGCCATGAAATCGCAAAGCTCCTCCAGCATCATGGACCATAGGCCGCTTGCGCCCAAGTCATGCGACGACACTAACCCTACGAACACTGACTGCAAAATGAAAAAGCTGAGCCCATAAAAGAGAAGTCCCCAGCCGGGGCGAAGCCCATCCGAACCGAAAAACAACGTGCGTCCATAAGATGGTTCGGTTGCGGTCGCAAAAGCGACACCCTGTTGAGCCGCCGGCAAGTTCGCATCGGTTGGCTCGCCGGTCCTGGTTTCCTGATCCGTCATTCGCCGATTTCCTGTAACCGCCTCCGCCATGGTAAAACACTCGGCTCGGGTCTATGCGCCCATATTTCACACGTGAACGCTTTGGACGTCCGCAATTCCTAGCCGCACTCTTGCTCCTCGCCTTCCTCGCGCAGGCGCTTTGGCTCGTCCGCATGGAACTGTCAATCAAAGACACATCGCCGTTCAGCGGGTCGGAAGCCGTCCGCATCACCGCCGGATGGCGCCAGTGGCACGGTCAGGGAATTGCCGGCGCTCCCTACCCATCCGCCGACAACAGTTGGATGAGCGACATCTCGGACTCGGGCTTCGATACCGAACACTCCCCTTTACTTTCCGTCGCGACCGCGGCTCCGCTCCTCATATGGCCTGAGCGTTGGTTGAATGATGACTCTTCGAATTACTGGCGTTGGCTGCCCCGGCTTCCATTTCTCGCCTGCGGCTTGTTTCTCGGAGCCTCGCTGTGGTACGTCGCTCGCCGCCTGTGCGGCAACACCGGCGGCTTCATTGCCTTGACGCTGTACTGTTTCTCCCCCTCGCTGATCCAGGCAAGCGCCGCCTGGCATGCTGAGCCCGAGATCATTGCTGCCTGGGGAACCTTCGGGACAATCTTCACTGCCATCGCCGTCGCGCATACGCTCTATGCCCCGCGCGAAGTCGTATTGTGGAATTGGCGGCGCATCGTGCTCCTCGGAGTCGCGTTGGCCATCTCCATCGGAGCGCAGTTTTCGCTGGTCGTTGTCGTTCCCTTGGCCCTCGGATTCCTGCTATACGTCGCACCTGTCCGCCGCCGAGCCGGATTCGTCATCTGGGCCGCGTCCTGCGTCGTAGCCGCGATTCTGCTCTTCTCGATCTATTTCTTTCACCTTCACGCGTTCGTGCAAAGCATGAAACAAGCCGCATTCTGGGGCGCGACGTGGCGAGGATTTACGTTCCTCAGCGTGTATAAGCAGGTCGCCTCGCAAGTGATCCGCGCCTGCCCGGTACTCCTGCTGCTCCTTCCGTTTGCGGGCATCACGTATTTCGCATGGCCGCGCACCCGTTATTTCGGCAACACCGCTCCGCTGCTGATGGCGGTATTGTTCCTCTTACTGGCGATCGGGCACCCGCACGTCGCGGGCGAGGGATTCCTCATTTCCGCGATCCCCTTCATCTTTTTGTTTGTCTCCGGAGTATTTGCGGATCTGCTGGAGACGAAGCATCGCCCCCTGATTTCGGCGTGCGTGCTCGCGCTTTTGTTGACTTACGTTGTGCGAACACTCTTTGCCCTGGCGCAGGTTCAGCAAGGCTGATAATGCGCCACTGGGCTACGAAGTCGCAAGGCTGCGACTTTGCTCGAGCTGCTGAGACAGAAAATCCAGGTACTGCTCCATGCCCTCGCCCGTCTTGGCCGACAGACGAAAAATCCGCATGCCCGGCCGCACCGATTCAATGCTCTTTCGCGCCGCTTCCCAATCGAATTCCACTGCCGCCGCCAACTCGTTCTTCGTAATGACGGCAACGTCGGCGCTGTTAAAGATCGTCGGATACTTCAGCGGCTTATCCTCCCCTTCCGTAACCGACATCAATACCAGCCGAAGACTCTCGCCCAGATCGTAGGATGAAGGACAAACCAGGTTCCCGACATTCTCGATAAACAGGAAATCCAGCTGCCCCAGATTCCACTCCTGGAGCGCATTCTGTACCATTGTCGCCTCCAGATGGCAGAGCGTCCCGGTCGTAATCTGCTTCACCGGAGCCTTGCTGCGCGCCAGGCGGACTGCGTCATTTTCCGTGGCGAGATCGCCCACCAGCGCCGCTACCCGATAGCGAGGCTGCAGTTGCGTGAGTGTCCTCTCCAGGAACATGGTCTTGCCCGAGCCAGGACTCGACACCAGGCTCACCACGAACACGCCGGAGGCTCGAAATTGCTCGCGGAGCGAGCGCGCGATCACGTCATTTTGCTTCAACACATTTCGCCGCACTTCCACCAGCCGCGGTTCGCTCATTCCTCCACCTCCAACGCGAATACTTCCAACTCCTTGCCCTCGCGGATATCCATCGTCGGAACGCCGCACTCGGGGCAAACAAACGATTGCACCGAAGGCAGCACTCGCCGTTCCTTGCACTGAGCACAGAAGATCGTCAC
>Ga0070731_10005545_pt1 | contig 10366 bp, 9 predicted proteins | sample Coa_R1_2_FD_66448 | JGI IMG/M metagenome (GOLD analysis project Ga0070731, IMG submission 66448) | Surface soil microbial communities from Centralia Pennsylvania, which are recovering from an underground coalmine fire - Coalmine... | ecosystem: Environmental > Terrestrial > Soil > Unclassified ... | reverse complement strand
CCCACGGGTTGAAAGAGCGGCTGACGTGCGCGGCCATCTGAATCTGCGGCGAGCGATGCCGCTGGTGGCCGCCTGGGCCGCGTCCAGCGCGCTGCTCGTCGCCTGCGGCGGGCACAGCGCGAGCGCCACAAGCGTGAGCGCGCAGACGTCGGCGGCCGTGCCGGCCACAGTTCCGGGCAGCGACTGGACGCGCTTTGGCTTCGACGCCCAGCGCAGCGGCGTGGGGCCTCCTGACACCGGCATAGGTGCCGGCGACCTGGGCGCGCTCCGGACGCGAGTGGTGCATATCGACGGGACGGCTGACTCCTCGGCGATCGAACTGCACGGGGTCGTGGTCGCGGGCCGGGCCAGAGACGTGGTCATCCTCACGACCACCTACGGCCGGACGATCGCGATCGACCCCGGCACCGGAGCCAAGCTGTGGGAGTACGCGCCGGGTGACATCGGCAGCTATGAAGGGACGAGCCAGATCACCACCGCCACCCCCGTGGCCGATCCGGATCGCCGCTACGTGTACGCCGCCACCCCGAACGGCCGCATTCACAAGCTGCTCGTGGCCACCGGAGGTGAGGTCCACTCCGGGCGCTGGCCGGTCGCGGTCACGGCCGACGCCAGCCACGAGAAGATCGCCTCGGCGCTCAATCTCCACGGCCCCTGGGTGATCGTGACGACCGGCGGATACGTCGGCGACGCGCCGACCTACGAGGGTCATGTCGTGGCCATAAGCCGGTCAAGCGGCAGTATCGCCGGAGTCTGGAACGCCGAGTGCTCGAACCGGCATCGCCTCCTCGTCCCCCCGCGCTCGTGCCGGGCCGACACCTCATTCGGCGGGTCCGCGATCTGGGCTCGCGCCGGAGCCGTGGTCGAGCCCGGCAGCGGCAGGCTGCTCGTGGCCACCGGCAACGGCCCGTTCAACGGCTCGACCGACTGGGGCGACAGCGTCCTCGAGCTCTCCCCCGACGCCCGGCGCCTGCTCCACAACTGGACGCCGCGCGACCAGGCGCAGCTCGACGCCAACGACAGCGACCTGGGTAGCACGGCCCCGGCGCTGCTCCCGAGGACTCACGGCTATCGCCTCGCCGTTCAGGGCGGCAAGGATGGCCTGCTCCATCTGCTGAACCTGGCTCGGTTGGACGGACGCCGCTCCGGCGCCGGGCGGCGGCTCGGAGGAGAGCTTCAGAACATCAGCGCTCCGGGGGGTGGGCAGGTCATGACCGCCCCGGCCGTGTGGTCGGCGGCCGGGCGGATCCACGTCTTCGTCGCCGATGGCTCCGGAACCGCGGCGTATGTGCTGAAGGGAGCGCGCCTGCCCCGGCTGCGGATCCTCTGGAGCAACGGGACCGCGGGTACCAGCCCCATCGTGGCGGGCGGTCTGCTCTACGTCTACGACGAACAGTCGGGGTCGCTGAAGGTCTACAACCCGGCGAACGGGCGTCTGCTGGCCGCGCTGCCCGCCGCTCAGGGGCACTGGAACAGTCCGATTGTCGCCGGCGGGCGGATCATCCTGCCCACCGGGAACGCCAACGATCACGCCACGCGCGGTGAGCTCTTCATCTACCACCTGCCAGGCAGCTGACCGGGTCGGATCGCCGTAGCCGCGGCTGATAGGGTCGCCTGGGCGCAGGGGCCAGGTCCGAGAGGGAGGAGGTGATGCGAGAGATGTCGAGAGGCGATACCACGATCACGCGCCGCGACGCTCTACGCGGGCTCGGGGTGGCAGGGCTGGCCGCGATGGCCGGGAGCGGGGTGGACGAGCTGATGGCGCGGGCGGCCGCCGCGGCGCCTCGGCGGGGATCGCTCAAGGACATCGACCACGTGGTGATCCTGATCCAGGAGAACCGTTCCTTCGATCACTACTTCGGGACGCTGTCAGGAGTGCGCGGGTTCGACGACCGCCGCGGGCGCCACGCGTTCTTTCAGCGCGACTCCTCAGGCCGGACGATCCACCCCTTCCACCTGCCCCAGGCGTGCCTGCCTGACCTGACGCACGCGTGGGGGGCGCAGCATCGGGCGTGGAACCACGGGCGCATGGATCGCTTCGTGAAGGTCCACGAGGCGGCCGACCAACCGGGCGTCGGCCCGCAGACGATGGGCTACTACTCGCGCGCGGATCTCGGCTTCTACTACGCGCTGGCCGACGCGTTCACGATCTGCGACGGCTATCACTGCTCAGTCATCGGCCCCACCGACCCCAACCGCCTGATGTCGATGTCGGCCTCGATCGACCCGCACGGCAGGCACGGAGGGCCGTTGGTCCGCACCCTGGTCTCCACCCGCGTGAGCACCTACGGCACCTTCAGATGGGCGACGATGCCCGAGCAGCTCGAGGCGCACCGGATCAGCTGGAAGGTGTACGCCTCCCCGCCAACCGGCGTGCTGGACAACGTCCTGCCCTACTTCAGGAAGTTCGCCCCGGGGGCGAAGCTGGCGCACCGCGCGCTCAAGCCGACCTACCCGCAGGACTTCCTGGCCGATCTGGCCGACGGCAGCCTGCCGCACGTGTCGTGGATCCTGCCGTCGGTTCTCCAGAGCGAGCATCCGGGTTACTCGACCGCGGCCGCCGGTGAAGTGGCCGCGCGCCAGATCCTCGAGGCGCTGGTCGCCCACCCCGGGATCTGGCGGCGAACCGCGCTCTTCATCACCTGGGACGAGAACGGTGGCTTCTTCGACCACGTGGCGCCCCCGACGCCTCCCCGGGGGACGAAGGACGAGTTTCTGACCGTCGGCCAACTGCCGGCCGGCGCCGATGGGATCCGCGGCCCGATCGGGCTCGGCTTCCGGGTCCCGATGCTCGTCGTCTCGCCCTTCTCCCGCGGAGGTTTCGTGTGTTCGGAGACCTTCGATCACACCTCGACCCTGCGTTTCCTTGAGACCCGGTTCGGCGTCGAGGTCCCGAACCTGAGCGCGTGGCGGCGCGGCGTCACCGGCGATCTGACCGCCGCGTTCAACTTCGCCGCGCGCCCGCGGGATGGCGCCGTCCAGCTACCGGTGCCCGCGGCGGCGGACACGAGCTGCCCCGCGCCGCAGCCGGTCCCCGTGCCGGCCGAGCCCTTCCCCAAGCAGGAGCGGGGGAGGCGCCGGCGACCCAGCGGCTTACGCTAGCCGCCCCCGCCGCCGCCGTCCGGGTGTTTTCCAACCTGCCTGACGCGAAAAGCGAACTCTCATGCAGTCCGGGGCCGCGGAGTGGGTAGTGCTCCTCGTAAACCCCACGAGAGCGAAGGAAGCGAAGACACATGACCGTCACGATCATCATCTGCGCGATTCTCGGAGTGGCCATCGTCACCGCGGTGCTGACTCACTTCGGATGGAGCATCTCTACCCAGCACCGTGACCATGGCGTCGAGGCCGGGGGATCGCTGCACAGGCGCTGGATTTGGTCACGCCGGCGCCCGCCGAGCCACGCGGGCCCGGTCAATCCGGACGCGATTCCCCGGGATTCGATCTCCGGGCAGCCGTCGAACCTGTCGGCCGGGATTACCGAGGACCAAGGCTGAGAGCGGGCTGGGGAGACTCAGCGAGCCGCCTGTCGCCGGGTCAGCGGCAGCACGAACCAGACGCTGGTGAACACGATCGCCGCGGCGATCGTCGTGACGATCGCGGTCGTCTGACCGAACATGTAGTGCGTCACGAGGGCGATGGCACAGGTCATCGCTGCGGCCAACACGACGAGCCCGGCGATGGTCAAGCGATTGCCGCTCTGCACGACGTCGTACTTACGGCCCTGGCGGAACTCGAGCCGGTGCATGATCGTCGGGGCGATGAGGAGAATCGAGGCCACCAGCGTCAGGAGCAGGGCGGCAAAGTACAGCCGGCGCTCGAACTCGCTCGTGTGGCCGAAGCGGGCGTTGAACGGGGCCACGAGCAGGAACCCGAACAGGACCTGGACGCCGGGGAGCGCCACCCGCAGCTCGCCCATGAGCTCGGTCAGGTTGCGGTCGTAGCGCTCGAGCTCGGTCTCGTCCCGGCCCGAAGCCCCAGGTTCATGAGTCATCGGGGGCGATTCTCTCACCCCAGGAAGGTTCGACGGCCATCGAACAATGCTATAATTCGACGTGCATCGAACCTTGTCTAGAACAGCGGAGACAGAACTGAACAGCTTTGAAACCCATCGCGACGGAACCCCCCGGGTCCGAGGCGATCACGAATCCAACACTAGCGAGGCCCAGCGGAGCCGGCGGATCCGGGCCCCGAAGGGAAATGCCCGGCAGAATCGGCGCCGCAACACCCATGCCGCCGAGCGTCTGCAGGCGGGAGCTGACCTCCATCTCTCGAGCGGAACCCCGGAGGCGCTTGAGCTCTTCCTGCGCCGGGCCCGCGTCCATCCGCTGCTCACGGCGGCCGAGGAGATCGAGCTCGCTAAGCGGATCGAGCGGGGCGACCTCGAGGCCAAGGAGCGGATGATCAACTCCAACCTGCGACTGGTGGTTTCGCAGGCGCGGCGCTACCAGGGCCATGGCCTGTCGATGGAGGATCTGGTCCAGGAAGGGATGCTGGGCCTGATCCGCGCGGTCGAGAAGTTCGACTGGCGGCGGGGCTTCAAGTTCTCAACCTATGGAACCCTGTGGATCCGCCAGGCGATCCAGCGCGGCCTGCAGAACCACGGCCGGACGATTCGCGTGCCGGTGCATGTGGCTCAGCGGCAGGTCAAGGTGCGCAAGCTCGAGTCCGAGCTCAGCGCGAAGCTCCAGCGCGAGCCCACGGACGAGGAGATCGCCGCCGTGGCCGAGTTGCCCATCGACGAGGTGATGGAGCTCCGGGAGCTCAACCGGGCGATGACGAGCCTCGACCAGCCTGTGGGGGACGATGGCGAGACCGCCTTCGGAGAGCTCCTGGCCAGCGAAGCTCCGGAACCGGCTGAGCAGGTCATGGATTCAGACCGCGACCGCCGCGTCGAGGCGCTCGTGCGCCAGCTCCCCGAGGACGAGCGGAACGTCATTCGCCTTCGCTTCGGGCTCGACGGGGACGAGCCACGGACGCCGCGGCAGACCGGCTCAGAACTCGGAATCACCACCGAGCGGGCGCGTCAGCTCGAGGCCAGAGGCCTGGAGAGACTGGCCGGAAGCCCGGAGTTGGAGGCTCTTCGCTCGGCGGCGTAGGGGACGTAAGCTCCCCGCCAGTGGGGATTCCCCGGTTTACGTTGGTTGATATCGCGCCCGGCCGGGCGGCGCAGAAGCAGCTGCCGCCCGGCCTCGCGCTCCGATGAGCGACTCGTCGGCCACCGCGGGCTCGTTCAGCGGTCGCACGGCCTGGGCCCGGAACCTCGAGGAGCCGGTACGCCTGTTCCTGCGGACCGAGACCGGTGGCGCCGCGATCCTCCTCGCCGCAAGTGTGGCGGCGCTGATCTGGGTGAATGTCGCCGCCGTGTCGTATGCCCGGGTGTGGAACACGACCCTGAGCGTGCGGATCGGGGGCGGCGGAGTTTCCGAGAGCCTCCGGCTCTGGGTCAACAACGGCCTGATGGCGTTCTTCTTTCTCGCCGTGGGCCTCGAGGCCCGGCGCGAATTCGACCTCGGCGAGCTGCGTGACCGGCGGCGCATGGTCCTGCCGGCGGCGGCGGCGCTGGGCGGGATGGCGCTGCCGATCGCGATCTACCTCGCCTTCAACGCGGGCCGGAGCTCGGCCCACGGCTGGGGGACCACGATGTCGACCGACACGGCGTTCGCGCTCGGCATGCTGGCCCTGGTCGGGAGACGCTTTCCGCAGAGCCTGCGCACCTTCATCCTCACCGTTGCCGTGGCCGACGACCTGGTGAGCTTCGTCGTGATCGCCACCGTCTACACGCACGCCATCCATGTTGCAGGGCTGTTGGCGGGGATCGGGGTGCTTGGCCTCGTGATCGTGGTACGCCTGCGCCGCGTACGCAACGGAATCGTCTACTTCATGCTCGGTCTGGTGGCGTGGGTGGCGTTTCTCAAGTCGGGCGTCGACCCGGTCATCGTCGGAGTCGTAATGGGGCTGCTGTCGATCGCCTATCCGGCCGGCCGCGCCGACCTCGAGCGGGCCACCGACCTGTTTCGGCTTTTCCGTGAGCAGCCGACCTCGGCGGCCGCGCAGAGCGTGCGTGAGGGGGTGCGCACGGCGATCTCCCCCAACGAGCGCCTCCAGCAGATCTTCCATCCGGTGTCCAGCTACGTGATCGTGCCCCTATTCGCGCTGGCCAACGCAGGCATCGCCATCACCGGCCACTTCCTGGGCCTGGCCTATGCCTCGCCGATCGCGCTCGGCATCATCGTCGGCTATGTCCTCGGCAAGCCGGTCGGGATCACCGGCACAACCTGGCTCCTCACGCGTCTGAGCCGGGGGCGGATCAGGCCGCCGGTGGGCTGGGCCTCGGTGCTCGGCGGCGCGTCGATCGCCGGGATCGGGTTCACCGTCTCGATCCTGATCGCGACGCTCGCCTTCACCGGGGTCGAGCTCCAGGAGGCAAAGCTCGGCGTCCTGACCGCCGCCGCGGCCGCATCGCTGCTGACGTTGATCGTCTCGCGGGTCACGGCGCTGCTCCCGCGAGGCCTGCGGCTGCGGGCGCTGGTGGGCAAGCCGCAGACGATCGTGGACCTGGCGACGGCCGTCGACCCCAAACGCGATCACATCCGGGGGCCGCTGGATGCCCCGGTGACCCTGGTCGAGTACGGCGATTTCGAGTGCCCGTTCTGCGGGCGCGCGGAGGGCATCGTGCGGGAGCTGCTGGCTGACTTTGGCGATCTGCGCTATGTCTGGCGCCATCTGCCCTTGAACGACGTCCACGGCCACGCCCAACTCGCCGCCGAGGCCAGCGAGGCCGCCGCCGACCAGGGACGGTTCTGGGAGATGTACGACACGCTGCTCTCCCACCAGGACGCGCTCGCGGTTCGCGACCTGGTCCGCTACGCCGCGGAGCTCGGGCTGGATGGCGAGCGGTTTCGCGACTATCTGCGCAAGGGCAAGGGAGCGGGCCGCATCGCCGAGGACGTCGAGTCGGCCGACGCCAGCAACGTCTCCGGAACCCCCACCTTCTTCATCAACGGTCGGCGCCACTACGGAGCCTACGACGTGGCGACGCTGTCGCAGGCGGTCCGAGCGGCAAGAGCGCGGGTCGCGGCCGGGGCCTGAGGAGAGGCGAGATCATTCTTCATGAACCCTGTGTCTAGCTCCGCCCTACCGGGGTACGATTGAGACGTGGGATTAATCGCCTACCTGATAATCCTCTTCTTCGTCGGCCTGATCGTGGGTGCCCTCGCGCGCCTTCTGCTGCCCGGTCCTGACCCCATGAGCATCCCGATGACGGCGCTTGTCGGCGTCTGCGGCACGTTCAGCGCCGGCCTCTTCTCGTGGTACGTCCTGCATCGCCATGGCGCGGGCATCCTGCTCTCGGTCCTGTTCTCGATGCTCGTGGTCTGGATCTACCGCCGCTCGCATCGCGGGGGCGTCGCCGGCCGCGGCGGACCCTGGGGAGGCCGCGGCGGCCCGTGGGGCGGGCGCGGCCGGTTCTAAGACCCCGCCTACGAGGGCTTCTCGGCGTGCCCGCCGAACTGCTTGCGCATTGCGGAGAGGACGCGGTTTCCGAAGTCGTCCAGCCCGCGTGAACTGAAACGGGAGTAGAGCGCGGTCGTGAGGACGGGTGCCGGGACACCCTCCTCGATGGCTGCCGTCGAGGTCCACCGACCCTCGCCGGAGTCCGACACCCGGCCTGAGAACTCGCCGAGGTCGGGCGACTCGAACAGTGACTCAGCGGTCAGATCGAGGAGCCAGGACGCGATCACGCTTCCGCGGCGCCACACCTCGGTCACCTCGGCGGTGTCGATGTCGTATCGGTAGTACTCGGGATGCTCGAGCGGAGCCGTCTCGGCGTCGGACTCCTGCTGGCGGTTGCCCACGTCGGCGTTGTGGAGGATGTTCAAGCCCTCGGCGTAGGCGGCCATGATCCCGTACTCGATCCCGTTGTGGACCATCTTCACGAAGTGCCCGGCCCCGTTGGGTCCGCAGTGGAGAAATCCTGTTTCTGCAGGGCTCGGATCCCCTGAGCGGCCAGGCGTCCTAGGCGCGGCCTCGACGCCGGGCGCGATCGAGCCGAACAGCGGGTACAGCCGCTGCACGACGTCGTCCTCGCCGCCGATCATCAGACAGAAGCCGCGCTCGAGCCCGTAGACACCGCCACTGGTGCCGCAGTCGACATGGTGGATTCCGCTCTCGGCGAGCTCGGCGGCATGGCGGATGTCGTCGCGGTAGTGGGTGTTGCCGCCGTCGATGATCACATCCCCGGCCTCGAACACCTGAGCGAGGTCACCAATCACCTGGTCGGTGATCTGGCCCGCCGGGACCATGATCCATGCGGTGCGGGGCTTGTCGAGCCTGGACGCGAACTCCTCGAGCGACCTGGCTCCGGTCACGCCCTCGCCCTCGAGCGCGGCGACGGAGTCGGCGTTGTGGTCGTAGCCAACGCAACGGTGCCCGTCGGCCATCAGCCGCCGAACGATGCCGGCGCCCATCCGGCCGAGTCCGACCATGCCCAGCTGCATCGGGGTGTCTGTCGCCATCCATCCACTTCCTCGCGTCAGGGGGTTATCGATCAGCACCGTATCCTGTGCGCCGATGCTGGGCCTACCCGAGGGGGTGACCGCCTGTCTATTCGACCTGGACGGGGTGCTTACCCAAACCGCCAAGGTTCACGCCCAGGCGTGGAAGTCGATGTTCGACGACTTCCTCAAGGGCTGGTCTTCCGAGCACGGGCAGGAGTTCGTGCCCTTCGACGCCCACAGCGACTACGACGAGTACGTCGATGGCAAGCCCCGTTATGAAGGCGTCCGCGCGTTTCTGGACTCCCGCAAGATCGAGCTGCCGCAGGGGACCCCGCAGGACCCGCCGAGCGCGCAGACGATCGACGGTCTGGGCAACCGCAAGAACGAGCTCGTGCTGAAGTTGATCCACGACAACGGGGTCGAGCCGTATGAGGGCTCGGTGCGCTACGTCAAGGCGGCGATCGACGCCGGGCTGCGCCGTGCCGTCGTCTCATCGAGCACGAACTGCCGGGACGTCCTCAAAGCGGCCGGGATCTACGAGCTGTTCGAGACGATCATCGACGGCGTGGTCGCCGACCGCGAGCAGCTGAGTGGAAAGCCGGCGCCCGACACATTCCTGGCCGGAGCCCGGGCGCTCGGGGTCGAGCCGAGCGCGGCCTGCGTCTACGAGGACGCGCTGGCCGGAGTGGAGGCGGGGCGAGCCGGGAACTTCGGCTTCGTGGTCGGCGTTGACCGGGTGGGTCAGGCCGCGGCCCTGAAGGAGCACGGCGCCGACATCGTCGTCAAGGACCTCGCCGAGCTGCTCTAGTGGCCCTCCAGCACCCTGCCTTTCCGGTCGAGCCATGGGCGGTCCGCGAGACGCAGCTGGACATCGGGCGTCTGGCCCAGTCCGAGTCGGTATTCGCGCTCTCGAACGGGCATCTGGGACTGCGTGGGAACCTCGACGAGGGTGAGCCCCACGGCCTCCCGGGCACCTACCTGAACGGGTTCTACGAGAAGCGCCCACTGCCCTACGCGGAGGCGGCCTACGGGGACCCGGAGTCGAGCCAGACCGTGGTCAACGTGACCAACGGAAAGATCATCCGTCTACTCGTCGAGGACCAGCCGTTCGACGTTCGCTACGGCGAGTTGCGAAGCCATGAGCGCGTTCTCGATCTGCGGGCGGGGGTACTGGAGCGCAGGGCGGAGTGGTGTTCGCCGACCGGGCGCGAGGTGCGCGTCTCCTCGACGCGGCTCGTGTCCTTCAGCCAGCGGGCCATCGCGGCCATCCTCTATGAGGTCGAGCCGCTCGACGCGGAGGCGACGGTCGTCGTCCAGTCCGAGCTCGTGGCCAACGAGTCGCTGCCCACCAGCGGAACGGATCCGCGTGTCTCGGCGGTCCTGAAGGCCCCGCTCGAGTCACGCGACCACGCGTCAGCGGGCCTGCGGGCGCTCCTCGTCCACACGACCAAGGCGAGCGGGCTCACGATGGCGGTGGCGATGGACCACGTGATCGAGTGTGACGCGCAGCGGGACGTCTCGGTGGAGGACTTCGACGACATCGCGCGCATGACGGTGGCGACCAGCGTCGCCCCGGGCCAGCCGCTGCGGGTGATCAAGTTCGTCGCCTACGGGTGGTCGCAGAAGCGCTCGGTGGAAGCCGTCCGAGACCAGGTCGCCGCCGCCCTGGCCGGCGCCAAGCGCGCCGGATGGGAGGGGCTCGCGGCGGACCAGCGCACGTACCTGGACGACTACTGGGAGCGGGCGGACATCGAGATCCACGGCGATCCCGAGCTGCAACAGGCGGTGCGGTTCGCCATGTTCCACACACTCCAGGCCGGCGCCCGGGGCGAGCGCAGGGCGATCCCGGCCAAAGGCCTGACCGGCTCAGG
>Ga0070731_10005544_pt1 | contig 10367 bp, 5 predicted proteins | sample Coa_R1_2_FD_66448 | JGI IMG/M metagenome (GOLD analysis project Ga0070731, IMG submission 66448) | Surface soil microbial communities from Centralia Pennsylvania, which are recovering from an underground coalmine fire - Coalmine... | ecosystem: Environmental > Terrestrial > Soil > Unclassified ... | reverse complement strand
GCGGTGGTAATTTTCGAAGGTTGCCAGATTCCTGTTCTGGGATCCATCGCGTCTGGTGCTAACGGTTTCAGTGGAACGAGGTAAGACCGCGTCGCTGTCGCCGACCCGCACGCGGCCGTACACGGTGGTCTCTTGTAGGGCGGCTATTTTCATGGCCTGCGGCGTCTGGTCGGTGTGCACGCGTACTTGACGTAGCTCCAACGTGTCCCGGTCAAACCAGATCGACCCCGAGTAAGGTGCGAGCCCGCGCCCGTCTCCGTCTGAAATGATGTAACGCGTTCGCTCAATTGGGACTTTGAAATTCACTTCCGCGCAGGGTGAGCCTGCGCAGTCGGCTTCCCCGATCGAACTGAATTCTGCGGCTGACGAGGTAAACAAGTCGCGAGTCAAGAGTGCATAACTCCCAGTCGAAATCATTCCAGGGATGCCGACCAGCTTCTCAAGGCCGAACTCGAAGCGATTGTCGCCAGGCCACGAGTACAGCTCTTGCCCGCCGGCGAAGGCGACTTCCAGGCGCAGCCGGTCGTTGACTTCGAAAGCTTGATTCTGCCGCTTTCGCGATAAGCGTTCCAGCGTGACCCGGCACGTGTAGTTGGGCAAATGACCAAGGTATTCGCGCATCTTTGCCTGAACCCAAGTCAGGGCATCCGAGGAAGTCTGCCCGAAGCCGGAGGGTTGGGTGCAGGCGAGAATCAGCACCTGAAAGAAGAAGCGTTTCCCCGACAAATGACCCGGGAAGTTCATAGACCGCTCCTCTCGGTTTATTGCGGCTTCTTGCCGGCGGGCAAGTCGCCCGCCGCCAGCAGAATGACTGGTACGGTGATTTGCGAGGCTGCGGATTTCATGGCCGAGACCTCCTGCTTGCGATTGGCACTAGTATACGCCTGATGACGGCTTGCGCACACCCGCGTGCGAAATCCGTGTGTCTATCGAAAGGAGCTGCAATTGCCACCAGAATTCTGGTTCCGGCGGCTAAATTTAGTGCGGCCGCAGTTCGTCGGGGTTGATCTGCATGGTGAATTCGCCGCGCACCGAATTGTTGTCGGTGTCGGTGACTTGTAGAGTGAAACTGAAGAGCCCGAAGCCGGCTGGAACTCCGCCGATCGATCCGTCCGAACCGAGCGTTAGACCCGGTGCCAGTGAACCAGAGACGATGGACCACGTGTACGGTGGAAGGCCCCCGGTTGCCAAAAAGGTGAAATGGTACCCCACGGCCACACAGCCAATCGAAAGGGAAGGCCCGTTCGTGATGGTGATTTCCATTGCCGTTGGAATCACCTTCAGCGAGGTAAAAGCCAGGCCATTGGCTCGAATTCCGAGCCCGAAGAGGGGCACGTCGGAGGTCAACGATACCGAACCGCGAGTCCCGGCAATGCCCGGGAACAGATCGCCCAACACCAGCGACTTGTGGCCGTTAGCCGGGACGTTATAAACCATCGTGGGGGCTGCGGGGCTGTGTCCCTTGTCGTCCAGAATCGACAGCATGACCGTGGCGGTCTGGTTGGCGGTGGGATTGGTCAGCGCGATGCCCGTCGAATATCCGGTGGTGTAATCGTACGGTACAAAAAGGTGCGTGCTGGCTGATCTGGTGAAGGGAACGGCGGCTTCGGAGTCCGGTTGCCCCGGTGTTTGGTGGGCAAAAATCGCCGTGCCGCCAATGGGTCCCGTGACCAAAAGTGAGCCCCAGCCCGTGGAGAGTTTGGCCGCAGTGCCGTTGCTCTTTATGATCCGGATTCCGCCGGGCTGAATCGTACCCGTCAAGCTGGATGTAGTGCCGTCGGCTCCCAGGGGCAGAGTCAAAGGATTCCCGCCGTCGCCTGCGAAACTCAGGGTGAAGTTCGACGCCTGCATGCCAGTATTCACCAATAGGAAGGTCATTCTCCACCCGCCGCCGTCGGCGACATGCGCGATGGTCTTGCTGCCCGATGGAACGTTCGCCAGCGCTTCGATGGACGTAAACGCCTTGCCGTTGGCCCGTATGCCCAGGCCAAAGAGGTTTATGGATGAAAAATGCACGACGCCGCGCTTCCCCTGCACGGCAGGAAAAGGGTCAGCAAGTACATCGGAGTAGTGGCCCAAGGGGGGAACAGATATCGTCTGCGCGGCGGGGATCGTCTTTCCGGAATCATCGAGAAGGGAAGTGGAAACCGCAGCTACCTGTTTTACCGGATTGGTTAAGGCGATACCGGTTGAGTAGCCGGGGGAGTAGTCAAAGGGTACGAACAGATCGTTGCCGCCAGTGGGTCCGAGGGGCACGGCAGCTTCCGAATCCCCTTGTCCCGTCGACTGCAAACCGAAAATGGCATTGCCATCGACAGTGTTTGGCGCGGTCAATTGCGCCCAGCCCGTTTGCAGGTCGGCGCCGGTGCCGGCGGACCGGATGAAGCGTGCCACGCCCGGCTGAATCACGCCGCCCAGATCGGCGGTTGTCCCGTCGGAACCAAGATCCAGAGCTAGCGCCTTGCCATTGTTATCCCAGAATTTCAGATCGAAGTTGGCTGCCTGGGTGCTGGTATTGACCAGGATGACCGTGGTCCTCCAGCCCGCTCCGTTGGCAATATGGGGGATGGTTCGGACGGGAGGATTGACGACGGCAGCGCGAATCAGAACGCGACGCGTCCAGTCATCCGCGTGCGCCACAAAAACCAGCGGCAGAGCCATGAGCCAAAGAGAGCAGGTCCAGCAAATGGGGGAAGTTCTATTCACACGTAGTCCTGAGGCCTTTCATCCGGAGCAGTGCCCACGGGTGATGAGTTGAATTATACGAAAAATGTCGCTGGCGTCGAGAGACGCCAGCGACATGAGTTAGGTAAGAGTTAACAGGTTTCCAGCGTTACCACTGGATACGGCCGCCCAATTGGACGAACCGTGGGAAGTTAGCCTGCCCGGTGATATTCGCAAAAGTACCGGAACTGACGTTAAGCGCGCCCGGACCGTTGAATCGGGGGGTGTTGGTGACGTTAACCGATTCAGCCCGGAACTGGAGTTTAATACGCTCTTTGATGCTGACGCTCTTGAAAACCGAGACGTCCCAATTGTTTTGCATGGGAGACCGCGCCCCGAGGGTGCGCGAGACGTTACCGAATGTGCCGCCTGGCGCGATCGAGAAAGCCGCGATATTCAGGTAGTCATTCAGCTTATCTTCAGGTCTACCCGAGACGTTCGGGTCGATACCGGTAGCATTGGGACGCTGTGCAGCGTCGCCGGCTGCGGCGTTGAGCGGGTTGATGGATTGGATCACCGACATCGGGAAGCCCGCTGCGATGGTCGCAATGGCGTTGAACTGCCAGCCGCCGATGACATAATCTGCCAGCCGGTTGCTGTTGAGGAATCGCTTGCCCTTGCCAAACGGCAGCTCGTAGGTCACCACCGCGACAAAACGGCGCGGGATGTTTTGAGTTGCCAGCGAGTATTCGCTGTTGTAGTCGTAGGCGTTCTGGACGTTGATACCCTGGCCGCCGCTGCTAAAGTTCGTGCCAGTGGCTGCCATGTCCAACGTTTTGGAGAGCGTCATGTGAGCGAGCAAGCTGAACCCGCTGCTGAAGCGTTTCTCCACCCGGAACACGATCGACTGATACCGGGCGTGCGCCTGATCGTTGCCGTGCATGGCGACGGACGCAAACTCCGGATAGGGCAACAACAGTTGGGCAAGGTTGACCGTCGGGTTACCGAAGAAACCCGGCGGGGTTGAGTACGGGCCCGTCAGGCCATAGTAAGGATTCGGTACCGAATTCAGCAAAGAGCTACCCAGGGTTGTGAAGTAGCTGGGGTTTAGCTGGTTCTGGTTCAAATCGAACGCGTTCTGGTTAAGGTGGCGCGAGAGTGAGCCGACAAACGCGATGCTGGCGTTGTAATTACCAGGAAGCGTCCGCTGCACGTCAACCGAATATTGGTGGACATAGCCGCCGGATTTCATATTGTTGTTCCAGAAATCAGCCGCCTGGCCAATATTGGTTTCGGTAGCATACAGATTGCCCACCGGCTTCAGCAAGCCGTTGGGGTAGGGGTTGCTCAAGGAACAACCGGCGCACGGGCTCAAGTTATCAGCAGTGCCGACATACGGAGTGGTCTGGTTGTAGCCGGGAGCTGTGATCGCACCGCCGTAGACGGGAGGCGCCCAAAAGAGGCCGTAGCCGCCGCGGACGGTGGTCTTTTCGTTGATCTTCCACGCCACGCCAATGCGCGGAGCGAAGCGCAGATAGTTGGGGTTACCGATATGCGTCGCATCGCCATTGATGCCCGCATACAGCAAGCCGCCTAGCGATTGCACGCCCGAACCGGCCGGAAGACTGGCTTGAATGGGGTTCACCAGGCTCCGGTCGAAACCAACGACCATCTGGTTATTGGCGTCTCTGGGTCCCTGCTCGAACTCATACCGCAAGCCCAAATTGAGGGTGAGATTTTGACTGAGGCGGTAGTCATCGTGAACGTAGTAGCCGTAGTACTTGAACTTGGTCTCAAAAGCCAGCTGTTTAGAGGTACTGCCGCTGGTCGGAGTGCCGAGTAGCAGGCTGGCCAGATCCGCTCCTGAGTTCGGGTTATTGATTGTGGGATTGGCGTTGGTAAACGTTCGGTCAAAGGCGAAATTGCCGGGACCGGCATCGCTGATGTTGGTCCAGTTGATCTGGCGGAATTGGAAGCCGGCCTTCAGATTGTGTTTGCCGACAAACTTCGACACGCTAGCCAGAAAATTCTTGGAGTTGGGAACGTTATGATTCGCGCCCAACGTGCCGAGACCGGTGTTTTCCTGCATACCGATGGTCGGGAACCCGGTGTCGACAATCGAGCTCTGGAAGGATGCCGGGAAGCCGAGAGCCGTGATCGGGAAGCCTTGTCCAATATAGGTCGATGTGTTGGGGAAGCGGTTGAAGCCGTAGCGAAGACTGATAACTGTCGTCGGGTTGGGCGTGATGGTCTGGTTGGTCGAGGTCGCGTCCGCATAGCGCAATAGCGCCCATGCGCCGGGCGAAGACGCCGTTCCCCACCAGTCGGCACCGACTTCCTTACTGCCGTAGTGCAGGTAAGAGAAGTTGGCTCGCCACCAGTTGGTGAACTGATGATCCACCTTGCCGGTGGCTTCGTTGGCGAAACCGTCGTGCAGGTTGTCGGAAACCGCATCATCCGGCTGGCCGTAGTACGACGGCGCCGTGGTCGGATTGTGGAAGAAGTTGGCAATCGCCTGTCCGACTGGGTTGATCCGGAATCCAGGAATCACGTTACCCGCAAAAGGCATGCGGCTGACAAACGCGCCGCTCGCGTCCTTCACGGTGGTCAAGGGGTCGTAAATGACTCTGAGCGAGCCATCGGCGTTGTGCGTCTGCGAGAAATCGCCCGTCTTTTCCAGTGCCGTGGGCACCGCGAGCGTATTGAACTGACCTGTGTTCTGGCGGTAACCTTCAAACACCAACCAGAAGAACGTCTTGTTCCGGCCATTATAGATGTGAGGAATCACAACCGGGCCGCCGATGGACCAGCCGAAATTCTTGTAAGGGGACGGAGCCTTGGGCAACCCTGCGCGATTAGCAAAAAAATCGTTGGCGAACGACCACGTGCCGCGGATATTGCCGAACAAGCTGCCGTGGATGGCGTTCGATCCCGACCGCAGGAAGGTGTTGTACACGCCGCCGGCATAGCGTCCCAGCTCGGCGTCGTAGGTGTTGGTCTGGATCTTCATCTCTTCCACGCTTTCGATGGAAGGAATGATTACCGCGCGATTGATGGCGTCCGTGATCGGCACACCGTCCAATAAGTAGACGTTGCCGCGCTGCGGGCCGCCAGCGAAACTCACCGTGGACGAACCGCTCTGATCCTGGAAGCGAACGAACCGCGGATCGTTGGACGGAACGACGCCCGGCGTCACCCACGCCATAATGAACGGATTGCGTCCAACGTTCGGCAGATCGATCAGCTTCTGGCGATCGAGCAGCGCCCCAACGGAGGCGTTGGAGGTTTCCATCAAAGGAACCTCTTCACTCACCAGCACGCTCTCGGTGATCGCTCCGACTTCCAACTTCACGTCCAGAGTGATGAATTCCTGAGTACCGATGATTACTTTACGTTCGAATTTCTTAAAGCCCGCGTTTTCCGCTGCTAGCGTGTAAGTCGCGGGGTTGACTGCTGAGAATACAAACTCTCCCTCGGCGTTGCTGACCGTATCGCGCTTCAAATTGGTCGCATCGTCGGTGATCTCGACCTTGGCGTTGGCGATAACGGCGCCTTGTGCGTCCATCACCCTACCGCGAAGGCCGCCCTGGTAGCCCTGGCCAAAAACCAGCGCCGAAAAACACAGCAAAAGCACCGTTAGAGCCAGTGCCCTCTGCCGTAAATTGAAACCTCGCATGCACGTACTCCTTTCCCCACTGAAGCAGATTGATAATGCCGTTACGAAGTGTTGAGTTGGCGCGGGCTGATTGTCCTGCCCGAGCCTGATTTGGACTTCTGTCACGCTACTTATGCACCCCTACTATCGAGACAGCCCGTTTCATCGGATTCGAGTATGCTACACCAGATGTAAATGGCTGTCTAGAGAGTTTGTAAGAATTTTTGGTATTTGTTTACACTGGCTTTTGAGTTCGGTACGAGTTCTAAACGCTTTACCATATTACATATAGCCTCTTCTGCACTCTTTCCGATTTTGGAATAGGATATAAGCGTAATGAGAGTTGTTTGGTTGCCCGGTCTGCTGGTGGCAGCGGCTGCAAATGTGGCCGTAATGGCCCCTGCGCGCGCTCAGAACCGAGGCGATATTCTGGTGCAGCAAGGCTCCCAGTTCCTCCAGGCGAACCAGCCTGAACGAGCTTTGCCTCTGCTGCAGCAGGCGGTGGGGATTGACGCCAACAACGCCGAAGCGCAGGCCCTTTTGGGACAGGCGCTCATTGATACCGGGCACCCCGACCAGGCCCTGCCTCACCTGGAACAAGCCGTTCGCTTGCGTCCGGCCGATTCGCCGACACAATTTAACCTGGGAGTGGCGCAGTTGGATTCTGGGCGGGCTTCCCAGGCTTTCGAAACGTTTTCCCGGCTGGCCGCTCGCGACCCCAAAGAGTTGGCGACCAAGTCCTATCTGTCTCGAACCGCGCTCCGGCTGAAGAAAAACGAAGTGGCGCGCGCCAACCTCGCGTCGCTGCGACAGTTGGCTCCCGCGGAAAGTCTGCTGCACGCGCAACTGGTGGAATGGTGCTTCCAGGAGGAGGCGGGCGCGATTACGCGCGAACAAATCCAGTTCACGCTCAACCTGCGCTTGCCGCCCGCAAGGGAAGCGCGCGTGCACTACCTGTCCGGCATCCTACTTAGCCGCGCGCGCCGGACCCCAGAGGCCGTGGCGGAATTTGCGCGTGCTGTCGCTCTCGACGAAACCCAGGAAGAATACCTCTCGGCTCTGGTAAAGCAGCAGGCCAGTGAAGGCAACGCGGCCGTCGACCGGGCGCTGCTGAAACGCGGTCTGGATAAATTTCCAGACTCGAAAGGCCTGGTCTCGACCGAAGCGATTCTGCTGCTTGACGGCGGCCGGGTGGAGGAAGCCTTGCGCGCCGCCCGCCATTTGATCGAGAAGTATCCCAACGCTTCAGAAGGCTGGGTTCTTTCCGGGCGGATTCAGCTCAGCGACCTGGCTTTCGACCGCGCCCAAGCCGATCTGCAGCGAGCCATCGCCCTAAACCCCCGGGATCCGGAAGCCTGGTATTACTTAGGCATCAGTCAGCGCAGGCTGGACCGCGATTCGGAAGCGGAAGTCTCCCTCGAAAAAGCTACCTCCCTCAATCCTGGCAACGCCGACGCCTGGCTGGAGTACGGGCGGTTGCTCTTCGATGTGGCTGCCTACCAGAAGGCTGGCCCGGCGCTAGCCACCACCATCAAGCTGAAGCCGAATTTGGCGATTGCCTATAACCTCATGGCGCAGACCCAGCGCAAACTCGGCAATCCTGGAGAGGCCACTCGTTATCTGGCCCAGTTCAAGAAGCTCAGCTCCCAGGCCCGCTCACGGCCCTGACTGCGCCTGAAGATTTAACACTGTAAGAGACCCTCCAGCGGGAGTATTATGTCAGCGGAGCACTTTATGAAACATCGCGCGCTTTTTGCTATTCCGCTGGTGATGATGGGTTGCGTTTTGTGGTCGCAGTCGCGAAGCAATGACGTGCCCTCTTCGATTCAGCGGGTCCGCGACTTGAATGACCAGGCCCGCCAGCTCGATAGCGTGGACCAGACCATGGGCAACAAACGCCATTTCACCAAAGATGGCCAATGGCAGATGAGCGAAATCGTCAAGGCTCAATATGCGGAGCTCACGGCCGATACCGAGAAGCTCACCAAGTTGACTAATGAGCTAAAAGGCGAGTTGTCCAACCCGAATGTCTTATCGGTCGGTACGATGCGCAAGGCGGAGGAAATCGAAAAGCTCGCCAAGAAAGTTCGCTCCCGGCTTAAAGGCTGGTTCTAACCGCTTACGGCGTCTTTTCCACCACGCGCAGGACTTGATCGGCCTGCACGCCGGTGAGTTCCTGCACAATTCCGGAAGGCCACTTAATCTCGATGCGCTCGGCCTGCGTCTCGGCGCCCAATCCGAAATGCACGGGACCGGCGCTCGAGCTGGCATAGCCCACCGCCGTCGTCACGTGATTGAACTGGCTGCCTTTTTTGGTGACTAAAGTGACGCGCGCGCCGATGGCATCTTTATTACTGCGGGTGCCGGCCAAATCCAAATCCAGCCAATGATTGCCGGCGGGGCTGGCATTGATCCACACTTCGGCTTCGGCGCCCAGCGCCGTGACCACGGCATCGATGCGTCCGTCGCGGTTGAAGTCGCCAAAAGCGACGCCGCGATGCATGAGCGGAGACCGCGCCAGTAATCCCGCCGAATTGGTGGCATCTTCCATTTTGCCGTTGCCCAGATTGCGAAAGATGCTGTTGGGCTGGCGGGCGCGGGCGGCGCGCGAGCCTTCTGGGGAAAGAACCTCGCTGCGCGCGACGAAAATATCCTTCCAGCCATCGTTGTCGAAATCGTACATCCCCGCGCCCCATCCGGCCATGGTGCGGGTGATCAGGCTTAATCGGCTGGCGTGGGTGGCTTCATCGAACCTTCCCTTCCCCGCATTCAGATAAAGCGGGAAAGTCTCATCCGGCAGAGCGGTAAAAAACAGGTCGGGTAGGCCGTCGTTGTTGATGTCGCGAAAATCCACGCCCATGCCGGAAACGGGGGTACCGTCTTCAGTAGCGGCCACGCCGGCGTCGAAAGCCACTTCGCTGAACTTGCCGCCGCCGTCGTTGTGGAACAGAAAATTGAAGAGCTTGTCGTTGGTGACGAAGATGTCCGGGCGGCCGTCGCCATCGTAATCAGCCACAGCGGCGCTCATGCCGCGGCCCACGTATTTGCGAATGCCGGAGCTGGCGGAAACATCCGTGAAGGTGCCGTCGCCGTTGTTGTGAAAGAGCGAATTGGGCAGACCTTCGTAATTTTTCGGATGGCAATAGTCCGGCTTGCCTCCGGTTTCGCAGCGAAGCTCTTTGCGAGGATCCCAGACACAGTAGTTGACGACGAACAGATCGAGCAGGCCATCGCCGTCGAAATCCAGCCAGGCGGCGGCGACGCCCCAGAGGCGGCCGTAACGCTCGTCGGGTTTGGCTAAGCCGGCTTTGGCCGTGATGTCGGTGAAAGTGCCGTCGCCATTGTTGCGGTAGAGCGTGTTGCGGTGCACGCCGGCGACGAAGAGATCCTTGTAGCCATCATTATTAAAGTCCCCGACCGCGACGCCGATGTCGTAGCCGGTTCCCGCCAGACCCGCTTTGACCGTTACATCCTCGAAGCCGCCGTGGCCGTTGTTACGAAACAGGCGATTGGAATATTTTGTTGAGGATTTCTGCAGTCCCGGCATTTCGGCGCCGTTGGTGAAGAAGATATCCGGGTATCCGTCGTTATCAAAATCGAAAACGGCGACGCCGCCGGGCATGGTCTCCGGCAAATGTTTTTGGGGCGTGACGGAGTTTTCGAGGACGAAAGGAATCGGCTGGTACGCAAAGCGAATGGGCGCGGGCGGGTTTTGGGAAAGGCCGGGAAGGCGCCACCACACGATGCAGGCCGCGGCCGCCAGCAGACAGCACACGATTCGACGCCAGGTCATGCGCGGCTTTGCGGGGTCATTGATTTTCCCATCGTACAATAAGCGCATGTCTCGCTCTAAACCTGCTTGGCCCCTCCTCGCTCTGCTGCCCGTGGTGCTACTGTTTGCGCAAGAAGGCGGGGGTTCGATTTCCCGGCAATACAAAGAAACCGCCGACAAACTGATCGCCGCCGCGCTGGCTGATCGGGACGGCTACAACAAACTGGTGTATTTGTGCGATCGAATCGGCAACCGGATCAGCGGGTCCCCGGCGCT
>Ga0070731_10005543_pt1 | contig 10369 bp, 6 predicted proteins | sample Coa_R1_2_FD_66448 | JGI IMG/M metagenome (GOLD analysis project Ga0070731, IMG submission 66448) | Surface soil microbial communities from Centralia Pennsylvania, which are recovering from an underground coalmine fire - Coalmine... | ecosystem: Environmental > Terrestrial > Soil > Unclassified ... | reverse complement strand
TGAAGGAGCAGCAGAGAAAAGGCGACGACCATGCCAGCCCAGAAGTTCAGCAGCTGGATTTTGAATTTGTGCTGTTTGCCTCCGCGGTCATTGACTACGACTACATCATGGCGCTGATTGCCCGCTACTCTGCGCAAGCACCGGGCAAGCAGAAGATGAGCCGCGAACAGCTCATCGGCCTCATTCAGTCCGATGCCAAGTTCATGGACGATCGCGACGACATCGCTGCTTACATCAACACCCTCAAAGAGGGCGAAGGCTTGAGCGAGACCACAATCCGCGATGGCTACCAACGGTTCAAGGCAGTGAAAAACGCGCAGGAACTGGCGGCCATCGCCGGGAGGCACGGACTTGCCACGGACAGGCTGCAGAAATTCGTGGACGGTATTCTGCAACGCATGATTTTCGACGGAGAGCAGCTAACCGACCTGATGGAACCGCTTGGGCTGAACTGGAAAACGCGACGAGTGAAGGAACTCGCCCTTATGGAGGATCTTGTGCCCGTGCTCAACAAACGCTCGCAAGGCCGAGAGATTTCAGGACTAAGCGCGTATGAGCAATAGGTTGGAACCACAAACGATGAAGCCTGAAAGCAAAAGAGGATTTAAGCCGAAGCTACGCTTTCCGGAGTTTCAGGGTGAACCGGAGTGGAACACCGAAAAGCTTGGAACGGTAGCCTCTCTTATCACAGAAAGGGCCGGAAACAAGAAGTGCATCCCCATGAGTATCACTTCTGGCGTGGGCTTGGTGAGTCAGCAGGAAAAGTTTGGCCGGACCATCGCCGGAAATCAGTATGAGAACTACCTGGTATTGCAGAAGAACGACTTCGCCTACAACAAGAGCGCTACCAAGGAATTTCCGCAGGGGTTTATCGCGAAGTATTCGGGAGATGAGCCGGCAGCCGTCCCCAACAGCATCTTTACTTGCTTTAGAGCCAACAAGGATGGAGTCGTTCCGGATTTTCTAAACTATTTGTTCCTGGGAAACCATCACGGAAGATGGTTAAGGAAATATATTGAGATCAGTGCGCGTGCCCACGGATCATTGAGCGTAGGGGACGACGATTTAATGTCTCTGCCTGTGCCGCTTCCAAGGGGAGAATGGTCTCGCGCCGAACAACAAAAGATCGCCGAGTGTCTGACTTCGCTTGACAAGTTGATTGCTGCCCATGGCAAAAAACTAGACGCCTTGGGGGCCTTCAAAGAGGGGCTAATGCAGCGGCTCTTCCCCCAACCGGGCGGGACCGCTCCACGCCTTCGCTTCCCCGAGTTTCAGAATGGCGGGGAGTGGAAGGAAATGAGCATCCAAGACATGATCGATCAACGGTTAATCCTCGGCCATCTGGACGGCAATCACGGTGAGCTATACCCCAGATCAGAAGAGTTCACTCAGGACAAGGATGGAATACCCTATATTTCTGCGAATGATTTTGTGAACGGCGCTGTCAACTTTTCAAAATGCAAACGCCTGCCAATTCAGAGGGCGCGGCTTTTCAAAAAGGGAGTTGCCAAGGACGGTGATATTCTTTTCGCTCACAACGCGACAGTTGGACCTGTGGCCAAATTAAACACTGCTGCTGAATTTGTGATCTTGAGTACAACGGCAACATATTTTAGATGCAATGTCGCACTCCTATTGAATGATTTCTTGAAGTTTTCCTTAGCCAGTCCCACTTTTGTAGGACAGTATTCAAGTGTGATGTCGCAGTCCACGCGGAATCAGGTCCCGATCACAACACAGAGGAAACTGAAGTTATTCACTACAAGCTTCCTCGAACAACAGCGCATCGCCTCTTGCCTCTCGGCCCTTGACGACCTGATCGTCGGCCAAACCCAAAAGCTCGACGCGCTCAAGACGCACAAGCAAGGTCTGGTGCAGCAGCTTTTTCCATCCTCAGAGGTTGAGGCATGAGCGCAACCCCGTTTGCCGATTTGAATGCCTTGGCCGCACATCTACGCCAAGAGCTGCAGGACAAGAAATTCATTCTCCTCTACGCCTACAATTGCACGGGCAAGACCCGTCTTTCCACCGCTTTCAAGGACCTCGGCAAACACGGAGACGAACGCGACACGCTCTACTTCAACGCCTTCACTGAAGACTTGTTCTTTTGGGATAACGACCTCAAGAACGATCGCGAACGCGTGCTCAGGCTCAACCGCGATTCCCGCTTCTTTGCCGGGTTGGAGCAAATGGAGATGGACAACCGTATCCGCCCGCTGCTGAACCGGTACGCCGACTTCGATTTCAAAATTGACACAGACGATTGGGAAGTGAGCTTTTCCCGGTATATTACGAAAGGTGAAGGTGATTCGGCGAAGACCGAACCAATTGAAGACATTAAGGTGTCCCGCGGCGAAGAGAATATCTTCATTTGGTGCTTCTTTCTCGCGATCGTCCAGCTCGCGATTGACGGCGCCGATCCCTACAAATGGGTCAAATACGTCTATATTGATGATCCCATTTCATCACTCGATGAACATAACGCAATCGCGGTGGCGAACCACCTGGCGCAACTGCTCAGTAAGTCGAACAATACGCCGAGGACGGTCATTTCCACGCACCACACCCTTTTCTTCAACGTCATGGGCAATGAGTTGAAAAAGAAGGCAAGAAAATACTTCCTTGGCAGAGCGCAAGACTCACAAAGCTATTTGCTTCGGGACACGGGCAAAACGCCATTCTTCCAACACGTTGCGAACCTAGCCGATCTGGAGCAGGCTCAAAAGGAAGGGAAGCTGTATACGCATCACTTCAACATGTTGCGTTCGATCATGGAAAAAACCGCTAGCTTTCACGGGTACGGAAATTTCGGTGATTGCATCCGGCCAGCCGCAGACGACCCCGACAAGACTCTGTACGCTCGCGTGGTTAACATCATGAGCCACGGAAATTACTCGCTTTACGAACCAATTGAGATGTTGGAAGAGAACAAAGCCCTGTTTAAGACGATTCTGGAGGACTTCCGAAAGAATTTTCCGTTCAACCCTGATCCGTTTGGAGAAACGACCAAAGATGCGGAACCTGCATGATGAACGACCGAGATAAAACACAACTAGGAAAAACCCTTTGGGGCATTGCCGACGACCTGCGCGGCGCGATGAATGCGGACGATTTCCGCGACTACATGCTGTCGTTCCTGTTCCTGCGCTACCTGTCAGACAATTACGAGGCGGCCGCGCAAAAGGAACTGGGACGAGATTATCCTCAGGTCGAGGGCGACGGTCGCCGTGTGCCGCTGGCCATCTGGTATGCCAACAATCCCGATGACGTGGCCGATTTCGAGAAGCAGATGCGCCGCAAGGTGCACTATGTCATCAAACCGGATCACCTCTGGGCCAGCATCGCCAATCTGGCCCGTACGCAGAATGGTGAACTGCTCAACACGCTGCAAGCAGCTTTCAAATATATCGAGACGGAGTCCTTCCAGAGTACCTTCCAAGGACTGTTTTCCGAAATCAATCTGGCGTCCGACAAGCTCGGAAAGAGATACGAAGAGCGCAATACCAAGCTTTGCACCATTATTCAAAAGATCGCCGAAGGATTGACGCAATTCTCGACCGACGCCGACACGTTAGGAGACGCCTACGAATATCTGATTGGCCAGTTTGCCGCCGGTTCCGGCAAAAAGGCGGGCGAGTTTTATACGCCGCAGCAGATTTCTAGCATTTTGTCTGGCATCGTCACGCTGGACAGCCAGGAGCCGAAAACAGGAAAGAAAGCCAAGCTGGATAGTGTTATGGACTTTGCCTGTGGTTCCGGTTCGCTGCTCCTCAACGTGCGCAGGCGGATGGGGTCGCACGGCATTGGCAAGATTTTTGGCCAGGAAAAAAACATCACCACCTACAACTTGGCGCGCATGAACATGCTGCTGCACGGGGTGAAGGATTCGGAGTTTGAAATCTTCCACGGCGACACGCTGACCAATGATTGGGAAATGTTGCGCGAGACCAACCCGGCCAAGAAACCTCACTTCGACGCCGTAGTGGCAAATCCGCCGTTCAGCTACCGCTGGGATCCCAGTGAAGCCATGGGCGACGATGCGCGCTTCAAGAATTACGGAGTCGCACCCAAATCCGCTGCCGATTTCGCCTTCTTATTGCACGGCTTCCATTACCTGAAGGACGAAGGCGTCATGGCGATTATTCTGCCCCATGGCGTGCTATTCCGTGGTGGAGCGGAAGAGCGAATTCGCACCAAGCTGCTGACCGATGGGCACATTGATACTGTCATCGGCCTGCCCGCCAATTTGTTCTATTCCACCGGCATCCCGGTGTGCATTCTGGTGCTAAAAAAATGCAAGAAACCGGACGACGTGCTCTTCATCAACGCCAGCGAGCACTTCGAGAAAAGCAAACGGCAGAACCGCCTGCGGGACGAAGACATCGACAAGATTGTTGAGACCTACCGATTCCGTAAGGAGGAGAAGCGCTATTCAAAACGAATCCCGATGGAGCGGATTAAGGAGGAAGGCTACAACCTGAACATATCCCGCTACATCAGTACCGCAATAGCCGAATCAGAAATCGACTTAGCGGCGATTCATGGCGAATTGGAAACGATCGAAAACACAATCCAAAAGGCAACGATTAAACACAATCAATTTCTAAAAGAGCTTGGCTTACCGCCATTGCCGTCACCCGATTCGAATTCGTCGAAAGAGTAGACTGCGCATTAGCAACAAACATCCCCGCTTGGCATTCGAGGTGCGATGATTGGGTCTCGGCGACTATTCATCTCTCAGCCACAGCGACAGCATCGACTTCTTGCCTTTCCATTCTTTTCCGCCGGTTCTAAAGTCGGCCCGTATGAGGGCATCTTTCATGTACTCGCTGGAGGTGGTCGCAAAGAGCTGGCCCTTATGCTGCTTTAGCAGTGCCTTTATCAGGCAGTCCGACAGATGATGGCCGCGGTGCTCGGGTGCAACCGCAATGTAGCCCAACTCCGGCGTCTCAGGGGGAAACTCAACTCCGCTCTTCGCGGCGATACCAGCGGCGTACTCACGCCGCTCGCGCTTAATCGCCCCCACGCCAACAATCTGCTTGTCCTTCCAGGCCAGCGCGATCGCTGTCGCCACTGGCAGTTCCCGTTTTGCCGATATTACGTCCACCGCATCGCCGGTTCTGATAATGGCAAGGCAGGCGGCAACTTCCGATGGTTCCAACTTCTTCGCCGCAGGTGTAGTGACCGCGTATCCCTCGCACTCAAACGCATCAAGTGCGTCCCGTATTTCCCAACTCAACTTCTTGTGCGCCTCGGGAAATGCTTTTCCATTACGCTCTTCAGTGCAACGACTCCGGGCATAGCGCACGTTATGCAGGCACTCCGATTGAAGGCTCCGCAGCCGATTCAGAGTCGTAAAACGGATCAAATACCAGTAGAGACGTGCACATACATCCACAACCTCAATGTCCCGCAGGTAGCGGCAAGCGTCCCACGTCATCTCGAACGTTGCATGTTCGATTCGTTTGAGTAGCTCCAGGTCCGATTCCGAAAAGGGTTTCCATGAGGGATAGTTAAAGCCTCCACCCTTGACTGGCATCACTTCAAGCAAGACGGTGTCCACCGATCGGGCTACTTGCGGCGGCATTCCCATCCGGGTACGGCCGGTAACGTCCATAACAGCGTCCAGTACCTCGTGTTTCACCGTGTCATCGAACTCGCGTGCGTAGGGCAACAGCTTGTCGAGGTACTCATCGAGCGCATCCCAGCCGGAAACTCGTTCCATCTCAAAACGGATCCTCTTGACCTCGAACGCAGGTCCGGAGTTTCGCTCCAGATGCTTGATTCTTTTCTTCAGTGGGTCTGTCGCGTTTTCAAGTCGCCTTTCTGTTATTTCCCGCAGGCGCGCATGGATTGCCTCACCGCTCAGGTCAATCTTGCGCTCCGCCTTCCGTCCCCACGACTGACCAGGCGACAGGAGTACGCGGCCATTGTCGTCCTGCAGCTTCTTGTTCACGACATAGACGACATCGGTGTCGGGCTTTATGACCAGCACCGTGATGCTTTTGCCTTCGACTTCGAAGGTTTTCCATGCGTACTTGACGGCTGGAAAGATACCAGAGTCCAGGAGTTGACCGAACGCGGCACCCTCATAGCGTTCGTTCTTGTCGTGAAACCGTCCGTCTTTGAAGCCAACGACCAGGTAGCCGTCTTGGCGCGGTGATTCCCCCTCGGAGTTGGCCAAGGCAATAACATCGCGGATGATCTCCGCCTTCGCGCCCGGAGTGCCGTTTTCGAGTTTCAGCTTAAATTCGAGACGCCTGCTTTCTTTAGCGTTCTTCTTAATCCAGAGCCTGACCTGGCTCTCTAAATCTGTCTTGATGGGCTCTGCCATTTCAACAGCATATTGCAAGGTTCCCCGTGAATCTACAACAGCCTTGACAATCCTCCTTATAAGTCGTGACCATCAAAATCCTTTCCATTCGTTAAGAAATGCAGGCATTATCAACGCATGATTGATCCGATCCTGAGTCTTGCCGTATCCGTGTACCACAACAAGGGTGTCTATTCGTTGCTGCTCGGTTCCGGCGTCTCACGTTCGTCCGGTATTGCGACCGGCTGGGAAATCGTGCAGGATCTCATCCGCAAGGTAGCGCACTTGAGAAAAGAGAAATGCGAGCCTGACCCGGAAGCATGGTTCACGCAGGCATTCGGTCTGCAGCCCAATTATTCCGACGTTCTCGACCAGATTGCGAAGACACCCGCCGAACGCTCGCAGGTGCTGCGCCGCTATTTTGAACCTACTGAGGAGGAACTCGCCGAGGGAAGAAAAAGACCGAGTCCGGGACACAAGGCGATTGCACAGCTGATTTCCAGAGGCTACGTCCGCGTGGTTGTAACTACAAATTTCGATCGTTTACTGGAGCAGGCGCTCGCTGAAATCAGTATTCAGCCGGTCGTTATTAGCACGGTTGACTCCGTTCGCGGCGCTCTGCCCCTTGTGCATTCACCCTGCACGATCATCAAGATAAATGGCGACTACCTAGACACGCGTCTCAAGAATACCCGCGGCGAGCTCGAACACTATGACGAGCAAATGGACGCGCTCCTTGACCGGGTCTTCGACGAGTACGGCCTTATTGTTGCGGGCTGGTCGGCGGAGTGGGACATAGCGCTTTGTGCGGCGCTCCAGCGTTGCTCCAACCGCCGGTTTGCGACCTATTGGGCGCAGCGTGGTCCGGCCAAACCAGCGGCAACGGACCTCATTGCTCTGAGAAGCGCGACCATTGTTCAGATTGCGGATGCGGATGGGTTCTTTCGCGAGCTCGATGAGAAGGTTTCCGCTTTAGAAACGTTCTCGATAACAGATCCGCTATCGACATCGGTGGCTATCACCCGCTTGAAAAAGTATCTTTCGGCGGACACCTACCGAATCAACCTTTCGGATCTGATTACAAACGAGACGGAGAGAACTCATTGTGCAATCACAGACGCTCGATTTTCGGTGCAAGCCCCTCACAACCTGACAGGTGAGCTTATCCTTAAGCGGATGCAACTCTACGAGTCCGAGATGGGAGTGCTTCTGGCAATGCAGTTGTGTGGCGCTTATTGGGCAACCGACACTCAGCGGGAAACGTTTCTTAAGAGTTTCAAACGAATTGCAGACCAGAGCGGTCCAGACGGCGGGAAGGTGGTTTGGCTAAGTCTGAGGCGTTATCCTGCGTTGGTATCGTTGTACGGAATGGGGCTCGCGGCTCTTGCAAATTCCAATTACCGTTTTCTGAGGGAGCTCCTTACGCTCAACCTCCGATTAGATCCTTACAAAGCTGATGAGCCAACTGGAACAATCCTCCATAACCAGAGTGTACTCGCAGTGGACGCTCAGAAAGTCTTGCCTGGACGGGAGCGCGAATATACTCCCCTTCCTAATCACTTGTTCGAAATCCTGCGTGATCCGCTCCGCACATACCTGCCGGATGACGCGGTTTATGAAGCCACTTTCGATTGGCTGGAATTCTTGCTCAGCCTGACTCACATTGACTTGCAGGTCAGCCGCGGTCAGATTCGCGAGGACAAAGCCAAAGATCCTGACTTCTATTATTGGACTCCGGTAGGCCGTTTTGCTTGGAAGAGGCTAGATCGCAACGTTATCCAAGACACTGAATCCTCCAAGGATGGCATCTTGCCTGCTCACGTTGTCGGTGCGCTTCAAGCAGGATTCTGCGAGGCGGGGGACGGAACCCGGACGGACAAATACCTCGACATCAGAGCGTCGTTTGTACGCTTCCTGGGGCGCGTCCGGCAGCAGTGGGGAGTCTACTTCTAGTGTCTGAGACGAGAGGCGAAGTAGCGTTATCATTCACGATCGAGAGGGATTAGGAAGCGCTCGCCTCTACTCTCTGGAATGATGCGCACAACTGGCGCATGGCGATCTGACAGCCAGCTGACTTGTCGCGCCTCTAAAAGAATGGTCGGCTGATCGGCGGTCAGCTGATATGCGGGTCCTTCGCAAGGAGCCAGTTGATGGCCCCCGAGTCCAGTGCCCTGGAGTGATCGTTGGACGTCTTCTACCCAACGGTTCGGGCCTCCTCACAATAAACAGATCAGCGGCCGATTTCCCCGAACAATCAGCCGCGCATGATTTGAACCTCCGTCTTCCTCGACGGCTAAAGGCGGAGACTTGACGTCTCCGCCCACTGTTATCCGTGTCTAGATTCGTTATCGCTAGGACGAATACGAGCCGAACGCCAGGCCTCGTCACTTGTTATCCGGGAGCCTGTTGCTTACGAACGCCACAATCTGGGGCGAGTCGCTGGTGTCCTCCGCGGTTATCGTGTTGTTGGTATCGTCCCACTTCACATCCTGTGTGTCCTTGTGATATGAAGCACCGAATCCGAACGGACCGATCGAGAATCCACCACTTGCACTAAAGCTTGTATGGACAGCGTCATAGTCGTGCTTTGAAAGCGTAACCACGACCTTCGGTCGGTATGCGACCAGTATCTGCGTCGGCATCAAATTAAAGACACCGTCCGGCCCCCAGAGCTTGAGAACTCCTTTAGCTACGGGACCGTCTGGGATCCACGGGCCGTTTTCAAGCGCCTTGACTGCTGTGCCGTTGAACCATCCGCTCGGCTGCACTGTGAAGAGTGCTAGGTTGCGCGCACAAAAGGACATCCCGAAATGCTGGTCATTAATGTCAACGGTTTGTCTGCCGCCGGATGCACTTGCACCGAAACTAAAGAAACCGAAACCGTATGACGCGCCACCGCTCCATCTTTCATCTTCGCTGTGGTCGTGGTGCGTTGTGTGATCGTAGGCGATCGTCAACTTCGTGCAATTCGCCGGAAGTTGCTTCGAACTATCGATCCATGTCTTAAGGTCCGGTGTGAAGTTGTAGGTGTGGTATGTGAGATCGAGACCGTCATCCGATGGGGCTGCCAACTGGAAGGCGGGATTCGCGAAATCGGTCACAAGGTTAGCGGCCCAAGCGTAGCCCTTATAAGCAAGGTTTACCCAATATTGATATTTTTGCGCAGCGCCGTTCACTTTGATTTGTTGTTGCCCGATCTGCACTCCGTCAAATTTCGCAAACCATTGATCGTATGTGAGTCTTCGGTTGGGAGGAAGCGATTGTTGCTTGGCGTTGAAAGTGGTCCAGTGTGGTCCTGCGGCGGTCCAAAGATTCTGCAGCTTCGAGTTCTCATCGTTGAATGCTTTCTGTGCGTTGTCTGCCTGTTTTTGGTCGGCCGGATCTGGTTGAGGTATGGCAACGTTCTCGATGAAGGCTTCATACCCTTTGGTCACCTGCAGTGGCGTAGGAACGTAACTAGGCCCCCACTGAGGAATGGTGTCGCCGTATACTCGCCATTTTCGCCACTGACCAAGAGTCGGATCATCCCAATCGGCCGCCATCGGCAAGCCGAGGACCTGCATTCCGGTCCAGTCGGGATTATCGTTGTAGAGGGTCCGAAGCGACTTGGCGAACATTTCCCAGGGCGCCGTGGAATCATCGAGTTCTTGGGGCGTCACACCAAGCGCTTTGAGTTCCGTCGCGTTTCGATCTGCTAGCGATTTCTTGTCATCCGTGATTTGCTTTTGAGCGTCCACGACTTGGGCGTGTACGCTTTGTTTTGCTCTTAGAGCTTTGTGCGTTTGGGCCATCGATTGATTAGCGGCATGCGGAGTGTTTTGCGAAATGGCGATCGTCGTGACACTACCAAAACAGATCAGTACCTTGGCGATGGACATTGCAAGTCTTGGGACACTCATGGTGGTTTATCCTCCCTGTCACCTAGTTTTATGGGCGAAGGTCCAACTTCCACCTCATACCGTTGCAAGTTATTCCGTCGGCCAAGGGGACTGTTCCTGCCCCACACTCACTAAACGACAAGATACGAATTCACCCTTTTCTAGTTTTCCAGTCTTC
>Ga0070731_10005541_pt1 | contig 10371 bp, 8 predicted proteins | sample Coa_R1_2_FD_66448 | JGI IMG/M metagenome (GOLD analysis project Ga0070731, IMG submission 66448) | Surface soil microbial communities from Centralia Pennsylvania, which are recovering from an underground coalmine fire - Coalmine... | ecosystem: Environmental > Terrestrial > Soil > Unclassified ... | reverse complement strand
CAGTGGCAGCAGAGCGGTGTTTGCTGGCGCTATTCCCTGTTGTTGAATTCTCCAGATGCCCTCGTCGATTTCAGTGAAGCCGTACGGCGAGATGGTTTTCACGTGTCGAACCTGTACTGGCCGGTGAACGATTTCTTCCGTCCGAGCGATCGCTGTCCGAATGCCGACCATTTCGCCCGCCGGATCGTCAACCTCTGGGTCGATCAAACGGTCGACCAATCATGGGTCCGGAAATGTGCGGGAAGCCTTCTCAAGAATGCCAGCCGCTTTGCGTCCTGACTCCGTTACACTAGAGGCGCAATTTCCCCAACTCTATGGGCGGTCCCGAACTGAGCATCGTCATCCCGGTTTACAACGAAGAAGCCGTGCTCCCGGCTCTAATCAGCCGTCTGCGGGCGTTCACTGAACGACTCACTCCTCTGGTCGCCGAAATTATCCTGGTCGACGATCACTCCTCCGATCGCTCCCTCGAACTACTGAAGGACGCCTGCCGGGATGATTCCAGATTTCGCTATGCTCGCCTCGCCAAGAACAGTGGGAGCCATGTTGCCATCATGGCAGGGTTTGCGCAGGCTCGCGGAGAGTGTTCTGTGTTTCTGGCCGCTGACCTGCAGGATCCTCCAGAATTGATTCTGCAGATGCTGGATTTATGGCGCGCCGGTCATCATGTGGTGTGGGCCATTCGAGAAGAGCGCCAGGGCATATCAAGAACCGATCTGTTCATGGCCAACACTTTCTACCGTTTGCTGAACCTTCTGGGAGAAGTGAATCTGCCGCCGCGAGGCTCTGACTTCGCCCTGCTGGATCGGAAGGTAGTCGACGCTCTGTTGAAGTCGGCGGGCAGCAATCCAAGCATCGGCGGCGAGATTGCGCGCTTGGGCTTCTCTTCAGCACAAATCACTTACACGAAAGAAAAACGCGCTGCCGGCGACTCGAAATGGACGCTAAAGAGCAAGTTAAAAGCGTTCGCGGACGCATTCGTATCGTTTTCCTATGCCCCCTTGCGGGCAATGTCTTACCTGGGAATGCTGTTCAGCCTCTTGGGCTTTGCTTATGCCCTCGTTGTAATCTTCTTGCGCCTGATGACACGCGCGCCGGTGCAGGGCTGGGCATCGTTGATCGTGGTGGTGCTCGTGCTCGGAGGAGTTCAGATGATGATGCTGGGAATCCTCGGTGAGTACTTGTGGAGAACTCTCGAAGCCGCCCGACATCGCCCAATCTATTTTCTGGAAGACTCGTCAGAACTGAACACCGGCGCCGATGCCCAGCCGCAAAAGGTGGGGCGGCGTTTTGGGACGTAAGTTCCGCGTCCAGTCGGCCGTGGTCGGCGTTCTCATCGGCCTCGGATGTCTCGCCATTCTCCTGCGGCAAGTAGACCTTAAACAATCCTGGAACGCTTTGGGGCGCCTGAACGGGCCGTTCCTGCTGATACCGCTGGCGGTGCTTTTCGTGAATCTGCCATTGCGCGCATGGCGGTGGCAGTTGATCTTTCCTCCTTCGTGGCGTCCCAGCCTTGGCCAGTCTCTGACCGTTCTCGGTATCGGAAATATGGCAAATTTTTTATTGCCTGGGCGCGCGGGCGATCTGGCTCGTTGTGTATTAATCGGACGCGCGGGATCGGTCGCCGAAAGCTCCCGCACTCTGGCAACCCTCGCGGTTGAAAAAGTGCTGGACGGGTTGGCTCTTGTAGGAATGGTCTTGTTCTCGATCTGGGCTTTACATCCACCGCATTGGATTCTCGAATTGTTGCGGGTCGCGATTTACATTTTCGGAGGCGGACTACTCTTATTAATGGTTCTTCGGTACCGGACGCGCCCGCTGATTGATTTGGTGCGCCGGGCTTTCCGCCGAGTGCATCTCTCGTCGTTCGAAGAGAGATTTGACGGACTAATGACTTCCTTTGCCGACGGACTCACCGCAATAAGTTCGGCAGGCCAGATGCTGACGCTGCTGCTAATAACTGCAGCTATCTGGACCACCGAAGCCGGATCGATTTGGGGGCTGGCTAAGGCTCTGGGCCTGGCCGTGTCTTTGAAGTCGGCGATAGTCGCGTCTGCCGTTCTGGGTCTGGGCCTGATGATTCCCGCCGCGCCGGGGGGGCTCGGCACTTATGAACTGTTCGGCACGGAAGCCTTCAAGTTAGCCGGAATCGCTGCCAGCGGCGCTCTGGCACTGACCGTCGTAATCCACGCGTGGGTGTTTGTGGCGAATATCGCGGTTGGACTCTGCCTGCTTGCAATCAAGGGCGTTAGCCTGGCCCAACTCAAGAACCGTCTGGAGGTTGATTCCGCAACTGGACCTCCGATTCGACGCTCGAGTTGACCGCTCTAAACTGATTCTTCTGGCTTGATAGAATCATCGTTCAGAATTTTGCTCTTCTCTGCGGGGGTAGGTTGAATGAAGAACCAGCGCATTCTGATTACGGGTGGCGCGGGACTGATCGGCTCTCACATCGCCGATCTGTTGGTCGAACGCGACGTGAACGAGATCGTTGTGATTGACAGCTTCGTCCGCGGGCGCCGTGAGAACTTGACGAGTGCCTTGTCCAGCGGGCGTCTCACGGTGGTGGAAGGCGACATCCGTGATCGCAAACTGCTGGCCGAAGTTATGCAAGGCATCGATCTGGTGTTTCATCAGGCCGCGATCCGCATCACGCAATGCGCCGAAGATCCTCGACTGGCACTCGAAGTCCTCGTGGACGGCACATTCAACGTGGCCGAGCAGGCCGTCAAGTCAAAGGTCTCGAAAGTTGTAGCGGCATCGTCGGCGTCCGTCTACGGAATGGCGGATGAATTCCCCACTACTGAAATCCAACACCCCTACCACAATCGGACGTTCTATGGAGCCGCCAAGACATTTAACGAGGGCATCTTCCGTAGCTTCCACGAAATGTACAACCTGCCTTACGTCATGCTGCGCTACTTCAACGTTTACGGTCCGCGCATGGATGTCTATGGAGTCTACACAGAGGTTCTCATCCGCTGGATGGAGCGCATCGCAGACGGCAAGGGCCCACTCATTTTTGGCGACGGCACGCAAACCATGGACTTCGTCTTTGCCGAGGACATCGCGCGCGCCAACCTGGCAGCCGCCGACGCAGACATCTCCGATGAAGTTTTCAACGTCGCCAGTGGCACCGAAACCAGCCTCAACGATCTCGCGCATATACTGATGCGCGTCATGGGATCGAATGCGCGGCTGGAGTATGGACCAGAACGAAAGGTAAATCCTGTTCCGCGCCGCCTCGCCGATGTGTCGAAAGCCAAGCAGTTGCTGGGATTTCAGACCACCGTCTCGCTCGAGGAGGGCCTACGCCAACTGGTGACTTGGTGGCAGGCCGAACGCCAAATCGCTGAAGGCAAGATCAAAGAGACCGCGCATGTATGATTCACAACCTGATGCGGACCGATCCCAACGACGCCGCCGCAAATACAGACATGGGAATCGAATCGCGCATGCCTAAAGAATTTATTCCCGTTGCGCGTCCGCACCTGGGACAGGAAGAAGTCTCTGCTGCCGGACGGGCGATTCTTTCCGGCTGGGTGACGCAAGGGCCAGAAGTTGCCGCCTTTGAGCGCGAGTTCGCTGCTTTCGTCGGCGCGCCGAACGCTTGTGCAGTCTCCAGTGGCACGACGGCGCTTCATCTCGCGCTCCTGGCGGTGGGTGTGCGCCCGGGCGATGAAGTAATCACCGTCAGCCATTCCTACATCGCAACCGCGAACAGCATTCGTTATTGTGGGGCCACGCCGGTCTTCGTGGACATCGATTCACAAACATTCAACATTGACCCGGGGAAGATCGAGCCGGCGATCAGCGAGCGCACCCGCGCGATTCTATGTGTTCACCAAATCGGGATGCCTTGCGACATGAAGTCAATTCTCGAGATCGCGGGCAGGCACGGCCTCCCTGTGGTGGAAGACGCTGCTTGCGCGATTGGAAGCGAGATTCTGTGGAACGGACGCTGGGAAAAGATCGGGAAGCCGCACGCCGATGTAGCCTGCTTCTCATTTCACCCACGCAAGCTGCTGACGACCGGCGACGGCGGCATGTTGACCACAGCGAACGCCGAAATCGATCGCAGGTTCCGCCTCCTACGCCAGCACGGCATGAGCATGCCTGACACGGTCAGGCATTCGTCGCCGCAAGTCGTGTTTGAATCGTATCCAGAACTGGGGTTCAACTACCGTCTGACCGACATTCAAGCTGCAATCGGGCGCGAGCAACTGAAGCGGCTTTCTTCAGCGATTTCGAAGCGCCGCCAAGCAGCCGCTCTCTACGGGCAATTGCTCGCAGATGTGCCGGGGCTTGTTCTTCCCACCGAACCAGACTGGGCGCGTACGAACTGGCAAAGCTACTGCGTCCGCTTGCCTGAAAACAACGACCAACGCCAAGTGATGCAGCAGATGCTCAACGAGGGCATAGCTACCCGCAGGGGAATCATGTGCTCGCATCTTGAACCCGCATATCAGACCCCGGGCACGTGGCGCTGTCCCCAAGCTGGATGTAAGCCTGGCGGCAGCTGCCCAGACTTGGTCCAGAGTGAGCGGGCACAAAACGAAGGAGTCATCCTGCCGCTATTCTCGGACATTGCCGAAGAGCAGCAAGTCCGAGTTGCATCGGCTTTGCGCAAAGCATGCCTCGTCGGAAAACAGGGTTGAATGCAAGACACGCCGCAAGGCCACGATCACCGGCACAACAAGAAATTGAGAATTGTTCTGTGGATCTTGATTTGTCTAGCCGCTTCAGAGTTTGTCGTCCGCGGCCCAGTTCGTTTCCTGCTCCTCCCCAATAATTGGAACGACCTCTCGCAAAACTACACCGCATCGAAGCTATGGCTCAAAGGCCTGAGCCCGTCCGATCCCAGAAATTTCGTCGCACTTTGGAAGCAAGAAACCCGCAGTCACTTGGAACTCACAGACATACGGACTCATCTGGCTCCGCCCCTGGGCGGACTCGTAGTATTGGCGCCGATCGCCGCCTTCCCTTTCAGAATCGCCAAGATACTGTGGGTGATCGTCCTCGTGGTCTCGTTCGCTGTATCGGTTTGGGCGATGCTGCTCGTGGGTGGATTTCGTCGGGATGAACTTCGCTCATTGGCTTTTGTTGCCGCATGTTTCGCGCTCGCCCCATTCCAGACCGGAATCGCCAGTGGCAACGCGAGCATTCTCGTGATCGGACTCTGCGCTGCCGCGATTTGGGCCGCTTCCCAAAGTAGCGATCTCACTGCCGGACTTCTCTTCGGCCTAGCCTGCAGTTTAAAGCCGCAAATCGGCGCGTTTCTGGTGCTCTATTACTTGGTGCGACGGCGGTGGAGACTCTTCGGTACAGCCGTCGCCACTACAACTGGATTGACCGTAGGGGCCGCGCTCTACCTGCAGTTACGGGGTGCGTCTTGGCTGCACGACTATCTCCACAACGCCCAGGGATTCGTCACCGCAAACCACATCGACGATTTCTCCACCGCGAACCCCAGTCGCTTCACTCTGATCAACTTGCAGGTTCCCTTCTTTTCGATCACCGGACAATCCTCGTCGGCAAATCTGTTGGCCTTCGCCGTCACGGGACTCTTGCTGTGCGCCTGGCTTTATTGGGTCGCGCGAGGCCTTGAACACGAATTCGAATTGTTGGCTCTGGCGGCGATCTCCGTCCTCGCCTTACTGCCGGTCTACCATCGCTTTTATGATGCTGCGCTTCTGATCGTACCACTATGCTGGTGCCTGACCGTCATTGTCGGGCGATCAAAACCACTCGTCCACATCGTCTTGCTTCTAATAGCAGTGTTCCTGGTACCTGGAGCGGCGTTTCTGCAGGAGTTCGTGATCGGCGGCCATGTCCCTGAAGCAGTCACCAGTTCCTGGTTTTGGAATTGCATCGTGATGCCGCACGAAACCTGGGCGATCCTCGCATTGTGCTCGGTTTTGCTCTACGCAATCAGAGTAGCCTCGTCAGGCAGTCGATCGGGAACAACTTCAGCACGAGCAATCTAAAGCATCGCGATCGCGACTTGCCCCAATTCATGTCCCCGAGCCAGTAATTGATATTGACGCATGTAGGCTGCGCAGTAATCCGTCAGGGCTCGGTAGACGTGAAGCGCATCGAAAAAATCGTCGAACACAATCAGTGTGCCAGGCGAAAGCACTGGATCCAAGGTTGTCAGACAATAAAGTGTCGAGGAATAGAGATCGCAGTCGATATGAAGAACCATTTGGCTCTGTGGACGATACGACGCCAAAAAGCCCCGCAGAGATTGTTGAAACCAACCGGCGACAAAGTTCACTCGCGGATCAGCGATTTCCGGAATCTTCCCACCGGTACTGAAGGCGCCTTTGCGCTTCCCCGAGTGCCAGTCTTCGGGCAATCCCTCGAACGAATCGAATCCAAAGAAACGGCTGCCCGGGTTCGTGTTCAGAGCACACCATTGCCGAAGGCTGTCCCCCTCAAAAACACCGAACTCCAGATAGTCAAAGGCCTTGCCGCTTTCGCCTAGCAGCGTATCGCTCACGAAGCGGTACATCTCTTCTCTCGTCCCCAGTTCCACGGCGGAAGGAAATTGTTTTACCGTCGCATTCAGCCGAGCTTCCCAATTGAGGCGGTCGAGCAACCACGAGTAGCGCGGGAAGAACAAGCGCGCCGACCGCTTTGCCAGCGGGCGCAGAGGTCCCAGCAGGTGGACGGCCTCTCTTAGCATTGGAATCCTGGCATTGGAATCTTGGCCACTTAGGACACGGCGTGGCGCGACTGTCCGACTTCGTCGGAAGGTACCCTTCCCGGCCGTAGTGAAATGCCAACCGGCGGAGGCAATTCGAGATCCTCAACCACAATCGAAACAACATCGGAGGCCGGAGGCGTCGCATCGCAGTTCAATTCCAGCATTGAACCGGCTTCGTTCTTCAAGGTTTCAACAAAGCCAGCTTCGAGCATCGCATTGAGCAGCACGCCATTGCGCGAAGTCTTCACATATGGAGCGCGAATCTTGTGACAGCCAGACGCAACCGCTACATCGGTCAGCCACTTAAACCAGGCATTTTCAAGTCTCTTCTGCGCCACCCGGCACGAGAGGACAAAATCTTTCAGAACACCGCCGTCTTCCGAGATAACCAGAGAAGCGAACCCCACAATCCCATAGTCACCGAAACGGTCACGCGAGGCCGTGCAAATACAAGTCACATGCGGCAGTTCGAGAAGCTGCGCAAATTCCTCGTCTGTGTAGCGATAAGTCGAGAGGTTGAGTTGATTCGAACGATGCAACAGCTCCAGACAGCGCGTGACGTGCTCGGGCTCCGTCGGCCTGAAGAGCTTCGCTTCCATTTCGCAACTCTTCAGGAATGATTCATAACGCCCGCCATATTGCACCGCCCGCTGCTTGCGCTCCGAGTCCGCGCGGTAATACTCGCGCCGGTGCCGGCTCTCTTCCGTGACGGGAACATCGAACTCAGCCCGTTCGAGCAGAGTATCCACGTCGGCATCAGTGTAAGTCCGGATGCCCGAACACTCGTGTTCGACCTCGGCTCTTTCAAACGCCGAGTCGTCAATGAATGCACAACTGTCGACTCCAATATTCAGTGCCGTTGTAATTCGCTGCACGTTGACGCTTTTTGGCTCCCAGTTGATTTGCGGATACAGGAACAAATCCGCCACGCCTAGCCGCTCGAGCGCATGGAAGGCAAGGTCGTGATCGTTCTTGCTGGCGATGCTCTGGAGAATACCGCGTTTATCCAGGGCCATCATCGTCTGCATCACTTCAGGCCGCAGAGCAACATCGTCCGCCTCTTGGTCCCCTAGAATTCCGTCCCAGGCAGTCTGATCCAAATCCCATATGACGCATTTGACCTTGGCCGCCGATGAAATAGCATTTCGCGCGACCATCGCACCAGTTTTCGCCACGCCTTTACGCCCCACCGGCATGTTGTACTGCACGAAGTCCAACCAGGAGAAAACGACGTGCGCCTCGGCGTCTTTGTCCGGATACACGCGGATCATTCCAAACGCTCCATATAAATCGATATTCATCGAGGCGGCGGGAATGTGCTGAATCGTCCGACCCGGCTCCAGCAAAATGGAAGTGCGAAACTTTGGTCCCTGTTGCCAGCATTCCAGGACAAGGCGGACGGGATCCGGCTGAAGATTCCAGACTTCGATCACAAATTCGTCGAAATTCTCTTTCCGGCCTCGCGTAATCTTCTGCAGCACGCGCTCGCGTAACACGGTGTAGGCGCCATTGATTCGTAGATTAGGGCTCACACGTCGAAAGAGCGACGAGACGTGACGGATCGATCGAAGCAAGCCTCGATCAATCCGGTCCAGCCAACGGGCTTGACTGGGGTTTACAGAGCCAAATCCAAACGGCGACTCAAGCTTCCCCCATCTCCGGAATTCAATTTCAGCTCCAAACGGAAACAATCCCGGATATTGCGGATTGGGCGAGATGCCATTCTTGAACCGCGCACACTTGCGATCGCGCCTGCTCACGTAGAGCGGACACAGAGCATAACAATCGGGTAGCGCACACTCGATGCAGTGCTCGTTCCAGGAAAGAAGATACGTTAGATTCACGTCCGACGGGGCGAGGCTTGACCTTTGCGATCTCTCGATATTGCCGGGTTGTTGTGGCCTCTCAGCCCAGTCGGTCTGCCACATTCCGTCGATAATCCTACTTACAAGTTCGCGTAACTGACAAGCGCAGCCTTATACGAAAGTCTCTCAGTCCAGTCACTCTCCAGAAGAATCTCCTCGTCGTCAGGAGGTACCGATCCGGGATGAGTCATCAGTTCCACCGTCGCGAGCCGCGGAGGACGCGCCGAGCACAACTTAACGAACGTTCTCAGGTCCGTGAAGAGCCGCGTCGTCTGAAACCCCGCGATTCGCAGTGCCGAATTGAAAAGCCGCTTCTTGATCAGCAAAAGATTGCTTGGCCGCTCCGTGTCATCGTACATATTTCTACTGATTCTCACCTTGTTTATCTTGTACCGGCGACGAATCGTGGTGAGCACGGGTAGCAACTGTGGGATGGTGTGAACATGATGGTGTCCATCCAGATGGGATGGTTCCACACCGAGTCCGATTAGAGTCTCGATCTGACAACACCACTCCCGAAAGATCGCCTGGAGCATGGACAGTGAAATCCCGATTTCACGAATCGAATTGCCATTGAAGCATTGATTCGCATCAAGAATCATTGCCAGGTCTGTAAGGCTTCCGGGACAGAGCGGTGAATACTCGGTCAGGTTCAGGTGCACGCCAAAAGAGCAGTTCGGGAACAAACGTAACTTTCGCGCCGCCACCTGCACTGCGGCGCCATTCGATAGCAATGTCGCTGACGTAATTGTCCCGCGTTGCATCCCGTGGAATATTGCCTCGTTCACGGATTCACTCATGCCGAGGTCATCGGCGTTGACAATAATCCTCATGGCATCGAAAGAAGATTAATTGCAGTAACGGGTCACGCGCCCCAGCGTTTTTCCAATAGTCAGAGCATGTTAGCACATCAGATTCCTGCAAAAGACTCTGGCGGGCTATGCCGAAACTGACAAAGACTTGGAATCAAGCAGGTTCCGGCATAGCTGAAGAATTTCATCGACGTGGGTTTTCCATGAGAACTCCTTCGAGCGCTCCAGCCCAGCACTAGCCATACGCCTCGAAGTCTCTGGCGACGCCGCAATCTGCGCCAAAGCTTCGGCTAGCGCCTCGGCCGAGAATCGCGGGAAGTACATCGCCGCATCGCCGCAGATTTCTCGATGCACGGGAATATCGGAGGCTACGACCGGAATGTCGCAGGCCATCGACTCTACCAACGGATGCGCAAACGTTTCGGTGTAGGCAGGCGTCGCGTACACATCCGCCCGGCGATAGACCTGATGAAGCTGACCGTACGGAATCGTTCCAAGCTCGACAACCAGGTCAGATACTCCAAGCTTCTTGACCAATTCTGCAGCGCCCTCAGGACGATATGAACCCGGATTCTTTCCCGCCGCCAGGCTGCAAGTCAATAGAAGCTTAACCGGACGTCCCGCGAGACGATCCCGCAGTAGAGGTATCGCACGAATCAGCGTCTCGAAGTTTCGGTAATAGTTATAGTGACTGACAAAGAGTATCTTCAGCGATGTATCGGCTTCGTGCAGCTTTTTCTCGACCGCCTTCGGAAGAGGACTGGAGTCGCGCACAAAGGCCTCCCGATCAAATCCATGATGAATAGCCTGTACGCGAACGTCGGTCCAACGACGCAAATCATTGGCAAACGCCTGGCTGGGAGCGACCGTCGCATCTGCCCATCGAATCGATCTCTTGGCGATCAATGCTCTCAGATGAGTGTCGAGCCAAGTTCCATATTCGGATCGCGATCGCAGGTCGCGATAAAAATCCGGAGAGAGATAG
>Ga0070731_10005539_pt1 | contig 10377 bp, 8 predicted proteins | sample Coa_R1_2_FD_66448 | JGI IMG/M metagenome (GOLD analysis project Ga0070731, IMG submission 66448) | Surface soil microbial communities from Centralia Pennsylvania, which are recovering from an underground coalmine fire - Coalmine... | ecosystem: Environmental > Terrestrial > Soil > Unclassified ... | reverse complement strand
CACCCCGTTGGAACAGATGTCGCCGCTGAAGATCCACCCCGATCAGAAGCTCGCGGTCGTCCTCGGGATCGACGCCTCCGGCAGCATGACGGCCGAGTACGAGTCGGCCGTCGAGAAGCTCGAGGAGGCGCGCTCGGCGTTCGACGACGACGACGATGTCATGGGCATGACCTTCACCAGCGTCGCCAAGATCATGGACGTCTCGGCGCTGCGCAAGGAGCACCCGTCCGGCGGGACCAGCATCATTGCGGGAATCACCGCGGCCCGGCTCCACCTGGAATCCCGGAATGCCGGCCGCAAGGTCGTCGTCCTGATGACCGACGGCGAGACGGTTGAAAAGCCGGAAGACATCCGCGCCGCCATCGCCGGGCTCGAGGCCCGGAACATCGGGCTGATCGTCATCACCACCAGCAAGACCGTCCCCGGCGCGGACAACCGCCCCATCAAGGCCTGGAGGGAGTTGGAGCGATCCCTCAAGGAGGTTGCCGCCGATATTCAGGACCTGACCCGGACCGCTCCGGACCTCCTCGAGCTCCGCGCCCACCCGATGACCGCCGGAGTCCCCCGGGTTCCGGTGAGCGGGATCAACCGCACGACCGCGAAATCCGACGCCCAAGTGCTCGCGACCGTCGGCCAGACGCCCCGGCAGGATCCCGTTCTGGCCCTCCGTCCCTTTGGCCACGGCCGCGTCGTGGCCTTCACGCTGAAGTACACCCCCGTCCTTGCGCGACTCTTCCGCCAATCCGTCGAGTATGCCGTCGGCGACCGCGCCGAGGGGCTGACTCTTTCGGTGGACCCGCCGAAGGTGATCGCCGAGGGGACCTATCCGGACGCCGAGTTCACCACGGACGGCGTCCGCGTCGCCATGAAGCAGGTCGGACCCCACCGGTGGGAGGGACGCCTGCCCGCGGACCTGTCGGGAACCCTGGTCGTGCGCAAGGGGCGGGCCCGGGCCGCGGCCACGATCCCCTGCCCGCCGGAATTCGAAGCGCTCGGGGTGGATCGCGCCGCGCTGGAACGCATCGCCCAGGAGACCGGCGGCCGCGTGCTCCGGCTTCCGTCGGACCTCGACCGTCTGCCCCGCCCCGAGCAGTCGACGCCGCGCAGCGGTCGTCCGCTCTTCCTGGTCGCCGCCCTGGCGTTCGTCTTCCTCGAGCTGGGCGTATCGATTTATTGGAAGGTATAATCCGGGTGCGATGTCTCTGAAGCGCAAACTCCTCGTGTCCGCGGCCATCGCCGTCCCGAGCCTGGTCCTCCTGGCCGCCTTCCTGCTCTCGTCGCCCATGATGGGCTGGTATCAGAAACGCATCGACCGGGATCCCGCCACGGTGTTCTCCCGCGATTTGGAAATGTGGACGGCCGACCTGTGCCTCATGACCTGGAGGCCGGAGGAGGCCGCCCCCCGATACCGGCTGTACTACGAACGCTACACCAAGGATTTCCGCCGGGCCCACGCCCTCCTCCGTTACGGCCTCTCGCTCGAGGAGGCCGGCCGCAGCGCCGATGCGATCGATATCTACGAGAAATACCTGGCGGAATATCCCGACCACGAGGAAAAGACCGAAGCCGAAATCGGCATCAACCGGATCAAGAATAGTCGACGTTGAGCCGGCGCGAAGGTATGCTCCTGGCGAATTCATGCCCGTTTTCAAGGCCTATGACCTGAGGGGTCGCTACCCCGACGAGATCGACGAGGCGTTCGCGGAGCGCCTCGGCGGCGCGGTCGTCCGCTTCCTGAAGGCGAAACGCATCGCGGTCGGGCGGGACGTTCGGCTCTCCGCGCCCTCCATCGCCTCCGCGCTCGCCCGCGGCGCGGGCTGCCAAGTCGTGGACATCGGGCTCTGCACGACGCCCATGCTGTACTATGCCGTCGGCCATCTCGGTCTGGACGGCGGCGTCATGGTCACGGCGTCCCACAATCCTCCCCGCGACATCGGCTTCAAGCTCTGCCGCGAACGCGCCTTCCCGCTGAGCGAGAAGACCGGGCTCAAGGAGATCGAAGCGCTGATGGCCGACCCGGCTCCCGGCGGCTCGACGGTGTCGCCCCAGGATATCCGCGCGGAGTACCGGACCCATATCCGGAGGCAGATCGAGAAGGCCCCCAGGCTGAAGGTGGCGGTCGACACCGCCCACGGGGCCGTGGGCGCCCACTTCGACGCGATCTTCGCCGATCTCCCGATCGAGTTCGTCCGGCTCTGCTGGGAACCCGACGGGAACTTCCCGAGCCACGAGCCCAATCCGCTGAAGGACGAGAATGTCCGAGATCTGCAGGAGGCCATGAGGAAGACCGGCGCCGACCTCGGAGTGGCATTCGATGGCGACGGCGACCGGAGCATGTTCCTGGGCCCCGGAGGGGAACGGATCGGCTGCGATCTCGTAACGGTGCTCCTCGCCCGCTCCGAACTGCGCCGCCACCCCGGCGCGGCCATCGTCTACGACCTCCGCTCCAGCCGCGTCGTCCCGGAGGAGATCGCGAAGGCCGGCGGCCGTCCGATCCGCGAGCGGGTCGGCCATTCCTTCATCAAGGAGACGATGAAGAAGAACGACGCGGTCCTGGGCGGCGAGCTCTCGGGGCACTACTACTTCAAGGAGCACTATTTCGCCGATTCCGGCATGATGGCCTTCGCGAAGCTGCTCGACCTCCTGGGCCGCGAGGGCAAGCCGATCGACGATCTGCTCGCCCCCTTGCGCCGCACGTCGGCCACGGGTGAAATCAACTTCCGCGTGGCCGACCCGGGGGGCCTGATGAAGGCGCTCTCGGACAAATATCGCGACGGCCGTCAGGACCGTCTCGACGGGATCACCATCCAGTACGACGAGTACTGGTTCAACGTCCGCGCCTCCAATACCGAGCCCTATCTCCGACTCAATCTCGAAGCGACCACGAAGGAGCTTCTGGAACAGAAGCGCGCCGAGCTCTATGCGCTCCTCGGCAAGCCGGTCTGAGAGCTCCCGCCGAATTGCTTGAGTCCGTCCCCTGCGGGCGATAGACTTGAGATGCGCAGGAAGTCGGTTTACCACCGGGGTAGACGCTGCCGATCCGTCCTATTAGGAGAGCTCCCGACGTTCCGTCTGGCGATGTTCGCCAGGCGCAGATTCTGCAACCCTAGGAGGCAACCCGATGTCCAAGAGACGCAAAGGGTTCACCCTGGTTGAGCTGCTGGTCGTGATCGTCATTATTGGCATTCTTGCTGCTCTTCTCCTGCCAGCCATCACCAGGGCGATCCATCGTGCGCGAGTGACCTCGTGCGCCAACAACCTCCGGCAATTGTGGACCCTCCAGACCACCTACATGAGCCAGTTCGGCGGCCGCATGAAGGCCATGCCGAGCATCGAAGGGGTGGCGTTCTGGCAGGCCCTGACCACCACCACGCCTCCGCTGGTCGACCCGTCCGAGATGGAAATCTTCCTCTGTCCGGTCAAGGGCGACCCGCAAATCGGCAACATCGACTACTTCGGACCCGGCAAATCGGTGAACCGCCTGGCCGGCGGAGATCCGGTGGGTTGCGACGACCCCGAGAACCACTTGAACGGCCAGCAAAACTCGGGGACGGATGCCAGTGGAAACGTGCTCCGCAAGTCGGGCGACGTGCTCGAAATGACGGGCAACGATTTCAACAACATCATCAACCCGACCGGCAACACCCCGGCGCCCAAGAAGTAGTCCTCCAAGGAAGGGTTCTCGAAGCCCCGGCGGCAACGCCGGGGCTTCTTTTTTTGGCGGTCGACCTCCCGTCCCGTATCATAGGCCCGTGAAACGAGCCGCCCCCTACCTTCTCTTCGCCGCCGTCACCCTGGCGATCTTCTGGAAGTTCCTGGCCTTCGGCCACACGATGTACGCGATGCCCGCGCTCGAAGCCCAGCTGGGGCGGCCGACCCAGGAACCCCGCGGCTGGTTCCGGTCGGCCTTCCGCCATACGCGCGTCTCCGACAATCTCACCCTGCTGGCCCTCCATCTGCGGATCTACAATGCGGGGCTGCACGCCAACGAGCTGAGGCTGTGGAATCCCTCGCTCTTCTGCGGCCTCCCGACGACCGCGGATCCCATGGTCCATCCGTTCTATCCCCCGAATCTCCTGCTCCACCGCGTCTTCGGCCCCGACGTCGCCTACGAGCTGGGCGCCCTCCTCCACTTGTTCTTCTCCGGCGTCGCCATGCACCTCTTGCTGCGTTGCACCGGCCGCTCCTCCATGGCCGCCGCGGGGGGCGGCCTGATCTGGATGCTCGGCGGATATCAGGCGATGTGGTTTTCGACGTCGATCCTCGCGGGGCTGTCGGTCTTCGGACCCCTGGCCCTCGCGCTCCTGCTGACGGGAGTCGCTGCCCGAAATCTGGCCCGCGCGACTTTCGCCGGCGTCTTGATGGGGATTGCCGTTCTCGGCAGCCATCCCCAGCATGCGATCCTCTTTTTCCTGATGCTCGTCGCGTGGAGCGTCGTCTCGCTCCGTCGGCAGCGCGCGGATCTCAGGTTCAGCGTCCGGTTCCTCTTCCTGTTCGCCGTCTTCACGGTGGGCGTCGGCATGGTCGAAATCCTCGCGCGGCTGGACTCCATCGAGAACGGCTACCGGGACCCCGCCTTCGACCACCTCTCGCTCTACAGCGAGCCCTGGCGCCTGGCGACGTATGCCGGCGGTCTCATCCTGGGAAAAGTCTATTTCCCGGGACCCGGCTGGGAGGCCGAGTTCCCGGTATTTCTGGGGCTGGCCGGCGCGGGGCTGGCGGTCATCGGCGCCCTCCGCCGCCGCCAGGACACCGACGTCCGCGTCGCCGCGACGGCCGCGCTCGTATCACTCGCCGCCGCCTTCGCGTTCCCGCTGGCGTGGATCTTCCTGCAGATTCCCCTGCTCAACCTCAGTCCCGCGTCCCGCTGCCTGGTCCTGACCGGCTTCTGTCTCTCCTTCCTGGCGGGACAGGGCATCGACGAGCTCCTGGCGTCACCCGGCACCGCGTGGCGGAGCGTCGCATGGGTCGCCGTCGCCTTCCTCTTCGCGGCGCTGTGGGGTGCGGGCCCCGTTCGCCTCTCGAACGGCGCGGCCGTCGAGACGCTGATCGGGTTCGGGCTGGCCGCCGGCGCCTGGTTCTGGGTTGGCCGCTCCCGCCCGCTGGGCGCCGGCCTGGGCCTCGCCGCCCTGCTCTTCGAACTGCTGCCGCCCTTCCTTCAGGCCAACTATCACGCCGACTCGAGCCTACTCGCCAAGACCCCCGAATCCCTGAGCCGGGCCCGGGACGGCTGGCGGACGACCGGCCTCCTCGGGACGACGGCGGTGTCGACCCGCAGCGAGCAATGGGGGAACGATCTGGTGACGGGCAACAACCTGATCGCCCTGTATGGCGCGGAGAACATCGGCGGCTTTGAAGCCCTCATCCCGCGCCCCTATGTCGCCTTTGCGGAAGCGGCCCGGGCGAGCGTGAGCCCCGCCGGACGCACGCTTCAGTTCACGCGCTTGGATTCCCCCTTGATCGATTTCACCGGCCTACGCTATGTGCTCTTGCCTCCCAGCCTTTCCCTGCCCCTTCGATTTCGGAAGCTCGGGGACTTCGGCTCCGTCGCCCTCTTCGAGAATCCGGCGGCCCTTCCCAGGGCGCGGCTCGCCTCCAAGATCCGCGCGGCCCGGACCGCCGAGGAAGCGGAGGTCTTGCTCCGCGACCCCCAGGTGGACTTGAAGTGGGAGACGATCGTCGAGACCGACCGGAGCCTGCCCGTGACCTATGAAGGCGACGTGACCTGGAAGCGCCGAGGCGGCGACTCCAGTGAGCTGGAGGTCACCGTGAAGTCGCCGGCCCTGCTGATCGTCGCCGAAACGGATTATCCCGGCTGGCAGGCGACGGTCGACGGCCGGCCCACGCCGATCCTGAAAGCCAATCTCGCCTTCCGTGCCGTCGAGATCCCCGCGGGCACGCACCGGGTGGAGTTTGGATTCCACCCGTGGTTTGCGCGGGCGGGATCCCTGGCCTCCCTGCTCTTCCTGATCCTGGCGCCCGTGGCGGCCCGCCGGTGGAGGGCGGCGTGAGGCGCGCGCTGCCGTTTCTGCTCTACGGCGCCGTGACCCTGGCCTGCTTCCATAAGTTCATCTTCTTTGGCTGGACCCTCTACGACGTCCGCGTCCTGGAAGCTCATCTCGGACTCCCCGCTCCCGAGAAAACGGGCTGGTTTGAATCCCACCGCCCGCCCGCCGACCGCGGCGACACGGTCCTGTCGCTCCCCCTCCTGCACCGCCTCTATGGCGAAGGCCTGCATCACGGGGAGCTTCGCCTGTGGAACCCCTACCTCTTCTGCGGCTATCCGATCTACAACAACCTCCTGCTGCATCCGTTCTATCCGCCGAATCTCGTCCTCCACGCCCTGCTGCCGCCGCGGACCGCGTCCGACCTGAACCTGCTGATCCATTTTTTCTTCTCGGGCGCATCGATGTATGCACTGCTGCGCGGCAGCAGCCGGGGACACGTCGCGGCCACGGTCGGGGGCCTCCTGTGGATGCTGATCGGCTACAACACGTTCTGGTTTTCGACGGGCACCTTCATGGGCGCAAGCGTCTTTGCTCCGCTCGCCCTCCTGGGGCTTCGCCGGGGCCTGGAGACCCGCTCGCTGAAGCCCCTCGCGCTCGGGGGGCTCGCGATGGGAATGGTCATCCTCGGCAGCCACGGGCAGCACGCGCTGCATCTCTTGATCGTTCTGTCGCTTTGGCTCCTCGTCAGCGGGGTGGCCGACCGAGACTCGCGCTGGTTTGCGGCGAAGGGGGGCGGCCTCTTCATCGGATGCGCCCTGGGATCCGGAATGGCCGCGATCCTCACCCAGCTGGATTCCGTCACCCACGGGTTCCGGGTCCCGGGCGACGACCTCCGCCTGCACTACGCCGATCCCTGGGTGCTCCCCACGTACATCGCCAACGTGGCCCTGGGGAAGATCTGTTACGCCCCCGATGGGCTGCTGCGGTCCGAGTTCACGATTTACGCGGGCGTGGCCGGGACGGCGCTCGCGCTCGCCGGCGCGATCCGGGGCTTCGGCCAACGCTGGATCCGCTTCCTGACGATCCTCGCCGCGGTCACCCTGCTCGTCGCCTTCGTCAAGCCTCTGGCCCAAACCGTCCTGGCCATCCCGTTTCTCAACCTGAGCATGCCCGCGCGATGGGTGTATGTGTTCGGCTTCTGTCTGACAATGCTGGCGGCCGCCGGGGTTGACGCGCTGGCCGACGACCGCGTCCGCACCTCGCGCATCCTCGTCGCCGTCGTCGGGCTCTGCCTGGTGTCGATCCCGTTCTACGCGCGCCGCGGCGCCCCGGTGGAAACACTGATCGGCGCAGGGCTCGCCGTCGGGTGGCTCGCGTCGGCCTGGAGGGCGCCCCGCGTCGCGCCGCTCCTCGCCGTCGCCGCGATCTCCTTCGAGTTGATTCCCAATTTCGTCTGCTTCAACGTCCACGCGGATCCGGCCGTCTTCGACCGGACCTTTCCGGTGATCGAAGAAATGCGCGCGCGGGAGAAGGAGCCTTGGAGAGCCACCGGCATCCTGCGCGTGGCCGGAGCGGATCGCGGGGCGTACAACCCCTGGGCTTCGGCGGTCGGCTCCAACATCCTGGCCCTCTACGGGGTGGAAGCGGTGATGGGCTACGAGTCGATCGCGCCGCTCTCCACGGTCGTGTACTGCACCCGGATGAACGGCGACATCTATGGAAGCGGACGCGTGCTGGAACTGCGGGATCCCGGCGATCCTCTGACGGCGTTCGGCAATCTGAACTACGTCGTGAGTCCGTTCCCCTTCGGCCCCGAGGCGTCGGCCCTTCAGGCGATCGGAAGCTGGCCACCCCTCACGTTGTATCTCCGGTCCTCCCGGTTGCCCCGAGCCTACCTGGCCGACCGCGCGGTTCAAGCGGACCTAGACAGCACCGCCGGCATTCTCACCGCCAAGGACTTTGATCCGGCCACCAGCGTGGTCCTCGAGTCCGGACCGCTTCCCAGGACCAGTCCGGGCGGCGGCACGGTCCGCTGGGTCGTCCGGACGTCGGATCGCCTGGAGCTTGCCGTCGCGTCGAAGGGGGATTCGATCCTGGTCGTTTCCGACACCGATTACCCGGGGTGGGAGGCAAGCGTCGACGGGGTCGAGACCCCGATCCTCCGGGCGAACCTGACCTTCCGCGCCGTCGCCGTTCCCGCCGGGCCGCACACGGTCATCATGCGGTTCCGTCCCCCCTCGGCTCGCCATGGCCTGATCCTCTCGGCGCTTACTCTGGTCGCCGTTCTCGGCGCCTGCGCGTGGCGGAAAACGATATAATGACCTCATGAGCCGCCGAGATGCCGGGATCACCCTCGTAGAAATTCTCGCGGCGGTCACCGTCGTCGCCGTCATCGTGGCGCTGATCATCCCCGTCCACGCGAGAGCGGCGCGCTATCAAACCCTCAAGGAGTGCCAGGATCATCTGCACACGCTTTTCGAGGCCCAGGCCAAGGCCCCGCCGACCAAGGTCCAGGAACTGGGCCGGGCGTACTGGGTGCGGCTGACCCAGCTGACGCCGCCCTTGGTGACGCCGGACGCGCTCAAGTGCCCCTTCGTCGAAGGCGACGGCGCCCCGTTCTGCCAGTATCTGGGGCCCGCAGGAGAGATCGACAAGCTGGAGGCCAAGGACCCCATCGGTTGCGACATGGATCAAAACCACAGCGCCGACCGAAAACAGGGCGGGAACCTGCTTCTCAAGAACGGTCAGGTCGTCACGGACCATACGAATCTGTGGGCCACGACGATCCAGCTTGGGAAATGCCGTCCCTGACGGCATCCCGCGTTCTCTAGGACTTCGGGGTTGACGCGCCACCGGACGCTGTGCGGTCCAGAGGCGTCCCCCATGAAATAGAGGGCTCTTTGACAATGCGGAAGGAGGACACCATGCTGGCATTGTCTTCAGCGAAGCGCAGGAGCGGCTTCACCCTGGTGGAACTGCTGGTCGTGATCGTCATCATCGGCATTTTATCTAGTCTCATCATTCCGGCGATCGTCCACGCCTTGTTCCGCGTCAGAGTGACCGCGTGCGCGCATAACCAGCGCCAGCTGTACCAGCTCGGCACCGTGTATTCGTCCTCCCACAAGGGCACCTGGCCTTCCCTTCGGGGCGAAGAGCTGTGGCTCTCGCTCCACCGCATGGTTCCCCCGTTGATCGAAGAGAACCAAGCGGAAGTGCTCGCCTGCCCCTGCCTCCAGACGGAGATCGGCCCCGATGAAACCCATTTTCGGGGTCCCGCTCTGCCTCTGGGAAAGATGGGGGCGACGGACCCGCTGGGGGCCGACAAGGTCGACAACCACGGTCCGACGCTCGGCGGCAATGTGCTCCTGAGGGACGGCAGCGTCCAGGAGTACGAGAAGGCGCATCCCAAGTGGGAAGAGTGCGCGACCAAACTGGCCCCCTAGGGGGGTCGCCAATCCTTGCCCGGCCCTCGGGAAGCCCCGGGGGCCGGGCTTTTTCTTTTGTTGATGCCATTCGCCCGGGCTGTTATCCTGCCCCCCCTATGCTCAAGCGCATGTGCACCGCGAAAATCGCCAATGCCTACATCACGAAGGCCGAGCTTCACTACGAAGGCAGCTGCGGCATCGACGCCTCCATTCTGGAGGCGTCCGGCATCCTTCCCTTTGAGATGGTCCTGATCGCGAATGTCACGAACGGTCGCCGATTCGAAACCTACACCATCCCGGAGGCCAAGGGGAGCGGAGCCTTCTGCCTGTACGGGGGCGCCGCCCACATGGGAGCTCCCGGTGATGAGATCATCATCATGGCCTACGGCTACCTGAACGAGGCGGAGCTCGGCCTGTTCAAGAGCCCCAGGGTCGTCCGTCTCGGCCCCAAGAACGCCCTGAAATAGGCCGCCGGATTGCCTCCGGACGCGACGTCCTGCATACTGAGGCCCATGAAGCTCCGCGCCCTGCTCCTGCTCCTCCTGACGCTTGCCTCGGCCTGCTCGTCGCCCTCGTCGGCCAAACCGTCCGCCCTGCCGGGGGGCGAAATCGAGGTGAGCGCCGAGATCGAGAACCTGACCGTCACCCCGCGCGAAGGCGATCTCGTCACCCTCCAGTTCCACGTCAGCAACAACACCCGGAGCACCGTCATCCTCCGCGATCTCGGTCAGCCGATCGACCTCATGCTGGCCGGCTCCACCGGAGCCGTCATGACCTGGCAGTACGCCCAGCCCGGGCTGCTTACCTATCTTCCCGACCAGGACGAGTGGATTTACGACAAGAGCAAGCGATCGGACGCGCAGCGGCCGGTCTTCAACTCCGGGCTCCTGGTCCCCAAGGAGTCCCTCGCGTTTCGCGCCCGCGTCCGATTGCTGGAAATGCCGATCGACTTCCAGTTCACGTACTTCGAGCTGACCGAGGAGGAATTGCGCCGCAAGGTCTAC
>Ga0070731_10005538_pt1 | contig 10378 bp, 11 predicted proteins | sample Coa_R1_2_FD_66448 | JGI IMG/M metagenome (GOLD analysis project Ga0070731, IMG submission 66448) | Surface soil microbial communities from Centralia Pennsylvania, which are recovering from an underground coalmine fire - Coalmine... | ecosystem: Environmental > Terrestrial > Soil > Unclassified ... | reverse complement strand
ACCGCCTGGAACAGTCCTGGGCTCGCCGGCAGCGGGTTGGCGACGCCGCCCTGGACCAGCGGCAAAAGCGCCTGATAGCAGGCGATCGCCACGGTGTCGGGCGGTGTCTGCGCTTGCGCGTCGGCGATGGCGGCCTGCAGATCGCCGGCGGTGAATTGCTGCAGGACGAGGATCGGATTCGCCTGGGCCTGCGCCGTGGTCGGCTTGGCGGCTTTCGGCTGCGCGGCCGCCGGGTGCGGCAGCAACAGGCCAGAGAGGCCGACAGCAAGCGCAAGTGTGGCAACGGCGCGCGGAACATTGGTCGGCTTTGCCGCCGGCGGCGGCGCCGACGTCTCCGGCACCTTGACCATGTTCCAATGCGCATAGATCGACCAGCCGACCGAGCCGATGCTGCAAGCCGCCGGCACGATCACGCCGATGTCCGTCATGAGCGTTGAGGCCTGATCCGCGGTCATGATGCCGCGCATGGTGAGAAGGCCGAACGCCAGAGTGAGGACCTGGCGCACGGCATTCATGATTTCCTGGTTGTTCATGGTGCTCTCCTGTTGCGCCGCGTCAGCACAATCCCGACACGGCGTAGATCACTGCGATGAAAAGAGCGGCGGCGAGGCCGGCGACGATGCCGAGCTTGATCGCCACGCCATAGTCGGCGACGGGCCGCCACGCATGCTCGCCGGCGTATTTCATGGTCACGACTGCCCCGCGGCATCGTTAGAAAGCGCCATCACGGCGGCGAGCACGGCGCGCCGCACCTCCAGCATATTCGGCAGCGACAGATGATCGGCGCCGGCGATCTGCTTCGCAGTCAGACTCGTGATCGCGTTGCCGGGAGCGAGCTGCGCCCGGCCGCCGCCGGGATAGCTCGGCTGCCAGAAATGCAGCCAGCGGTCGACGCTGTCCGGCGCGAACCACTGGCCGGCATCGTTCGCCGGCGGCATGAGCGACCATTGCCCGGCATCGGGCGCGTTCGATCCCCAATCGGTCGAATCGAGCGAGACGAACAGCGGCGCGCGCAAGCGGAGCGTTTTCAGATAATCGGCGAGATAGAAGGTCGACATCGCGCCCTTGGAATGGCCGATGAAGATCGCCTGCGCGCCGCCCTTGATCGCGGCCACGACCTGGTGCTCGATCTCGCTTTGCAGCGGCTGCGGGTCGGCGCCTCCGACAACGTTGAAGTGAATCCCGGCCGGCGTGTTGGCGTTGAGATACGCGGCGAGATCGTCGATCGGATAGCCGATGGCGAGGCCGTGGCAGGCAAAGCAGGCGAATGCGGTCATAACTTTTCCTCTTGCTTGATTTTTGCCGCGGTGGATGCCGCGAGCGCCGCCAGCGCCTCATAGCTGCCGATCGCGGCGACGAGATCGGGCAGTATGGCGTTGAGCGCCGGCGCCGCTTCGGCGAGCTCAAGAAAAGCCGGCTCGTTGTTGGCGAGCCGGGCACGCACCGGCGCCATGACGGCGCGGACCTTCTCGATCGTGGCGGCGGCTTTGACGATATCGGGCGCGAGCGGAGAAAGCCCGGGCACGAAAACCGACGCGGCTTTGAGGAGCGCGGCGAGCGTCATGCGGCGGCTCCCGCGAACCGAACGGACGGATCGATGATCGCCATGCGGGCGACGAGCGCCGCGCAGCCGAGCTGATGATCCACCGCGTTGGGGTCGTAATGGCCGTCGGCGATGTATTTGCCGGCGTGGTACTGATCGGTGGAGGCCCAGAGATAGGGCGACGGCACGCCCCGCGCGGCGTAACCGAGGCCGTTATATTGTTCGAGCAGGGTGAGCGCGCCGCCGACCGACCAATCGCCCCAATGCGCCGCATAAGGAGCGCAGCGCGCCAACGCGTTGACCGCGGCATCTTCCCAGCTGGCGAACGGCCCCTGCCCTCTCGGCACGTGGACCGAGACTTTGTCCAACGGGTCGCCTTGGGCGAGATTGGCCGCCCAGCTCTGCGAGGCTTCGCGCTCGTGGATGACCGCGATGATGAACCAGGGCACGGTGGTGCGCGCCGAAACGGCCTCATAGCGCGTCTTGGCCGCCGAGGCGGCAAGCCGCGACGCAATTCTATCGAGCGTTCCGACGAGGTTTGGATCCGGATGCATCGCCGTCCAGCGTGCGCCGTTGGCGGCTTTGAGTTTGGCAAGGTCGATCATCGCCGGCCCCCGTTCGCGCTTGGCGCGGGAGCAAAAACGCGGTGCCCGAAATGCGCTTGCCGGTCGTCGCGCGGCTTCTCCATGCTGTCCAGCATGTGCGCCAAGCCGGGGCCCAGCATCGCGGCAGGCGACCGACTTCGATGATGCCCGTTATGCGCGTCGGCGGCGGTAAAGGCCGTAACGCAATAGATTGCCGTGGCGAGAAAAGCTCGCATCAGGTCACCTTTTTTGTTTGTGGAGTGGTGTTAAATCGCTGCGGTCAAAGGCCGATATCAGCTCGTCGGCACGCCGCAGAGGATGTATTGGATCGCCACCCGCACGGTGCCGCCGGTGAAATTCGAGCCCTGCGCGGTGAGCTTGATGGTGGACGTCGCGTACCAGGCGGTCGGACCGATGACGCCGCTGTTGCTCGATCCGGCGGCAATGCCGAGGCTCGAGCCGAATTGCCCCGCGGTCGTGCCGGAACCGCCGCTCGAACTTGTCGTGGCATCGACATTGAATGACGTCGCGCCGGTAATCGCGGTCACCACATAAGTCGACACGCCGCAGACGACGGCGCGGTTCGGAATCGTGGCGGTGGAAACGGAAGACGCTCCCGAACAGGCGATGAGGTCCTCAACCACGCCGAACGCAATGGTCGAGCCATGCAGGCCGGTGACGTTCCCGATGTCGGTCAGTTTCGCCGCGGGATATCCTCCCGCGGTAACGCCGTCCTGGACCACGACGCGATTGTTGGTGGTGTCGACGACAAGCTCGCCTTGCGCGCCGGTAAACGACGCGACTTGGCTCGCGGTGCCGCGCCGGTATTGAACCTGAACCGCTGTCGTCATTTGTTAGGTCCTCATGCGGCGCCGAGATTGACGTCGAGCTCGACGAATAGGCTTGGCGGAGTTCCGAAGTCATCGGCGGTGCCGACGCTTTCGCCCACCAGGCCGAAATCCATGGATGTGCTGACCAGGAGCGTGCGCGCCACGGGGTGGTCGATCGCGACGCCGCTTGGCGTATAGGTGTAGGCCGTACAGCTCGACAGCTGCTGGACGCCGCCGCCGAACACGTTGAAGCTTTGCAATTTGATGTAGAGCGTCTGCCCGACATATTGCGGCGGCAGATCATACTCGAATACCGCGCTGTCGAGGCGCGCGTATGGCGCACCGGCCGAATGCGCGGACGCCGCCGTGCCGTACAGGCCGCGATACATCGTCGTAAGCGAATAATTGTTCGCCGAGGTTAACGTCGCGGTCTGGTAAGACAACAGCTCGCCGTCGACGAACGACAATGTGCTCGTAAGCTGGGCGTCGAGCGCGGTAGCGCTTGCCAGTACGCCGCCGCTCTCGGCCATATTCACGGCCAATGTGTCGGCGGTATCGGGGTTGGTGCCGCCGAATACGGGCAGCGCGGCGGTGAGTACGCCTTGCCGCGCCGGAGCGACGATGGTCCCGATTTGAAAATATGAAGAGCCGTCAAGCGACAGCCAGACGAAGGCGCCGCCCCAATTCGGATCGGCGACGCCGCTTAAACCACCCGACGCCGCGATCCACACTTGTGCGGTCGAGCCGACCAGAGCCGACGGCGGCTCGAAGATGATCGGCGCGTTGACCGGATCCGGAACAAGATTGCGATTGATCGGGGTGTTCGATACCGGCTGCGTCGCGTAAAGCGTTGCCGTCGCTGCGCCGAGCGGAAACTCTTCGGTCGTGATTTGCAAAAGACCGTTTTCGTCCTCCTCGATCTCGGTGATGCGGATCGGCGCGTTCGACAGCCCGAGGATGGAATCGCTGACCGTCACCAGATCCATCGGGTCGAGCAGGCAATATTCCCAGGATAGCCGAAACTTATAGGTGTTGCGGATGTAAACCGCGCGCTGCACCATCAATTGCCCGGAGATCAGAGCGACATTGGGATCGCAAATTTCGTGCGCCGTAACCGTCGAGGCGATCCGCATGCCGTAGAGCTCGATCGCGTTCTGGTCGCGCGACTCCACCGTCGTCAGGTTATAGGCATTGACGCGCTCCGCGATTTCCAGCCGCCAGACATTATAGGCTTGGTATGGATCGGAGCGCGTCACCTGGAGCGGATCTTCGCCGTCGTCGGCCTTGAAATCGTCGTCGTCGAGATTGTAGATCGGCGTCACGTCAGGCACGAAGCTCGAGGCGCTGCTGTATTGATAGCTGATGGTCACGCCGGCGTTCTCGTCGGCAACGCCGAACACATAGGTGCCGTTCGGCGAAATGGCGTAAGTGCCGGCCGCCGATGGGGTGCCGGACCCGATATAGCGAAACGCCGTGCCGCTGACCGAATATTTCACGCCGAGATCGGCGACAAAACGCGACGGCAGCGTCACATAGACTTGCGGTGTCGGCGTCGTGAAGGTCCCGGCTGCCGGCAGCACCACCGATATGGAGGCATTTTGCACGGCGCCGGCCACGGTCGCGGTGTCGCCGTAGGGGATGAATTTTAAAAGCCCGCCGGACCACACTGCCGCAGTGTTGGTGAGCTGCAACCAGCGAGCCAGAATGCTGGACGCCTGCTCCTGATTGTTCAGCGCCGGCGAAAGCGCCAGTCCGACGGCGGCGCAATAGGTTTGGTATGAGGCGTCGCCGCCAGAACCATAGAGCGTCGTCGCAGCGATGCTGCTTTCGGGAAAGCCGATGCCGTATTGCGCGCTGGTGAGGAAATCGCCGACGACTTCGGCCGGGTCGGCATCGACGCCGTTGACGCCGGTGCCGTAGAAAAGCCCGCGAACCTCGAAATTGTGGTAATCGAGCGTTGCCGAGTCGCTGAGGTTGTAGTTCGCGGCGCACACGTAAGCGGTGCCCTGATAGGCGAGCGCCTGCGCCGGATAGGCTGTGGCGAGGTAGCTCCATTCGCTCTGCGGCGTCGTCCCGACAAAGAGCGACAACCCCAGGCCGGCCAGCGTATAGACCGATTGACCGCGCCAGATCTGATTGATGGCGCCGATCGGCCCCTCGCACAGCGCCATGATGATGGAAGCGGTGTAAGTGTAGCCGGTGGTGGTTCCGCCGCCGAATATTCCGCCTTTGCCGCCCCCGCCGCCCTGCGCGGGGAAGGATTGGAAATTGTTGTACCAGATGACGTTCGGCGCGAGCTTCGATTCGCCCCATATGATCGGAACGGGCAAGGCGTTAACGGCTGTTTGGATTTGCAGGCCGGTATAATCCGGCGGCACCGCGGCCTGTTTCGCGCCGGTGCGGAAGATGCTCATGGCGCGGCCCAGAAGCTGAAAAAACGCGGCTGCCTGGTCGCATCGGCCAACACGGCATTATGTTCGATCACTTCTTCAAGCACGCACCGCGCCGGATAATAGGCGTGCACGATGGTCAGCGGGCTCGATCTGGTCACGACGCCGCCGTGCGAATAACAGCGGCCGTAGCGCAGCACCATGACGTCGCCGGGCTGCGCGCGAGCGACCTCGCGCGCGCGATCGAAGATAAAGCCGAGATAACGCTCCTCGCTGCGGTGCAGATGCCAATCGACCGGATAGGGCCGAGGATCGAATGGCGGACATAAGCCGGTATCGACAAAAACGCGCACCAGCAGCATGCCGCAGTCGACGCCCACGCCCCTTATATCCGCGCAGTTGTGATAGGGCGTGCCGACCCACGCGCGCGCCGCCGCCACGACCGCCGTGCGCTGGCCTTCGGATGTCAGACGACGGACGTCAGATGACGGAGGGCCGTCCATGCTCTTTCCGACATCTGACATCTGGCATCCGTGATCCGGCTCGCACCGCCATCTGCGGCGGCACGTAGGGAAAGCCGCGGAAGTTGATGAGATTGTTGAATTTGCTCTGGCACGTATGCACGCTACGGGCCAACTTGACGGTATATGTGAAATTACTCATAATTTGGTATGGCTTTGCGGCCCCGGGACGAACCGAGGTCCCTGCTTTGGCGCGGCTCGTCGAAGCGCGATTTCATGGCGTTCCCACGAACCACGCAACGCGAAATGGGCTATGCGCTGTCTTGGCTCAAATGGGTCAACGCCATCCGAAGATGGCGAAGCCGCTGACTGGCTTCGGTGGCGCCGCAGTGGTTGAGATCAGCGAGAGCCACCGAGGCAATGCCTACCGCGCGGTCTATACGGTCCATTATGCGGATGCCGTGTACGTATTTCACGCGTTTCAAAAGAAATCGAAGAAGGGTATTGCAACCGCCAAACCGGACTTGGCAATGATCGAAAAGCGCCCAAAGGACCGGATCATGGAAAGGGAGAGATTGTGATGAATAGAAGAGCAGCGGCTAAGGATTTTTCCCGGAACGTATGGCTGCAGCTCGGCTTTGCCGATGCGGAGGAACACTATTTGAAGGCAGAACTGGTGCTGCGGTTGGACACCGCGATCAAGTCTTTGGGCCTGACGCAACGCGCCGCGGCACACCGGATCGGAACGACCCAGCCCGAACTGTCGAAAATCCTGGGTGGTAAATTCACCGAGGTCTCATTGGAGCGACTAATGCGCTTCATGACCGCATTGGGCTACCATATCGAGATCACCATTGGCGCCGGCAAGCCGAGCGAAATCGGCAGGGTCACCATTAGAAATGCTCGGCGTAAGGCGGCGTAACGGCGCGACCCGATGCCTTTAGTCATTTAAACCGCCATCTGCGGCGGCGGCACGTAGGGAAAGCCGCGGAAGTTGATGAGATTGTTGAACTTGCTCTGGCACGTGCCCGGTGTGTGATCGCAACCGTAATAGACGGTGAATGCGTCGCCCGGCGCCGGCGCGCTTTGCAACGGATAACCGAGCGCCAGCGACGTTGCGGCGACGACGCCGTTGACGTTCGCGGTGACGCCGACATTGACGCCGGAGGTGAACGTGATCGAGCCTTGCTGGAAATTTGCATTAGCGCCGGACCAATTGATGAGCGACGCCGTCGAGCCCGCGCCCGCGGTACCGTTGGTGCCGAAGGCATTTTTGACGAGCGTGCAGCCGGAATCGTAGAGCGTGTGCAGGCAGGTCGGCTGATAGATGTTGCGCGGCATGTCGATATCGAGCAGCACCAGGTCGGAATTGACCGTGAGCTTGGCGCTGGTGCGGCCGATCTGGTCGACCGTTCCCAGCCGCCCTTTGAAAAGGACCACCGCCCCGACGGCGGTGCCGCCGATACGGTCGGAGAAGAACACCCGGTCGCGCTCGATTTCGCAGCCGTCGAAGGCGCCGTCGCGCAGCGCCTGCAGGAACGGCGCTCCATTCGTTACCGTGTCCGTCGACAGCGCGGCGACGGTAATCTGCTGCTGGTCGACCTCCAGGCCGACCGAGGCTTTGTACTTGAGACCATCGATCAAAATCGAATTGGCGAGAAAAGTCGCGCCATTATACGAAAACGTCACGTCGACATTGGTGTAGCGCAGGATCAATCCCGACCGCAGCGTGAACGTGAACGTATCGGCGAACAGAAATTGCGCGTCCGCCGTCGCCCGTGCCGCATTGAGATAGGCGATGAGTGCCGAGGAGGCCGGTTTCATGATCTCTCTGCGTTGATGACAAAATTTCACGGGCGGACGACATCGCATCGACGGCTGCAAGCGACGGATTGGCGAGGGCTGCGGCGCTATTGGCGTTGAGTCTGATGAAACGTGGTTTTTTTTTGGAAAATGCCAGACCACACTCGGCCCAGCTGACCACAAGTCTAAGTCAGGCTCTGCAAATTCGCATTCGGGCCGCGCAAATTGTTCCATACGCCGAGCTGCCGGATATGACCGAACAGCGGATTGCCACCGCCGCTGTCTTGGCCGAGCCGCAACTTGCCGAATGTCGGAATGGCGCCGCTCGCTGCCGTCGCCGCGGTGCCGCCATTGACGACCAGCGCGAAATCGTTGACCTGGAACGCTGCCGCGATCTGTTCGGGCGTATTCGCCGTAATTGCCCCTGCCGTAACATCCGCCTCCGCGGTACCGCTTTTGACGAAATCGAATTCGCCGGCGCCGGTCGATTTGAAATTCAGCGTCGCGCGGTTGTTCTCGGTGCCGTCGTCGATCTGAACGAGGCGCTGGGTCTGGGTCACGCCTGCGGCGTCGGCTTGAACATAGAGCGTGCCGGCCGTGATCGCGGCCCAAGTCGCAGCACTCAAGCTATCGGCCGCGCGGGAAGTTGATCCGGTCGTGGTCGGGATATAGGACGAGGCGAACGGTAGGCCGAATTCCAGCTGCGCACCGAAAACCAGAACCGTGCCGCTGCCCGTCCCGGCATATTTCGGTTGGGCCTGCGCGAATGTCGGCGTGGCTGAATTCGACAGATTAAATTCCGCATAAACCGATGTCTCCGAAGATGGCAGAGTCGCCGTGAACGCGATCCGCCACCAGCCGTTGCCATAGGCCACCGCGCTGGTGCCGACAATTGCCGAACCGGCACTGTCAACGGAAGTGCTGGTTACCGTTCCGGTCGTCAGATTGAAGACAGCTCCGGCATAGTGCGAGCCGGGGTTGGAGCCACCCTGAAAGCACAGGCCGAAATAGTTGAGCGTTCCCGCCTTGACAAAGATCGACTCCGTGACCGGCGCGCCCGCCGTCAAGCCGCCGATCGTGCCCTGATAAAATTGATGCTCGGTATTGGCCGTCGTGTCCGTCACGGTTGAAGCGTCACCGGTGCCGTCAGGGCCGGTCGTGTTGCTGTCGGTTATGCTTATTCCACCGACGCTCCAGTGCGATGAGAAGGCCGCCTGCGAATAGGTGACGCTATTCGTGCTCGCGCCTTCAAGCAAAATCCCAAGCGCTGTGCCGCCCGACCAATCGAAGCGCAGCACGCCGGACGAAGCGAGCGTCAGCACGCCGGACGAGTTCTGATAATAGGCCGGCGACGAGCGTGAGAAAGTCGTGCCGAGCGCGGCGAGAAGCGCGGCACAATTGGCGGCAGTCGCGCCATTGTAATAGTAGTGATCGGCAACGCCTTCCGTGGTGAAATCGGCAAACAGCGTCGGCAGCGTGCCGCCGATCGAGTATGTATTGCCCCAAAACGGCGCCGCTGCGGGGGTTGCGTTCGCCTTGACGCTGCGGAATTTCATGCTGTCGAGCTTCCACAGGCTCGACATGAACTCCTCGAAGTCCATCTGGTCGTCGAGGAAACGGCACTGAAACGCGAAACTAAAATCCGCCGTGACCGAGACGCCGGCGGCCGGGGCGCTATAGAAGCCGATCGAGTTCGGCGCCGTGAAGGTCCACGTCGAGGGCGATTGCAGAACACCGTTGAGATAGACGTTGGCGACATTGCTGACCCAACCGACCGGCTCGGTGAAACCGCCCAGCGTGCGACCCATGACGAACGACTGCGTGACGCCGTCGCCGCTGCCGATGATTTGGGCCGCGACCGAATTGTCATCGGGGTCGGTATAAAGGAATACGCCGGCCTGACCGAGCAACTGCAGAAAGAAGCCCATGAGACTTTGCAGACTCGACGAACCGAGACTGGCAAAGGCGGCAGTCGAAGACGACGCCAAGCCGTTATAGACCGCCTCGAACTCGTAGAGCGGGTAGCTCATCAGCGCAACGCGCACCTCCCGGCCGGACACGTGCGAGGCCACGCGGGTCGAGAAACCCGGCTTCTTGTGCCGTGACCAGGCTAGCCCGGCCAGGCTCGGGAGTGCGGCGGGCGTGGTCATGACCGCACGGTCTTCAGTTGCAGCGACTGCAGCGCGTAAAGGTTTGCCATGAACTCCTCGACATCGAGATCGTCGTCCGCAAAACGGCACAACAGGTACCAGTCGAAGTCGGCAGTTATCGCGACAGCCGTACCGGGCGGCGCGGCAAAGGTTACGGTCGGCGCCAGCGGCGCGTTGTTGATCGTGTAGCCGCCGCTCTGCGCGACGCCGTCGAGATAGACCGCCGACACCGTGCCGACTCCGGCCGGCGATAACGGATAGCCGCCGATTGACACCGTGAACGGAAATGTCGTGGCGGAGCCGTCACCGCTGCCGATCGGTTGGGCCATCGCCGGCGAGAGACTTGGCGGCTCGAAATAGAACGAAGCGTCCGCGCCTGCGCAACTGTCGAAGAAGCCGACAATTTCCTGCAGTTCGGTGTTCGGCGATACTATGCGCAACAGATCGTAGTTCAGCTCGATCTGCCAAAGCGGCGCCGACATTTTGGCAAGACGCACCTCGCGGCCGGAGACGTGCAGCGCCGTACCGGTGGCAAAGCGCGGTGAAAGCCGCATCGACCAGCCGCGGGTTTGCAGCGATGGAAAGACCGAATAGGGGCCAAGCGGCGGCGGCCCGCT
>Ga0070731_10005537_pt1 | contig 10379 bp, 10 predicted proteins | sample Coa_R1_2_FD_66448 | JGI IMG/M metagenome (GOLD analysis project Ga0070731, IMG submission 66448) | Surface soil microbial communities from Centralia Pennsylvania, which are recovering from an underground coalmine fire - Coalmine... | ecosystem: Environmental > Terrestrial > Soil > Unclassified ... | reverse complement strand
ACCGAGATCTGGGACGAGACCGACGACACCTGCCACCTCAACGGCACCGCCCGCATGGGCGACGATCCGCAAACCAGCGTGGTCAATGCCGATTGCCGTTCGTGGGATATTCCGAACTTGTGGATCTGCGACGGCTCGGTGTTTCCGACAGTGGGCGGCGTCAACCCTTCGTTGACCATCCAGGCGATCGCCTGCCGCACTGCCGACCGGATCAAGGCGATGGCCGGCCGCGGCGAGCTCTAATACGCTTGCCGGATTTCGTCGATGCTTAGCCGGCCGTTAGCAAACAATCGGGCATTTGATCCGCGCTTTCAAAAAAAGCGACGCTGCCGAGAAACGATTCGTCGTTGAGTGGTTTCACGCCATCTTTAGGAATCTGACGGCAAAACAGCGGTGAGAAGGGCGCACCGGGTTGCGTTTCCCGCCGACGGTTTCGGCAACCGCTCGGGAAAGCGTTGCCGTAACAGCTCGGGATTTCGTCGGATGACAAACCTCACTCGCTTTTTTCGCGGCGCCATGAGCCAAGTATGCCGTTTGTGCCGCGAAGAGCGCGGCTCGATGGCCATCATGATGGGCTTGACCGCGGTACCGCTGATCTTCGCGGTCGGCGCCGGCGTCGATTACGGCACTGCGAATATGGCGAAGGCGAAGCTCGATGCGGTGGCCGACACCGCGGCGCTTGCCGCGGTGGATCATCAGGCGATTACCGGGACCCCGGCCGCGGCGCAGACTACTGCGCAAACCACCTTCAATGCCGAAGCGGTTAACATTCCTAATGTCACGGTCAATAACGTGACCGCTACGGTGACGGATTCGACGACAGGCCGCACCGCCGTCGTCAGCTACTCGGCGACGAAGACCAACATGTTCATGGGGATTTTCGGCTATCCGTCGACGACGATTACCGGTTCGTCGACCTCCCAAGCCGGCCTGACCACCAATATCAACTTCTACCTGCTGCTGGACAATTCGCCATCGATGAATATCGCGGCAACGAGTGCCGGCATTGCAACGATGGTGGCCGCCACCTCGGCGCAGGGCGGCTGTGCCTTCGCCTGTCATGAGTCCGATCCGGCCGCCGACAATCTCGGCAACCCCGGCGGCGAAGACAACTATACCCTGGCGCAAAAACTGGGTGTGGTGACGCGAATGCAGAATCTGGCGAGCGCGACGCAGTCGCTGATGAGCTCGGCGGCATCGATGGAAGGCGCCAACAATTCGCAATATCAGATGGCGATCTACACGTTCAACAGTTCCGGCCTCAATACGATTCAGCTCTTGACGTCGAACTTGACGAACGCAAAGAACGCGGCGGCCAATATCAACGTGGAGGAGGTCTACTCCAACAACTGGCTGACTAAAACGAACCAGAACAACGACACCGACACGAATTTCGAAAGCGCCATGTCGGCAATCAATACGCTCATGCCGCTGCCGGGCACCGGCACTCCGGCGAGTACGCCGCAAGAGGTGCTCTTCATCGTCAGCGACGGCGTCGACGATGAAGTCTCATCGTCCTGCTCGCAGACGCTCGACGGCAACCGCTGTCAGCAGCCGTTCAACACGACCTGGTGCACGACGGTGAAAAATCGCGGTATCCAGATCGCGGTGCTCTATACCGCATACCTGCCGCTGCCGACCAATTCCTGGTACAATAACTGGATTGCGCCGTTCCAGAGTCAGATTGGGCCGAACCTGGAAAGCTGCGCCTCGCCCGGAATGTTTTTCACCGTGACGACCGACGGCGATATCACCGCCGCCATGCAGACGCTGTTCCAACAGGCGGTCGCGGCGGCGCGATTGACCCAGTGATTTAAGAGACCATCGGCCGCGGCCGGTGCCGCCCCTTGCCGGTCGGCCGGGAGGCGCTATTTTGCCGGCATGCCGCAGGATCGCGGCGCGCGGGTGTAGCTCAATGGTAGAGCAGAAGCCTTCCAAGCAAAAATAGGCTTATTTGTTCACCCGGTTTTTTTGGTCTAACCGTTCGATCATCGGGCTATCGGACGGGGACATTGGCGACCACATGGCGACCAAAAAACGCAGCATGTGAAGAGGACGGCTACCCCGGCTTATAAGAGCGGGCTCAATTATTCGATCGCCTCGTCGGTGCGAGCGAGCACGGCTGAATGGGGAGTACAAGCGCCTTCGCAGTCTTGAGATTGATCGCCAGCTCGATCTTGGTCGGCACCTGCGGGTGATCTGGGCTAAAAACATAATATCTCATTGTATGTGGCTTCCCAGATGGCATCTTTAGCCTCGGTATGGCTTCCACTGGGAGTACAACAAGTTCATCTTGGTAACATTGCCCTGCAGGTCGATAATCGGAGAAACGTGCTGCCGCGTGTGCATCCCAGTAAGATGAACAATGCTGATTTCGTCGTGAGGGACAGCGGGCTCTACATAAAGCCGTGTTCTCTCGTTGAACATCGGGAGCGCATGCACGCAGATCCAGTTGAATCTAGCGGGCATGAAGTAAGGCAGCGGCAGGCGACCATAGACACAGACATTGAGCGCGGTTTGTTCGGTGAAATGGTTGAAATGACCGCGTTGTATGACTGCACCAAGTATGTTGCTCCACTGAGACCAGTATGGGCAATCGACGCGCATAGCGAAAACGCCGCTGTTGATCATCGGTAGCAGCGATAAATGCCTTAGCACTTCATCGCCGAACGCCTTCAGCGAATTGAAGAAAAGCGCTCTTGAGTTGTTCAGATTATAAACGTTGGCGTAGGACCGATGCATTTCCTGACATATCGCGAGGCCTTTGGCCGCGGCCTTGTCAAAGAAATACCCCACGCTTGACCATTTTTGAATCCACGCGTCTGCGTCGATCCACATGATAACGTCATAACCAGGGAAATACTGCGGCAAGTGTGGCCGCGCCGTCATCGCCCGAAATTTCTGTGGCTGTGAGCTCAAGTGCTCAAAATGATAGTCCCATTTTGGAATAACAAGGTGCTGCACACGTGCGGACAAAATGTCCCGCTGTTCATGAGTCAACCCAACATCTAAAATGCCGATCTCGATGTCCGAATTGCTTTTACTATCCTCAATTGATGAAATTAGATCAATCAACAATGGAAAATAACTATCGTCGGAAGCTGATACAATAATCTTCTTCATCAGGAACGCGGGCTCCACGACCATTTATGTGCCCGCTGTTTTTGCACACAGAAGGGCCGCCCGCAACAGTTGCACTCGTTTCATCCAAATAGCCAGTTGGATTCCGAAGAGATTGCGGCGAGTGGCGGATCAAGAGAAACAAGGAGGGAATGGCTTAATTGTCTCTCCCATTATGTCACGGTGCACGAGTCGCTATTTCGCGCTTCGCGTCGGTTAGTGCGATGCAGCCGTTTGTCCGCTTCTAGCGGGCAAGCCGGAAGTTGGTAGGCACTGATTGGCGCGCCGCGGTGTCGCGTGCTCAATCCGGGCGCGAATTCGAGCGGAATGTTTGACGACCAAATGGCGAACTTCTTTACCCTGGTTGTCATGCTATGCTAGGAATCTCAAATACTTGCGGGTGTAGCTCAATGGTAGAGCAGAAGCCTTCCAAGCTTATGACGAGGGTTCGATTCCCTTCACCCGCTCCAGCCTTCGCGCCCCCGGGAAAGTTGTCATTCGCGAAGCGTCACCGAGCGAACTGCCCGCGCAAGGTTTCCGGCTTGCCGTCGTGCATCCAGGTGATGTCGTAGATTCGCCAATCGTCCTTGACCATGACGAGATCGAGGACAACCGTCGCCGCCTCGCCTTGATTGATGAATTTGACGGTCGCCGTCGCCTTGCCGGCGGCCGTATCGTTTACCGCAATGTCGAAGTCTGAAATATCCCAATCCTGAGCATCGACGAATGGGTCGCCGTCGAGTTTGGGCGCTTCATGGCGGCGTGCAGCCTGCTTGCGGTCTTTGCTGATGAGCGCCGCGAGTGACGGTTCGAAGTAGCGCCTGAGGGCGGCGTCGCCGTCAAGGCCAACGCCTTTCGCGCTTTTGCCCTTATAGGCGCCATAGATTCCGCGCACAAAGGCGGACGCCGCCGCATCCGCCCGCGCTGTCGCGGCGAGAGCAGCGAATGCGGCGCTGGCAGCGCCGAGTATGATGGTGCGTTTTGTTATCATGTCTCAGGTGGGTCGAACGGCAGGGGCTAGCGGTTCAAGGACTTGCTTTGGCGTCGGCTAAGAGGCATTTCTCCGCTGCCTAGGAGTGTAGCTCAATGGCTAGAGCACCGGTCTCCAAAACCGGGGGTTGGGGGTTCGAGTCCCTCCACTCCTGCCAATTCCGGAGGTCGGATGACGGAATCGGGCAGCTTGCCCGGCGTACCAGCACATGCGCCGTTACCTGACTTTCGCCCTCCGACCCCTGTCATCCGACCTCCAACCCCGACCTCTGGTCCCTTGACGGTGCCGCCGACCGGCAGTAGGTAACTGCCATCGTCAGCGGCCCGGCGACGGACTTCCGCGACGAACATCCTCCCCAAAAGGCACCGCTGTGTCGGTCTCGTCCTTAAAAGTCGGGCGAGGAATGACTATTGGATACGCGAGATGGCGAAGGTCAGTCCGTTCAAGTTTCTGCAGGAAGTGCGGGCCGAGGCGCAGAAGATCACCTGGCCGACGCGCAAGGAGACTACTGTGACCACCATCATGGTGTTCGTCATGGTGTTCATTGCCTCGATCTTCTTCCTGCTGGCGGATCAACTCATGCGCATTACGGTGAGCTTCCTGCTCGGTATCAACACTTGAGTCTTGCGATTCACCAACCGATGACGATCTGGAATTTATGACATGACGAGCCGATGGTACGCAGTCCACGCCTACTCGAATTTCGAGAACAAGGTGGCGGATTCGATCCGGGAACAGGCGAAGCAGCGCGGCCTGTCCAATCTGTTCGAGGAAATTCTGGTTCCCAAAGAAAAAGTCGTCGAAGTGCGGCGCGGCCGCAAAGTCGACGCCGAGCGAAAATTCTTCCCAGGCTATGTGCTGGTGAAGCTGGAACTCACGGACGAAGCCTATCACCTGATCAAGAACACGCCGAAAGTGACCGGATTTCTCGGCTCCGACAATAAGCCGATGCCGCTGTCAGATGCCGAAGCCGAACGCATCATCCATCAGGTGCAGGAAGGCATCGAACGGCCGAAACCGTCGGTTACTTTCGAGGTGGGCGAGCAGGTCCGCGTCTCGGACGGTCCGTTTGCCTCGTTCAACGGCACGGTGGAAGAGGTCGACGAAGGACGCTCGCGGGTTAAGGTGGCGGTGTCGATCTTTGGCCGCGCCACGCCGGTGGAGCTGGAGTTCGGGCAGGTGGAAAAGCTTTGACGGATGACAGATGTCAGAGATCGGATGTCAAAGGTCAGAAATGCGATCCGATATCCGTCATCCGACCTCCGATATCTGACATCTGAACCCGTGGGAGGTGAGGCGGTCGCCGGCCGTCAACAGCCGCACCACTGACAGGAGTAAGGCATGGCGAAGAAAATCACTGGATACGTCAAACTGCAGGTGCCGGCCGGGGCGGCCAATCCGTCGCCGCCGATCGGTCCGGCATTGGGCCAGCGCGGGCTCAACATCATGGAGTTCTGCAAGGCGTTCAATGCACAGACCCAGAAGCTGGAGAAGGGCGCGCCGATCCCCGTCACCATCACGGTCTATGCCGACCGCTCGTTTACCTTCGAATTGCGCACGCCGCCGGTATCGCACTTCCTCAAAAAGGCGGCGAAGCTCGAGAGCGGTTCAAAGACGCCGGGCCGCGAGATCGCCGGCTCGGTAACAAAGGCCCAGGTCCGCGACATCGCTCAGCAGAAAATGAAAGATCTCAACTGCGATACCATCGAGTCCGCCATGCGCATGATCGAGGGCTCCGCCCGCTCGATGGGATATGAGGTGACCGAATGAGCCCGCTTGGAAAACGCATACGCGCGATACGCGAAGGCGTCGATCGCGAAAAGCTCTATCCGCTCCAGGAAGCGGTGAAGATGGTCAAGGAGCGCGCCAAAGCCAAATTCGACGAGACGGTCGAAGTGGCGATGAATCTCGGCATCGATCCGCGCCATGCCGACCAGACGGTGCGCGGCGTCGTCAATCTGCCGAACGGCTCCGGCCGCGCGGTGCGCGTCGCGGTGTTCGCCCGCGGCGCCAAGGCCGACGAGGCCAAGGTGGCGGGCGCCGATGTCGTCGGCGCCGAGGATCTGGTGGAGAAAGTGCAGGGCGGCAATATCGACTTCGATCGCGTCGTCGCGACGCCCGACCTGATGCCGCTGGTCGGCCGCCTCGGCAAAGTCTTGGGCCCGCGCGGGCTGATGCCCAATCCGAAGGTCGGCACGGTGACCATGGACATCACCAACGCGGTCAAGGGCGCCAAGGGCGGCTCGGTGGAATTCCGCGCCGAGAAAGCCGGCATCGTGCAGGCCGGCGTCGGCAAGGCCTCGTTTCCCGCCGAAAAGCTGATCGAGAACATCATGGCATTTGCCGACGCGGTGCAGAAGTCGCGGCCGGCCGGCGCCAAGGGCCACTTCATCAACCGGGTGGCGATCTCCTCGACCATGGGTCCGGGCGTGAAGGTCGAGCCGGCGAGCCTGTTCCCGGCTTCGCAACAGGCGCACTAAGTTTCCCTTCCCCACAAGAGGAAGGGAGCAGTTCAGCTACGCCGCGGCGCGCTTGCCCCACAGCGTCTGCGTGGCGAGCCGCGCGCCTTCGACGAGTGACTGCAGCTTCGCCCACATGATCGCGGGATGAACGCGGCGCGCGAACGGACTTTGCGCAAAACCGCAATCTGTGCCGCCCATGACATTCTCGCGGCCGACGATTTTGGCGAGCCGCACGATGCGCTCGGCGACAAGTTCAGGATGCTCGACGATGTTGGTGGTGTGGGAGATTACGCCGGGGATTAGAATCTGGCCGGGTCGGAGCTTCACCGTCTCCCACACCCGCCATTCGTGGGCGTGTCGCGGATTGGCGGCCTCGAACGAGTAATGGCCGACGCGCACTTTAAGAACGAGGTCGATGATGTCCTTCAGCGGCACATCGAAAGCGTGCGGACCGTTCCAGCTGCCCCAGCAGATGTGGTAGCGCGAGCGGTCCTCAGGAATGCCGGTGAGCGCGCGATTAAGTGCATCGATGCGCAGTTCCGCCCAGTGCCGGTATTCGGCCTTGCTCATCGGCGGCACCATGCGCTCGTACATGTAGGGCAGGAAGGCGTCGTCGATCTGCACGTAAAGGCCGGCGTCGACGATGGCCTTATATTCCTGGTGCAGCGCGTCGGCGAGCGCGAACAAATATGTCTCTTCGTCTTTGTAATGCTCGATCTTGGCGCCTGGCAGCGCGCTTGCCGGCGCCACCACCGGCAGGAACGCGGCCAGCGATGGATGCTTGTCCTTCGCCTTGGCGACGCCTGCTTTCAGGTTCGCAATGTCGCGCGCGACCTGCTGCGCCGCGTATTTGATCGGGCCATTGACGACGACGCGGCTGCCGAGCCGTTTGCCGAGACCCGTGGCGGCGTCATATTCGGCATAAAACTTAGGAAAGGCACGGTGATCGCGACCTCCGCCCATGGAGGTCATCGGGTCGGCCATTTCTTCGGCGGTGGCGGGCCGTACCGCGATGCCGCTCAGACGCTTGAAAATATAGAACGCCCAGTTGACGCCCTTGGAGAACTCGCCGTCGCTGACGATGTCGATGCCAACCTCGGCTTGCTGGCGCACGACTTCGGCAACGGATTCGGTGAGGCAGGCTTCGAATGCGCCCTCGTCGTACGGCTTGCCGTCCTCGATCAACCGCCAGAATTCGATGAGTTTTGGCGGCCGGATTAGGCTGCCGACATGGGTGGTTAAGATGCGATCGGCGTTTTGCGGCATGGCGAATGCTCCCTGTGCTCGTTTCGCGCCTGTCATTATTATTCATTATTCGGCGGGCCGATTTGAGCAGATACGCCTAGCGCAGCGCCAATAGAATCCCTTGGCAAACCCGATTCAACCGGCTAAATAGAGCCATGGGCGTGCCGGCCCGGTTTGTCGGCGCGCCTTTGCGCGTTTCTCAAAATCCAACTGAGCGAGACTCCTCTTAGAGCATATCCTGTTCGGATTTTCTAAGAGGTTGAATGGTTTAGGGATTTGGCAAGCGCGCATCCTGTCCGAGACTGCCGGCGCCGGCAACGGCTTAATTCGAAAGAGCCAGCATAGACGGGTGAAGGACGAGGGCATGAGTTTGCCCTTTGGTTCTGACCTCGATGGCCCGGAACGGCGTCAGCCCGCCCGGGGGGCAGGTTGCAAGTGTCGTCCTGCCTCAGATGCGGGACGGCCGGTACGAACCCGGCGGCTCGCGCAAGACGGACCGCCAACCGGAGAGAGCTTTTGGATCGCGCGGCAAAAAGCGGGCAAGTGAGCGTCCTTGGCGAGGTTTTTAAGACCACCAAGGTCGTTGTCGTTGCTCATTATTCCGGCCTCACCGTCAGCCAGATGCAGACTTTGCGTCGGCAGATGAAGCAGGCCGGCGCGAGCGTGAAGGTCGCGAAGAACCGCCTCGCTAAGATTGCCCTCGAAGGCTCCGACGTTGCCTCTATCGGACCGCTTCTTAAGGGTCCGACCTTGATCGCCTTCTCCGGCGATCCAGTGGCGGCGCCGAAGGCGGCGGTCGACTTCGCCAAGACGCACGAACGGTTCGTCATCCTTGGCGGGGCGATGGGCAAGACCACGCTCGACCCGAATGGGGTCAAGGCGCTCGCCGCCTTGCCTTCGCTCGACGAGTTGCGGGCCAAGATCGTCGGCCTGATCCAGGCGCCGGCAACCAAGATCGCGCAGGTGGTCAACGCTCCTGCCGCGAAGGTCGCCCGCGTGGTCCAGGCCTATGCCAGCAAGGCCGAAAGCGCGGCTGCCTAAGGCATCATTTCGAAGGTTAGAACCAAAGGACGAAACTCATGGCTGATCTGCAAAAAATCGTAAACGACCTCTCCAGCCTCACCGTGCTCGAGGCCTCCGAACTCGCCAAGCTTCTCGAAGAGAAGTGGGGGGTATCGGCCGCCGCCGCGGTTGCGGTCGCGGCAGGACCCGCCGCGGGCGGGGCGGCCGCCCCGGCTGCCGAGGAGAAGACCGAATTCACGGTCGTTCTCGCCGCTACTGGCGAGAAGAAGATCGAGGTGATCAAGGAAGTCCGCGCCATCACGGGCCTCGGCCTCAAAGAGGCCAAGGACTTGGTCGAGGGCGCGCCCAAGAACGTCAAGGAAGGCGTCAACAAGGACGAGGCTGCCAAGATCAAGGCAACCCTCGAAAAAGTCGGCGCAAAGGTTGAGCTTAAATAGGCGAATGCCTATTTAAGCCAAATCCCCGGGTGAGCGGAGCGAGACCCGGGGATTCCGAGAGGCAAAGTAACGAGTAAGGGGTGATTCGGAACTTTGGCCGAATCACCTCACAAGCAGGGCGTATGACGCCTGTCCCGACGGTCGCGATGGATTGCGGCCTTCTGGAGAGTCGTCTTGATCGCCTCGGTACCTCGAACCGCGAGGCCTTTTTGCCTGCCGGTTCGAGCGTGATGGTTTGAGCGGACGGTGCGAGAGCCGGCGGTTCGAACCCGATGGTTCGATTGAGCGAGAGGACATGATGGCGCAGACGTTTATCGGTCGGAAGCGCGTAAGAAAGTTTTTCGGAAAAATCGAGGAAGTCGCGGAGATGCCGAACCTCATTGAGGTTCAGAAGGCGTCCTACGACCAATTCCTCCTGGTGGTGGAGCCGCGAGGCGGCAGGCCCAACGAGGGCCTGCAAGCCGTGTTCAAATCGGTGTTCCCGATTTCCGACTTCTCCAATACCTCGCAGCTGGAATTCGTGAAATACGAGTTCGAGCCGCCGAAATACGACGTCGACGAATGCCGCCAGCGCGGCATGACCTACGCCGCGCCGCTGAAGGTGACGCTGCGCCTCATCGTGTTCGATATCGACGAGGAAACCGGCGCGCGTTCGGTCAAGGACATCAAGGAGCAGGATGTCTATATGGGCGACATTCCGCTCATGACCAATAACGGCACCTTCGTCGTCAACGGCACCGAGCGCGTCATCGTCTCGCAGATGCATCGCTCGCCCGGCGTGTTCTTCGATCACGACAAGGGCAAGACGCATTCCTCGGGCAAACTTTTATTCGCCGCCCGCATCATCCCGTATCGCGGCTCCTGGCTCGACATCGAGTTCGACGCCAAGGACATCGTTCACGCGCGCGTCGACCGTCGCCGCAAAATTCCGGTGACGTCGCTGCTCTATGCGCTCGGCATGACCGGCGAGGAAATCCTCAACACCTTCTACAAGCAGGTGTCTTACAAGCGCACCAAGGAAGGCTGGCGCGTGCCGTTCGACGCCAATCGGCTGCGCGGCTATAAGGCGATCAACGATCTCGTCGACGCCGACACCGGCAA
>Ga0070731_10005536_pt1 | contig 10380 bp, 6 predicted proteins | sample Coa_R1_2_FD_66448 | JGI IMG/M metagenome (GOLD analysis project Ga0070731, IMG submission 66448) | Surface soil microbial communities from Centralia Pennsylvania, which are recovering from an underground coalmine fire - Coalmine... | ecosystem: Environmental > Terrestrial > Soil > Unclassified ... | reverse complement strand
CGGTATTGGCAAGTTTGCGAAGTTCGTCGATTTTTTCCTGCGGATTTACGCCTTCGCGGGTGGTCAGCTTGGACATCAGCTTGTACGAGTCGCGCGGAAGACCTTTCAGGGCGACGCCGAGCATCTTGTGCATTTCGCCGTAGGTTTCCGAGGTTTCGAAGAAGCGAATGCCGCGATCGTAGGCGTGGCGGACGAGGGTCGTGAACGTTTCCTGGCCCAGATCCCGCTGGACCTGGCCGCTGAAAGTTCCCGTGCCGAAGGCGAGGCGGGTGACTTTGACGTTCGATTTTCCGAGAGTGACCCAATCGGTCGCCGAGCCTCGGGCGGCCCGGACCGGGAGAGCGGCGAGGGCGCCGGCGGCGAGGCTCGACTTTAGAAACACCCGCCGGGAGCAGTGGGGCATGGACGTACCTCCAACGCTCAATATCGTATCACTGGGGAAGCGCGGCTATTTCAGCATCGAGTAGTCGGTCGCATCCATATACGTGGAATCGACCTTCTCAACGATCTTGCCGTCCGCTTCCGAGGCCTTAGAGACTTCCTTCCACTCGGGATCGGCGCCGAATTCGGCCCAGTTCTTCTTCGCTTGCTCTCGGCTTTCGTGCGTAATGATGTAGATCAGCGTGGATTCCTTCTGGGGAGAATCCTGCGGTACCCAGTAGCCGATGCTGGTCATATGATGCTTGTTGAATAGGGCGATCGTGTGATCGCGAAAGCGGGCTTGCAGGGCCGGCAGCCGCCCGGGCAGAGTGTGATAAGTTCGCAGTTCGAAAACCCGCGACCCGGCGGCATGAACGCCGTCCGTTTTCAGAAAACGTACAGTCAGCAGCGACCCCGCTGCGAAAGAAAGCGCGACAAGCGCGCAGGTGCGGAAGAAGTTCTTGGTCATAAGTGGTGGTCCTGTCAGGGAATCATATCATTACAAAGGTTTGACAGAGTAATGCTAAAACTAGAGTAAGCATGCCTAAATCCGAATCCGCGGCGTCCGCGACGATCCGCAACCCGGCAATACCTTTAAGTGAAAACAAACATCTTCTGCGCTGGGTGGAGAAGATGGCGCAGCTAACCAAGCCCGCGGCGATTCATTGGGTCGACGGGTCCCAGGAAGAAAACGACGAATTGTGCGCGCAAATGGTGGAAAGCGGCACATTCATCAAACTTAATCAAAAGCTCTGGCCGGGATGCTATTACGCCCGTTCCGATGCCAGCGATGTGGCCCGCGTCGAAGACCGCACGTTTATCTGTTCCTTCTCCAAGGACACCGCCGGGCCGACCAACAATTGGGAAGATCCGTACGAGATGCGCCGTAAGCTGAAAGGCCTGTTCAACGGCGCGATGCAGGGGCGGACGATGTACGTCCTGCCGTTCAGCATGGGCCCGGTGGGCTCTCCGATGTCGCAGATCGGCGTCCAGTTGACGGATTCGCCGTACGTGGTCGTGAATATGCGGATCATGGCGCGCATCGGCATGCCGGTATTTCGCGAAATCGACAAGGATGTAAAGCGCGTGGTGCCGTGCCTGCACAGCGTGGGCGCGCCGCTGGCGCCGGGGCAAAAGGACGTTCCCTGGCCCTCGAATCCGGAAAAGTATATCGTTCATTTCCCGGAGACGCGCCAGATCTGGTCGTACGGCTCGGGATACGGCGGCAACGCGCTGTTAGGCAAGAAATGCTTCGCGCTGCGCATCGCGTCAAACATCGCGCGCGACGAAGGCTGGATGGCGGAGCATATGCTGATCCTCGGCGTCGAGGATCCAAAGGGCGAAAAGACCTACGTCGCGGCGGCGTTCCCCAGCGCCTGCGGCAAGACCAATTTCGCGATGATGATCCCGCCCGCCGGGTTCGAAGGCTGGAAAATCTGGACCGTCGGCGACGACATCGCCTGGATCAAACCGGACGCGAGCGGAAGCCTGCGCGCGCTCAATCCCGAAGCAGGATTCTTCGGCGTCGCGCCGGGAACTTCGGTTAAGACGAACCCGAACGCCATGGCGACGCTCGCTAAGAATTCGATCTTTACCAATGTCGCGCTGACGCCGGAAGGCGGCGTCTGGTGGGAAGGCATGACCGATCAGCCGCCCGCCGAGTGCACCGATTGGCAGGGCAAGAAGTGGACGCCCGAAATCGCCAAGAAGACGGGCGCGAAGGCGGCCCATCCGAATGCCCGCTTCACGGCGCCGGCCGCGCAGTGTCCCACCATCGATCCGGCGTGGGAAGATCCCGACGGTGTGCCGCTCAGCGCGATCATCTTCGGCGGGCGCCGCGCGGGAACCGTGCCGCTGGTGTATCAGGCTTTCAACTGGAGCGCGGGTGTGTACGCCGGCGCGACCATGGGGTCGGAGATGACCGCGGCCGCGACGGGAACCGTCGGCAAAGTCCGCCGCGATCCGATGGCGATGCTGCCTTTCGCCGGCTATCACATGGGTGACTATTTCCGTCATTGGCTGAAGATGCAGCGCACGCTGACCGAGACGCCGCGAATCTTCCAGGTGAACTGGTTCCGCAAGAACAGCGCGGGCGAGTTTCTATGGCCAGGCTTCCGGCAGAACATGCGCGTGCTGAAATGGATCGTCGATCGGGCCCGGGGCCGGGCGCTGGGCCGCGAGACGCCCATCGGCTGGATGCCGCGCTACGAGGACATCGAATGGAACGGCCTCGACTTTCCGCGCGAGACTTTCGAGCAGTTACAAGCCTTTGATCGCGACTCCTGGAATCGCGAGGTGATCGATCATGAGGAGCTATTCCTGACGCTGCACGATCATCTGCCGTCGGAAATGGTCTACGAGCGTGAATTGCTCATCTGCCGGTTGTGATGCGGTACTGAATGGTGGATCCGCTCACTGGCGTGCGATAGCAGGGTGCCGCTGCACGATGATCTGCCGTCGGAAATGGTCTACGAATGCTTGTCTGGCGGATGCAATGCGGTACTGGAGGGGCGGACCCGCTCACTGGCGTGCGCGGCTCAGTGGTCCGCGATCGTCATCGGGGGCCGACACTGAACCGCGCGCGATAGCAAGCGGGTGCGGCTGCACGATGGTCTGCCGTCGGAGATGATTTACGAATGCTTGTTTGACGGATGCGATGCGGTACTGGAGGGGTGGACCCGCTCACTGGCGTGCGCGGTTCAGTGGTCCGCAATCATCGTCGGGGGCCGACACTGAACCGCGCGCGATAGCGAGCGGGTGCGGCTGCACGATGGTCTGCCGTCGGAAATGGTCGACGAACGCGAATTGCTCATCTGCTGTTTGTGACGCGGTACTGGAGGGGTGGACCCGCTCACTGGCGTGCGCGGTTCAGTGGTCCGCAATCATCGTCGGGGGCCGGCACTGAGCCGCGCGCGATAGCGAGCGGGTGCCGCTGCGCGATGGTCTGCCGAATTGCTTATCCGCCGTTTGTGATGCGGTGCTAATGAAGCGTGACCTTCTGGACTCGCCAGTTCCCCAGCTCGCCTACATATAATTCGTTCTCGCCGCGGCAGTCGATCGCGTTCACGGTGCCGAATTCCTTCGGGGCTTTCCCTGCCCTGCCGAAGCGCCCGACGACCTTGCCGTTTAGATCCATTTTGTAGATTTCGCCGGCCGTGTCGATGTCTTCCAGCGGGTTCGAATCGGAGACGTAGAGAAACTGCCGAGAGCCGGGGGTCAAGCAGACAGCGGACGGCGTTCCGGCGTTCAGGAACTGAGTCTTGAACGTGCCGTTGCTATCGAAAACTTGAATGCGCCGATTGCCGGCGTCGGCGACGTAAACGTTGCCCTGCGCGTCGATGGCGATTCCATGCGGCGTGTTGAATTGCCCGGGCTCGCGGCCCCGCGATCCCCAGGACTTGATGAACTTGCCGTTCTTATCGAACTTCGCGACGCGTGAGTTGCCGTAGCCGTCCGTGACATAGATGTCCCCGGCCGAATCCCAAGCGACATCGGTGGGACGGCGGAACACGTCACTCTGCGCGCCCGCTCCGGGAAGTCCGCCACCGCGAGCGCCACCACCTTCCGCGCCACCTCCACCTCCACCACCGCCGCGGCCGCCGCGGCCACCTTCCGCTGGCGCGGGTGGAGGATTCAGCGGCAATGCCGGAACACGCTCGGCTTCATCTTTTCTACCGAGAATCATTTGCACGCGGCCGTCCGGATCGAATTTAATGATCGAGCCGGACATTTGGTCTACCACCCAGATGTTGTCCTGCGGATCGACGCGGACTTGCTGCGCGACCAGGAACGCGTACGAATCCTTACCGATTTCACGCACATATTTTCCGCTTTTATCGAATTCGAAGAGGCGAGATCCGCCGTGCGCAAATGGACGGGCGGTGCCAATCGAGATAGTCGCGTGGCCAGTGCGAGTGTAAACGAAGGTGTTGCCTTTCGAATCGTGCGCCACGCCGGCGACTTCGCCGAAGTTCATGCCGTCGGGAAGTTTTAGCGGGTCAACGTCTGTGTCGAACGCGATCTTCGGGATGCTCAATTGAGCGAAGGCTCCGGCTCCGGCGAGGAGCGTCGCGGCAAGAGAAATCTTCAGGGATTTTTTCATGGGGGCGCCCTCCTTATTTATCAGCCGAGCTGCGCGAAGTCATGGGCTTCAGAATCAACTTCTGCACGCGCCAGGATTCGATTTCGGCCACGTAGATTTCATTGGGATTCCGGCAGTCCATCATGTGAACCACCTGAAATCCGCCAAACTGCTTGCTGGCGTGACCGAACTTGCCGACGATGGTGCCGTCGAGCTCCATTTTATAAATCTCGCCGGTGTTCTCCCAGGATCCGGGAGGATTGCCGTTCGGATTCGAGTTCGACATGAACAGATACTGATGCGGACCGGGCGAGACGCAGGTGGTCCAGGCGGTGCCGACGTTGTCGTAGATCGCGCGCAGAATCAGGTCGTTATCGAAGACCTGGACGCGATTATTGGTGCGATCGGCGACATAGACGTTGCCTTGCAGATCGACCGAAAGTCCGTGCGGCAGGTTCATCTGGCTGGGCTCAGAACCGGGCTTTTCGCTGCCGACCTGTTTCAGGAAGCGGCCGTTCTTATCGTATTTCACCACTCGATGATTGGTATAGCCGTCGGAGACAAAGATGTTGCCCTGCGGATCCCAGCCGACATCGGTGGGACGGCCGAGCACGTATTTTTCAGCGGGCGGCGTGGGTCCGCCTGTCGGCACGGCGCCGGCGATCACTTCCGGATGGCGTCCGATGACCATCATGATTTTGCCCGCGGGATTGAACTTGATCACCATGTTCGTTCCCTCGTCGACGGCCCAGATATTGTCCTGCGGATCGACGCGAACGGAGTGGGCGAATTCGAATCCGTAGTTGCCTTCGCCGATCTCGCGCACGTAGTTGCCGTTCTGGTCGAACTCGAACAGGCGAGTATTGGCGCTGCGGGTGTAGACGAAGACGTGCCCCTTGGAATTGGTCGCCACGCCCATCGCTTCGCCCAGATAGAGATTGGGCGGAAGTTTGATGAAATTCGGGACCGATTCGTACGGGATTTCAGGGACGTTTTGCGCCTTCGCCTTGGCCTGCCCAAAGGCATGGCCGGCAAGCAGCGTTGCTGTGACAAACAGACAGGACGTCAGACTCCGCATTGAGACCTCCAAACAGTAATGTGTACGAATCTACCACACGACCGGCCAGCTTGGAGATGCGACAGCCGACTAATTGAAGCGTTCCAGGCCCTTCGCTTTCCACACCGTGCTTTCGGGGCGCAGCATGTACTTGATGAACGCCATGGCGTCCTCGCGATGGGTCGCCCTGGCCGAAACCGCGACCGACATATCGATCCATGCGGCGAGCGCGCGCGGCAGCGGAGCAACCAGTTCAATTTGCTTGTACGGAAGAATTTCGCAGATCGCCTGAATCGCCATATCGCCTTCGCCGCGCACCAGAGCCTGTCCGCCTTCTCCCTGGGTGCTGACCGGACTGTTGACGCCCGCGAACTCGGGACGCTTGATCACTTTGTCCTCGATCACTTTCGCCACCATGCTGCCGCCCGCGGGATTCGAACGCATGACAGCCTTGGCGCTCTTCAGAACAGCGACCAATTTTTCGACGGTCGAGATGTCCGGATGCGGCTTACCGGCGGGGACCGCGAGACCCATTTCGGAGCGTCCGTGAGGCTGGAAAGTTCCCGGCACCAGGCCGCCATCGAGCGACAGCGTGCTCATGAGCTCGAACGGCAGCGTAATCACATCCGGCGGCGGGTTGGCGGTGGTGGCTGCTTTAACGATGGTCCCCATGCCGACCGACGTTACCGCGACCTTTTTGCCTGTCATTTTCGTGTACTCGGCCGCGAGGTCGAGTATTCCGGAGTTATAGACGACGCCCGGAGCCATCACTCGAATATCGGCGGCAGCATATCGCGCCGCGGCTTCCTTAGCATCTCCGCGGCCGCCTTCTTGAGCGAACGCGGGCGTCAACGTCAGGGCGAGGACGGGCAAGTAAAGGCTGCGCATGTTGGTACCTTTCATCATGGAAATCATTATTGGGTTATCATACCGCGGCCGGTAGCACCCGCTTACTATAGAGTCTGTGTGAAAAGGGGCGAACCACCGCTTCCTTTGGTCGCGGCTCGGTGCCGGCGCTGTCCGAGATCAGTGGGTTAAAGAGCCACCACCGAAGGAAGTGGTGGATTTTGAGCGGTTATCACCCAGACTCTATAGTGCGCGGCACGGTAACGCTCGCAGCGAACCACGAACGACAGTGAAGTGGATGTTCAGCGGGCTCGCAACTGCTGAAGGACGTAGGGCAGAATGCCGCCGCTGCGATAATATTCCGCTTCTACCGGCGTATCGATCCGCGCCGCAACCTCGAAGGACTTTGCTTTCCCGCCGGCTGTCGCCGTCACCCTAACGCGCGATTTCCCGCTCGAATCGACCGCGGCGGGAATGCCTTCGATCGAGTACGTTTCAAGCCCCGTCAGTCCCAGCGACTCGCGGTTCTGCCCGTCCACGAATTCGAGCGGCAGAACCCCCATGCCCACCAGATTCGACCGGTGGATCCGCTCGAAGCTTTCCGCGATCACCGCCCGGACGCCCAGAAGCAGCACCCCCTTCGCGGCCCAATCGCGCGACGAACCGCTTCCGTATTCCTTGCCCGCGATAATCATCAAAGGCACGCCTTCCGCTTGATACCGGATCGAGGCATCGTAAATGAACATCCGTTCGTTCGAAGGGACATGCGTGGTCCAGCCGCCCTCCGTACCGGGCGCCATCTGGTTTCGCAGGCGGATGTTGGCCAGCGTCCCGCGGACCATCACCTCATGATTCCCGCGCCGCGCGCCGTACGAGTTGAAATCCGCGGGCTTCACGCCGAGCGAGATGAGATACTTGCCTGCCGGGGTATCGACCGCGATATTGCCTGCCGGGGAGATATGATCCGTGGTCACTGAATCGCCCAGCGTGGCCAGAACCCGCAATCCGCTCATATCGCGAACGTGGGTCTTCGGATCGACCATCTGATCGAAGTACGGCGCGCGTTTGATGTAAGTCGACTGATCGCTCCACGAATAGAGGTCGCCCGAAGGCACGCGGATCGAGTTCCACTGCGCGTCGCCGCCAAACACTTCGGCGTATTCCTTCGCGAACATTTCCTGTTTGACGGATTTCTTCACGGCCGACTGAACTTCCTCGGGCGATGGCCAGATTTCCCGCAGGAAGACATCGCCGCCCGCTGCATCCTGGCCGATCGGTTCCGTCGTCAAATCGATATCGACGCGTCCGGCGAGCGCATACGCGACTACCAGCGGCGGTGACGCCAGATAATTCGCCCGCACCAGCGGATTAATCCGCCCTTCAAAATTGCGATTGCCGGAAAGCACCGCCGCGACGGTCAGCTTTTCTTTCTGCACGGCGGCCGCGACGTCGTCCGGCAACGGACCGCTGTTGCCGATGCAAGTGGTGCATCCGTAGCCGACCAGATTGAAGTGCAGCTTTTCCAGATACGGGATCAGACCGGCATCGCCAAGATAATCCATTACGACTTTCGATCCCGGCGCCAGGCTGGTTTTCACCCACGATTTCGCCGTGAGCCCGCGTTCCACGGCTTTTTTGGCCAGCAGTCCCGCCGCGAGCATCACCGACGGATTCGAAGTATTCGTGCAACTTGTGATCGCCGCGATCACGACGCTGCCGTCGTGAATCGTCGCGCTCGAGCCATTGGAGCCAACAGCGGCGGACTTTGGCGCGGCGTTCAGCGTCGTCAGGAAATTCTGTTTGACATCGGGCAGGTTGATGCGATCCTGCGGCCGCTTTGGCCCGGCGAGCGATGGCACCACCGTCGACAAATCCAGGGCCAGCGTATCGGAAAACACCGGCTCCGGCGCACCTGGAACGCGAAACAGGCCCTGCTCCTTGGCGTACGCTTCGACCAACGCGATCTGGTCCGCCGGGCGATTCGTCATGCGCAGATAATCGAGCGAAGCTTCGTCGATGGGGAAAATTCCGATCGTCGCGCCATATTCCGGCGCCATGTTCGCAATGGTCGCCCGGTCGGCGACGCTCAGCGCACTCAGGCCGTCGCCATAAAACTCGACAAACTTCCCGACCACGCCTTTCTTGCGCAGCATCTGCGTGACGGTAAGCACAAGATCCGTCGCGGTCGCGCCCTCGGGCAATTTGCCTGACAACTTAAACCCCACCACGGCAGGCAGCAGCATCGACGTCGGCTGGCCGAGCATGCACGCTTCGGCTTCGATGCCGCCCACGCCCCATCCCACGACCCCGAGGCCGTTGATCATGGTGGTGTGCGAATCGGTGCCGACGAGTGTGTCGGGATACGCCGCGCCATCCTGCGAAAAAATCACCGGGGCGAGATATTCAAGATTCACCTGATGAACGATGCCGGTATCCGGCGGCACTACGCGAAAATTCTTCAGCGACGATTGGCCCCACTTCAGAAACGCATAGCGCTCCTGATTGCGCTGAAACTCGAGCAGCGCGTTCACGTCGAATGAATCCGCTGTACCGAACTTATCCACCTGCACCGAATGGTCGATCACCAGATCCACCGGAATCAGCGGATTCGCTTTCTTGGGATCGGCGCCCTGCTTTTGCAGCGCATCCCGCATCGCTGCCAGATCCACGACGCACGGCACGCCGGTGAAATCTTGCAGGAGCACACGCGCGGGCCGGAAATTGATCTCGCGCGGCGGAGCCGACGGGTCCCACGAGGCCACATATTCGATGTCGGACCGCTTCACTGTCAGGTCATCTTCAAACCGCAGCAGGTTTTCCAGAAGAATCTTGATCGAGAACGGAATGCGCGATAAATTTACGCCGGTCTTTTCGAGCGCCGCAAGACGATAAATCCGGTATGTCCGGCCGCCCACGCGAAGCTCGCCCGCAGCGCCGAAAGAGTTCTGAATTGTCATGGGTACTTTTATCTTAGCGTGTACGAACGACCGCTTCGATCAATCCGGGGATGGTATGGGGATCGGCCTCGGCGTTTACGCCTAGACCGTTTTCGCGGAGGGTAGCCGACGTGATGGGACCGATGGACGCGATGTTCACGCCGCTCAGAACTTCCTTGCCAGCCGCATCCAAAAAATTGCTTACCGTCGACGAACTTGTGAATGTGATCCAATCGGGTTTTCGCGCGAGCGCCCGTTGTGCGTTCGCCGCTGCATCGGAAGGCATCACTGTCCGATATGCCTCGACTACGTCGACCACCGCGCCGCGCCGCGTCAACTCCGCCGGGACCAGATCCCGCGCCACGGCCGCGCGCGGGAGAAGAATGCGGGCCGATCGCAGGTCATCCTGCTCAAGGGCTTTGACGAGGCTTTCCGCGACGTATTCGTCGGGCATTCGGTCGACTTTGAGATGCAGCGCTTCGACGGCCGCGCGCGTCGCGGGTCCGATCGCGCAGATTTTCGCCTTCAGCGATCGAAGGTCGTAAGCCGATCGATCCAGCCGTTCCGTGAAGAATCGGACGCCGTTCGCGCTGGTGAAGATCAGCCAGTCGTAGGACGCCAGGCGGGCGATCGCGTTATCGAGAGGCTTGGGATTGTCTGGCTCGCGAATCTCAATCACCGGCAGAAGAATCGTTTCCGCGCCCAAGGCTTCGAGCGGCTCCGCCAGATCCATCGCCTGCCGCCGGTCCCGCGTCACGACGATCCGCTTTCCGAACAGAGGCAAACGTTCGTACCAGTTGAATTTCTCGCGTAGCGCGACCACTTCGCCGATCACGATCGTCGCGGGCGGCTTCATTCCCGCCTGGAGGATCTTCCCCGCCAGATCGCCCAAAGTCCCCACGATGGTCTGCTGATCCGGCCGCGTCGCCCAGCGTACGGCCATCGCGGGAGTCTCGCCAGAACGGCCATGCGCGATCAGCTCCCGGGCAATCTCCGGGAAATTGACCAGTCCCATGAACACGATAATCGTTTCCGTCGCG
>Ga0070731_10005535_pt1 | contig 10381 bp, 7 predicted proteins | sample Coa_R1_2_FD_66448 | JGI IMG/M metagenome (GOLD analysis project Ga0070731, IMG submission 66448) | Surface soil microbial communities from Centralia Pennsylvania, which are recovering from an underground coalmine fire - Coalmine... | ecosystem: Environmental > Terrestrial > Soil > Unclassified ... | reverse complement strand
AGCTCGAGCTGGCGTGGCGACTGCTCGTAAATGAGTTTGTCGCGGTGACGGGCACGAACGGCAAGACGACAACAACCGAGTGGATCGGGCACATCCACCGCCAGGCGGGCCTACCCGTGGCGGTCGCCGGCAACGTGGGTACCGCGGTCTCCTCGCTCATCGACGAGCTGGCCGCCGACGCGACGGTGATCTGCGAGGTCTCCTCATTTCAGCTCGAGGACACCGCTGCATTCGCCCCCGAGGTATCGGTCCTCCTGAACCTGGAGCCCGACCATCTCGATCGCCACGGGACCTTCGCCGACTACGTCGCCGCCAAGCTGAAGATCTTTGCCAATCAGGGCAACCACGACGTCGCGGTGGCGCCGTTGGATCTGGTGAGACGCGATCTCGGAGGATGTGCCCGGCGCGTGTGGTTCGGGACCGGCCCGGAGGCGGAACTCGCCGACCGCGCGGGGTACCTGTGGTGGGATGAGGAGCCGGTCGTGGCGGTCAAGGACATCTCGCTGCCCGGGCTTCACAACCGTCAGAACGCGATGGCGGCCGCCGCGGCAAGCCTGGCTCGCGGGATCGAGCCCGGCCCCGTGGCCGAAGGCCTCAGGAGCTTCGGCGGGGTCGCGCACCGGCTCGAGCCGATCGCCGTCCTCGACGGCGTCCAATGGGTGAACGACTCCAAGGCGACCAACGTCGCCTCGACCCTGGTGGCCCTGAGCGCCTATGCGGGCGGTATCCATCTCATCGCGGGCGGCCGTGGCAAGGGACAGGACTTCACCCCGCTGGCCGCACCGGTCAGTCAGCGCTGCCGGGCGGTGTATCTCGTCGGCGAGGCCGCCCCCGAACTCCACGCGGCGCTGGCCGCCACGGAGGTACCGCTGCGCGACGCGCGCGACCTCGAGCGAGCCGTCGCTGCGGCTCACGCGGCCGCGCGGGCGGGGGAGGTGGTGCTGCTCTCGCCAGCCTGCGCGAGCTATGACCAGTATCGAGACTTCGAGGCCCGAGGCGACCATTTCCGCGCGCTGGTGGAGCAGATGTGATGGCCGCCTCACCTCGCCGGAAGCCGCCGCCGCTCGAGCACCGGATCCTGACCACCGCGACCCTCTGCCTGCTGGCCTTCGGCGCGGTCATGGTGTACAGCGCCTCCTCGCCGCTCGGGGTGCTGACGGGCAAGGGCGGGACGGGAACAGGCGAGTTCGTCCGCTACCTGATCTTCGGAGCGCTCGGTCTGGGGGCAATGCAGATCATGGCTCGACGCGGGATCGCGCTGCTCGACCGCCGGCTCGTCAACCTGCTCCTGCTCGGTGCCTTCGTTCTCCTCCTGGCGGTGCTGGTTCCCGGTTTTGGCGTGCGGGTCAACGGCGCACGGCGCTGGTTCGCCGCCGGGCCGATCCAGTTTCAGCCCTCGGAGGTGATGAAGCTCGCCCTCGTGCTGTATGTCGCGCGGTATCTCGCCGATCATCCCAAGCGGCTGCGGGGGTTCCGGCAGGCCATGGCCCCACTCGCGGTCGTCGCTGCCCCCGCTCTGCTCCTGATCGTCGTCGAGCCGGACCTGGGAACGGCGCTCGTCATCACGTTTGCGCTCGGCGCGCTGCTCGTCGTCGCCGGAACGCAGGTGCGTCATCTGGCCACCGCGGCGGCGATCGGCTTCGGCTGTGTGCTCGTGCTGGCGGTCGCCCAGCCCTACGAGCGCGCGCGGCTGACATCCTTCCTACACCCGTGGTCGGTGCAGTCCGGGGCCGGCTACCAGGCCGTGCAGGGTCAGATCGCGCTTGGCTCCGGTGGGCTCCTGGGCGTCGGGCTCGGACGCTCGGTGCAGAAGACGTTCTACCTGCCCGAGGCGCAGACCGATTTCATCCTCGCCGTGGTCGGCGAGGAGCTCGGCGTGCTGGGCGTCTTCGTCGTCATCTTTCTCTACGGAATGCTCGCCTATGCGGGGCTACGTACCGCCCGGCGGGCGGTCGACCGGTATGCGAAGCTCCTGGCCAGCGGCCTGACGTCGCTGATCCTGTGCCAGGGAATCCTCAACATCTTCGTTGTCCTCGGGCTGGCGCCCCTCACCGGGGTTCCTTTGCCCTTCATCTCCTACGCCCCGACCAACCTGTGCGTGATGCTCGCCGCGGTCGGGCTGCTGCTCAATATCGCTCGTCCGGGCGCCGAGCGGTTGCGGCTCGTGCACGGACAGGAAGGTGAGCGCGCCGCGGGTCGTGATCGCGGCCGGCGGGACGGCCGGGCACGTGATTCCGGCCCTCGCCGTAGCCGACGCGCTGCGAGCTGAGGGTGCCGAGGTTGTCTTCGTCGGAGGCGAGCGCGCGGAGCGCCGCCTCGTCCCCGGCGCGGGCTACGAGCTCCACACGCTGAACGTCAGGCCGCTGCCGCGCGGCCGTCCGGCGGCCGCGCTCAAACCGCTCTTGACGGACGCCGTGGCGCTTCCCCGCGCCCACCGGCTGCTCGCTGAAGTCGCTCCCGTAGCCGTCCTCGGCGCGGGAGGCTACGTGGCGGGTCCGGTCGGCGTGGCCGCTGTGGCCGGGCGCCGAGCGCTGTTCCTGATGGAGGCCGACAGCCACCTCGGGCTCACGAACCGCCTGCTGGCGCCGTTTGCCCGGCGCGTGTACCTGGCCTTCCCGATCTCCGGGCGCACCGGCCGGCGTTACCGCGTGACCGGCCGCCCCGTGCCACCGCTGTTCACCGACCGAGCGGCGGCGCGAGAGCGTTTCGGGCTGGGCGATGACGAGACGTGCGTGCTCGTTTTCGGCGGCTCACAGGGGGCGCGCTCGATCAACCACGCCGCCGTCGAAGCCTTCGCGGGGGCCCGTTTCCGGGTGCTGCACGCCGCCGGCGAGCGGGACCTGCCTGAACTGGCGACTCCCGGCCCCCACTACGACCTGCGGGGCTACATCGAGGATTTCGGCGAGGCGCTGCTCGCCAGCGACCTGGTCGTGGCTCGGGCGGGCGGCTCAATCTTCGAGGTCGCCGCCTATGGGCGTCCTGCGTTGCTCATCCCCTACCCGTACGCAACCGCTGATCATCAGGCGGCCAACGCCGAGTTCATGGAGCGTGCCGGCGCCGCGGTCGTCATACCCGATGCCGCCCTGACCGGGCCGCGCCTGGCCCAGGAGGTGGGCCGGCTGCTGGCCGACCCTGGGCGCCTGCGGGCCATGGCGCGGGCGTCGGCGGCACTCGCGCGCCCTGACGCGGCCCGGGAGATCGCGCAGGAGGTGCTGGCGGCCGCGGGAGATGGCGTGCGTCGGACGGACGAGCGCGTGGCGCGCGCCTAGTAGGGCCGGCTCGGAAAGGCCGGGCCCAGGCGGCCGTTGGCCAGGGCGGACATCGCCACCGCCTTGGCGGCCCAGAAGGTCCCGGCGGGTGGGCCGCCACGGCAGGCACCGCTGCTGTTCCCGGGCGGGGCGGTCCACAGGAAGGCGTCGACGCCGCGGTAGCCGGGATCGACCTGGGGAAGCGGCCCGATCCCGCGGCCGGGTGGATTGCAGAGAACCTCGTTTCCCTGGTGGACACGGTCGGCGGGTACCAGCGGGCCCTGACCGTTGGTCGCGGTGTTGACGATGAAGTGCGCGCCGTGCGTGAGGCGGGAAACGCGCTCGCCCCAGCGGACCTCGTTGATCGTCCAGTCCTCGTGCGTGTCGTTGGTCCAGAAGCCCCTGATCTTTCGGATTCCGACCGCGTTCAGGACCCGGGCCGTGTACCGGGGGTCGTTGGAGTCGGCGTAGCCGGCCTCCATGTAAACGACGGTATGGGGCAGTGCCGCGACCTTGTTGATCTCGTAGCGCATGTCGCCCTCCCAATAGGGGAGCGCGCCGTTTCGCTGCTCGCAACGTGAGGCTCCGACGGCATCCAGCTCGAGCAGCATGACCGCCGGTCGGCGGCCGATGCCGCGTGCCATCTCGTTGATCTGGCGCTCGAACGTATGCCGATGGGCGAGGATCTCGCTCCTCGTCTCGCAGTAGCCGGCCTGGTAGAGGAAGAAGGTGGTGAAGATCGGGACGGTTCCTGGATCGGCGGCCATGTTGTCGCACACGATCTTGTGCACCTGGCCGTAGATCGCGCCCGGCCCGCCTCCCATCGAGTAGAGACTGAAGCGATTCGCTTCTGGCTGGTCGGCGATCTTGGCCAGAGCCCGGGCCTGGGGGTTGGCGGCGATCTGGCCGGCGTGCTGCTGTTGGAACTGGGCCCATGAGAGGTCGTTGGGCAGGCGCTTGGGGTCAAGGCCGAGCAGCGAGGCAATCGCGCCCGCCGCCGCGCCGTGGGCCGGACCGTCGACGAAGAAGTTCGCCCCGCTGAGGGGATTGGCTCCGGGTGGATTGGGCAGATCGAGTGGGTTTGAGGGATCCCGCTGGGCGGGATAGCGGTTGGGATCAGCGCAGCCCGCGGCGGCCGCCGCTGGGCGAGCGGATGCTCGGCCCGCGGCCGTGGGCACGGCGCCGAGCGTCAGCGCCGCGATCGCCGCCAAGGACGCGAGGATGCGGATTCCCTGCCGCCTCATCACGATCCATATCGTCGGTCGTGCGGCCTGGGTTGATAGCAATCACACCCGCGTGGACACAATCGACTGGAGCAAGCGAAAGCTGCACTTTGTGGGGATCGGCGGCGCCGGGATGAGCGGTCTGGCGCTGGTCGCCCGGACCCTCGGTGCTCAGGTCACCGGATCCGATCGAGCCGAATCCAGCTACACCGAGCGCCTGAGGGAGCACGGGATCGCTCCGAACATCGGTCACCGGGCGGAGAACGTTCCGGCGCAGGCCGAGGTCGTCTATTCGACGGCGGTCCCGGCTGACAATCCGGAGCGTCAGGCCGCGGCCGGGCGCGAGCTTCACCGAGCCGATCTCCTGGCTCAGATCGCGCGACTCAAGCGCTGCCTCGCCGTCACCGGAACCCACGGCAAGACGACGACCGCGGGCATGGTCGCGCATGCCCTGCAGGGCTGCGGTCTCGACCCGGCCTATGTCCTAGGGGGCGAGCTTCGGTCAACCGGCCTGAACGCCGAGTGGGGGAGCGGCGAGTGGATCGTCGTCGAGGCCGACGAATCCGACCGATCGCTGCTCAGGCTGACGCCGGAAATCGCCGTGCTCACCAACGCCGAGCTCGACCACCACGCCACGTACGCCTCCCGGCTTGACCTCGAGCAGACACTGCGGGCCTTCATGGCGCGGGCCGGTGAGAAGGCCGTGGTCTGGGACCGGCCCGAGCTGCGGCGGCTGTGCCCGGCGGGCGCGGTCACGTTCGACGCGCCGGACCCTGTGCTGGCGCCGGCAGGATCACGGTTCGATTGGCGCGGGATCGAGGTCGAGTTGTCCGTGCCGGGGGCTCACAACGCACTGAATGCCGCAGCGGCTTTGACCGCCGCGGTGCTGGCTGGGGCGCCGGCGGCCGCGGCCGCGGCGGCGCTGCGAAGCTTCTCCGGCGCGCGGAGGCGTTTCGAGTTGATCGGTGAGTCGGCGGCGGGCGTGCCGATCTACGACGACTACGCCCATCACCCGACCGAGGTGGCGGCGGTTCTGGCCGCCGCGCGGACGCTTGGCGGGCGCCGGGTCGTCGCCGTATTTCAGCCCCACCTCTACTCCCGGACCCAGGCCTTGTGGCGCGAGTTTGGCAGGGCCCTGGCGGGCGCCGAGCTGATCGTTGTCCTCGACGTGTACCCGGCTCGTGAGCGGAGCGAGGACTTTCCTGGGATCGACGGGCGGCTAGTCGCGGGCGCCGCGTCCGACGCCGCCGGCGGGCGAACCGTCGCCTGGCTGCCGGGCTTTGCCGAGGCCAAGGCGTTCCTGCACTCATCGCTTCGCGCCGGCGACGTCTGCGTCGTCATGGGCGCCGGGAACGTGGACGCGCTCGCCCGCTCTCTGACCAGATGAGCGGCCGGTCGGCCATCTAGTCTGGCGGCGATGGCCGACGCTCCGCCCGGCGTGCAACGGAACTTCCCGCTGGCGCGCCTCACAACGATCCGCACCGGTGGCCCGGCCGAGCTGTTTGCGCGGCCGGGTTCGGTCCAGGAGCTCGAGCGCCTGCTCGCTTGGGCGGCCGAAGAGCGCGTCCAGGTAGGGGTCGTCGGGTCGGGGTCGAACCTGTTGGTAGCGGACTCCGGCGTCCCCGGACTGGTCCTGAAGCTGGACAAGGAGCTGAGCGCGATCGAGCTGGAGGACACGAACATTCGCTGCGGCGGCGCAGCGCGGCTACCGGCGGTGGCGGCGAGGGCGGCGCAGGCGGGCCTCACGGGGCTCGAATTCGGGGTGAGCATCCCCGGCACGGTGGGCGGGGCGGTTCGGATGAACGCGAATGCCTACGGCGGGGAGCTCGCCCGTGTGCTCGAGTGGGTCGAGGTGGCGACGGGTGCGGGAACCACGAAGCGCGAACCGTCCGAGCTCGGGTTCGCCTACCGGCGCTCGAGCCTCGGGCCGGGTGAGATCGTCGCTCGAGCGTCGTTTCGGCTCGCACCGGCACCGCCCGGCGAGGTCAAGGCAACCCTGAGCGACCTGCGAGCCCGGCGCCGGGCCGCCCAGCCCGTGGGCGTCAAGACTTTCGGCTCGACGTTCAAGAACCCGGAAGATCCGGCCGGGCGCACCGCCGGCCGGCTGCTCGACGAGGCGGGCTGCCGCGGACTGCGCGTGGGCAGCGCGGGGTTCTCGGAGAAGCATGCCAACTTCATCGTCAACCACGGGGACGCCACCACCGCGGAGGTGGTGGCGGTCATGGACGCCGGCTGGGAGCGCGTGCGCGAACGCTTCGGGATCGAGCTCGAGCCGGAGGTCCAGGCGCTGGGCGCGGTCGAGTTTCCCCAACGGTGGAAGCTCGCGTGCGCCTGACCCCCCGGATGCAGCTCGGCCTCGTGGTGGTGCTGATGCTCGGGGCGCTCCTGTTCGGGGCCTGGATCTGGCTGCGCGACTCACCGCTGGTCGAGATCGACCGGGTCACGATCAACGGAGTCAGCGGCGCCGACGCCTCGGCAATCCGGGCCGCGCTGCGCTCTGCGGCGCGGAACATGACCAGTCTCGACGTCAAGCTGAACCAGCTTGAGACAGCGGTGGCGCCGTTCCCCGAGGTCAAGCGACTGCGGGTGAGGACGGCCTTCCCGCACCGGCTCGTGATCGACGTGGTCGAGCAGCGGGCGGTCGCAGTGGTGGAGGTCGGAGGCCGACAGGTCCCGGTGGCGGCCGATGGGACCCTGCTGCGCACGCTCACAATCAGCGGGCAGCTCCCGAGCATCCCGCTGGCCGTCCCGCCTGTGGGCCGGCGGCTGAGCGAGGGGCGAGGCGCCGAGGCCGTGGCCGTGCTCGCAGCCGCGCCGACTGCGCTGCTGTCCAGGATCTCGCAGGTGACGACGATCGCCGGCCGGGGCCTCGTGGCGCAGCTCCGCAACGGCCCGAGCATCGATTTCGGCGACACGAGCCGCCTCCGCGCCAAGTGGCTCGCGGCCGGCGCGGTTCTGGCCGACACGAGCTCGGCGGGGGCGGCCTACATCGACGTCACCGACCCGGAACGCGCGGCCGCGGGCACCGGGATAGCCGGCGCACCCTCGAGCGCGAGCAGCGCGTCGAGCGGCGCCGCGACAATCGGCTCGACGAGCCCCACAGGCGGGTAACTCTCAACCATAGCTTGAGGGTACTGATTTCCGAAGGCTCGCCCAACTCTTGAGAGTTCGGCGATCTGCAATGAAAGTTGCGAGCGAGAGATCGCGTTGACTTGCCGCATCCCCAGGCCATAACGTGCGAAACTCCGCAAAGAGCGATGAGCGGGAAAACACTCAACTCTAACTAGAGGGTCGGCGGTAACGTGGAAAGCGGCAGCTACCTCGCAGTCATCAAGGTCGTTGGGGTCGGAGGCGGCGGGACGAACGCCGTCAATCGAATGGTCGACGCCGGCCTGCGCGGGGTCGAGTTCATCGCCGCCAACACCGACGCCCAGGCGCTCGCGATGTGCGACGCCGACGTGAAGCTGAACATCGGCCACCAGTTGACCAAGGGCCTCGGGGCCGGGGCCAATCCGGACGTCGGGCAGAGCGCCGCCGCCGAGTCTCGGGACGAGATCAAAGAGGCGCTGAAGGGCGCCGACATGGTGTTCGTCACCGCGGGCGAGGGCGGGGGCACAGGGACGGGGGCGGCGCCGATCATCGCCGACATCGCCAAGAACGAGATCGGAGCTCTGACCGTCGGCTGCGTGACCCGCCCGTTTGCCTTCGAGGGCACCCAGCGCGCGCGGCAAGCCGACGAGGGCATCGCGAAGCTGCGTGAGAACGTCGACACGCTGATCGTGATCCCGAACGAGAAGCTGCTGGCCATCGTGGAGCGCCGGACCTCGATGCTCGATGCCTTCCGCGAGGCCGACAACGTCCTGCGTCAGGGCGTCCAGGGGATCACCGACCTGATCACGATCCCCGGCCTGATCAACCTCGACTTCGCCGACGTGCGGACGATCATGCGTGACGCCGGAACCGCGTTGATGGGCATCGGGACCGCGAACGGCGAGAATCGCGCCCCCGAGGCCGCCAAGGTGGCGATTTCATCCCCCCTGCTCGAGGAATCCGTGGAGGGCGCGACGGGGATCCTGCTCAACATCACCGGAGGCCACGACCTCGGGCTGTTCGAGGTCAACGAGGCTGCGGAGATCGTCCAGGGAGCCGCCGACGCCAACTCGAACATGATCTTCGGGGCCGTGATCGACGACGCGATGGGCGAGGACGTGCGGGTCACGGTGATCGCAACCGGGTTCGACCACGGCCGGCTGCGGGCGGGACGGGAACGCATGTCGCGGGGGCGGGATGTGACGATCGACGACGTCAGGCGCTCGTCGCTCGAGATCCGCGACGACGAGATCGACATCCCGTCCTTCCTCAAAGACCGCTGAGCACCGCAACCTGAGGCGCCCTGGCCGGTTCTAGCGTCGTCAGACCGACGGCCGACAGGGAGTGCCAGCGGCGCGGGCGGACCGCGCCGATCTGGGGTGGCTTGAGCGAGATGAATCTCGCGCTGCGCGCCTGCGGGCTGCTCGGCGCTGTCTGCCTGATGGGGGCCCTCGCCCCTCCGGCGTCTGCCCAGCAGCCGGTGCCCGGGCCTCCCGTCGTCGTGGATGGTCTCGGCCCGGGGATCGCCAGCCCCGAGGGCCTGGGCATCTCGATCGCGCGCGACGGAACCGGCGGCCTCGTCTACCTCAAGCAGGCCTCCGGTGCGCCCCACGTCTTTGTCTCGCCGCTGACCACGGGCTCGTTCCAACCGCCGGTGCAGGTCGATTCGGGGCTGGGCGGCGGCTCGTCGACTCCGGTGATGGCCGCGGGCAACGGCGGGGTCCTGCTCGTCGCCTTCATCAATGGCGGCGAGCTCTACGTCGCCGATCGCGCCAGCCAGGGCGCGCCCTTCGGCGCCCCGATCGCCCTCGCCGGGGCGGCAGCCAGCCCGTCGATCTCGATGACCAACTTCGGCAAGGCCTACATCGCCTTCACGACCTCGGCCGGAGGCGGCTCCGAGGTGCGCACGGCCTACTACGTGGGCGGCAAATGGTCACTCGAGGCGCCCCCGTTGAACACGGTCGCGGGCGACAATGCCGGCACCGGCTCGGGTCGCCCGGACGTGGCGGCGGCCGGCGACGGCGTCGCGATCGTCGTCTGGGGCGAGAACGGCCACATCTACTCCAGGCGCGTCTGGGGCACCTCGCCCAGCGTCGTCGAGGAGCAGGCCGATGCTCCTCCGCCCGGATGTGCGGCGTTGTCGGCCGACGAGCCGGTGGTGGCCGCGGGCGGAGACTCCTCCTACGCCGCGGTGGCGTTTCGCGAGCTCGTCAGCTGTGGCGGCACACAGGGTTACCGCGTCCTCTCCAACCGCCTCCAGGCTTCGATCTACGACGGAGTCACGGCTGCCGACGGGCTCTCGGGAGCCCCGGCCGACGGAGCCGAGGATCCGCAGGCGGCGGTCACCGAATACGGTCAGGGCTGGGTCACCTCCGAGCGCACGCTGAGCCACGCCGCGCTTGCCCAGACCCTGCTTCAGAACACCAGTCCCAGCGGGGTGGGCGAGGTGAACAGCCTGAGCGCCGCGGCGCCTCCCGACCCGGTGCCCGCGGCCGCGGGGCTGTTCTCGACGCTTGTCGCCTGGAACCAAGAGCCGGGGGCCAGCGCTCCGGCGGAGATCCGGGTTCGCTACGCGCCCGCCAACTCCGCCCTCGGTTCAGAGATGGTGGTGTCCTCGCCAACGCAGGGCCCGGTCGATGCGGCCGACGGTCTCGCCGCCGCGGGCGATGCCTCCGGCGACGCTGCCGTGGCATGGGTTCAGGGGGCGCCCGGGGCGCTCGCCATCGTCGTCGCCGAGCTCTACCAATCGCCGGGGGCGCTGTCGCCCACCCTGCCGGGCCGCTACGCGAGGAGCGCCGAGCCGGTGTTCGCCTGGAGCGC
>Ga0070731_10005534_pt1 | contig 10381 bp, 10 predicted proteins | sample Coa_R1_2_FD_66448 | JGI IMG/M metagenome (GOLD analysis project Ga0070731, IMG submission 66448) | Surface soil microbial communities from Centralia Pennsylvania, which are recovering from an underground coalmine fire - Coalmine... | ecosystem: Environmental > Terrestrial > Soil > Unclassified ... | reverse complement strand
CGATGCGGAAACTCCTTCGCGACACGAAGCCCGAGCGTCACTGCGCCGAACGCCGACAGCCGCTCGTCGGCCGTGTAGGGCTCACCGGGAACGAGGCCCTGCGGGAACGGCGGATCGTGATAGAAACGCGCCGCCGACTGCGTGTAGTAGCGGAGCGTCGGCGTCAGCGTAAAACCCTGGCGAACTTGCTGAACCCACGACGCTTCGAGCATGTGCGAGCTGTCGCCGAACGAATCTTCGAGATATCGATGGGAAAGCTGGAGTGTCGCGTCCGGACGAGGAAAGCGCACATTGAACCGCGTGAGCCACGCGAAGATGCGCCGATGGTTCGGTCGCGCGTCGAGGAGCTTGTAGGGATCGGAATAGTAGCCGCGACCCTCCGAGTAAGTGATCGTCGACTCGACGACGGCACGCGCGTTCAGAACCTGCGTGATGCCGAGCAGATAGTCGTATGTTTCGCGCGGCTGATCGAGCACGGGACCGTTCACGCCTTCGACCGCGTTGATGCGATCCTTCGCCGCGCCGAACCCGATCGCGTACGTGCGATTGCGATCGTCGCTCCACGTGCGCCACTCGAGCGACGCGGCGCGCGAGATGTAGTCCTGCTCGTCGGAGTACGCCGCGCCGGCCGAAAGCGACCAATCGTCGACATACTTGGTGACCTTGAGGTCGCCCGCCTTGCGATAGTCGCCGATCCCCTTTCCCGATGCGCCCGACAGCGTGTCGTGGAAGAGTGGCGACGCGCCGGAGACGCTGTCGTAAACGAGCGAGCCTTCGACGACGAGCGACTCGGACAGCGGAACGAGCGCGTAGAGATACGGGCTCTTGACGGCCATGCGATCGGCGCCCGGCTGCCAATCGCGATAGTCGTAATAACGGAGCGCGACGACGCCTTCGTCGGGCGCGCTTTGCGCGCGTGCCGCAATCGGCAGGATGCCGGGAAGCGCGAGCGCGGCGGCGATCAGCGCGAAGGCACGGTCGTCAGTTGCAGCCACATCCTCCTCCGCCGACGGTGCCGCCGCCGCCGGCGCCTTCCTTGCTTTGATAGATGTGGTTCTTTGCCTTCGTCCCGATCGGATCCGTATCGAAGCGCATCGACGGGCGCGCGAGATCGCCTTTCTCCCAGGGCTTCGGCGGATCGATCGCTGCGCATGCGCCGGTCGCGATGACGGCGCACGCGACGAGCGACACTTCAATGATTCGCGAGCAGCGCACGAATGCGGGTCTCGAGCTCGTCCTTGCGCTCGTCGTGAAAGCCTTCCTCGACCGCGACGATCTTTCCACTGCGATCGATCAGGTAGGAGCTCGGCATGCCTTTCACGTCGTAGGCGGCCGGCGTCTTCCCCTGCGGGTCGTAGACGATCGTGAACCTCGCGGGTGTGTCGCTCAGGAAACGCTCGGCATCCTGCCGACGCTTGTCGACGTTGATGCCGACGATCGTCAGCCCTTCGTTGACGTAGCGCGCCTGCATCGCGTTCATCCAGGGAAACGAGCGGCGGCAGGGTCCGCACCACGATGCCCAGAAATCGACATAGACGACACGTCCGCGAAGCGGATCGAGCGAGACGCTCTCGCCGCGCGACGTCGGCAGAGAGAAGGATGGCGCAACGTTGCCCGGTGCCCCCCCGTATGCGGCGACGGCAACGAATGCAACGAGCAGGAAGGCGGCGAGACGGCGCATGGGACCTTGGCGACTGCCTCCGGCAAACAACGAGCGTCGGCGAGGTATTCCCTACTCGTTGAGCCTCTCCAGCAGCGGCGTGAGCTTCCCGGGATCGTCGACGCGCCGGATTCGCTCGACCAGCGCCGCGGACGCCTTTACATCGCTCGTCAACACGCGCTGCTTCACGGCGAGCAGATGCGACGGATGCATCGAGAACTCGCGCAGGCCGAAGCCCAGGAGCAGGCGCGTCAGCTGCAATTCGCCGGCCATCTCGCCGCACACGGCGATCGGCACGCCGGCCTTCGTCGCACTGCCGATGGCGAGACTGATCAAGCGCAGCACGGCCGGATGCAGCGGATCGTAGAGATGCGACACCGCTTCGTCGGCGCGGTCGACGGCAAGCGTGTACTGGATCAGGTCGTTCGTGCCGATCGACAGGAAGTCGAGCTTGCGCAGGAACGCGCCGATCGACAGCACCGCGGCCGGAATCTCGATCATTCCGCCGACCTTCACGCTGTCATCGAACGGAACTTTCTGCTCGCGCAGCATCTCCTTCGCGCGCGCGATCAGCGCGAGCGTCTGATCGATTTCCGACACCGACGCGAGCATCGGGATCAGGATGCGCACGTTGCCGTAATGCGTCGCGCGCAGGATCGCGCGAAGTTGCGTGAGGAAGAGGCGCGGCTCGGCGAGGCAGAAGCGCACGGCGCGAAGCCCGAGCGCGGGATTCGGCGCGACGCGCGCGAGCCCGTCGAGCTCTTCCGGCTGCTTGTCGGCGCCGAGGTCGAACGTGCGAATCGTGACCGGCTTGCCCTGCATGCCTTCGGCGGCCTTCCGATAGGCGTCGAACTGCTCCTCTTCGGAGGGCAGTCCCTCGCGATTGAGGAACAGGAACTCCGATCGGAAGAGCCCGATCCCCGTCGCGCCGTTGGCGAGCGCCGGCTCGACATCCTCGGGCAATTCGATGTTCGCCTGCAGCTCGACGTGCACGCCGTCGAGCGTCTGCGCGCGCTTGCTGCGAAGGCGCCGTAGCTTCTGACGCGCGAGTTCGAGCTCGTTCTGGCGCAGCCGATACTCGGCGAGCACGGCGCGATCGGGATTGACGATGACGACGTGGTGCGTGCCGTCGACGATCAGCATCTCGCCGTCGCGGATCAGTTGCCGCGCGTTGTGCGTCGCGACGACGGCCGGAACGTTCAGGCTGCTCGCGACGATCGCCGTGTGCGACGTGACGCCGCCGAGATCGGTCAGGAACGCGGCGAAGTGATGGTGCCTGAACTGGATGACATCGGCAGGCGAGAGATCGTGCGCGACCAGGATCGTCTGCTCCTCGGCGCTTGGCGCGGGCAACGTGCCGGGGCGGCCCATCAGGCGCTTCAGCACGCGCTCGCCGACCTGCACGACGTCGGCCTTGCGCTCGCGAAGATACGAATCCTCGATCTGATCGAACTGCTCGACGAGCACGCTCATCTGCCGCGCAAGCGCCCACTCGGCGTTGCACGCCTGCTCGGCGATGATCCGCTTCGGCGCGTCGGAAAGCGTCGGGTCGTTCAGGATCATCCAGTGCACGTCGAGGAACGCGCCGAACTCGCCCGGCACGTCGCCGCTCGTCAGCGCTTGGTGCAGGCCTTCGAGCTCGCGCTGGACGTCCTTGATCGCGCTCTCGAAACGCGCGATCTCGGCGGGTATCTTCGCCTGCGCGATCGTGTAGTGCGCGACTTCGCGGGTCGCGTGCGAAACGAGCTGCGCGCGACCGATCGCGATGCCGCCGGAGACGCCGATGCCGTGGAGCGCGAAACTTACCATTCGGTTATGGTGGCGCTCACTGCCCTTCGCCGAAGTAGTCGCTCACGAGTGCGCAAAGCGCCTCCATCGCCTGCGCCTCGTCGGGTCCCGCGATCTCGAGCGTGATCTTCGAGCCCTTGCCCGCGGCGAGCATCATCACGCCCATGATGCTTTTCGCGTTCACGCGCCGGCCGTTGCGCACGATCTGCACGTCGCTGTCGAATTTCGCGGCGAGCTGCGTGAGCTTCGCCGAGGCGCGCGCATGAAGCCCCAGCTTGTTGACGACCTCGATCTCGCGCGTGAGCATGGCTGTCGCTACACGTGCAGCACGCCCTCGCAACCGCCGGAGATCGCCTTCTTGACGAGCGTTTCCATGCCACGCGTGCGGTAAGTGAACGCGCGAACGAGCATCGGCAGGTTGACGCCGGCAATCACCTCGACATGACCCGGCTTCGCGAGCTTCATCGCAAGATTCGACGGCGTCGCGCCATACAGATCCGACAGCACGGCCACGCCTTCACCCGTGTCGAGCGATGCGACGGCTTCGCGCGCCTTCGGCAGAAGCGCCGACGGGTCGTCGTCGGGCGCGACGGCCAGCACGTCGAACTGCGGCGGACGCGCGCCGAGCACGTGGGTCACCGCGGCGACGAGGCTGTCGCCGAGGCCGCCGTGCGCGACGATCAGCACGCCGATCATTTGGTGCAACAGGCGCGCAAAAGCGCCGTCGCGAAAAGCCCGGCGACGTCGAAGCCCGACTGCTCGGCGATTTCGACGAAACCGGTCGGGCTCGTCACGTTCACCTCGGTCAGATACGCGCCGATCACGTCGATCCCGACGACGAGAAGTCCCGCACGCCACAGCGGCTCGGCGAGCGCCTGCGCGATCTCGCGGTCGCGCTGCGAAAGCGGACGCGCGACGCCGCGGCCGCCGACGGCAAGATTGCCGCGCGTCTCGCCCGGCCTGGGGATGCGCGCGAGCGACCAGGGAACGACTTCGCCGGCGATCAGAAGGATTCGCTTGTCGCCGTCGACGATCTCGGGAATGAACTTCTGCGCCATCACCGTGCGCGCGCCGTTCTGCGACACCGTCTCGATGATCACGTTGCGGTTGGGATCGGATTCGCGAACGCGAAAAATCGATGCGCCGCCCATGCCGTCGAGCGGCTTCACGATCACGTCGCGCTGCTCGTCGATGAAAGCGGCGACGCGGGCGCCATCGCGCGTCACGAGCGTCGGCGAGATGAAGTCGCGGAATTCGGCGACCGCCATCTTCTCGTTGTAATCGCGGATCGCGCGCGGTCGATTGAAGACGCGCGCGCCCTCGCGCTCGGCCGCTTCGAGCAGGTACGTCGAGTAGACGTATTCCATGTCGAACGGCGGGTCCTTGCGCATCATGACCGCGGCGAAGCTTGTCAGCGGGCGATCTTCGGCCCCGCCGGCCGTGTACCAGTCGTGATCGTCGGATGAAAGCACCAGCGGCCGCGTACGCGCGCGCGTCGCGCCATCGCGCCAGTAGATGTCGGCCTGCTCGAGCGCATGCACCCGATGCCCTCGCGCATCGAGCGCACGCATCATCGCGACGCTCGTGTCCTTGTACGCCTTGAGCAGCGGCAGCGGGTCGAGGACGAATGCGAAATCCATGCAGAGGCTTCCAAGACGGGCAGCCGATCATCGTACCTTATCCGATGCCTCGTCCCCGATGTCCCGGATGGCGCGTCCGCGAGGCGATCGAGCTCGGGCATGACGCAGCGCCGGATTTGGTGTTCAATGCACGCGCTCGACGTGCGAGGGAGGCTTCGCTCATGAACGCAAACGCCGAAGAAACGTCGTACTTCCCGCATTGGCGCGAACGCGCCGAAGGCGTGATCGCGCCGGACGAGCGTCTGCCGGCGCCGCAAACGGTCGCGCTCGGATTGCAGCACGTCGTCGCGATGTTCGGCTCGACCGTGCTCGCGCCACTCTTGATGGGTTTCGATCCGAACGTCGCGATTCTCTTTTCGGGCATCGGCACGCTGATCTTCTTCGCAGTCGTAGGTGGCCGCGTGCCGAGTTATCTCGGTTCGAGCTTCGCGTTCATCGCGGTCGTGATCGCCGCCACCGGTTATGCCGGCAGCGGCGCCAACGCGAACCTCGGGGTTGCGCTGTCGGGGGTCATTGCCGCGGGCGTCGTCTACGCGATCATCGGCGCGATCGTGATCGTTCTCGGCTATCGCTGGATCGACCGGCTGATGCCGCCCGTCGTCACGGGCAGCATCGTCGCGGTGATCGGACTGAACCTCGCGCCGATCGCGGTGAAGGGCATCTCGGCGCGTGCGTTCGACACGTGGATCGGCATCGCGACCGTCGTCGTGGTCGGACTGGTCGCGGTGCGCGCGCCGGGACTCGCACGCAGGCTGCCGATCCTGCTCGGTGGCATCGGCGGCTATCTGCTGTACGCGCTGTGCGCGAATGGTCTGGGCTTCGGCAAGCCGATCGATTTCAGCGGCGTCGCGCGCGCATCGTGGATCGGATGGCCCTCGTTCACCGCGCCGGTGTGGAGCGAGCGGGCGATCGGGCTGATCGCGCCGGTGGCGGTGGTGCTCGTCGCCGAGAATCTCGGCCACATCAAGGCGGTCGCGGCAATGACCGGCCGGAATCTGGACGCGTACCTGGGTCGCGCGTTCGTGGGCGATGGCCTCGCGACGATCGTCGCCGGTTCCGGCGGCGGCACCGGCGTGACGACCTACGCCGAAAACATCGGCGTCATGGCAGTGACGAAGGTCTATTCGACGCTGCTCTTCATCGTCGCGGCGCTTTTCGCGATCGTGCTCGGTTTCTCTCCGAAGTTCGGTGCGTTGATTTCGACGATCCCGGGTCCGGTGCTCGGCGGTCTCGCGATCGTCGTGTTCGGCCTCATCACCGCGACCGGCGGACGAATCTGGGTCCAGAACGATGTCGACTTCTCACGCGCGAGAAATCTCGTCACGGCCGCCGCGACGTTGACGTTCGGCGCCGGCGACCTCGCGCTGAAGCTCGGCGGCTTCACGCTGGGCGGCATCGGCACCGCGACGTTCGGCGCGATCATCCTCTACCAGCTCTTCGGCGACGAGCCGGCCAGGCAAACGCAAGCTGATCGCGCTTCAAAAGTGACGTGAGCGCGGTGAGGTCGTCGGCAGCACCGCTCGCCGCGCGCGCTTCGAGATTGCGATAGCGACGCACGACCTCGGCGCCGGTGGGCGTCAGCGTCGTGCCTCCGCCCGACGCACCGCCTGCTTCCGTCGCAACCACGGGCGTTTCGAAGCAGCGATTCATCGTATCGACGAGCAGCCACGCGCGCCGATATGACATGCCCATCGACTTGGCGGCGGCGCTGATCGAGCCCGTCGCGCCGATCGCCTGGAGCAGCGCGACCTTGCCCGGGCCGATCGCGATGTTCTCCCCGAGCACGACGCGAAGCCTGAAGTGGATCGTCGGTGCGACGTTCGTCATGAGGACCAAGGATAGCGGCTTGCGGGGCTTGCGGTCGGCCCCATCTACACGCAATCGCCCGCCAAATCCGCTGTCGGGCGTCGACACGGACCCTGAAAGGAGCACGCGAATGAAACGCGTCATCGCCGTTCACCAAAGTCCGCCTATGCACTGGGTCGGCGACGGCTTTCCGGTGCGTAGCCTCTTCTCCTATGACGGTCTCGGCAGGGAGTTGAGCCCGTTCCTGTTGCTCGACCACGCGGGCCCCGTCGACTTCGCGCCTGCGACGAAACGCCGCGGCGTAGGCGAGCATCCGCATCGCGGATTCGAGACGGTGACGATCGTGTATGCCGGCGAGGTCGAGCATCGCGATTCGGCCGGCAACGGCGGACGCATCGGTCCGGGCGACGTGCAGTGGATGACCGCCGCCTCGGGCGTCATGCACGAGGAGTTTCATTCCGGCGAGTTCACGCGCGCGGGCGGAACAATGGAGATGGCGCAGCTCTGGGTGAATCTGCCGGCCAAGGACAAGATGGCGAAGCCGCGGTATCAGTCGATCGTTGCCGCCGACATTCCAAGCGTCGAGCTTCCCGATGGCGCCGGACGCGTTCGCGTGATCGCGGGTCGCTTCGACTCGCACAGCGGCCCGGCGCAGACGTTCACCGATCTCAACGTATGGGATGTCGAGCTTGCAGCGGGCCGCACGGCGACGTTGCAAGTGCCGGATGGCCACACGACCGCGATCGCACTGTTCCGCGGCGCGATCGTCGTGAACGACGCGCAGGAGGCAACGGCGCCGTCGATCGTGCAGTTCGCGCGCGAAGGCGACAGCGTGCGCGTGAAGGCGACGCGCGACGCGACGTTCCTGCTGCTCTCCGGCGAGCCAATCGACGAGCCGATCGCCGGCTACGGACCGTTCGTGATGAACACGCGCGACGAAATCATGACCGCGATCCGCGATTTGCAGGAAGGGCGGTTTGCGAGGCTTGCGCCGGCTTGATGCGCCAAGCCGTTCGCCGCTTCGTCAGACAAGGTCCGAGCTGGCTGGACGAAAGGCTGCGGGCACTTTCTTTCGACGACCCAGCGACAGCACCGCAGCCGCGAGGCCGCTTACGATCAGCGCCAGGGATCCCGGCTCGGGAACGCTGCCCGGCGGCGTGCTCACGGGGACCGAGTAATCGTGACCGCTCGCTGCGTCGAGCGTGAAATCCCCGAGCGGCTGCAGCGTCGCGACCGACGTGTGAAGCGCGTCGCCGTCGAAGCTGCACGATGAAATCGCGGTGTCGTTCGGGCCGACATTGCATTCGCCCTCGAAACTCAGGCCGGCGCCCAGCTCGAACGGTTGCCCGATTGCGATCGGCAGCGCGATCGGCGCGAATTGAAGGCTGAGCGGTTGGCCGCTCGTGTTGGCCGGAATGTCGACGATTTGGGACCCCACGCTGCAGCTCCTGTGATTGGGATCGGGATCCACGATGAGGCAGTCGTCGAGCACCGTGGTGGAGTCCAGTCGGGCGCCCGTGACCGGATCGATTGTCACGATGCCGGCAAAAAGCTCATAGCTGAACCATCCGGCGGCGTTGTTGATCGCCAGAAGCGAGTTTTCGAAATGGAGATCGAGCGTCAGCGTCGCCGTGACCGGAGCGCCGGGGACGAGCAGGCTGTCCGGGTTCGGAACGCCCGTCAGGAAGTCGTCCCAGAACACGGACGCCAAGGCCGAGCCGGAAGCACCGGCTCTCGACGTGGCGGGAGGCGTCGAACCAGCACCGCTTCCAGTTACACCGAGCGTTCCGAAATCCGCGAATGCGCTCGCCGATGCGCTGACGGTCGAGCCGTCGCTGCCTGCGTCGCTCCTGCTCGCCGACGCTGAAGACGGCGCGCTGGCGTTGGTGACGTTCTGCTGATCCTGGGACGTTGTCACGTCCGTCGCCCCCGTTATGACCAGAACATTCGCGCCCGTCGTGGGCGTCATATCCGCGTAGGCCGCGCCAGGGCCTGCGGCCAGCATGACGGCGCAAATCGACGGCGCAAGTCTCCGGTGACCGCTGAAGCGTGAAAGATCGATTCTCATCGCGGGCTCCTTTCGAGATCCGTTCGGCATCCGCTCGCCGTCCCTCAGGGAAGCGCCACGATATGACCGTAGACCTGCACGAACACGTGCCCCGTGCCCGTCGTCGCGGTGCGAAAGGCAGAGAGGGAAATGTTGTTGTCCCCCGCGTCGGCAAACATCCCGCTTCCGCCGTCACCCGAGTAGATATCGAGCGGGCCGCCGAAGATGACGCCGCTCGGGCTCGTGCCGCGAAACATGGCGCCGACGAAGTTGCCCGAGGCGCTGCTGTCGACGAAGGCGTTGACGGTGACGCCGATCAGCGCCTGGCCGACCGGCAGTTCGCCGAGCACGTTGATCCGATCGATCGCAAGGCGCGTGTTCGCCGGGATGTTGACCTTGAACGAGTTGTCCTCGGTCGACGACTTGCCGGGATCGATCTCGAGCGAGAACGAGTCCTGAAAAGGTGAGCGGGCAGGATTGTCGCCGTCCTGCGTTCGGACGATGTTGCTGACGTTGACGGTGCCCGAGATCGCACCGGTGCCTTGAAGGATGACTGGAACCGGCGCGCTGGTCGGATTGGTGACCACGACCGGTGCGGACGGCTTCGGAATGACGGTGGGGGCTTGTGCGAATGCGAGCGCGGACGCACATGCGAGGCCGGCGAGAGCGAGCGACGAACGCTTCATTGCAAGTCTCCTTTTGTCGGGCGGCTGCTGTCTGCGATCCAACGAAGCGAACCAAAACGCGCCGCGGGGCTGCCAGCAGCGTCACGCTATTGGCAGCGGTTTGGCGGCTCGCCGGGCCCGCCTTCCAGACAGGGCACGGCACTCAGGTACGTGTAGATAGCGACGAGCTGACGTTCGGTCATGTGCTGGAACGACGGCCACGGCATAACCTGCAGCATGTCGCCGTTGAAGGGCGGCAAAAGGCATTGCGGCGCGTTGCTCGGGCAGTTCGGGTGCGCATGGTCGAGGTCCGCACCCGTGCGCAGGATCTGGATGAATTCGCCAAGCGGACGGCCGCCTTCCGGCAATCCGGTTTTGTCCGGCGTCAGATTGCGCGAAACGATGTGCACGGCGCCGTTCGGGCTCGGGAACACGCCGAAGTCCTGTCCGCCACCCAAATAGGTCGCTGGATTGATCTGCTTCGCGCCAAGGAACGGCCCTTCCGGCGGCTTACGCAGATACGGATTGCCGGTCGGCAGGAATTCCGTCGCCGGGTCGTTCGTATGACATCCATTGCAGTCGGCGACGACGTTCACGATGTAGCTGCCGAGCCCGACCATGTCGGGATCCTTGTTCCGCATGTCGAGGCGGATGCCCGTCGACGCGGCGACTTCGAGTCCGATGCGGATCATCTCCTTCTCGTCCTGGGCGAAGTTGTTGTCGTTGAAGGCCTGTCCGGCGTTCGACGTGACGAGCATCGCTCCACCGGCGAACG
>Ga0070731_10005533_pt1 | contig 10382 bp, 8 predicted proteins | sample Coa_R1_2_FD_66448 | JGI IMG/M metagenome (GOLD analysis project Ga0070731, IMG submission 66448) | Surface soil microbial communities from Centralia Pennsylvania, which are recovering from an underground coalmine fire - Coalmine... | ecosystem: Environmental > Terrestrial > Soil > Unclassified ... | reverse complement strand
CACATGCTCGCCGAAGCCAGCCAATACGCCGCCGACCTTCGCGACGTGCGCGGCCAGATGGCCGCCAAGCGCGCTCTGGAAGTCTCCTGCGCCGGCAGCCACAACATTTTGCTCATCGGCCCGCCCGGCGCCGGAAAGACGATGCTCGCCAAGCGCATTCCCACCATTCTTCCGCCGATGTCTCTCGACGAAGCCATCGAGACCACTCGCATCCACAGCGTCGCCGGACTTCTCGAAGACGCGCGCGGACTCGTGGGCACGCGCCCGTTTCGCTCTCCGCATCACACCATCAGCGACGCTGGCCTGATCGGCGGCGGCGCCATTCCGCGCCCCGGAGAAGTCTCGCTCGGCCACAACGGTGTGCTTTTCCTCGACGAGCTTCCCGAGTTCCAGCGCAACGTGCTCGAAGTGATGCGCCAGCCTCTCGAGGACGGTTGTGTTACCATCGCCCGCGCCGCCGTTTCCGTCAGTTTCCCCTCGCGCTTCATGCTCGCCGCCGCGATGAACCCATGTCCTTGCGGCTTCTTTGGTGACGCCACCCGCGAGTGCCACTGCTCCCCGCCCCAAATTCAGCGCTACGTCTCCAAAATTTCCGGCCCGCTTCTCGACCGCATCGATATCCACATCGAGGTTCCCGCGGTGAAATACAAAGAACTTCGCGGCGATGCCGAGATCGAAAGCTCCGCGACTGTCCGCGAACGCGTTCTCCGCGCGCGAAGAATTCAGCTCGATCGCTACAAGGACGAAAAGAGTCTCTACGCCAACGCCCAGATGCCTCCGAAGCTGATCCGCAAGCACTGCGCCATTTCATCCGACGGCGAGCGCCTCCTCGAAACCGCCATCCAGCGCCTCGGTCTTTCCGCGCGCGCCCACGACCGCATTCTCAAAGTCGCCCGCACCATCGCCGATCTGGAATCCGCGCCCTCGATCCAACCAAAGCACCTCAGCGAAGCCATCCAATACCGCACACTAGACCGCACTTACTGGGCCTAGAAGCTCCCTGAAATCGGGCTACCTCGTTGAGCGCAATATTGAGTAGAATGCCCACACTTTTTAGCGAAAAGGGTCGCTCAAATGCCCCTCGTTCTTAGCCAGAGCAACATCGGACCGGTCACGCTTCTCGAGTTGAGTGAACGATTGACAATCGAGAACGTCCCCGAACTAAGAAAGACACTTCAGGACCTCGCCGACCATGGACATCTCGATTTGCTGCTGGACTGTAGCCGCATCACCGCGGTTGATAGCCAAGGAATCGGAAGCTTGGTGGGTAACTGGGTGTCGCTGAAAAACCGCGGTGCAAAATTGAAGCTGCTTCATCCTTCAGTCCGACTGCACCAGGTCTTGCAGATCGTGGGTCTGCACAAGGTCATCGAGTCCTTCGACGACATTGGTCAGGCCTTGCGTTCATCCTAACCCGCATCTTCATCATTCCCTATCCTGTCTCCTTTCCAAGGCCAACAAGCGCGCTTTAGCCTCGAGCCCTCCAGCAAATCCCGTCAATTTCCCTGTGGAACCAATCACGCGGTGGCACGGAGCGATAATGGAAATGGGATTTTTCCCGTTGGCCGCGCCCACGGCCCGCACTGCTTTGGGGTTTTTGATTTGCTTTGCGATTTGCCCGTAACTCCGGGTCTCGCCAAACGGAATGGTCAGCAGCGCCGCCCAAACCCTCTTCTGAAATTCCGTCCCTTTGAAATCGAGTTTCACCGAAAACGATTTTCGTTTTCCGGAAAAATAATCTTTCAACTGGCGTTCCGCCTCGAGCAGCACAGGATTATTCTTGTCTTCCGAAACTGGCGCCAACCGGACGCGCCGGGGATTATCGTTCTCCCAAAGAATTGCAGCTAAGCCTTTGGCGCTTGCCACAAGCTTCAGTTCGCCGACAGGCGACTTCATGGTTTTATACACGTAGATCATTTTCTTTCTCCTTTAAACGAGCTGCTGATTCAGCGCGGCGCCTCCACAAGTGCAGCACTGCATAAGAACGCCATGGCCGCCAGGCTTGCGAGATTTCCTCCGCCTTTTTCGCCGTCACGCCACCAAGATCGTTGAGGACCGCGATATCCTCTTTTGGAAAGGCGTCCGGCCAGCGCAACGCCCGCATGGCGATGTAATGTGCCGTCCACGGTCCGATGCCGGGCAGTTCCGCCAGGCGCTCTATGGTCGCGTTCGGGTTATGATGGTTGCCGCTGTCGAGCGACAATTCGCCGGAAACATGTGCCTGCGCCAGCGCAATAATGCTTTTGCACCGCGCGCGCACAATCCCGTGCTTAGCGAGATCGTCCACGCTGGTCTTCGCGATTTTCGCCGCCGACGGCGCCAAATAGCCTAATTCCGGGAATGGAGTAACGATCGGTTCGCAAAATGCCTCCACCAGTCGACAAGCAATCGCCGTCGCGCCTTTCACCGTCACCTGCTGCCCAAGTATTGCCCGCAATCCCGTCTCAAAACCGTTGAACGCGCCCGGCACCCGCGTGCCCGGATTCGCTGCAACCAGCGGACGTAACGTCTCATCCTTGCGGAGCTGCCTGTTGATAATGTCGGGACGCGCGTTCACATCGAACAAATCTCGTACCCGCCTCAGAAGTGCCGGCAACACTGGACTCAAGCTGTGAGTAAATTCCACCATCAGCCCATTTTTCTTTTTCGCCTGCGTGACTTTAATCCATCCCTTATGGTCATCCAACCGCACGGTCCGCGCGTAAAAGCTGTCCGTCACCAATTCGACGCCTTTCAGCTCGCGCGCTTTTAGAAAAGCCAGCATTCCCTGCCAGTCATACGGTGGGCGATATGAAAGCAGCAGCGTTGATGTATCACTACCGCTAACCGCGCCCGCATCGTCCACCGCTTTTTTCCTCAGGCGTGAAGGCGGCATGCGGTACCGGCTGCTAAACGCGTCGTTGAAGCGCCGCAGGCTCGAAAACCCGCTGGCGAACGCAATTTCCGTAACAGGCAGACTGGTTTCAGTAAGCAGTTGTTTGGCGAGCAGCAAGCGGCGCGTCAGAATCAACTGAATCGGTGATACGCCCAATTCCTTTTTGATGATGCGACGGATTTGCCGCGAACTCAGTTCAAATTGGTCAGCAATGACCTCGAGTCCGGCATCGTCGTCCATCCCGCCTTCTTCAATACGCTGCACCATCAAATGCGCGATACGCTCGGAGTCGTCCACCGGTGCGCTACCGGGAGCCAGTTCAGGGCGGCACCGCAGGCATGGACGAAAACCCTCCTGTTCGGCAGCCTGCGGACTGGCGAAAAACCGGCAATTGGCTCTCTTGGGCGTTTTCGTAGGACAAATCGGACGGCAGTAAACGTCGGTGGACGTTACACCTACGAAAAAGACCCCGTCAAAACGCGGATCGCGAGCCGTCAGCGCCCTGTACAACCTTGTGTGGTTTTCTCTTGTCATGGACCGAATAGTAGGAGGTTCGATCTTCGCATTCTAGCCATTTTCGGACACCTCTATAATCTCATTCCCATGTCCGAAAATGGCTAGAAGGGTCTGCTCGCGCCTATGCGAGTAGAACAGAACGAGTAGGAACAAAAACAGAGAGATCCCTTCGGAGGCCGGCCGCTCTTGCAGCTTCTTATTTTCTCGGTCCGGCCTTTCGCGGCCTCTGCGCCAGCGAGCGTCGCGCCGCCTTGCGCGTCACAAACTTGTGCGCCATCCCCAGCAAATCCTTCAACACGTCGGGGCCAACGCGAGAGAGGCGAACCAGCACCATGTTGTAAGCCACGTAATGGTCAGTCACGTAGTAAACGTCGGGTTGCTCTGCGAGTAGGTCGGCGCGATCGTCGAAATCAACCCGCACGGCCAACGAATCCGGCTCCGCCGAGCGATTAAGGGGGGTGCACGCCAGAAGTTTTCCCTGCACCTTGAGGGCTGGCACCCCGCGCATCGTGCTGTAGTCCACGCCGGGCAACGCGAGGCCAATCTTCCGCACCGTCTCGAAGTCGATTGTCCTTCTGGGCATCCTTGCCTTTGAGTCGTAGGGGCACAGCATGCTGTGCCCGGCAAACATGCTTGGCAACATTCAGGCCATTCACCTCGTTCTCCGGGATCGGTGGTTCGCTCCGTCCGACAGAGCCCGGGAGGGTGGCCGAGGCATATTCCTTTTACCGGTTCAAAACGTTGCCCGGCGAATCGGCTACCGGCCTTGGAATCTTTCGATGATCGAGGCTTGAACCTCCGCCTTGTCCAGATATTCCTTGGCCTTCGCGCCGTCCTGTTGTTGCAACGCGTCCTGCGCTCTCGCGAGATCGGTCTTCATCAGCTGTTCGGCGGTGGCGATATCTCCGCGCAGTCCATATCCTTGCGCGGCTTGTGCGCGCCGCAACGTATCCAACCCATCGGAAATTGCAGCCGCGCGACTCGTTAGCTGATCGAATTGCTTCTCAGAGTCCTTCAGTTCAGCGGCTCGGCGATCGGCCTCTTCGTTGGCTTTCTGTTGAGCTTCCCGGTCGGCCTTTTCCTGCGCCGCTTCGTTAGCCTTGCTCTGCGCGTCTTGGCCCGCCTTCGTGGCACTACCATCCGCTCGGGCGGGCGCAGCAGCCGGAGCAGCCAGGGACGTCGGGGTAGGCAAAGTAGCCGCGGGCGCAGGCACCGCAGCAGCGTCAGGTATAGGAGGCGCAGGCGCGTCCGCAGGCTGGGCCGCGTCCGCAGGTTGAGCGATCGGTTGCGCCTCAGACTGTGGCGCGGCCGAGCGCGATCCGGCGTGCGTCTTGATCACGCGCGGTACATAAAAGCCCCCGGCGACAAGCATGCCAACCACAAGGATCCCGCCTAGAGCCATGTAAGCGCCTCGGTGGGTGCTCCTCGCCGCCTGAGATTCCGCCGCGGCAACAACCGCCATCGGAACCGTCGCCTGCGCCGGAACCCGCGGCGCGGAAACCACTGGCGTGGCCTGCGGAGCGCGCACCGCCGGAGTGGGACTGGCTGCCGCCGCTCCAGCAGGGAACACGCTTCGCAGCGCAGCCGCAAACGCTTCTGCCGTCTGGAACCGGTCTGGCGGATTCTTGGCCATGGCCATCAGAACGATATCGCTTAGTCCCTTCGGCAAATCCGGACGCACAGCGATGGGCGGTTGCGGCGTCTCTTGCAGGTGGGCGGACATCACCGAATAATTGCTGTGCCCCCGGAAGGGCAATTTGCCCGTCACCATTTCGTAGAGCGATACGCCCATCGAATACAAATCGGAGCGCTGGTCAACCGGCTCGCAGCGCACCTGTTCGGGAGACATGTAATTCATCGATCCCAGCGTCGCTCCCGTAGACGTCATCCCAGCCTCGTCGTTCGGACGCGCGATCCCAAAGTCCATCAGCTTCACCACGCCCTGCGAAGTCAGCATCATGTTCGCCGGCTTCACGTCTCGATGGATCACGTTCAACTTGTGTGCGTAGCCCAATGCGCTCAGCACTTGATCGGAGTATTTCGCCGCGTCTGCGGGCGCAATCGGTCCGGTTAGCAGCCGCGACGCCAGCGTCACGCCGTCTACGTACTCCATCATCATCACCAGCTGATTGTCCAAAGTCAGCGCGGTATTCAGCTTGGCGATGTTCGGATGGTCCAGACTGGCGAGCAGCTTGATTTCGCGGAGGAACCTGTCGGCCAACTCCTTTTGCACGGCAAGGTTCGCCAAAAGAACTTTCATCGCCTCCACTCGGTCGGAAATCACGTTGCGCACCTTGTAGACTTTGCCCATTCCTCCAGCGCCGAGGACTCCAAGAATCTCGTAGTCTCCAATCCGCTGCCCGGGGACAAAATCGTCGCTCATTGAGGAACTCCTTTTGGGGGGACGTATCGGCGGATTCTACCCGCAGGGCGCGCAGCGAGCAACACATTCCACCGAAGCCCGGCGGCGTGTGGAGTGCGGTGGCTTGCCACCGCTGTTTGCCGCCTGGGCTTGCCCGGGCGTGCTGCAATCATGTCCATCGAAGCGCGATCCCCCTGTCCCGAGTTCTGTCAAAACGGTATCCATTGGTGTCCGTGAACAAGATGGAGAAATACATCGTATTACGATATAATTATTTCTCGCGATGGCGCATTCTTTCAACAAACGTTTGGCAGATGGAGTTTCTTTTCAGGAAACGGTTCGCTATCTTGCCTCGTTTCGCTACGCACTGCGCAAATTCCTGCGCTTCAGCGAACAAGCTGCCAGGAGATGCGGCGTCACGCCGCAGCAGCATCAGTTGCTGCTTGGCATCGCCGGCTATACCACCCGCCATAAAGCCACCATCTCCGAACTGGCCGAGTTTCTGCAGGAGCGCCATAACTCCGTCGTGGAACTCGCCGATCGAGCCGCAGCGCGCGGCCTGGTTCGCAAGGTGCACGATACCCGCGATCGACGATGTGTGTTTGTCTCGCTGACGCAGCGGGGCGAAGTCGTCCTTTCAAAACTCTCCCGGCTCCACAAGCAGGAAATCGCGCGCCTCCAAGCCGGCCTTTTAAAGCCCGCCAGTCATCGTCGATCTCGGCACGCGGGAGGACAGATCTTTAGCAAGAGACATTGAGCCGAACGGCGCGAAAATATCGCCACCCTAAACCTGCGCCGCCGCCAAAAATCAATTAATCAACTGAGGAAATTAGAAGACGAAATGCCGAAGAGCACTAGATGGGCCTCGAAGTATCCGATGCTCCGCAAGTACTTGCCGCTCGTTCACGAAGACCTCGGCGCAACCTACTCGCGGAACCTGCACAAGTGGCTGCTGATCGCCCCCATCATCGGGGTTACCACCGGCTTAGTGGTTACCGCCGTCGCTGTAGTAATCCTCAGAAAGCTTTGGCCCGCTGTGTTCGGCTACTACCTTCAACACCACTGGGCCATCGTGCCGGGAGTTGTGTTCGGGTTTGTGGTCACAGGCGTAATCATGCAGTTTCTGACGCCTGATCCCGACGAACATTCCACCGAAGAAATCGTTCGCTCCTACCACAATCATCAGGGCGATATTGATACGCAGCCGTTTCTTCCCAAACTTTTCGCGGCCGTCACCACCGTGGGATTCGGAGGCAGCGCCGCTCTCGAAGGACCCAGCATCTACGGCGGCGGCGCGATTGGCTCGTGGTTGTGGGCCAAGATGCGGCGCTTCAATTTGGAGCCGCGCGACCGACGCATCATGCTCATCAGCGGTGCGGCGGCGGGGATGGCAGCTGTATTTCGCGCGCCTCTAACCGGCTTGGTTTTCGCACTCGAAATGCCCTACAAGGATGACCTCGCGCACGAGGCGCTTCTGCCTTCGCTCATAGCATCCGTGGTTTCTTACATCACGCTCGCTTTCTTCCTCGGCGCAAAGCCTATTTTCGACTTTAGCAGCGCCACGTCATTTACGGGGCGCGACCTCGTTTGGTGCGCCCTCCTCGGCGTGGCCATCGGCATCATAGCCATGACGTTTTCCATTACCTTCCGTCGCGCCCGCGACTTCGTAGTCAAATGGGCCGTCCCCCACTGGGCGAAACTTGCCGTCGGCGGCCTGTTAACCGGTTTGTGTGGACTTGCTTTTGTCCTGATCTTCAAAGATTCGCTCGTTCCTCTGGGCCCAAACTACGAGGCGGTAGGTTTAATCCTCGGTACGCAACACACCCCGTACGAACTGATCGTTTTCGGCGTTCTCAAGTTGGGCGCAACTATTTTTTCACTCGCTTCAGGCGGCGTGAGCGCCATGTTCGTACCACTATTTCTTACTGGAGGATCTTTCGGAACCGCCTTCGGCCAGTTGGCGGTCCACAGTTCCTCCGTCGAACTCTATGCGGCCGTCGGCATGGCCGCTTTTATTTCCGCCGGTTATAAGACGCCTCTGGCCGCCGCCGTCTTCGTCGCGGAAGCCACCGGCGGTCACGCTTTTATCATCCCTGCCCTGATTGGATCGGCCGTAGCGTACGCCGTCTCTGGAGATTCTTCCGTTTCAGGTGACCAGCATTTGCACGAAGGCGTCAGAGTGCAGGAACTCAGGGACATCAAGGTCAGTGAATTCATGCAACGAAACGTAATTTCCGTGCAGGGCTCTCTGAGTCTGCGGGAATTCGCGGACGTCATCTCCCCGCATTACCGCCATACCAACTTTCCCGTCCTCGAAGGCCACCGCATCATCGGCATGGTTCCCTCATGGTCGCTTACTCGCATCCCCGCGGGAAAGTGGGAGAAGACTTCTGTGTCAGACATCACCGAACACAAAGTCATGCGAGTCCCTCCGGATTGCGACGCGATGGAGGCCCTGCGCTTGTTGCTAAGGGAGCGAGTACACCCATTGCTTCTGGTGACTTCCACTGGCGGAAAATTGGAAGGCATCGTCACAAAGACGGACATCTTGGAGGCATTGAAAACCCGCGGCGAAGAGGTATTGGAATCGGCCGATGAAACGGTCTAACTGCGTTTCCGGCAAATGATTCCGTAGGAGCTCACCAATGTTCGATTCTCCACTCCCCGAAACTGAGACCTCGCCAAGATCAAAACTCCCGGGAAAAGGCAACTTCGGCATAGCCCTGGAGCCGGAGGTCATCAAAATCTCGGGCTATGCGCTGCTGGTTGGCGTGATTGGCGGCCTCGTTGCCGAGGGCCTGCTCGAACTAATTTATTTCTTCACCAACGTATGTTTCTACGGAAAGTTCTCTTTTGCGATCACCACCCCCGCGCATAATCATCTCGGCCTTTGGGTAATCCTCATTCCCACGATCGGCGGCCTCCTCGTGGGGGCGATGGTTTATTACTTCGAACCCACCCTCAAGGGACACGGGATCCCGGAAGCGATGGAAGCCGTGTTATTCAGCCATAGCAGGATGCGCCTTCGCGTGGCATTCCTGAAGCCCCTGGCGACCGCTCTTGCGATCGGAACGGGCGGACCCTTCGGCGCGGAAGGTCCTATCATCCAGACGGGCGCCGCGTTCGGCTCCCTTTTCGGTCAGGCGGTAGGTCTCACTCCCTACTATCGCCGCGTTTTGCTCGCCGCCGGCGCAGCGGCCGGAATGGCGGCAACCTTTACGGCGCCCCTCGCGGGAATTCTGGTGGCCGTCGAGTTGCTGCTATTCGAGTTTCGCGCTCGCTCCTTCATTCCCGTCTCTCTCGCGGCGGCCATCGCTACCGGAGTGCGCATTCACTTTGCAGGATGGGCGCCCCTATTCCCTACGGCGGCCTATAAGCTGACCGGCTTCAATGAGCTGTGGCTGTTTGGCGTCATGGGCATTCTGATGGGCATCGTCGGCATAGCCATGATCCGGGCGTTATTCTGGATCGAGGACATCTTCGATAATCTCCCCTTCAAACGCGCACTCATCTGGTCGCCAGCCATTGGCGCCGCCATTCTAGGTGCGATTGGATACTTTTATCCGCAGGTTTTCGGCACAGGTTACGACACCATCCGCGACATGCTGAATAATCGCCTCTCGCCCGCAGATCTTCTCGGCGTATCCATAGCCAAGTTCTGGGCTCTTGTCATCTCGCTCGGCTCGGGAACCACCGGCGGCGTGTTTGCTCCATCCCTGATTGTCGGAGGCGGCATCGGCGGAGCCTACGCCATCGCCTGCCAGCATTTCTTTCCGCACCTCGTCAGTAATCCCGCGTTCTACGCGTTGGTAGCCATGGCCTCGGTGTTTGGAGGTATTGCGCGCGCCCCATTCACCAGCATCGTGTTTCTCTTCGAGCTCAGCCACAATCCGAATTCGCTGCTTCCGCTGATCGTCTGCGTCATGGTTGCCGACGGATTCGTGCGTCTCTTCAGCCGCGATTCCATCATGACCGGCAAGCTCGTCAAGCGAGGCCTCATTGTGCTTCAGGATTACTCCGTGCCCGTGCTCATGCGCGCCCGCATCGACCAGGTCATGCGCAAACAATTTACCGTGATGGAAGCTGACACTGAGCTCCGCACTGTCCTGCAGAAATCCACGCCGGAAAATGTCGAACTCTTACCCGTCGTGGAAAAGGACGGAACGCTCCTGGGCATTGTCGAGCCTCATGACATGCTGAAAACCGACACGCAAGACCACCATTTCACCATGCGCGAGCTTGCTCGCCAGGACTACATCCGCGCTTATCCGGGTGATTTGGTTGACCGGGTGAACCGCGAAATGCTGCTAAAAAATGTCGAAAATGTCGTCGTAGTCGAATCCTACGCGAGCCCAAAACCTATTGGCATCGCTCGCGCCAACGACATTCTGCAACTCCGCCGCTGGTTGATGGAAGAAGAAACCCGCGAACAAAAGCCCTCCGACGCCAAGGCCCCGGCATGAGGAAACGAGTCGTTGATTGGATAACGGCGTCGGCTCCTTGCGACCGAGTAGACTTGGTAGTCGCTAAACTGACCAAAGCTCGGAGGAAAGGAGCCGAGCAATGTTGATTATAGGATGTGATTTTCACGCGCGCTATCAGCAGATTGCCATGCTGGATGACACGACA
>Ga0070731_10005531_pt1 | contig 10384 bp, 12 predicted proteins | sample Coa_R1_2_FD_66448 | JGI IMG/M metagenome (GOLD analysis project Ga0070731, IMG submission 66448) | Surface soil microbial communities from Centralia Pennsylvania, which are recovering from an underground coalmine fire - Coalmine... | ecosystem: Environmental > Terrestrial > Soil > Unclassified ... | reverse complement strand
TCACCTCGAAGTTCGACGGAAGGGTCAAATACGAAGGTGTGAAGCACATGAAGCAGGAGGAAGGCGATAAGAAAAGAATCGTCCTCGGTCGCAGCGGCGTGATTCACATTTTGGATGCGGATAACCGCATTCTTACGAAGTACGATGTTCCCTACGGCGCAATTCTGCTTCTGAATGACGGCGCTCCGGTGAAACGCGGCGAGCTCATTTACGAATGGGATCCGTACAACGCGGTCATTATATCGGAACACGCAGGAACGGTTGCGTACCACGATCTCAGAGAGAATGTGACCTACAAGGAAGAGCCGGATGAACAGACCGGTCACATCCAGAAGGTCGTTATTGATTCTCGCGACCGTACCCTTAGCCCGGGCATGACGATTACGAATGCGAAGGGACAGAAAGTCGGCAATTATATCATCCCGACACGCGCTCACTTAGCAGTGAACGATGGTGAGAAGGTGAATGCCGGCGTTATCCTTGTCAAGATTCCCCGTGACTCCGGAAAGACGAGAGACATTACCGGCGGTTTGCCGCGTGTTACCGAATTGTTCGAAGCGCGCAGTCCTTCGGATCCGGCAATCGTATCCGAGATCGATGGTGCCGTCAAGTTCGGTCCGCAGAAAAGAGGTTCGCGCGAAATCGAGGTGACCAGCCACGACGGAAAAGACGTGCGGAAATATTTAATCCCGCTCGGCAAGCATGTCCTCGTTCAGGAGAACGATCTCGTGCGTGCAGGCGAGCGCCTCTCGGATGGCTCGATCGATCCGCATGATATTCTCCGCATCAAGGGCGTTGGCGCCGTGCAGGAATATCTTGTGAACGAAATCCAGGAAGTATATCGTATGCAGGGCGTGAAGATCAACGATAAGCATATCGAGATCATCGTGCGCCAGATGATGCAGAAGGTGCACATTTTGGATTCCGGCGATACGCGCTACCTCGAAGATGATTACATCGATTCGTTCAATGTGAACGAAGAGAACGAGAAGATTAAGGATCACGTCGTTGTTGTCTCGAAGGGCGATTCGAAATTCAAGAATGGCCAGATTATGCCGAAGAAGAAAGTTCGCGAAGCGAACACCGATCTGAAGAAGCGGACGAAGAAAGTCGTGGAATCGCGCGACGCTGACCCCGCAACATCAGAACCGGTGCTTCTCGGCATTACGCAAGCGGCGCTTTCGACCGATAGCTTTGTTTCGGCGGCATCGTTCCAGGAAACCACCAAGGTTCTCACGGATGCGGCAATCGAAGCGAAGGTCGATCATTTGCTTGGCCTGAAGGAAAATGTCATCATGGGCCACTTGATTCCGGCAGGAACCGGATTGAAGAAGTTCCGCCAGATCATTGTGACTCCAGAAGAGCAGGAGTTAAAGCCGGTGGTCGAAGAGCCGATTGCTATTGTTGAAGAAAAACCTGAAGTCGAAAAGAAGAAAGTGCGAAAGCGGGAAAAGGTAACGACCGCCTCATAAGGGGCGATTTGAGCCCTTCTTGGCGGTTTCTGCGACAAGTGATTCCGCTCCTCATTCCTCGATTTATTTGCCAACCCCTCTCTCCATCGGAGAGAGGGGTTTTTCGGCCAAAACAGGCCATTCGAAGCCATTTTTTACTGTCCTGAGTTTTTCTTCAGAAAAGTTTGACAAATTGAGAAAAAACTCGTATATTTTAAGACTTTGTCAGATTATGGAGAGTTTGTAATTGCCAACAGTTAGTCAGTTAATCCGCTTAAATCGTCACGCGGTGACGTATAAGAGCAAAGCTCCTGCGTTGCAGGGTTCACCTCAGAAAAGAGGTGTCTGCACCAGAGTCTATACGACTACCCCGAAGAAGCCGAATTCGGCGCTTCGGAAGGTTGCTCGCGTGCGTTTGACGAACGGGATTGAAGTAACTGCCTACATTCCGGGCGAAGGGCATAATCTCCAGGAACACTCGATCGTGTTGATACGCGGCGGCAGAGTGAAGGATCTTCCCGGCGTGCGGTATCATATCATCCGCGGCAGTCTTGATACTGCAGGCGTGACCGACCGGAAACAGAGCAGGTCCAAGTACGGCGCGAAGAAAGCCAAGTAACCATGAGAAAGAAAACTTCAACAAAACGATATATTCTTCCGGATCCGAAATTTGGCGACCCCTTGGTCGCGAAGTTCATTAATAGCGTCCTGAAAGACGGCAAGAAGCATAAAGCACGCACGATTGTGTATAATGCGATTGCAATAGCCGAACAGCGCGGAAAAACAAACGGATTGGATGTCTTCCGCAAAGCGCTGAACAACGTAAAACCGATTTTAGAAATTCGCGCCCGCAGAGTCGGCGGCGCAACGTACCAGATACCGACTGAAGTTCGCCCCGATCGCAGCTTAGCGCTGGCGATTCGCTGGCTGATCGCTTATGCCTCTGAACGCAAAGATAAATCGATGTCGCTGAAGCTTGCGGCAGAATTTATGGCTGCTGCAAATAACGAAGGCAACGCGATCAAGAAAAAAGAAGACGTGCACAAGATGGCGGAAGCCAATAAAGCATTTGCGCATTTCAAATTTTAATACCGAACCGACGAAAAGTTTTAACGACACGATAGAAACGAGTAGATAACCAATGCCTAGAGCATATCCATTAGATCGCACACGCAATATCGGCATTATGGCCCACATCGATGCCGGCAAGACCACTACGACGGAACGCATCCTGTTCTACACGGGAGTTCTCCATCGCATGGGTGAGGTGCATGATGGCGCTGCGACAATGGACTGGATGGAGCAGGAGAAAGAACGCGGTATCACAATTACGAGCGCCGCGACCACGTGCTTCTGGAATAACCACAGAGTCAATATTATCGATACGCCGGGACACGTCGATTTCACCGTTGAAGTTGAGCGTTCCCTCAGAGTATTAGACGGCGCAGTCGCGCTGTTCTGCTCGGTCGGCGGGGTAGAACCCCAGTCCGAAACCGTATGGCGTCAGGCCGATAAGTACGGCGTTCCGCGCATCGCGTTCGTCAACAAGATGGACCGCGTCGGCGCAGATTTTTTCAATTGTTTGAAGATGATGAAAGAGCGTCTCGGTGCGAACGTTGTGCCGCTTCAGCTCCCGGTCGGCGAAGGCGATATTTTCGCAGGCGTCATCGATCTCATTTCGATGAAGTCGTTCATTTTCAAAGAAACAACCGACGGCACAAAGTGGGAAGTTCTTGATATTCCCCACGACCTTCAGAAGTTGGCAACAGAATATCGGACGAAGATGCTTGAAGCGGTCTCCGATGAAGATGATACCCTGTTGGCAAAGTATCTCGATGGTCTGGAAATCTCCCCGGCCGAGATCAAGGCCGTATTGCGTAAAGCAACTTTGCATGCGCGCATCGTGCCGGTGCTCTGTGGATCTGCCTTCAAGAATAAGGGCGTCCAGCAGTTGCTCGATTCTGTGATCGATTATCTCCCCAGCCCCATCGATGTTACGAACGGCGAGATTACCGGTCATCATACGAATATGAAGGACAGTATCGTCCGCAAAGTGAACGATAAAGAAAAGTTTACCGCGCTGGCGTTCAAGATCATGAGCGATCCGTACGTCGGCAAGCTCACGTTCTTCCGTGTCTATACCGGCATGTTGAAGGCCGGCTCGTACGTCTATAATGCGATCTCCGGCAAGACCGAACGTATTGGACGCATTTTGCGCATGCACGCAAATCATCGTGAAGATATCGATGAAGCGTACTCGGGCGATATCGTTGCAGCAGTCGGTCTCCGTCACACCAAGACGGGCGATACGCTCTGCGGCGAAGACGATCCGATCATTTTAGAAAAGATGATATTCCCCGATCCGGTTATCTCAATCGCGATCGAACCGAAGACGAAGGCCGATCAGGAAAAACTTGGCGAAGCGCTTACCCGCCTTGCCGATGAAGATCCCACCTTCCGCGTTTCGACGAACGAAGAAACCGGCCAGACCATCATTAGCGGCATGGGCGAACTGCATCTCGAAATTATCATCGACCGCATGAAGCGCGAATTCCGCGTTGAAGCGAACGTCGGCAAGCCGCAAGTGGCGTACAAAGAAACCATCCGCAAGAAGGTTCAGGCGGAAGGCAAATTTATTCGCCAGTCCGGCGGTCGCGGACAGTTCGGTCACGTGTGGATAGAAGTCGAGCCCAACGAAAAGGGCAAGGGATACGAATTCGAAAACGCCATCATCGGCGGCTCGATCCCGAAGGAATTCATCAACCCGGTATCGAATGGAATCAAGGAAGCGATGCGCAACGGCGTGCTCGCAGGATATCCGGTCGAAGACATCAAAGTGAAACTGTTCGATGGTTCGTTCCACGATGTGGACTCATCGGATATGGCGTTTAAGATCGCCGGTTCGATGGCGTTCAAAGAAGCGGCTCGCAAAGCAAGCCCGGCTATCCTTGAACCCGTTATGGAAGTCGAAGTGGTAACGCCCGAAGAGTATATGGGCGATGTCATGGGCGATTTGAACTCGCGCCGCGGCAAGATCGAAGGATTGACGCCTCGCAAAGACGCGCAGGTAATTCGCTCGCGTGTTCCGCTTTCGGAGATGTTTGGCTACGCAACGCAGCTTCGTTCGATGACGCAAGGACGCGCAATTTACACCATGCAGTTCTCGCATTACGATGAAGTGCCGAATAGCATTTCGGAGCAGATTATCGAAAAAGTGAAGGGCAAGGAATCCGTTCCTGCCTGAGGAACTTCTGTCATTCTGAGCGAAGCGAAGAATCTCGCTCTTTACCGACGGCATAAAATTTACGAATACATTCAGCATTCTGAAAATCCAAGGAGAATAGAATGGCAAAAGAAAAATTTAATCGAGATAAACCCCACGTCAACATCGGGACGATCGGACACATCGATCACGGTAAGACGACTTTGACAGCAGCCATCACGATGGCGCTGGCGAAAAAGGGTATGGCGTCGATCCGCACGTTTGATAGCATCGATAACGCCCCCGAAGAGCGGGAACGCGGTATCACGATCGCTGTGGCGCACGTCGAGTACTCGACGGCGAACCGCCACTACGCGCACGTCGATTGCCCGGGCCACGCCGATTATATTAAGAACATGATCACCGGCGCCGCACAGATGGACGGAGCAATCCTCGTGGTTGCCGCCAACGACGGACCGATGCCCCAGACGCGCGAGCACATTTTGCTTGCCCGCCAGGTCGGCGTTCCGCGTATCGTGGTGTTCTTGAATAAGGTCGATATGGTTGACGATCCCGAACTCATCGAACTCGTCGAGATGGAACTTCGCGACCTGTTGAAGAAGTACGAATATCCCGGCGATGAAATTCCGATCATTCGCGGAAGCGCCTTGAAGGCGATGGAAGCTGCCACACGCGCGGATTCCAAACCCGATGATCCGGCATTCAAGCCGATCTTTGATTTGATGGATGCAGTGGATAGCTACATTCCGCTGCCCAAGCGCGATGTCGATAAGCCGTTCTTAATGCCTGTTGAAGACGTGTTCTCGATTACCGGTCGTGGTACGGTCGGTACGGGACGTGTTGAACGCGGCAAGGCGAAAGTCGGCGAGGAAGTTGAAGTCATCGGCCTCGGCGCACACAAGAAGACTGTTATCACCGGCGCAGAAATGTTCCGCAAGGAACTCGATGAAGTGTTCGCCGGCGATAATGCAGGTCTCTTGCTTCGCGGCGTCGAAAAGAACGAACTGGAACGCGGCATGGTTATCGCGAAACCCGGATCGATTACGCCGCACAAGAAGTTTACTGCGCAGGTCTATGTATTGAAGAAAGAAGAAGGCGGCCGTCATACGCCGTTCTTCACCGGATACCGTCCCCAGTTCTATTTCCGCACAACCGACGTAACGGGCGATGCAACGCTGCCCACCGGCACGGAAATGGTGATGCCTGGTGACAACCTCGACAACATGACAGTCGATCTGCAAGCGCCGATCGCCATGGAAGAGGGACTCCGGTTCGCTATTCGCGAAGGCGGACATACCGTCGGCGCAGGCGTCGTCACGAAGATAATCGAATAAGCACGTAAACGGACAGGAGCAACGGAAAGTGGCTGGACAAAAAATACGCATCAAGCTAAAATCGTACGATCACGACTTGATCGATAAGTCTGCAGAGAAGATCATCAAGACGGTGAAGGCGACGGGTGCAGTAGTTTCCGGTCCTATTCCGTTACCCACGAAGCGCACGCTCTACACCGTATTGCGTTCGCCAAATGTTGACAAAAAGTCGCGCGAACAATTTGAAATGCGCGCCCACAAGCGCCTCATTGACATTCTGAACTCGTCCAATAAGACGGTCGATTCGTTGATGAAACTGGAGCTTCCCGCCGGCGTCGATGTGGAAATTAAGGTCTGATCGCGGGTTTTGATTGTGCCGGGCGCATTTCGTTTGCGCCCGATACATCCCCAAAACACCGAAGTTCCCATTACATAATTTTATTTCAACCCTAAGCGTTTTCCCTGTTGGGAAAGCGAGCGGGTGTTTTCTCTTAACGATACAACAATGTCTGGACTCTTAGGAAAAAAAATCGGAATGACAAGCGTGTTCGATGAGAAGGGCGCTTCCATTCCTTGCACCGTCATCGAGGCGGGGCCGTGCGTCGTCACGCAAGTGAAGACCATGGCGAAAGACGGCTACGAGGCCGTGCAGCTCGGTTTCCACGAGAAGAGAGAAAATCTCGTGAACAAACCGATGCTTGGGCATTTCAAGAAAGCCGGCTCTAAAGCGATGCGTTGGCTTCGCGAGTTCAAAGGGTTTGCCACTGAGAATATGAAACTCGGCGATGAAGTGAAGGTCGAATCGATCTTTTCGCAAGGCGATAAAGTCGATATCTCCGGCACCTCGAAAGGCCGCGGATTCCAGGGCGTCGTGAAGCGCCATCATTTTGGCGGCGGTTTCCGCACCCACGGACAGAGCGATCGCGAACGCGCACCGGGTTCGATCGGTTCGAGCTCGTATCCTTCGCGCGTCTTCAAAGGCATGCGTATGGCAGGAAGAATGGGCGGCGACCGGGTTACGGTAAAGAACCTCCGTGTCGTCCGCGTGATCCCGGAATCGAATTTGATCTTGATCAGTGGTTCGATCCCCGGACACATCAACAGTTTAGTTGAAATTTACAAACAGGCCGTTTAAGGAAGAGCAATGGAACTCGATGTACTGAAAAAAGACGGCACGCAAAGCGGTGAGAAGGTTTCTCTCTCCGCGGGTATCTTTGAGATTACCCCGAACGATCACGCAATCTATCAGGCGGTTCGTTCGTTTCTTGCAAACCAACGCCAGGGAACGCACAAGACAAAAATGCGAGGCGAAGTTGCAGGCAGCGGCAAGAAATTATGGAAGCAGAAGCACACCGGACGCGCCCGTATGGGTTCGATCCGATCGCCCTTGTGGAAAGGCGGCGGAGCGATTTTTGGACCTCTGCCCCGCGATTATACGATGACGCTGCCAAAGCAGTTGAAACAGCTTGCTCGTAAATCGGCACTAAGTGCCAAAGCGGCAGATAAGAGCATCGCGGTCGTCGAAGATTTCACCTTCGAAGCGCCGAAGACCAAAGATCTGACCACGATTCTTCGCGCGTTGGGTTTGGAGAAGAAAAAGGTCTTATTGCTTACGCCTTCGGTCGATAGCAATGTGTACAAATCGGGCAGAAACATTGCGCGATTCAAAGTTCTCGAAGCGCACAAGGCCTCAACATACGAACTGATGGATACCGACGTAATCTTGTTCCAAAAGAGCGCTGTCCAGGCTCTTGAAAAAACCTTTAATGAAGCGTAAACTATGTTAGGCATTCTTTACCGTCCGATTGTGACGGAAAAAATTACGAAGTTGAATGAGATCCGCCAGTATGCATTTGAAGTCGAGATCTCAGCAAACAAGATTTCGATTGCAAAAGCAGTGGAAGGAAAATTCCACGTGACCGTGACGAAAGTCCGCACGATGATGGTGAAGGGCAAAACGAAAACCCAGATGACGAAAAAGGGCAGATTCGCCGGCACCACGCGGCATTACAAGAAGGCCGTCGTCACGCTCAAAGAGGGCGATAAGATTGATTTCTTCGAGAACGTGTAACGGAAGAGCGTAGAGTATGGCAATTCGAAAAATGAAACCGATGACTCCGGGAACGCGCTGGATGAGCTATGCAGCCTTCACGGAGATTACGAAAACGACGCCCGAGCGGTCGTTGATCGAAGCTCTGCCGAAATCCGGCGGACGCAATACCAACGGGCATATTACCTCGCGCCATCGCGGCGGAGGGCATAAGCGGTTCTACCGCATTATCGATTTCAAGCGAGATAAGATCGGAATCGAAGCCAAAGTTGTTTCTATTGAATACGATCCGAACCGTACATCGCGCATCGCCTTGCTTCATTATGTCGATGGCGAGAAGCGTTATATCATTGCTCCTGAAGGACTCAAGGTAGGGGAGAAGCTCTTTTCCGGTCCGCAAGCAGAAATTAAAGTCGGCAACGCAATGCCGCTGGCAAATATCCCGATCGGGACGTTTGTGCACAATGTCGAAATGCGCGCAGGCAAAGGCGGACAGATGGCTCGCAGCGCCGGCGCAGGAGTTCAACTGATGGCGAAAGAAGGAAGTTTTGCTCAGTTGAAATTGCCTTCGGGCGAAGTTCGCAATGTGCCGCAAAATTGTTTTGCGACTATCGGCAACGCCAGCAATAGCGATCACGAAAATATCAGTATCGGCAAAGCAGGACGTTCGCGCTGGAAGGGCATTCGCCCGCAATCGCGCGGCGTGGTTATGAACCCGGTCGATCATCCGCACGGCGGCGGCGAAGGAAAATCGCCCCAAGGAAATCCGCACCCGGTTTCACCGTGGGGCTGGCATACGAAGGGCAAGAAGACGCGCCATCATAAAAAGCAGTCGAACAAATATATCGTTAAACGCAGAAAGTAACCTCGAAAGAGTAGATAAGAACAATGAGCCGTTCAGTTCGAAAAGGTCCGTTCGTCGATGAGAAGCTTTCCAAGAAAGTGGAAGCGATGAATAAAAGCGGACAAAAGAAAATTTTGAAGACGTGGTCGCGTTCCTCGACGATTACGCCGGATTTCGTCGGGCACACATTTGCTGTGCATAACGGGAATAAGTTTGTGCCGGTGTATGTCCATGAAGGCATGGTTGGGCACAAGTTGGGCGAGTTCGCCCCGACCCGCATATTCCGCACGCATCCCGGATTGAAATCCGAAAGCTCAACCGGCCCGGCGGAAGGAGCCGCATAATGCTGGAAAAACGCGCCATACATCGTTACGTCGGATCGTCGCCGCGCAAGATGCGCCTCGTGATCGATCTGATCCGCGGAAAATCGGTTGACGAAGCGTTGACGATTCTGCATTTCTCCACGAAACATGCGGCGAGAATTGCTGAAAAGGTTCTCCGCTCGGCAGTATCGAACATCCATAATACCGACGAAGGCACACGGTTGGATACGACGGATATGTTTGTAAAAGAAGCCTATGTCGATGGCGGACCCTCGATGAAGCGTGTGCTTCCCGCTCCGATGGGACGCGCATATCAGATTTTAAAACGGTCGAACCACGTTTCTATTACCGTGGCGCCGAAAGCCAAGACCGCCAAACAAGAGGCGGCGAAATCAACCAAATCAACGGCGAAGACGGCGAAGGCCGCCGCGCCAGCAACAAAGCAAGCGTAAGGAGGATTATTGGGTCAGAAGGTTAATCCGATTGGTTTCCGTTTGGGCGGCGTGAGAACGTGGGACTCAAACTGGTACGATGAAAAAGATTTTGCGAGCAAGATCCAAGAAGACCTGAAGATTCGCAATTACGTGCGCAACCGCCTGAAGAAAGCCGGTATCTCGCGCATCCTGATCGAACGGACGCCCAAGCGCGCCGCGATCACCATACACACCTCCCGTCCCGGAATCGTTATCGGGCGTAGCGGGAAAGAAATTTCGCAGCTCGAAGAAGAGCTGAAGAAGATTACAAACAAAGAAGTCAAGATTCTGATTCATGAAATTAAGCGTCCTGAGTTGGACGCGTACCTGCTCGCAGAAAATATCGCGTCGCAGCTCGAAGGACGAATTTCCTTCCGCCGCGCAATGAAGACCGCGATTACCTCATCGATGCGGATGGGAGCAGAAGGCGTCCGAGTGATGTGCGGCGGCCGTCTCGGCGGAGCAGAAATTGCCCGCTCCGAACAGTATAAAGAAGGCCGCATCCCGCTTCACACGATTCGTGCGGATATCGATTACGCACAGGCAACGGCGATGACGATTTACGGGACAATCGGAGTGAAAGTGTGGATTTGCCGCGGCGAGATTCTCGATAAAGTCGCAAAGTAAGAATTACCAACGACAGGTTTAGGACGATCTAAGTACCCATGCTGTTACCTAAAAGAGTAAAATATCGAAAGGCCCAGAGA
>Ga0070731_10005529_pt1 | contig 10385 bp, 6 predicted proteins | sample Coa_R1_2_FD_66448 | JGI IMG/M metagenome (GOLD analysis project Ga0070731, IMG submission 66448) | Surface soil microbial communities from Centralia Pennsylvania, which are recovering from an underground coalmine fire - Coalmine... | ecosystem: Environmental > Terrestrial > Soil > Unclassified ... | reverse complement strand
CGTCCTGCATCAGTTTGTCTTTTGGCTGCTGGCGCGCGGACTGCTGGGGCAGCAACTGGGATTTGATACACCGCGGACGCTGGTGCTCGGGGTGCTAAATGCGGTGGTGGCAGTTACCTTGTTTCACTTTTTAGATAAACTCAAGATAAGGGCTTAACGGCGCAGGCATTTGTGAGGTTGCTTCCACTCGATCACGAAACGCAGCACCACGCGCCGCGGAAGCCTGCCACGCGCGACGATCCCAAGTTATCCTCCGGCCGTATTGCCGTATTTCAGTACGCAGCAGTGGCGATTTTCCTCTTTTTAATTGCAGGTTTCTGGGATTTGCAGGTGCGTAACCCGGAAATGTACAACGAAATGGCAGAGCGCAATCGCGTGAAATATCTGCCTATCGTCGCGCCGCGCGGCAAAATTCTGGATCGCGACGGCCGGGTCATCGTCGACAATCATTCGTCGTTTCGCGTGATCCTGTCCCGGGAAGCGCTCAAGATGGATCATCTGCGGCCCATCGCCGAAGGCTTGCGCCTGGACACTGACGAGCTGGCCGCGCAGTTGCGGCGCTACCGCAGCCGCCCCAAGTACGAGCCGGTAGTAATCAAGCAAGAGCTGTCGCCCGCCGACGTGGCATTCGTCGAATCACATAAAGATCCTGAATTTTTCCCTGAGATGGAATTGATTCACTCGCAGGGGCGCGTCTATCCGCAGGAAGGCGTGGCTGCGCATGTGATCGGGTATACGGGCGAAGTGAGCGAGGCCGAGCTCGACCTGCCCGAGTTTGCCAAGTACAACACCGGCGATGTGATCGGCAAATTCGGAGTGGAGCGGCAATACAACGACACGCTGATGGGCGTTGACGGCCAGCGCCAGGTGGTGGTGGACAATCGCGGCCGGGAGCGCGAAGTGATTGGCATCAAAGAAGCCATTCCGGGCAAGAATTTACAGCTGACAATCGACCTGGATCTGCAGGCTGTGGCCGAGTTGGCGATGGAAGGGCGCAATGGCGCCGTGGTCGCCCTCGATCCGCGCACCGGCGAAGTTCTGGCCATGGTGAGCCGGCCCATCTTCGACCCTAATAAATTCTCGGTGCGCATCAAGTCGGCGGACTGGAAGAGCATCACCGACGACCCGGATCATCCGCTCATGAACCGGGCGATCCAGGCGCAGTTCGCGCCGGGCTCGACGTTTAAGCCCATCATGGCGATTGCGGGTCTGGAAACCGGCGCTATTGACGACACGACGAACTTCCACTGCGGCGGCGGCGCCAGTTTCTATGGCCACTATCACAAATGCTGGTGGAAGCCCGGCCACGGCGTGGTCGCCCTGCACAAAGGCATCGTGAATTCCTGCGACGTTTTCTTTTATAACGTCGGCAATCGCATGGACATCGACGATATCGCCTACTATGCCGAAAACGCCGGCCTGGGCCAGAAAACCGGCGTGGATTTGCCGCATGAAGCCGACGGCACTGTGCCTTCGACGAAATGGAAAATTCGGATGTTCCGCCAGAAATGGTATCCGGGCGAGACGATTTCAGTGGCTATCGGACAAGGCGCGCTCACTGTGACGCCGATCCAGCTCGCGCGCGCAATCGGCGGCCTGGCCATGGGTGGCATCTGGCATCGCCCCCACCTGATAAAGGATCAGCCCGACAAACCTCACGAGCTGGAACTGGATCCGGAGAACGTGGAAAAGGTGATCAGCGGAATGTGCGGCGTCGTGAACGAAGCGGGAGGCACCGGGGTGCGAGCACACCTGCCCGGCGTCGAAGTATGCGGCAAGACCGGCACGGCCCAGCTCACCTCCAACGACTACGCCAAGAGCCACGGCGCCAAGATCAAAGACAATGCCTGGTTTGTCGGATTCGCGCCGCGCAAGGATCCGGAGGTCGTCGTCGTGGCGCTTTTCGAGGGCGGCGAGCACGGCCAACTGGCCGCGCCGATCGTACGCGACGTGATTAAGGCCTATTTCGACAAGAAAGCCCGCGGCGGCGGTCCCCTGGAAGTGTTGAGCGCGGCGACCAAATCCGCGACTCCGGCTCTGGCTCGCGCGGCAGTTCCGGCCTCGGAAATTCCATGAAGGAATATCTGCCCGCCCGCGACATGGATTGGCCGCTCATCGCCATCACCATCCTGATTTGCGGCCTGGGAGTTCTGCAGATATTCAGTGCTACGCACGGCACCATCTGGCAGGACGCCTGGTGGAAGCAGCTCCTCTGGCTGGCCGCCGGCCTGGTGTTGATGTGGATCGTAACCGCAATCGACTATCACACGCTGATGGCTCATGTGGTCGGGATGTATGTGTTCTCGTTGGTCCTGCTGGCAGCCGTATTCCTGGTGGGCAGGCAGGTTTTTGGGTCCACGCGCTGGATCCCGCTGCCGCTGGGCTTCCATTTTCAGGTGTCGGAATTCGTCAAACTGGTGATAATATTGTTAGTAGCCCGGTTTATGACCGAGTTAAAGAGCGACTCCCTGGAAATTCGGGATCTGCTGAAAATTGGGGCTCTGGTGGCCATTCCGATGCTTTTGGTCCTCAAGGAGCCGGATCTGGGTACGGCGTTGACCTACCTTCCGATCCTCGCAGTGGGAGCGCTACTGGCGGGTTTGAACTGGCGATATGTGGCGGCGATCGCCGTGGTGCTGGTGCTGGTTCTGCCTGTCGCGGGTTTATATTTTCTGAAAGATTACCAGAAGGCCCGGCTCGTCAGCTTTCTGGATCCGGATCGCGATCCGCGAGGCACTGGATATCAGGTGATTCAATCCAAAATCGCGGTGGGCGCGGGCGGAATGTGGGGCAAGGGTTTGACCAAAGGGTCGCAAACTCAACTGCGATTCCTTCCCGTGCCACATACAGATTTTATCTTTTCGGCCTTCGCCGAAGAGCGCGGTTTTGCGGGTGTTGTGCTGGTACTGGCACTGTACTTCATGTTGCTGATGCAAATTGTGAAAAACGCTCAAACGGCGCCGGACAGGGCAGGAATGTATATTTGCATGGGTATCGCCGCTCTGTTGCTGTTTCATGTTCTGGTGAATGTGGGGATGGTGGTGGGCCGCATCCCGGTAACCGGTATACCCCTTCCGTTGATGAGCGCAGGTGGCTCCAGCATGCTTTCGGTGTTTTTGATGCTGGGGCTGGTGAACAACGTTCGTTTACGGCGTTTCGTGAATTAGGCCGCCAGCCCCCAGGATGGGGCGCGGCTTGCAGGATGTAAATTTTAGAAGGATTGTTGGGGACCTGACAGACTCTCAGAGGCACTAGCGTGGGCGTTATGGCCTGCGCGGCGACGGGCCAGGAGCCCGCGCAACTGAGGAGCGGTTCCCCCGGCCGGCTGGATGTCTTGAGCGTTACTCCATCCAGCGGCAACGTGAGCTTCAACAAAGCAGTTTCCCGGATCGCCGGGCCAGGAGTCTATCCGGCCAGCGAACCGGAAGTCCACGCGGGGTGTCCACGTTCCTCCCGGTTCTGAGCGTTCAAGCGGAGCCCAACGGAGGTTTTCATGTCCAAAGAGTTGATCGTCTCCGCCACGCGGCACGAGACCAGAGTTGCGGTTCTCGAGGACGACCAGGTAACTGAAGTTTTCTACCAGCGCGAGAACGAATACTCGCTGGCCGGCAGTATTCACAAGGGACGCGTCACGCGAGTTTTGCCGGGAATGCAATCGGCATTCGTCGACATCGGCCTCGACCGCGACGCCTTTCTGTACGTTTCCGACTTCTTCGAAGACAACGACGAATACGAAAAGATCGTCTCGGTCGTCGAAGACAAGATTCTAAAACTGGACAAGGGCGAGAGCGTTGCGCCGCCGGACCAGGCGCCCGTTGAACTGGTGGATGAGGCCCAGCCGGTACAGGCCGCGGCTCCCGCCGCGATGGCGCAGCCGGTACAGTCGAGTACGCCACCGAGCCAGCACGCTCCGGGCGGCGGAGAGGGCCGCGAAGGGCGCGGACGCCGGTCCCGCCGGCGACGGCCGCATGGTGGCCGCGGATTGCCGGAGTCCAAATATTTCTCGCCGCGCGGGCCGCGCGAAGGCGGTCCGGAGCGAACTGCGCCTGAGCGAAATGCGCCGGAGAAATTCGCTGAAGCTCCGCGCGTGAGTGAGAGTGTGACGGATTTTGCCGTGCTGCCGGGCGAGTCGCTGGCCAAGTATGGACCGGGCGGACGCGCGCCGGAAACCGAGCGTGAGGAGAGGGTGCCCGAGCCCGCTCCCGAGCCGCAGCCGATCGAAGCGGAGCCGCTCGCGACCGAAGACCGCATCGAGACGTTGCCCGAACCCGAGCTTGCGGTGGAAGAACCTGTTGCTGCTATTGCGATCGAACCTGCCGTTGCTGAAGAAGTGCAGGAGGTTGTGGCAGAAGCAGATGAACCGTCCGAAGAATCCGCGCCGGAGATGCAGGCTATGACGGACGATGGCGCAGCCGCCCCGGCCGAAAATGCAGAGCCCGCGCCCGAAAGCGCGAGCGCAACCGTACGTGAGCAGAATCCGCGGTTCCTGCATCGCGTTTCCCGGCGCATGCGGCGCAAAATGCGCGGCGGCGATCGTGGCGATGGCCGCGGCGATGCCCGTCCGGAAATGCGTTCCGCGCCGGCAGTTGATGCCGCCCGCGCGCCTGAAGCGCGAACCGAAGTCAAAGTGGAAGCACGCCCCGAGCCCGCGCGGGGCACGACCCGCCCCGAAAAGAGCGCCACGCCATCCATTTCTGACCTGCTGAAGGAAGGCCAGGAAATCATTGTTCAGATTGCCAAAGAGCCGCTGGGACAGAAGGGCGCGCGCATCACGTCGCACATTGCCCTGCCCGGCCGCTACCTGGTTTACATGCCGACCGTGGATCACATCGGCGTTTCGCGAAAAATTCCCAGCGACGAAGAGCGCAGCCGTTTGAAGCGCGTCCTGCAAACGCACCGCAGCGGTATCCCGGGTGGTTATATCGTGCGCACTGCCGGCGATGGCCGCACCGAAGAAGAATTGCGCGACGACATGATGTTCCTGTACAACCTCTGGCTCGATATCCGCCAGAAAGCCGAGAAGCGGCCTGCGCCGGCGCTGCTGCATCACGATCTCGACCTGGTGGAGCGCGTACTGCGCGATCAGTTCACTTCCAGCTTCAAGAGCGTGTGGGTGGACAACGAGGAAGTCTATGAGCGCGTGCTGCGTTTCGTCGAGCGTTTCCAGCCGGCCATGGTTCCGCGCATCAAGCTCTACACGCGCGTCACGCCCATATTCGACGAATTCAACGTAACGCAGGAGCTGGAGAAAGCGCTGCGTCCTAAAGTCTGGCTAAAGTCCGGCGGATACATCGTGATCAATCAGACCGAAGCCCTGGTCGCGATCGACATCAACACCGGGAAATACGTCGGTAAGTCGGCGCGCCTGGAAGACACGATTGTCAAAACCAATACCGATGCGGTCAAGGAAATCGTCCGGCAGATTCGGCTGCGCGATCTGGGCGGCATCATTGTCGTCGATTTTATTGACATGGACGAGCGCAAGAATCGCCAGAAGGTGATGCAAGCGCTCGAAGACGCCATGCGTTCCGACCGCGCCCCGTACAAGATTCTGCAATTCAACGATTTCGGCCTGGTGGCGATAACCCGCAAGCGGGTCAAGCAGAGTCTGGAGCGGGCGCTGTGTTCGCCCTGTCCCTATTGCGAAGGCGCGGGCTACGTGAAGAGCGTGCAAACCGTGATTGGCGAGATTCTCCAGGAGGCGCACAAAATCGCGCGGAGCCTGGAAGGGTCGGACACCACGCTGCGTGTGAATCCTGAGGTCGCCAAGATTTTGAAATCCAACAAGAACGATTTCCTGCAGGAGATCGAAGAGACGCTGGGGCGTCCGGTGCTGGTGAAGAGCGACCCGCAGATGCACCAGGAAAAATTCGACCTGGCTTAGGAGGGCCCATGGGAAACTACGCCCATCCGGAAACTCTGGTCACCACCGATTGGGTGGCGCAGCACGCAAGCGACGCCCGCGTTCGGATAGCCGAAGTGGATGTCGACACCAAAGCCTACGACGAAGGCCATGTGCCGGGCGCGCTGGGCTGGGCCTGGAATTCGCAGTTGTGCGATACCGTGCGGCGCGACATCCTGTCGCCAAGCCAGTTTGAAGAGTTGATGGCGGCCTCAGGAATTTCCCCGGACACCACGGTCGTGATCTACGGCGATAACAACAACTGGTTTGCAGCCTGGGCGTTGTGGCAGATGAAAGTTTATGGGCACAAGGATGTCCGGCTCATGAACGGCGGCCGCAAGAAATGGCTTTCGGAAGGGCGCGAACTTTCCACCGCTGCGCCGAAAATCGCGCGCACCACCTATAAAGCTTCTGCGCCGGACCTTTCGATTCGCGCGTTTCTCTCGCAAGTGCAAAGCGCGCAGGCGAAGTCGGCGGCGGCGCTGGTGGATGTGCGCAGCCCGCAGGAATTCAGCGGCGAAATTCTGGCGCCGCCCGGATTGCCGGAGACCTGCCAGCGCGGCGGCCACATTCCCGGCGCCCGCAGCATTCCGTGGGGCAAGGCGTGCAACGATGACGGCACGTTCAAATCCTACGACGAACTGAAGGCGCTGTACGCGGGCGAAGGCGTGGATGGCACCAAGCCGGTGATCGCGTACTGCCGCATCGGCGAACGCTCAAGCCATAGCTGGTACGTACTGAAATATCTACTGGGCTACGGCAATGTCGCTAACTACGACGGCTCCTGGACGGAGTGGGGCAATCTGGTGGGAGCGCCGGTCGAGCGCGGCGCCGCGGCGAGCGCAGGCGGGCGCGGTTGAAGGAAATGAAAGCGGAAGAGTATCAGGAGCGGAAGGTCGATGTCGGGGAGTGGCACGTAAACCTGACGAGCTACCGGCTGGACAAAGAATTTCACTGCAAGGCCGATAACGTGTCGCCGGGCGCGGCTCTGGCACGGACGACAGGGGCAACGCGCGAAGAGGCGGAAGCCAACGCGATCGCGCGGGCGGAAGAACTGCTGAGCCGGGCGAAGCGGCGCGCCGCGGAAGCGTAGGGCCAGGCTCGTTTGTTCGAGTACTAGCGATTCCGTGCGTATCGCATCAATCGGGGAAACGCGAATCGAAACAGCCAGAGAACGCTGAGGATCGTACAGAATCCTATGGCATAGAACACCCACTGCAGAAAGTGGTCCTTTTGTTATCCATGCAACACTGGCCCGACCAAATTTTCGCTCGGATATGCAATAACCATTGCGGGCAACTGGCTATTCAATGCCATCAACTCCAAAGGACCAAGGATCGGCCCTTGATACGGGATGGGCACATCAATTGGGGGACAAAGCAATAAGGACGGCCATTCCCAAAACAGGCTAACGCCGAGCGGCGCCCAATTGGCGCGAACTACCCGATATATAGAATTGAGCCAACTCACGCCTACGCCGTCTTAATCCCCGCTGCTTTGCCCAGGCCGCGAGCTTCCACCTCTTGCTCACGGATGCGAAATTTTTGAATCTTGCCGGTCACGGTCATCGGGAAAGAATCGACGAAGCGCATATATTGCGGAATCTTGAAATGCGCGATTTTGCCTCGGCAAAAACCGCAGATCTCCTCCTCCGTGCAGCTTTCGCCGGCCTTTAGCTTGATCCAGGCCAGCACGGTTTCACCGAGACGCTCATCAGGAAGCCCAACCACGTAGACGTCGGCGACCTTCGGGTGGCCGTGGAGAAATTCCTCGATCTCGCGCGGATATATATTTTCGCCGCCGCGGATGATCAAGTCTTTCAGACGTCCGGCGATGTGGAAATAGCCGTCGGGCCGCATCGTCGCCAGATCACCGCTGTGCAGCCAGCCCTCCGCGTCGACCGCGCGGCTTGTCGCTTCCGGCTCCTGATCGTAGCCCTTCATCACCAGATAACCGCGCGTGCACAATTCGCCGCGCTCACCGACGGGTAGTGTCTCCCCAGTTGCGGGCGAAACGATTTTGACCTCAGTCTCCGGCATGGCGATGCCAACGGTGGTGACGCGATTCTCCAACGGATCGTCAACCGGCGATAGCGTGATGATGGGCGAGCTTTCCGTGAGTCCGTATCCAATAGTCATTTGCGGACAATGCATGTCGCTAGCCACGCGCTTCATGATTTCGATGGGACACGGCGCGCCCGCCATGATGCCGGTACGCAGCGAGCGCAGATCGAACTCCTTGAAACGCGGGTGATCCAACTCGCTGATGAACATGGTGGGTACGCCGTAAACAATGGTGCAGCGCTCCGCTTGTATGGCTTCCAAAACGGCGAGTGCGTCAAACTGTGCGGAGGGAAAGACCAGCGTCATTCCGGCCACCAGCGAACAGAGCGATGCGATCACACAGCCGAAGCAGTGATACATCGGCACAGGGCTGCACAGACGATCGCTCTCGGTGACGCGCAGGCCGAGCCCGATTACGTAGCCGTTGTTCACCAGGTTGCGGTGCGTGAGCATGACGCCTTTGGGCGATCCCGTGGTTCCGGAAGTGTACTGAATGTTGACGACGTCGTTGATATCCAGCTCGATGGATGCCGGATCTTCGCCGTGCGCGATCATGTCACGCCAGGAGTCGCCGCCTAGCAAAATTGCGTGCCGCAGTGGCATTTCCTGATCGCGGCGGGCGTCGTTCAGAATCTCCAGATAGTTGGCGCGCGCGTCTTTCTCGTGGAGGAAAATCGCTTTCATGCCGGATTTTTTCAGCACGAAACCTAACTCATGCGACCGATATGCCGGATTGACGTTCACCAGCACGGCGCCGATTTTGGCTGTAGCGATTTGCATGTAAACCCACTCGGCGCAGGTTGACGCCCACATGCCGACGCGATCGCCCGGCCGAATGCCGAGGCCCCACAGCCCGCGCGCGGTGAGGCGGACCTGCTCGGCCAAATCCGTATAAGAAAGTCGCAGCCCCTGATGCCGCGAAACCAGCGCATCGCCGTACGGATTGCGCGCCGCGGCATCGTCCAACACCTGGCCGATGGTCTTGGTGAGTAGCGGCAGATTGGGGCCGCGTGCGTAGCTCTCCGTCATATCGCCTCTTGCAGAATCTGCCACGCCCGCTGTACATGGGCGCGCGTGGTGCCCATGTTGCCGATGGCCAGGCGAATGGAATATTTTCCGCGCAGGACTGTGTTCGACAGAAAAAACTCGCCGGACGCGTTGATCTTTTCCAGCAGCTTCTTGTTGGCGTCATCCGGGCCCGTCAGGCGGAAGCAAACCGTGGAAAGCGGCGTGGGCGCCATGCGTTCAAAGCGCGGGTCAGCGTCGATCTGCGCGGCCAGTTCCTGGGCCCAGCCGATCTGCTCGCGAATGATCGCCGCCAGCCCCTCGTGGCCGTAGTAGCGCATCACGAACCAAAGTTTGAGAGCGCGAAAACGGCGCCCCAGTGGCACGCCGTAATCCATGTAATTCATGGCGCGCGGATCGGCGGCGGTTTGCAGATATTCACGCTCGAGCGAAAATGCCCGGCGCAGCATTTCGGGATGGCGGGTGTAGAGAACGCTGGCGTCGACCGGTGTGAACAGCCACTTGTGCGGATTGGTCGTGAGCGAATCGGCGCGTTCGCAGCCTGCCAGCAGGTGACGGAATTCCGGAACAATCGCGGCTGATCCCGCGTAAGCCGCGTCGACGTGCAGCCACAAGCCAAACCGCTCAGCGATATCGGCAATGTCGGGAACCGGATCGATACTGGTCGTCGACGTGGTGCCAACTGTCGCGCACACGCAAAACGGGCGCAGTCCAGCGGCCAGATCGCGCTCAATGGCTTCGGTCAGCAAATCAGTACGCATGCGGAATTCGGCGTCGGTGCCGATCAGCCGCACAGCGTTTTTGCCGAGGCCCAGCGCGATCGCGCCTTTCTCAATCGACGAATGCGCCTGTTCGGACGTGTACAAAATCAGACCTTGGCCGCCGCCTTCAGTGCGCACTTCCGGCGCGGCCCTTTCGCGTGCAGCGGCGATCGCGTGCATGCTGCTCACCGACGCCGTATCGAAAATAATTCCGAATTGTTTGTCCGGCAAGCCCAGCCATTGGCGCAACCAATCGAGCGTGACTTGTTCCAGTTCCACAACGGCCGGTGACGTTTTCCACACCATGCCGTTGGGATTGAGCGCGGCCGCCAGCATCTCGCCCAGAATGCCGGGCGCGGAAGCCGTGATCGAAAAATACGCCATGAAACCGGGGTGATTCCACTGCGTGTTGCGCGGGACAATCTGCTCTCGAAAATCCTTCAGGATCGCCGCCATGGGCTCGCCCTGCTCGGGACCGCTCGCGGGCAAATCGTCGGTCAAATCACCGGGACGGCACGGCGGCAAAACAGGATAGCGTTCGGGATTTGCTAAGTAGTCAGCGATCCAATCTACAACTTCATGGCCAAATTGACGGAATTCCGTGGGTGACATGGGAGGTTTCTCATTGTAGTA
>Ga0070731_10005527_pt1 | contig 10386 bp, 10 predicted proteins | sample Coa_R1_2_FD_66448 | JGI IMG/M metagenome (GOLD analysis project Ga0070731, IMG submission 66448) | Surface soil microbial communities from Centralia Pennsylvania, which are recovering from an underground coalmine fire - Coalmine... | ecosystem: Environmental > Terrestrial > Soil > Unclassified ... | reverse complement strand
GCGGGGCGCGGATTTGCTGGTGAGCACGGCGCGACAATGGTTGCTTTATCGTGCGCTGGGCCTGAATCCGCCGGCATTTTTCCATTGTCCACTCCTGCGTGACGAAACGGGCGGGCGACTGGCCAAGCGTCACGACGTCTTAAGCTTGCGGGCCTTGCGGGCCGGCGGAAAAACGCCGGAATTACTGCGTCAGCATTGCTTTTAATTACCCCACCCCGGCCATAATTATGTCAAAAATTGCTTGTGAATTATTTCACGATAAGGCAATCTCTCCAGTCTTTCAGGCCCGCAATCCGGATCGCCCCAACGGGCAATCCGTGTGGACTGAAGAGACCTGTTTAAGTGAAGCGATTTGGCAAAATCATATTGGCCTGCACCTTTTTCACCGCGATTTTGGCGGTGAACCTGAAAGCCCAGCCGGCTTCGGCATCAACCGGCGGCGCGGTCGTTGCCCCGGCTTCCGTATCAGCGGAAACCGCTGGGGCGGACGAAGAGAAGGTCCCGTCGGCCGCGCCGGAGATTTTCAACGTTCTCGGATTGCCGGTCACCAATTCAATGATTTGCACGTGGATTGTCGCGGCGCTCATCATCGTCATTGTTCGCGTGACAACGTGGAAAAACATCCGGGAAATCCCATCCGGAGGGCAAAACGTGATGGAAGCGCTCGTCGAAGGTTGGGAAAAACTGATTGGTGACATTCTTGACCCACGGGTCGCCGGCTGGGTTTTTCCCTTCGCCACGACCTATTTCATTTTCATCGTGATCTCAAATCTTACGGATTTGATTCCGGGCGTCGGCAGCATCGGGTCGTATCACCAGGGACACTTCACGCCGTTCTTTCGTCCGCCAACGACCGACGCAAACCTGACCGTGGCGATGGCCGGCATTTTCCTGGTGCTAAGCCTTTTCTGGGCAGTGCGCTACAACGGGTTTTGGGGGCTGATCAAACACATTTTTGGCGTGAAGATGACGACGAACAAGTGGGCCTATCCGCTGTTCTTCCTGCTGTTTGTTTTCATCGGGGCGATGGAATTGCTGTCCGTCGGCTTTGCCCGACCGGTGGCGCTGGCCATGCGTCTTTATGGCAACATTTTCGCCGGCGAAAGCATTCTGGACATGATCTTCCACGGTCATTCCCTGATCTTAAGTCTGGTGCTGTCGTCGTTCATGTATTTTTACGAGACGTTCGTCTGCGTGGTGCAGGCATTTGTGTTTGCGATGCTGGTGGTGGCCTTTGTCGGCACGCTGTGCACGCACGCCGATGAGGAATACGGTCATTGATTTTTTGAATTGGCCCCGGCATCGGATGCCGGGGCGGCAACCAAAACCAACAAAAAGAAAAGTTATGATGCTCGCACAAGCAACCGGCAATCTGTCCGGCAACATCCACATCGGCCTCGCCTTTGGCGGCGCAGCCATCGGCATCGGCATCGCCACGGCCGGTGGCGTCATCGCCATGAGCCGCAACCCCGGCATGTTCGGCAAAATCCTGACCTTCATGTTTGTCGGCATGGCCCTGGCCGAAGGTTGGGCGGTCATCGCGTGGCTCGTCGTCAAATAATCCCGCCATGGACGCTCTAGGAATCCAGTGGAAGATCCTGTTCGCGCAGACGATCAGTTTCTCGATCGTGCTGTTCTTCCTGTGGCGATTCGCGTACCGGCCCATTTTTGCCATGCTGGAAGCGCGCCGCGAAAAGATCGCCGAAGGTCTCGCCAACGCGGAGAAGATCAAGACCCAACTCGCCAAGACCGAGGCCGATCGGCTGGCGGTCCTGGCCCAGGCCGGCGACCTCGCCAACAAGATGATCGAGGAGGCCCGGGCCGCCGCGGCCCATGTGCGGGAAGTTGAAACCCAGAAGGCCATCGCCGCCGCCGAACAGATCATCACCAAGGCCCGCGAAGCCACTGCGCAGGACCACGCGCGGATGCTGGATGAATTGAAACGGGAAGTCGGGCGGCTGGTCGTGCAGACCACCACGACCGTCACCGGCAAGATTTTGACGCCGGAAGACCAACGGCGGCTGGCGGAAGAAACCGAAAAACAACTGACAAAGTGATGGGTGGGGCGTGTTCTCTCCCGCAGAGCGGGACACCGCGGCGATGTGGAACATACCGCCCTACCGGATATCGGAATGAAAATTTCCAAACTGGCGCAACGCGAAGCCCGACAGCTGTTCCACAGCTGTCAGGCGAACGGTTTGCTGGACGAAAACCGCGTCCGGCAAACCGCGACTTTGCTGCTGGAGAAAAAACCGCGCGGTTACGTCGAAATCTTGTCGCGGCTGCACCGGCTGGTGAAACTGGAATTGGAACGGCGGGCCGCGCGCGTCGAGAGTGCCGTGCCGTTGCCTGCGGATTTGCAGGCGGACGTGGCGAATCGAATCAGGCAAATTTACGGCCCCAACGCGGATATCACGTTCAACCAGAACCCGGCATTGCTTGGCGGACTGCGCGTCCAGGTTGGCAGCGACCTTTACGACGGCAGCGTCCGGACGCGGCTGGAAAAATTGGAACAAAGTTTTTGACCAAATCCTATGAGCAACTTGTTACAGGAAATTGAAGCCCAAATCGCAGGCGTGAAGCTCGCGACGATGAAACAAAACGTCGGCATCGTCCGCGAAATCGGCGATGGCGTGGCCAAGATCGAAGGCCTCACGGACGCGATGCTCAACGAAATGCTGGACTTCGGCCATGGCATCACCGGCATCGCGCTGAACCTGGAAGAGACCGAGGTGGGCGCGATTATTCTCGGTGATTACACCGAGATCAAGGAAGGTGACGAGGTCCGCACCACCGGCCGGCTGTTACAGGTGCCCGTCGGCAAGGGTTTGCTGGGCCGCGTCGTCAACGTGCTGGGCCAACCGCTCGACGGCAAGGGTGCCATCAAGGAAAGCGCGTTTTATCCGGTGGAAAAAATCGCGCCTGGCATCATCAAACGCAAATCCGTCAGCCAGCCGGTCCAGACCGGCATCATGGCCATCGACGCGATGATTCCCATCGGCCGCGGTCAGCGCGAACTGATCATCGGCGACCGTTCGACCGGCAAGACGACGATCTGCGTGGACACCATCATTAACAATGCCCGGCTCAATCAGGCCGCGGAGCAGGCTGGCGATAAAAATCACCGCCCGCTGTATTCCATTTACGTCGCCATCGGGCAGAAACAATCGAACATTGCGCGGGTCATCGGGGTTTTGGAAGAAGCGGGCGCGATGCCCTACACGATTGTGGTGGCGGCGGCGGCGTCCGATTCGGCCACCAACCAATATCTTGCGCCGTTCGCCGGCGCGGCGATGGGCGAATGGTTCATGGACAACGCCATGGACGCGCTCATCATTTACGACGATTTGTCCAAGCACGCCGTTGCGTACCGGCAGGTTTCGCTCGTGCTCAAGCGCCCGTCAGGCCGTGAAGCCTATCCGGGCGACGTGTTTTATCTGCACAGCCGCCTGCTCGAACGCAGCGCGCGCGTTGCCGAAAATTATGGCAACGGCTCGCTCACCGCACTGCCCATCATCGAGACCCAGGCCGGTGATGTCTCGGCCTACATCCCGACCAACGTGATTTCCATCACCGACGGACAGATTTATCTGGAAACGGATTTGTTTTACCAGGGTGTGCGTCCGGCAATTTCGGTCGGGTTGTCCGTCAGTCGCGTGGGTTCGGCGGCCCAGGTCAAGGCGATGAAACAGGTGGCCGGCCGCATCAAGGGCGATCTGGCGCAGTTCCGCGAACTGGCGGCCTTTGCCCAATTCGGTTCGGATCTTGATGCGCGAACGCAGGCGCAACTCGAACGCGGCAAGCGCATCGTGGAGGTTTTCAAGCAGCAGCAATACAACCCCATTCCGGTGGAAGCGCAGGCGGCGGTGCTGTGGACCGTGCAGAACAATTTCATGGACGACGTGCCGGTGGACAAGATCAAGGATTTCCAGGCCAAGCTGACGGATTTCCTCAACACGCGCAAAGCGGATCTGCTGGCGAAGCTGCGCAGCGAAAAAGCCATCAGCGATGCCCTCGCGGCGGAGTTGAAGACGGCGGTGACGGAGTTCAAACAGACCTATCATTAATCCATGCCCAGCACGCGCGACATTCGCCGACGCATCCGGTCGGTCAGGAACACCGCCCAAATCACCAGGGCGATGCAGATGGTGGCGGCGGCCAAAATGCGCAGGGCCCAGCAGGCCGCGCTGGCGGGGCGGCCCTACGCGGCCCTGATGAATGACGTGCTGGCCAATGCCGCCGCGCGCACGACGGTTTTCAAACATCCGCTCATGGAAGTGCGCCCCGTCCGAAAGCGCGCCGTCATTCTCGTCAGCACCGACCGCGGTCTGTGCGGTGCGCTCAACGGTAATTTGTTCCGGGAAGCGGTGAAGTCCGACCGGAACAACAACACGGCGTTCATCGCCGCCGGCCGCAAGGCGGCGCAATTCATCGCGCGCACACGCCGGTCGCTCGCCGCCGAGTTCACCTACAAGGACACGCCGCAGTTCGGCGAAGCCCGGGCAATTTCCAAATTTGCCCAGGATTTGTTCCTCAAGGGCGAAGTGGACGCGGTGGACATTTTGTTCACCAATTACGTTTCGACCCTGACGCAGCAACCGAAGGTCGTCCCGTTCCTGCCGATTGGGAAAATCGAGGCCGTCCACGCCGGGCACGGCGACGCGCCGGCGCCACAGTTACCGGCCGCGGCCACGGACATTTTTAATTTCGAACCGGACGAAATCACCGTGCTGGGGGCGTTGCTGCCGCACAGCCTGAATTTCCGGGTTTACCAGATTTTGCTGGAAGCCAGAGCCAGCGAACACAGCGCGCGCATGGTGGCGATGAAGAACGCCACCGACAACGCGCAGCAACTGATCAAGGGGCTGACGCTGGAATACAATAAATTGCGCCAGTCGAACATCACGAAGGAACTGCTGGAAATCGCCACCGCGCAGATGGCGGTGAGTTGAAATCATTTCGCATATGAACAAAGGTAAAATCGTTCAAATCATCGGGCCGGTCGTGGACGTGGAATTTCCCGGCCAGCCGCCCGCCATTTACAACGCGCTGACCGTCGAGTACGACGTGCCCGGCGCCGGCAAAACCCGGCAAACACTCGAAATCGAACAGCACCTCGGCGACAACTGGGTACGGTGCGTTTGCATGGGATCCACCGAGGGTATGAAACGCGGCTACGAGGTCACGGACACCGGCAGTCCTATTTCCATGCCGGTGGGCGAGGCCATCATGGGCCGCGTGTTCAACGTCGTGGGCGAGCCGGTGGACGAACGCGGACCGGTCAAGGCCGACAAGTTTTATCCAATTCATCGCCCGGCCCCGACGTTGATGGACCAGTCCACCTCGCCGCAGGTGCTCATGACCGGCATCAAGGTGATTGACCTCATCTGCCCGTTCCTGAAGGGCGGCAAGGTCGGCGCGTTCGGCGGCGCCGGCGTCGGCAAGACCGTCGTCATCATGGAATTGATCAACAACATTGCCAAGTTGCACGGCGGTATCTCCATGTTCGCCGGTGTGGGCGAACGCACCCGCGAAGGCAACGACCTCTACAATGAAATGATTGAGGCCGGGGTCATCAAGGTCGAAAAAGACGAAAAAGGTCATCCTAAGAAGGACGCGAAAGGCCTGCCCATCCTGAAGGCGGGTTCCAAAATCGGCCTGGTGTACGGCCAGATGAATGAACCGCCCGGCGCCCGCCTGCGCGTGGCGTTGTCCGCGCTCGCCGTGACCGAGTATTTCCGCGACGAGAAGAACCAGGACGTGTTGCTGTTCATTGACAATATTTTCCGCTTCTCACAGGCCGGCTCGGAAGTGTCTGCGTTGCTGGGCCGCACGCCCAGCGCCGTCGGTTATCAACCGACACTCGCCGCTGAAATGGGCGATTTACAGGAACGCATCACCTCGACCAAGAAAGGTTCCATCACCTCGTTCCAGGCGGTGTATGTGCCGGCGGACGATTTAACCGACCCGGCGCCGGCAACCACGTTTGCCCACCTGGATGCAACGATCGTGCTGGAACGCGCCATCGCCGAACTGGGCATCTATCCCGCCGTGGACCCGCTGGCTTCAACCAGCCGGGCGCTGGCACCGGAAATCGTCGGGCAGGAACATTATGAAGTTGCGCGCGGCGTGCAGAAGGTATTGCAGCGCTACAAGGATTTGCAGGACATCATCGCGATTCTCGGCATGGACGAACTTTCGCCCGACGACAAGCTCACCGTGTATCGCGCGCGCAAGATTCAGCGCTTTTTGAGCCAGCCATTTTCGGTGGCGGAAGTGTTCACCGGCCGGTCAGGCAAACAGGTGCCCGTCGCCGAAACCGTCCGCGGCTTCAAGGAAATTCTGGACGGCAAACACGACGACGTGCCTGAACAGAACTTCTATATGAAGGGCGGCATTGAGGAAATTAAGGAAACGTGACCGGGAGGGACGGCGTGTCGCCGTCCCCAAATAGTGGGTCGCCGACACGGCAACCCTCCCAATAAAATGGCTGCAACCATAAAACTCGAAATCGTCACGCCGGACGCGAAAATCTTCTCCGACGACGTGGACATGGTCACGCTTACCGGCGGCGAAGGCGAGATGGGCATTTTGCCGCAGCACATGCCGTTGATGACCCAACTCGTCGCCGGCGAAATCATCGCGCAGAAGGGCAAGGAAACCATTTTTATCTGTGTCGGCGATGGATTCGTACAGGTGACGGGCGACCGCGTGGCCGTGCTCACGGACATGGCCATCAACGCCGACAATATTGACGAGGCCAAGGCCGAGGAGGCATTGCGCCGCGCCGAAGCGCGACTGTCGGAAAAGATCAGTGACGAAGAAGCCGCCCGCCTTCAGGCGGCACTCGCGCACGCGAGCACGCAGCTCAGAGTGAAGCGGCGGCGCGGTTGACGCGCCCACGGGCACGGAACCGCGTCAACATTACGTTTGCCTTCGGAATAATTACCGGCAAGATTCTGCGCCATGCGCAGATTTCTCATTTTCATTTCCATGCTGGTGCTTGCCGGCGGTGCGTTCGCCCGGGAAAACACGATTTTGGATTCAGGCTGGCGGTTCAAACTGGGTGACACTCCGGGTGCGGAGGCCGTGGACTTCAGCGACACCAACTGGACAACCGTCTCCCTCCCGCATAACTGGGGCTGGGAGGAGGCGCAGCAGGGCAAAGACTACTACCGTGGACCGGGCTGGTATCGGCGCGAACTGGAACTCCAGCCGAAAGCCGGCAAACGCTATTTCCTGCGGTTTGAAGCCGCGAGTCTCTTCGCCGACGTTTATGTGAATGGCGACTTTCTTGGCGAACATCGCGGCGGGTTCGGCGCGTTCTGTTTTGAAATATCCGGCCATCTGTCCGCCAGCGGCACGAATGTGATTGCCGTGCGCGTGAGCAATTCCTGGGAACCGGACATCGCGCCCCTGAGCGGCGATTTTTCTGTTTACGGCGGCATCTACCGGCCGGTGCATTTGATTGAGACGGCGGCGGAAAATTTCACCCTCACCGACCACGGCTCGCCCGGCGTTACGTGGCTGCAGACGAGCGTCACCAAGAAACGGGCGGTCATCGACGTCACGGCGCAGATTTCCAACAGCACGCGGGACAGCCGGCCGCTGACCCTCGTCGCGACCGTGCTCGACGCAAACGGGAAAAAAATTGCCGAGAGCACACAATCCGTCGTGCTGGCACCGGACGTAACGGCGCCATACTGGCTGCGCCTGGAAGTCCCCCACCCGCATTTGTGGAATGGGCGCCCGGATCCCTATCTTTATCAGGCCGTGGTTGAATTGCGTTCCACCAATGGCGTGGTGGACTCGGTCACCCAACCGCTCGGGTTGCGTTTTTACCGGGTTGATCCGGACAACGGATTTTTCCTCAACGGCAAACCGTACCCCCTGCACGGCGTGGACCGGCATCAAGACCGTTGGAACGAGGGCTGGGCGATTTCCGATGCGGACATGGACGAGGACCTGCGACTCATCCAGGAAATCGGCGCCACGGTCGTCCGCTGCGCGCATTACCAGCACAGTGATTATTTTTACAGCCTGTGCGACCGGGCGGGCATCCTGGTCTGGGCGGAAATTCCGCAGGTGAACGAAATCAATTCATCGCTGCGATTCGGGGAGACATCGCGCGGCCAGTTGCTGGACCTGATCCGGCAGAACGTCAATCATCCATCGATCTTCGCCTGGAGTCTGTTCAACGAAATCGGACTCAAGAACACCCCCGACCCTGAGCGCGAGTTACAGGACCTGAACAATGTCGCACACAGCGAAGACCCGACGCGCCCGACCATCGGAGCCACTTGCACCGACCGGTTTCCGCAAATGAACAAAATTCCCGATTTGCTTGGCTGGAACTTTTATCCGGGCTGGTATTCCGGCTGGGGTTCGCTGACCAACTTCGGCGCGTTGCTGGACCGGCATCGATATGACAGCCAGCACGGTGGTTTTTGCGTGAGTGAATATGGTGCGGGCGCCAATGTGGAACAGCATGAGGATCACCCAACCCAACCGCGCACCGACGGCCAATGGCATCCCGAAGAATGGCAGGCGATGGTACATGAACAGGCGTGGGCCGCCCTGAAGGCAAAACCCTACGTCTGGGGCACGTTCGTCTGGAACATGTTCGACTTCGCCGTCAACGCCCGCCACGAAGGCGGCATTCCCGGCCGCAATGACAAGGGCCTGGTGACTTACGACCGCACGATCAAGAAGGATGCTTTTTATTTTTACAAAGCGAACTGGTCGGATGAACCGGTCCTGTACATCACGGATCGCCGTTTCACCGAACGCACGAACGCCGTCGTTGACGTGAAAATCTATTCCAACGCCCGGAGGGTGGAACTCTTGCTGAACGGAAAATCGCAGGGCTCCCACAGTAACGCCACAAACGGCGTGTTCCTTTGGGAACACGTCAAACTAAACCCCGGCGAAAATCAGGTCACAGCCAAAGCCGAACGGGACGGAAAGGAATTGAGCGACACCTGTGTGTGGACGCTTGAGTCGCCACAACCTCCCCCGCCGAACCCCACCGAACCGCAGTAGGCTGGACGGTGCCGACTTTGATTGCCCGAACGCAAAGTTTTGGAACCGTGGAAAGCTGTTCTTACGTGTGAGGCGGAATCGACGGGCGAAATGTCGCCATGACTTTGGGAAGGAACATGAAGACAAGCAGCACAATGGGGTAGATCAGCCAAAAAAGTGCGCCGACGGTCCCGCTGACCGGCCCGCCGATGGTGCCGGCGACTGCAAGTTCCTCCCGGGGACGGATTGGTTCGGACATGGCCTGGATCATTAAAGTGAGGTTAATCCACAACCCCAAGACGGTAAAAACAATGGCATAAATGGCGTAACCAATCGCGAGGCCTCGCGCCCAAGGCTTGAGCCGTAACAGCCCAATCCCGTCCACCAGCAATGCCGCACAATTCAACAGCCCCAGTGGAATACAAATTTTCAACCAGACGACGTATCCGGGACCGGCCTGGATGAGTTTCATCAGTGAATTATTTGAATCGGCTGACAAGGTAAACAGGGCGATGGAGGCCATCAGCCCGACTACGCCGAACCCGGCGAACACAAAATTCATGATTCCGAACACGGTCACCGAAGTCGGTCGTTGCATACGTTCTTGTCCTTTCCAGTTATATTGAGATGGGATGAAGGGGTTGGACGTTCAAAAAGCAAATCAACCCGTGCACACGGCCAACTTTTAACCGTCGGTTGCTGATCAGGTTCTTCAATAAAAAAGCCGAAACACTTGATGTTTCGGCTTTTTTGAAAGACTGGCGGCAACCTACTCTCGCAGAACCTATAGGACTACTACCATCGGCAAGACTGTGTTTGACGGCCGAGTTCGGAATGGGATCGGGTCGGACCACAGCTTTATGGCCACCAAATTAGTTGAGGGCTGAAGGTTGAGAGTGGATGGTTTCAGCCATCCCTCAAAACCGGCCCTAAATTTCAAAAGAGCATTGCCGAAGCGGATCCGGCGATTCTCTGAAAACTACACACAGGGAACACAGCGCGCCTACAATTCACGAGTTGAAATCGCTATCTTCGAGACATTATTCGTTGAATCGCGAATCATTGAAACCGGTTGCCCGGTGAAACAATTCAAAATTTGACGAGTTAACGCTTCGAAAAAAAAGCGATCAAGCCGCACGACCGATTAGTACCAGTCAGCTAAACGTCTCACGACGCTTACACCTCTGGCCTATCAAACGGGTGGTCTGCCCGTGGTCTTTAGGGAGCTTGCGCTCCGGGAAACATTATCTTGGGAGGAGCTTGGCACTTAGATGCTTTCAGCGCTTATCTCTTCCGCACATGGCTACGCAGCGATGCCCCTGACGGAACAACTGCCACACCAGAAGTGCGTCTAACCCGGTCCTC